>Ga0233430_1000450_pt1 | contig 76063 bp, 74 predicted proteins | sample SI_118_April2016_2_FD_179883 | JGI IMG/M metagenome (GOLD analysis project Ga0233430, IMG submission 179883) | Seawater microbial communities from Saanich Inlet, British Columbia, Canada - SI_118_April2016_150_MG | ecosystem: Environmental > Aquatic > Marine > Inlet | place: Canada: British... | reverse complement strand
TAAACCATGTTGTTCAGTCAGCACGCCCACAGACGCGCGTACCTGATTCGGTTCTTTTACAACATCATACCCAGCAACACGCGCCCAACCTCGCGTGGGTTGCAGAAGTCCCGTCAACATCCGAATAGTGGTTGTTTTGCCTGCGCCATTTTGCCCAAGTAAGGCTAATATTTGGCCGGGTTTTACGTCTAATTTAACATCATCCACAGCCCAAAAATCGCTAAATGCCTTGCTTAGATTTTCTGTTTGAATCATTTTTTTACCTAATTATAGAAAAACCGCTAGCGCCTAATCAGGATAGCGGTGGTGTTTAGTATGGTCAATAAGACAAGAGTCCTCTAAGCATAATGCTAAGAGGTGAAAGGAAAGCTATATCTTACGATGCCGAAATAACAAAGCGGCTGCCGAAAGCAAAGCTACCACTGCCATCGCCGTTTGGTTGGCGTTGACGCCACCCAGCATCGAAGCATCGAGGCGCAGAAAATCGAGCAGAAAACGCCCCAGCGGATAGATCACCATATATAGCAAGAGCAAATCACCTGCCTTTACGCGATCAGAAAAGCGACGCCCCACCCAAAGCAGAATTGCCATATTGCCCAAGTTCCAAAGCGACTCGTAGAAGAAGAGTGGGTGATAGTATGCCTGCTCCTGAAATCCGCTTAGGCGATGATTAGAATCGATAAAAATCTTCCAGAGAAGAGAGGTTGGTGCTCCATAAAGTTCCTGATTGACATAATTCCCCCAACGCCCAATTGCTTGCCCTAAAGCAAGGCCTGGAGCCGCAATATCTGCCCACTCAAGAAAAGAAAGCTTTCTTTTACGCGTGAAAAAGTATAGCGCAATTAATCCCCCAATTACCGCACCAGGAATACCAAGACCGCCGTTACGGATATTGATCAGATCCCAAGGGTGGCTTAGATAGTATTCAGTAGTAAATCCTTCTGCAATAGTAGAGGGTGAGGGGGTAAAAACATGCCAAAGACGCGCACCGACTATTCCAGCTATAAGCAACCAAAGCATTAAATCCCAAATAATCTCTGGATCATGCCCGCGTCTTTTAGCTTCTTTTTGAGCTAAGAAAGCACCTGCTGCTGCACCCAGCATAAGTATGATGCCGTAAAATCTGACAAAAAATGTGCCTATATAAAAACCGTCAATCATTATCTTTCCTTACTAAAAATGCTTATGCGCTTGCCGACGAACATACCAAATTCGCTGCAGGGCTGTAAAGTTTGCCAAAATCGCGATAATCCACATTGCAATCAAAGGGAAGTTAAAAACCAATCCCGGGGCCAAAACAAGATAACGCTCCACACGCGTTAACGCGCCGATTTTAGCATCAAAATCCAGAGCCTCTGCCCGCGCCCTTGTATAAGAAACCAAAATCGATCCTGAAGCAGCTGCGAAAACCAGCATAGAAGCTAAGGTATCACCTTGTTCCAAAAAATAGTAAAGCAAACCAGCGTAAATAACCAGTTCAGAATAGCGATCTGTTACCGAATCTACAAAACCGCCAAAGTCAGTAGGTTCGCCGCGTAAGCGTGCCATAGTTCCATCCAGTGCATCCACAGGCCACATTACCAAGACGATTAAACCACCCCAAAGCATATTTCCTTTGGCCAGAAAAAAACCAGCAACGATGCTCCCAACCAACCCCAGCATGGTGATCGTATTCGGTGTCAAGCCAAGCCGATTGAGAAAAGCACCAATTGGGTCAAGCACCCATTTAAAGAGAATGCGCAAACGATCTGTTAGCGAAACTCTTTCAGTTTTCACAGTATTTTTCACTAAGAAACTCCATTAAATTAAGATTGCCCTATCATACTACAGATGCGCTTTAGATTTCACCCTCTTCATCCGGTGAAATCAACACATCACGCTCACGCCCACCGCCCAGCGCAGGGCCGACAACACCCATCTCCTCGAGCGCATCCAGCAAACGTGCGGCGCGAGGGTACCCGATCCGCAGGCGACGTTGCAAGAGCGATGCAGAAGCTCGCTGCGAGTTCTGAATCACATCAATCGCCTGTTCGAGCAAAGTTTCGTCTTCATCCATATCAGACTCATTCAGCATTTGCTCCCAAGGTGCGCGCTCTTGTATATCTGGGATTTCCTTCTGCCAATAAGAAATAATTTTTTCGATCTCTTCATCCGTAATCATTACCCCTTGTACACGGGATGGGGAGCCCGCCTCCGGACTCAAGAATAACATGTCTCCATTTCCGAGCAGATTCTCGGCTCCAACGCTATCCAGAACAACTCGTGAATCGACGCCAGATGTGACCGCAAACGCGATCCTGGCTGGGAAGTTGGCCTTAATCAGCCCTGTCACCACATCGGTACTCGGGCGTTGCGTCGCCATCACCAAATGAATGCCCGTCGCACGTGCCATTTGCGCCAAACGAATCAAATTATGCTCTGTCTGTTCAGGCGCATGCATCATTAGATCAGCCATTTCATCAATCAAGACGACGATGCGCGGCATTGCAATCCCGTTTTTGCGCCTTAAGATTTTGCGGTTATAAGAGATAATATCACGCGAATTTTCTTTTTCAAGGAGTTTATACCGTCTTTCCATTTCAACCACCACCCAACGCAAAACACCCTGGATACGGTCTATATTCGTTTCTACTTTGCCGTAAAGATGTGGCAGCCCATTGAAACGAATTAATTCAACCATCTTCGCATCAATCATCACTAAGCGTAAATCTTCTGGTGAATTATTGACCGCCAAAGAGGATGCAATCGAGGTGATACAAACTGACTTTCCAGAGCCTGTTGAGCCAGCGATTAAAAGATGAGGCATTTTAGCCAAATCGGCAACAACAGGCTGTCCTGAAACATCTCTGCCTAATGCAATTGCCAAAGGAGAGCGGGCTTTATGAAAAATCTCCGACTCCAAGATTGAACGCAAGCGGACAACCTCAACTCGCGCATTGGGAACCTCGATTCCAACAAAGGGGCGTCCTGGTACAGGAGCTTCGATGCGTAAACGTTGAGCTGAGAGCGCGAGAGATAAATCGCGTTGTAAAGAGGCAATTTGAGCAACGCGCACTTTCATCAACTGTTCTTCTTCGCTATTGGCGCTTTTGTCAATAAAGCCAGGCTGGACGGCAAATTGTGTAATTGCGGGACCTACTCGAAACCCAACAACTTTCGCAGGGATTCCGAATTCATCAAGCGTTTTTTCAATTAGCCCTGCTGTTTGGTTAATGGTGCGCTCGTCTAAACGGGATTTGCGCTCACTTCTCAACAATGTTAATGGTGGAAGACGCTCATCTCGTGGGCGCGGTTTAGCAGGAAGTTCATCTTCTTTTTTAGGCATCGAGAGAGATTTCCGAAACCCGGGCGGGAGTTTTGCCCGTGGTTTTTTATTCGTCTTTTTCTCTTCCTTTTCCTCTACATCAAAAACTTCTTCAACTTCTTCTCTCTCATCACCTGCTACACGCAAAAGCCAGACTTCAAGATGATGCCAAAAATTAAATCCTGTCATTGATGCAAAAATTGTTCCAAAAAGAAAAAGAAGAAAACTTCCGATAGGGCTGATCATCCTGCTTAAAATTTGATCCAACCCCCACCCAAGACGACCGCCGCCGTAGCCGATATTCACATTCTCAAGAGAACGCCCTCCTATAACGGTCAGCAAACCCAATGCCAAGAACGCTGCGGATTCCAAGGCGAAGATACGCCCCCAAGGAAGAGGATCCTCGGAGCGGCGCAGCATTAATAATCCAACCATCCCAATCGAGGCAACAACAAGATAGCTGCCCCAACCAAACCAATCTTTAAGAAATGCGATCCAAAGAAGGATGAGCGTTCCTTGGGTGAGGCCAAGTAAGGCGAGGAGCGAAATCAGAGCAAAGGCAAGGAAAAAAACACCACCAATATCGCTGGCAAAGCGTCCAAAATGCAAGTTTATTTTGGCAAGACGGTCAAGCCAATCTTCTGATGATGCGCTTTTTTTAGCCATTTTCTTCCTCAAGCATAAGACTGAGACTCATGCGCTGTTTTTTTGCATCGAGTTGCAAAATACGTAATTTTATTTCATCTCCTTTTTGGAGGCCTTCTCTACCCAATGGAATTTCTGAGCTATGGATCAAGCCTTCAATTCCTTCTTCCAAACGAGCAAAGGCTCCAAAAGAAACAATTGCTGTAATTTCTGCAAAGACACTTTGTCCAGGTTGATATTTATCCTGAATTTTTTCCCACGGGTTATCGAAAAGTTGTTTTAAGCTGAGGGCCACTCGATTTCGTTCCAGAGAAATATCCAAGACCTGCACCCGAATCTTCTCCTTTAATTGGACAATTTCACTTGGATGCCCAACACGACCCCAGGAGAGTTCTGATTTATGAACAAGCCCCTCTACGCCACCGATATCAACAAAAACGCCGAAATCAGTAATATTGCTTACTTCACCTTCTATAACCGCACCACTTCTTAGCGTAGAAAAAACTTCCTGTCGTTTGCCTGCGCCTGCTTGCGCCGCTCGCTCTGAAAAAATAAGCCGATCTTCTTCTGGCGCACATTCAATTAATTTCAGATTTAAAGTTTCACCGCAATAAGAAGCTAGCGCTTCATCTCTATTCGCGGAATCATTACTACCGCTATCGCTTAACTTAAGTAGGTGAGAGTACGGGACAAACCCACTCAGATCATCGTCTTCAACTAAAACACCGCCTCGATTATGCCCGATCACCTGGAGAGAGATAAGGGCATCCGATTTGTAGAGTTTCTGTGCTTTTTCCCAATTGGTGGGAAAGCTGTCTTTTTTTTGCCCAATAGGCAATATTTCTTCAGGTTTAGAAGCCTGGCCTTTTTCATCAGCCAAAACTGATGCCCACCAATTATCGTCGATTTGCACGAAGTCTTTTGTTTTCATATTTATTATCACCGTTAAAGTGTGTAAAACGAAAAAACCGTTTTACAGAACACGAATCAATTCTCTTCCCTTGCTTCAGTTTCCATTTCCAAAACAATTCTCGCAACTGCCTCTACCGCGACGCGTTGCTTTCGATATAAATCTGCTTCTGACACAGCGAGACGCGCAGCGACTTCGCGTACTTTATGCCCTTCAATAAATTTCATCTCAAGGATATTATAGAGTATCCATTCTGCTGTAAATAATCGCTTGCCCTCAGGGCGAATAGTATCAACGCCTTTACGTAAAATTGCTCTCAGCGCATTGACCGCATTCCCATCGTGATCGGCTCTTGTCTGTTGGACAACATCCAAATCCATCAGAGGGCTATCGCTTAGCTTGGGTCCGCCCCAATAATGGCTGAGAGCATCTTTTACCCAACTTTCCAGGTCTGCTTCAGGGTCTGCCAAAATGCTCACCTTACTATCATAGCGTCCGGCAGCACGCCAACGTTGCAAAACTTCGGCTTGTGGCTGCAAGTCCTGAAGAGATTGAAAAACTGTCTGTTGTAATTGGCGATCTTCTAAAGCAAGAGCAGCACGATCTGCTAAAAGCCAAAGAGCGTCTCTCTGGTCATCATCAATTTCTTGAAAAGATTGATGCGCAACACCAAGAATGCCTAATAAAGGCGGGACCTCATCACGATCCATCTCCCGTTTACGCTTTCGGAGAGGCAATATCCAGAAATCGCCCCAGGTAAACTCTTCTTCCAATTGATCTTCTACAATCTCTGGTACACGTAAAACCTCGGGGAAATCATCTCTATCAAGCATATTTTTGCTTCCCGCCATAGAAATCATCGCTAAATCTTCTCCGTCCAATGCGGCAATAAATGCAGATGGGGACTGCAAATGATCACGCACAGCAGCCAAAACTGCTTCAAGAAATTGTTGCAAATCACTGCGCGTTAACAAGCGTTCTTCGATATTTTGCAGCAAAAGCAATTCATCGCGATCCCTTCCAAAAAAGAGATTTCGTTCCCAGAAAGGAGAGAGAATGGTAATTGTGTGCTCAATCATCAAAACGCTAAGAATCATTACCAAAGGCACAAATGCCGAATAGGGGTTTCCATCATAAAGTTCGCCGCCACGACGAACAATCGTCATCAAACCTAAAGTGATCGACGCTGTAACGGGGCCCCGCAAAATCCATTTAAAAAGACGGCTCTTTACCAAGCGATCGGGCCACGAAACCCCAAAAAAGGCAACGGCATAAGCCATCACAACAACCAACCCCCCCACAAGGAGATTGATTACCAAAACAGAAGACCAGAAGGCAAAAAGATGCCGAGAGGCAAAAGAAGAGCCGTACATCAGATAAGGGTAAGAGCCCAAAGCTGGAGCCGTCGCACCCGCCATCAAATATAACATGCGGCGTCGCCCTGAACGGGTGAGCATCTGCCTAAAAGCGCGGATAAAATTAACCCACGCCCAGATCATCACAGCGAGATAATATAGAGAGAATACTTCAGTCCAGAAAGTGCGTTCCAGATGAGGAGCAGGTTGACCCTGTGCAACGAAATCGCCCAGCAAAAATCCAAACCCCAATAGCAGTAGAAATACCCCTGAAAGAAAATAAACAACGCGAATCGCAATTCGTCTGCGCCCACGTGAAGGTCGCCCTGCCGTTACCAATAAGGCATCAGAAAGATGCAGATAAGCGGCAGGAAGGAAGACAATCCCGAACCATTGAATTTGGAGCAGCAATTCTAAACCCCAATCAGGCACGGTTTCATTTTGCATTGCCTCTGCTGTAAAAACAACAACAACGCAAAGCAAAATAACCGCAAAAGAACGCGCTACACGATTACGTAAATTAAAAGTTAAAGCATAAAGGAATAACGAGAAAGCTGTAATTGCAACGCCAGCCGTCAGGATCTCGTTTGTTACGCGTATCCCCGCCAATAAATTACTCATCCAACCATTAAGCATATAGTGACTCCGCAGTATCACGAATAGCCACGAACCTTTCAAATATCACGAATTTAATTCACACGTTAAAATTGCTTCAGGAGTTTCCCGAAAAAGAGAGCTACATCCTGTGTTGCATAATAATGGTCATTATAGCCGCTAAACGCGAAACCCATTTTTTTTGCCAAACTAATTGCAGGATGATTTTTGGACGATGTCTCAATAAAGAGTTGACGATTTTTCCGCTCAATTGACCATTTCTCTACAAATTGGATCAACAGGGTCGCGACTCCTTTTTGGCGTGCTTCCGTTGAAATAACAAGGTCGAAAACCCAAACGGATTCCGCTGTAGCCTGCTCCAAAAAACGGATATAGCCTATCGGCGTCCCATCGCTAACTGCGACAAAGGTGCGCGCGTCTTTTTTCCACGTATCTGCCAAGGAGAAATGATCGCGCGGATATTCTGTCCGAACAGAGCGCGGCAAACGTACATCCCGCAAAGTGACGTTAATTTCGCCCGCATCTTTCTTTAAATCCAATTGCCAGACATAATCGCTATCGCAAGAATGATCCATCCCGACCAATCGAACTAGATCAGTAGACAAGGCGGCGCGGATTTTGAAATTATTGCTTTTTTCTATGCTCATTCTATTTGACCAATCACACGGATCTGAACAACGCATGGAGGCAGAGCCTCACCCAGATTATCTGTTAGCACCAAGCGGAGGAGATAATCACCGGGAGTTAATTCAGCTGTATCAAACCTCCCTAAAATATCATCACGAATCACATCTCGACCAGCGTAGATGGTAGACCAATTTTCTTCTCCTACGGGAGATACTTCAAATTTATAAAAACCAAATTTCGGAATATCAACAGTGCCAACGAGATCAACAATCCCCTGTAACTCTTGTCCAGGAACAGGCGATTCTACGATCAACTCGCCGGGAATACATCCATCGCTGAAATTTTCAGCCTGCGTTGTGGGGCGTGCGGCGATCGTTGCCGCCATCTCTGCTGAGATGGTACCTGTGGGCGTGACCAAAAGATCAACTGTTGGGGTAGCGATAAATGCTGAAGGTGGCATCGAAGGAACAATAAACGAGGCGATGATAATCTCTCCTAAAACGAGAGCAACTAAAAACACGTTCGCTGCGAGGGCACGCGCAAAACGTTTTTGTGAGATTTGCCGTTCTAATCCATAAATCGCTCCACGCCACGCAGTCCAAGTCCGCCAAAGCCAACGGGCGAAGAAGATGCCGCTAATGATCAGGACAAAGTAAATTAGTCCTTCATAAATTGAAAGGAATTTGTAAATGGCGAGCATGGATTTCCCGATTGTTTAGAGTGAGCGCAAAACGCCGCGAATAATGGTCTCCATTTTAGGGACGATTTGCTTCCCCGCTTCGAGGACATCTTCATGGCTGGCGACGAAGGAAAGTTCTGTATGCGCTTTATTACTGATACCCGAAAGCCCCAAAACGCGCGTGCCGCCGTGTCGAGCAACGGAGACTTCGGTGACAGTAGACATACCAACTGTGTCTGCCCCGATCATTTTGAGAAAACGTAATTCAGCGGGGGTTTCAAAAGAGGGTCCGCTCAAGCCCATATAAACGCCTTCGTGAATAGGAACACCCTCTTCTTTGGCTATTTTACGAGCGAGGTCGAGCAACTCGGGGTCGTAGGCTTGGGTCATATCCGGGAAGCGGGGGCCAAAATCATCAAGATTGGGGCCATGTAGAGGGCTGTTGCCAATCAAACCCGGGAAGTTGATATGATCGGTAATGAGCATCACATCGCCGGGCTGATGTTCGTCTGCGATGCCACCGGCAGCGTTGGTAACGATCATGATCTCTACGCCCATTCGCTGCATAACGCGTACAGGTAAAGTCACCTGCGACATGGTATAGCCTTCATAAAAATGGATGCGCCCCTGCATCACAAAAACATCTTGCCCTTGAAGCTGCCCTATGATGAGCTTGCCTGCGTGTCCTTTTACTGTAGAGACGGGCCAATGTGGTAAATCACCAAAAGGAATCGAAATAGCATTTTCAACACTCTCTGCAAAATGACTCAGGCCTGAGCCTAAGACCATGCCTATGCGCGGCTTTACTTCTGTTTTGGAAAGAATTGCTGCTACAACTTCGTCGATTTCTTTAATGGTCAGATTCTTCTGCATGATTGCCTCTTTTTTCTATGATTTATGCTCATTTTGAACAGGCAAATTATATCAGAGATATGCACTAAAAGCGTTATACATAGCGTGCAACACTGCTTAAAAGGATTGCTATCTTTCATATTTTTATTGATCTCTTACCAGAAAACATCTTTCTTAGAACTCCAAATTCTCAGAAAGATATTTTCTGATTGACAACCGCACTATTTCCCGTTATAAGGATGGTTATGAATTTCAAAAAACTGCTAATGGGATTATGGATTCTCGCTTTGCTAAGCGCATGCAATCTTAATACCACATCCTTGCTTGGACCAACCGCGACCCCGAGCCTGAGCCCCACTCCCAGCATTACCCCATCCCCTACGCCTACCATTACTCCATCGCCGATCCCGACGATAGTTCCGCTTGCTCGTGTTCAGATTGGGGATGATGCACTTAACAACGGAGATTATACGCTCGCCCGCGCTGAGTTTCAGGGTGCGGTGAATAGTTCTTCAGATGACGATCTTCGCGCTGCTGCACTTTGGGGGCTGGTACGTGTTAGCTATGAAGATGAACATGACCACGAAGCGATCGCATTTGCGCAGCAATTGGCAAATGAATATCCAAATTCTCCCTTCCTTGCTTATGCTCATTTTATTGCGGGGCAAGCAAATACCAATATCAATCGGCATAAATCCGCAGCAAACTCTTATGCCGCCTATCTCGAATTGCGACCGGGATTGCTTGAGCATTATGTTGAGGAGTTGCGCGGCGATGCCTTCGTCGCAAATAATGATTACGCCAACGCACTTATCACCTACCAAGCCGCTCTCACGGCACCAAGCTTAAATAACGGAATCAACTTAGAGGTCAAGATTGCCACGAGCAAAGCGGCAATCGGTGATTTTGCAGGTGCAATCACAGATTATGAATCCATATCCCAGCGTAGCAATAATGATTTCATCCGCGCAAAAATGGATTATCTTGCTGGATACGCTCATCTAATGCTCGGCGAAAGAGAAGAGGGCTATGCCCGTTATCTGCACGCCGTTGAAAACTACCCACTCGCCTACGATTCTTATGTCTCTCTTCGCGAGCTGGTCGCGGCGAGCATCCCTGTGGATGATTTCAATCGCGGGCTAGCAGACTACGCAGCCAAACAATATGACGTAGCTTTACTCGCTTTTGATCGGCATATTGCTGATAACCCTGAAAGTGATGGATCAGCGCAATATTACCGTGCCAAAACACTCTACGCGTTGGGGCGTTATGACGAGGAAGTTATTGCGTGGAGCGATTTTATTGAGAATTATCCAAATCACCGCTATTGGTCAGAGGCTTGGGGCGAAAAATCTTATACGCAGTGGTCTGATCTCAATCAACTCGAAACTGGTAAAGAAACGCTGCTTGCTTTTGTGCACGCCTATCCAGGGCACACTGATGCGCCAGATTTTTTGATGGATGCCGCCCGCTTGATGGAGCGTAACGATAAGGCCGAGGAAGCGATCGATCTCTGGCTGCGCCTCTCAAAAGAATACCCGGGCAATACTCTCGCGCCCGAAGCTTTATTTTTGGCAGGCGTTACATCTTATCGCCTTGGTGACTATGCGCAAGCGTTGATCATCTTTCAGCGGGCATTACTGCTCAACGCCACCGGAGAAAACCAAGCCCGTGCTTATCTCTGGATTGGTAAAGCACAGCAAAAATATGGAAATGTGGATGCGGCACGGGATGCGTGGCAACAGGCACAATCTGCTGACCCAACAGGATATTATAGTGAGCGTGCCCGTGACCTTTTAACAGGTGCCGAGCCATTCTCCCTTCCCAATATCTATAACCCCGAAACAGATTCTGCCACAGAACGTGCTGAGGCGGCTTCTTGGCTTCGGATCACCTTCAATCTCCCTGCCGAAACTGATCTCGGTGATTTAGGCACACTTCAAGAAGATTTGCGTCTCCAACGTGGACGTGAGTTTTGGGAGCTGGGTCTTTTCAACGAAGCTCGTCTCGAATTTGAAAGCCTCCGTGCTGACGTCAGTGAGAGCGCAGCAGACAGTTTTCGTCTTGCTAATTATATGCTCGACCTAGGCTTATATCGCCCAGCTATTTTTGCTGCACGCCAGGTTTTAGATCTCGCAGGGATGGAAACCCATGCAAAATCTCTCCATGCGCCGATCTATTTCAGTCATATCCGCTACGGGGCTTATTATAGTGATCTCGTCATCCCCGCCGCAGAAGAACATAATTTTCACCCCATCTTCATCTACAGCCTAATGAGACAGGAAAGCCTCTTTGAGGGTTTCATCCACTCATCAGCTGGTGCACGTGGGCTGATGCAAATTATCCCCGCAACAGGCGCGAATATCGCTACATCAAATAGTTGGTTAATAGAATATACAGCTGAAGACCTATACCGCCCGATGGTCAGCGTCAAATTCGGGACATGGTATCTAGACTCTAATCGCGAATTACTTGATGACGATCTCTACGCCACCCTTGCAGCATATAATGGCGGCCCGGGCAATGCCATTGAGTGGCAAGCCCTCGGCAGTGGCGATCCTGATTTACTCTTGGAGAGCGTGCGCTTTGCTGAAACAAGAAGTTATATCAAAGCGATATATGAAACTTATAATATTTATAAATCCATTTACGGAGATGTGCAGTAGTTAAATCCCCAATCCTTGTGAGCATATTAAGCGAAAACGACCTGACTTTTTGAAGTCAGGTCGTTTTCGCTTAAGTGTATTTAAATTATTTCTATAAAAAAATTAACTCAGGTGCGCTCGAATTTGCTTAGTCACCGAAATCGCATCCAAACTTAGTACAGATATGAGTTTGTCGCGCCCCACTTCTCCAGCCACAACCGATACATCTGATTCTGAAATGTTTAAGACACCAGCCAGCAATTTGATCAAAGCCTGATTATCCTGTCCATTTTTAGGCGCAGCAGTTACGTGAACTTTTATTGTCCCGTCCCCCATAATTCCTGCCACAGCATTACGACTTGCTTTTGATGTCAGGCGCACTGTCAATGCTGCTCCGGCTTTTCCATCATGTAATTTATATTTACGAGAAGACATAATTCACCTCAAACAAGTGTGTATAAGAAATTAGTCAGTGCCCAAGATAACGCTCTAATCAAAAAGTATAAAACCAGGGGGCTAAGATCAAACATCCCAATCAGCGGCACAACTTGTCTGATCGGCATCAACATCGGTTCAACAACCCGGTCAATCGTCTGCCGCACCTGATGATAAGGGGGCAGGAAATATGATAACACAACCGAGGCAATCACCAACAAAATAAGAAGTTGAGCCGCAATATTGATCAAATTAATTAAACCTAAAATCATAAATTCTCCAATTTTTTAGATGGGACGCTGCCCGACAACCGCCTGCCCGACCCGAACAAATGTGGCACCCTCTTCAATGGCGACGTGGAAATCGACACTCGTCCCCATTGAAAGTTGCTCCCATTTAACCTGCGGATAGAGGTCTGAAAGATAATCCCGCAACCGCCGCAACTGACAGAAGTATGGACGAGTTAATTCCGCATCTTTGAAAAAAGGCGGCATCGTCATCAACCCGCATATTTCAAGATTTTCCAAAGAAAGTAGTGTTTCGACATCAGGGAGCAAATTCTCCCACTGAGATTCATCTGAGGCATCCCAGCCAAATTTGCTCTCTTCTCCACCAACGTTGAATTGCAACAAAACAGGAAGTTTACGATCAGATTCTGCAGCAAAACGATCCAGGCGACGAGCAAGTTTTAGGCTGTCAAGCGAGTGTAAAAGAACAAAGTTCTCAGCCACCAAGCGCGCCTTACGGCTCTGCACATGACCGATCATATGCCATTCTACCGTATTTTTTTCATCGAGAGATTGCATTTTACTTACAGCTTCTTCTGGATAGTTTTCCCCTAAAATTGTCACCTCTGCTTCAATAACTGATTCGACCACAGAGAGGGGTTGTTTCTTTGTGACAACAACTACTTTAACGGATTCAGGGTCACGCCCAGCAAGCTGAGCGACATCTGAAACTTTTCTTTGGATTTTCTGGTAATTCTCACGAATTGATGTGGTGAGAGATTTGTCTGTCATAATTATGTCTTTCTGTAGAGTTTAATGAAAATATATCGTTAGATGACTATCTGAAAATGCTGTAACACAGAGCGTTGCCGCTAGGTAGACACTATTTTACCCCTTTAGCGCAATCAATGCACCAAAACGCCCTGTTTTGCCTTTTTCGACGCGATGAGAAAACCAATCATCCAGATGACAGGCCGTACAAATATTTGCCGATTCTATCTGAGTAACGCCCGCACGCTCCAATTGGATTCGGTTTGCTGCCCACATATCGAAATGCCTACGCTCGCCCACTTTTTGGAGAAGGGATTCGGCATCTTCACCAAAGGCTGCCCGAACCTGTTGAATGACATTATCGCCAACTTCATAATGATCAGGGCCGATGGAGGGGCCAATCGCTACCTGGATATTTTCTGGCTTCGAATCATAATGCTCTTGCATGGCATTGATTGCTGCGGTCGCGACTCCGCGCACAGTTCCCATCCAGCCAGCGTGTGCGATACCGACAATGCCCTGACTCGAATCGACAAATAAGAGGGGCGTACAATCGGCAAAACGCATGAAAAGGGTTACGTTGGGATTGTCTGTGAAGATCAAATCACCTTTGTCTTCGTGTACATTTGGCTGACGAGGTTTACTGGCGAAAACTGCTCGGGTACCGTGAACCTGCCAAAGGTCAAAAACGGATTCGGGATCACGTCCCAGAGCGGTAAATGTCCGGATGCGATTCTCACGTACATTGGCGAGTTCATCCCCAATCCCCCCTCCAAGATTGAGAGAAGTCCATGGCGCGGGGCTAACTCCACCCTGACGTGTAAAAACTGCATGGGTAATCGAATTTGGGAAATTCTGAAATTGAAAATAACGGATAGTATCTTCTTGAAAAAAGGGCATAAATTAATCCATCGCTTTGATAACGGCAATTTTCTTGATGTAAATCTGTCTTGTTTCGCGCATGCTTTCTTCGACATAGGGGAATCCAAACCATGCCGTTGCAAAGCCAAAAAGGAAACCTGTCAGGACACGCATAAATGGAATACTTTCTCGATAGGGCAAAAGATTGGAGAGACCCGAGATTTCAAATTGGCTGATGATTTGAGAAAATCCATCCAGACCAATTGGGCCGATCCCGATCAATAACCATAGTGTCCAATGCAGGGGCGGGATGCGATGCCCTGTGACCCAAAAGAGCAGCGCGAAAAGGAGCATTGCGCCGTAAATCGCTATATCTCTTTCGCAAAGAGCCATTTTGTATCCCACAATTTCATCACCGATATAGTTTCTGGCCTCCCAGCGAGTTGGGCTACTTGCATCATGAATATGCGTGATGCCGGTGGCTGTCTCAAAATCAAGGAGGTCTGTGCCTTCACCCGCTATTCCTGATTCAGTAAGGGGATAGTAAGGTTGTTCACCAAAGAGGAAAAAAGAACGGAAGCCAAATTGATGACAGAGGGGGCTATACATCTTGTAGATGATTTTCGCAGGGGCAGTTGCGCCAGCATTCATGAGTACGGGCGCGAGGATAGGAAGCCCAACATAAAAGAAGATAATAAGCGTAAAAACAAGCATATAACGGCGTGAAAACCAATGGGAGAATTTATCTGCACCCGAGAAGGTTTGCCCGCGTTGGGCACGTTTGCGGTAGAGATCATCGCCTGTTCTTTTGAGTTGATCCTGGCGGTCGGCAGCTGCTCCGATAGTCATGGCAAGGTCTTGTTTTTTGATGGGTGCTTTGAGAAGATAGGGACCTACTTCGATGACTGGAATGGTCTCGCTATACTCAGTATAAAGAGCGGGGTCGCTTTCTATATCGATTTCGATGAGCCGATGAGGATATTTCTCTTGCAAAGATTCAAGGTCTACTTTGATCTCATCACAAAGATGACAATCTTCTCGAGTATATAGCGTGACATTTACCATTATTCAATTCCTATAAGATGCAAATTATATTCAAATTCTTTGGTTGATAGTTCTCCAAGCCAGATACCTTGGATTGTCCCGTTTTTTTCAATGAAAATACTGGTCGGTTAGCCAGTGATATTGTAGAGATCACCAATTTTAGTATCTGCATCAGGCAAGATGGGGAAGATTAGATTCTCTTCATCTTAACGAGATCAAGCCAAAATCAAGAGCGGGACGCCCGAGAACTAACGGAGATTCAAATCTGGGCACTCTTCCATTCGTCTGTATAAAAAAAATCAAAACCAGCACAGCGACTGTACAAGTCACTGTGCCGATGCTGATCAATATCCAAATCGAGAAAAAGGGTTTTTCTTTTGTCAAAAGGAGATATTTATAATCCGAAATCTACAAAAGTGCCGTAACGAGCAAGCAATTCAAAAGTGCCGGAGAAAAGCATAATGCCAACAATAACAAGAATAACGCCCATTGCGATTTCAACGTAGTGCATCGCTTTGCCATATTTACGCAAAGTTGCGCCAACCCAGCCAATACCCAGAGCGGCAATCAAAAATGGAATCGCCAATCCTGCTGAATAGGCTGTCAACATAATTGCGCCTTGAGAAACTGAGCCGCCGTTGATGGCAACTGTGAGAATTGCTCCCAAAACAGGGCCAACGCAAGGCGACCAACCTGCGGAAAAGAAAACGCCAAGCATAGCAGAAGAAAGATAGCCTAATTTTGGGTCGGGCAAGGTCTGTACACGGGTATCATATTCAAGAAAGGGAATGCGGTAAACGCCGATCATATGTAAGCCAAAGATGACAACCACGATCCCGCCGATTTTCGCCAACCAAGTGCGGATATCGTAAAGCAATCCGCCAAAGGCAGATGCTGCTACACCCAAAAGGATAAAAACTACGCTAAACCCCAATACAAAAGCAAGCCCATGTGTAAAGGTGACAAAACGATTATTTTCTCCGCCCTCACCACCAGCTGTGCGTCCACTTAAATAACCGACATAGGCAGGAACAAGTGAGAAAACACAAGGGGAGAGAAAAGAAGCCAAGCCGGCAAGAAAGGCCAAGCCTAAAGTGATATTTGATAAATCCATTGATATACCTCGTTCTAATTATAAAAGTTTTGAAGTTTATTTAGTTACACAACATTTTGTTTCAGAAGGTGGTTGAGTAGCTCTGAGTGCTTTTTCAGAGCGTATCGAAACCACAAATTTGAACTTTTCCATCTACTGTTGGTTCCGATACGGCGAAAAGCATCGCCTACTCAACCAACAGATATTCTTTTTAACAAACTACCTGTGTTTTGAAGTTTATTTCGCTAAAAAGTACGCTTAACGACCTTGACCTTTGTTCCATGATCAGGCCAAGCTAAACTCACTTCATCAGTATCTAAAGAAAGATAGGGCGTTGTCCAACGGAAAAGCCATTTTGCATCTTCTGCACAAACATTTACGCAGCCATGAGAGCGGCGCGTACCAAAGTCGTTATGCCAAAAAGCAGCATGAATTGCGATCCCGTCTCCGTTCATAAAAATTGGCCACCCAACAGCTGGCGTATCGTAACCTGACCTGCCTTCTGTTGAAGAAGCACCCATTGGAATGGAGAATAATTTTCGATGCGGGTTATAGCCTCCAGGAGGCGTAAAGTAACTTTCACTCTCATACCCTGTAGAAATACGACAGAAAAATATCTCTCTCTCGCCTTCAAAACACGAAAGGGTCTGATAGGTCGTATTAACCAGAATATGTTTTTCTACAGGGTCTACATCAGGATGAATAGGTGCAATATCTTCAGGGGTTAGCGGATAAATTCCCGCAGCGTCTACCCAAAAAATATCGCCATAGCCATACTTTTCATTAAATCTATACATCACTTTCCCTGCATCTGTCGTCATGATCTGATCAACCCACAAAACCTGACCATAATACAAACGGGGTGTAAAATTATTGGCAACACTGTCTTTATACCACCCAGCTCGCGCGGGCGGATTTGCGATCCACAAATCTACATAAGGGACAGTCACCTCTGCCCAAAAACCTGCTCTTCCTTCAAGCATAGCCGTAAGTGGGATATTCGGAAAGTTATGCACGGGCTGCAAATCGGGCGCGTAGATATAGCCTTCAGGCGTTTCAACCCACCGTTTACTGGTCGATTTTGCACCGCCAACCACTTCGCGCAGCCAAATAATAAGCTCATCCTCTCCTATATCACGAACCACAGGCGCATTGGGATATGGCTCCGTCCTGATTCTCGTTGCATAATAATTAGGGAATACGGATACTCGCCCCAGTTTTTCGCCTTCGGGGAATTGAAAACTACCAGAGGGATTTAAACCCTCTAAGCGGCGGAACGCCATTGCCCCCAGGCTTGCTCCCGTTAATTTAAGAAAGTCTCGTCGAGAAAAATTTTTCATTTAATTTACCTTCAAGATCTACCATTAAAAGAGTGTCGCAAGGATACCATAATCTGATGAGTAAAGCGTGAGAAGCAAAAGTCTATAAATAGAAAATAGGACAAGCCCTAATCCCAATACTCTGCGTTGGGATGATTTACTTGAATGCAACGCAGATCATTGCATTTAGAATTTCTCATCCAAAAACGCATCTAATGCTCGTCTGCAATCTTTACCGACTTTATGCCCAACCTTTGCTTGGCATAAATTAACATCTGCGCCTGATTTTTGTAATAACTCAACAGAAGAAAGTCCGCGCTCAATGGGAATCAACTCATCCTGCGTGCCGTGTGCCCAGAAGACACGAATTTTATTGAGCAACTTAGGGTGTAAAATCTCATCCACACCGGGCGGGACAAAACCAGAGAGCACAGCAACTTTATCCACACGAGCGGGGTGGAGAGCCGCAAGAGTGATAGCCAAGGCCGCTCCCTGGCTAAAGCCGACCACGTCAAAAGTAGACGATGCTATTTTAACGGAAGCAGACCATTTATCCACGAGCGAGACGAGGGAATCGGCGGCAAGATGCAGCTCTTCGAGCGTAGGCGATCCCCATGTCCCGGGCTTGATTTCTCGCCACGAATATCCGCCCCTCTCTGCCAGAGCAGGATAGGGCGCACGTGGGGAGAGAATCGCATAATCTGAAAAATTCTTTGTAAATGTCCACATAGAGTTCTCATCACCTGTCCAGCCGTGTAAGAGGAGCAAAATGCGGGAGGGCCGAGCTTCGGTGAGATGAGAACGAAAAGTCCAGCCAAATTTCTCTTTAGTCTCGGTTTGCACGTTTTACGATCCAATTTAACAAAATCATAAATACAGCGATAACAACGACGGGGGCAACACCTGCAAGAAGACAGAGCAAGCCCATCATCGCGGCACCTTTGCCGTAGATGAGATAAATCAGCCCATCACCAACGATAAAAAGGAGCAAAAATGCGCCCACACCAAGTTGGATGCTGGTATCTTGAGCATACTTACGTAAGTCACGACTCATGAGGCTTTCCTTCTAAATAAGGTATTGAAAAATCCATTGAAACGAATCATCACCCGCGCCAGCTCAGGGAGTACAGCTTCAGTGGCTTCTTCGCCTAAACGAACGACATCTTCTACAACGATTTTATCAAGAAGACCTATTTTATCTACAGCCGGACGGATGAGAAGATCGGGTGGCTCTTTTTCCAGACGAAGTTCTGTGATCGCTCTGTTACTGATATCAACGGAGTGTAAAAAGACATCCATCGCCTGCGATACGCTTAGACGTGTAATCAGCTTCGCAATGGAATTGGGGATAATCGAGGAGAGCGAAGCAGGCAAATAATAAGAAGATGCAGAGGAAAGCGGCGCAGTGAGCGCAACAGCAACCACTGGCAACTCTGGAGCTAACTCACGCGCCAACGAAACAGGAACGGGATTGAGAAGACCACCATCCACAAGATAATGATCGTCTTTTGCGTGAGGCGGGAAAACGCCCGGAATGGCAATTGTTGCCAAAATCGCGTTTTTGAGCGTGCCAGTGTTTAGAGTAACTTCAGAGTTAAAGTTCAAATCAGAAGCCGTTAATGCACAGGGAATGCGCGTTTCAGCAAAAGTTTTTCCATCGAGGATTTTATCAAGCCAATTATCAACTTTTCCTAAACCCAATAAAGCTGGCTTATTATACAAGCCTAATTGATAGAGTTTATTTTGATCAACTGCGCTGAATTTTTCCTCGATTTCATCGGGCGAATAGCCTGCTGCATAGAGTGCAGCAACCAAGCCGCCAATACTCGTCCCGGCAACTGCGGCAATGTGATAGCCTTCTTTTTCTAAAGCACGCAAAACGCCAATATGCGCACTACCTCTTGCTCCACCGCCACCCAAGGCGACTGCAATTTCTTTCATCTAAAAGTCATCCTTTTCAGAAAATATTTCAGTAAAAGAGATTATAACCGCAGGGAGGCATACATCAAAGGCATACCGTGTTATACCCTGACACCTTTTTTATTCTCAGAAATAAAATGGACAAAATCTCCTCCCATGTTACAATCTCAGCGTGAATATAAAAATCGTATCTACTAATCGCAAAGCAAAATTTGAGTATTTTCTTCTCGATCAATTTGAAGCAGGCATCTCCCTAAAAGGATCTGAAATCAAATCGATTCGAGCTGGGCAAATTAGCATTAAAGAGGCATATATTCGTGTTGATGAACATGAAGCTTGGCTAATGGAAGCACATGTTGCGCCCTACGCAGAGGCGAATCGCTATAACCATGAACCGCGTCGCCCACGTCAGCTTTTGTTGCATAAACGAGAAATTCGCAAGCTGAGAGATTCTATTCGCAAAAAAGGGCTTACCATTATCCCGACCAAAGTTTATCTCAAAGGTGGACGAGCCAAGGTTGAAATCGCGCTTGCACGCGGCAAAAAACTCCACGATAAAAGACATGCGATCAAGGAAAAAGAAAGCGAGCGCGACATGAAAAGACAAATGCAAAATAGGGAATACTAAATGAGTGCATCCACAATTGGGGGCATTAACCTGCTCTCAGAGCATGAAAAGAAAGAAATCTACCGACGCATCATCCCTGGCGAATTGCTTGAACGCTTCAAGCTCAATCCTTATCTCGCTGATATTCAGGGCAGATCGCTACTCAATCTCAAATGCAAGCCTGGCAGCACCAGTGTTGAAATGTCGCTTTTCCATGAACACGGCTTTCGCGATCCCGTTTTCTATGGTCATTTAACCGACACGATGAACGGGCAAATTCATATATTGCTTTATATTTTGAATGATCCCGCTTCGCCTCGCTTTGACGTGGACATTATGCCCAATGGACAGGCGACCCAATTTGGGACATCCCAGCGCAATATCGAAGCGGAGCAAAACGCTCTCCAATCTGGCTTGACTCCGGGGCAAATCCGCAGTGGACTCGGCATCTTATCTACTGCGACGACTGCCTTTGAAAATTTTGTTGAAACCCTTGGGCATGATATGTACTTCGCCGAGCCACTCTATTACCATAACGCGATCATTTTCGAGCGTTATGGATTCGCATATCAGTCTGGCAAAAAGTTGATGAAACGGATTCAAGCCGAATTCACGGGCGATGGCGCATGTGTCAAAAAACTGGACGGCAGCTCCGCCTTCCGTCAACCCGAGGCGCAGAAGAGTATCCGTCTCCGCTCCTGGGCTATTCACGATGGGATTTTAGGAGAGCCTTTCACCAACGTAACGATGTATAAACGAGTTGGCAAATCGGCCAACATTAACACCAGCGAGGGGACACACTGGTAAAAAACTCCCCGCCCTTTTGAAGGAACGGGGAGTTTTTTCACACAATAAGTTTAAATCCATCACCAACCCAAATTATTAGTCAGTTCCAGGAGGCATCCAATGCCAATAAATTTCGATTTTTTCTACAGCGAATTTCTATTCAGAATGCTTTTAGCATCACTATTGGGTAGCATAATTGGTTTAGAGAGAGATATTCATGGGCGAGCAGCGGGGCTACGGACTCATTTGTTGGTCAGCTTGGGAGCAGCGGTCTTTACAATCCTATCCGAGACCATTTCCAATAGTGCTAGTACGTCTGGTTTTCCTTCTGACCCAGGTCGAATCGCAGCACAGATCGTTTCTGGTATCGGCTTCTTGGGAGCTGGTGTGATTATTAAGGAAGGTGTTAATGTTCGCGGTTTGACAACATCTGCTTGTTTATGGACTGCCGCTGCAATTGGCATGGCAGCGGGTGGCGGTTTTTATAATATTGCTATATATACAACTGGAATTGCCTTACTTGGTCTTGTCATTCTTAAATTCAGCGAGCTTTTTTATGCCAAAAATTCTTATAGAGTCTTGAGTATCCAAACACCAATTGAAGTGAATGCATCCGAAATAATCGAGACTATTAAGAGTAAGCGATTGAAGGTTTTGACTTGTGATATTAAAAAGAACTATAAAACAAGCACTTCGTTAATAAGATTGTCAATTCGACTTCATTATCGCGGTACTCCAGACAAGCTCGCACACAGCGTTATTAATTCTCTCGAAACCTCTTCCATAAAATTGGATGAGGTTAAATGGGAACACGCGTAGAGATTCTTTAACACTCAAATAACGAGGAAGAACAAAGATGAATTTGTTAGTCGTTTTCTTGCGTTTCTTCTTCTCTGCGAGAAAGGCTTTTATAAAGCTCTTCCACATCTTCACTACGAATAAAGGCGGTCAGTTGATCGCCTGTCTGCAGCTCTGTTTCTCCATGCGGGATGAGCATATTCCCCTCCCGTCGAATGGAGATCAAAATGCACTCGTGGGGCAATGCGCTGGCGATCTCGCCAACGGTTTTTCCAGTTGCAGGCGAATTCTCTTTCAGTACTAACTCGACAAACTCTGTCCCGTCAATATTACGTATTTTCATGCGCTGGGCGCGATGCTGAATCTCAGCGCGTTTGGTGCGCGCGAGTTGATATGACTCGACAATATCTCGCCGCTGTACAAGCCCCAGAAGATGCCTGGAATCATCTCTGGAGATGACAGGCAAACGACCAAAACCACGTCGGCTCATTTTATTGAGCGCGTCACCAATACTTTCATCAGGGTAAATCATAGAGAGCTTTTCGTAAGGCGTGCCGATTTCTCCTACAGTTGTTATTGATAAAGCCTTCCCATTATGAATCGCATATTCCAAATCACTAATCGTGACCATACCCCATAATTTTCCTTGACCATCCAAGATGGCAATTCCATGATGACGCGTCTTGTTGAAAACACGCGAAAGCCCTTTAAGATTCACATCTTTGGTGATGGTGTGGATATCCCTCGTCATCACCTCGTTGACCAAAACACCCTGCAAAACATCTACATCTCTACCGTGCTGTATACGCACACCACGACGAGTGAGTTTCAGTGAATAGATCGATTCGCCTTTGAGCAATTTTTGGGCAAATAAAGTTGCGATGACTACTGTAAACATGAGGGGCAACATGATCTTATAGTCGCCCGTCAGCTCGAAAAGAATCAAGACAGCTGTAAGTGGAGCGTGTGCGGTGGCAGCAAAGAGTGCTGCCATACCCACTAACGCGTAAGCACCGGGTGGAGCTGCAACGCCGGGGAAAAGCATGTTAACCACCAACTCAAATGCTGTCCCAAACATTGCTCCCATAAATAGAGCTGGAGCAAAAACGCCGCCTGAACCACCTGAGCCTAAAGTTAGACTCGTGACAATCATTTTTAAAACGAGAAGGATGAGAACAGCTCCCAGCGCCAATTGATTCGCTAATGCACTTTCAATAATTTCATAACCAACATTATAGACTTGGGGCATTCGATCCCAAGTGATACCAGTTAGCGCAGGATAGGATAACGCGACAACACCGAGCAATACTCCACCGATAGCAGGCTGCACCCATTCAGGTACGCTTTTCCAGTTATCAAATACATCTTCGGACCAATATAAAAGATAAACAAATCCTGCGCCAACGATAGCGGCAGCAAGCCCTAAAACGGGATAAAAAGCAAACTCCCACAGGCTGTTGATACCATAATCAATGGGAATATGGAAAGCGGGAATATCTCCAAAGACAGCACGTCCGATCACGCTCGCGGTCACTGCGGAGACGACCACGCTGCTAAAATATTTGACGCTAAATTCCCCCAAGATAATTTCCAGAGCAAATACAACGCCGGCAATTGGAGCATTAAATGTCGCTGCGATACCGCCCGCCGCTCCACAGGCCACCAAGTTACGGATACGGTCATCTGAGAGACCAAGTTTTTGTCCAAGGGAAGAACCTAAAGCCGATCCAATTTGCACAATCGGTCCTTCACGCCCTACTGAACCGCCACTCCCAATTGAAATTGCGGAGGCGAGAGATTTCACCACAGCCACAATCGGGCGGATACGTCCACCGCGCAAGGCGACCGCTTCCATCACTTCCGGAACACCATGCCCTTTGGCTTCGCGTGCAAAAAAATAAACTAATGGGCCAACGATCAAGCCGCCAATTGCGGGGATGATGAGAACGTAGGCTTTTCCCCATCCTGCCGTGATTACAGGGAACCAATCGTAGCCGACCCATTCAACACCTTGGATCAAATAGCGAAAAGCGACTGCCCCAAGCCCCGTTCCCAAACCAACGATTAACGCGGTACCAATAAATAAAGCCTCGGATGACGAATCCCAATTGCCAAATATTTTAAAGGTAAAAATTTTCAATTTCACTATAGGTGAATCTCCTTTTTTGTTTCTGCGATATTAAACTGTGAGGCGGCTTGATGGGGATTGTCTGTAGAATTTGTATAGCCTGAACAGGCTCCGAATCAGTCGTCAAGAGAATTATACTCCTGTACATACAATAAAACAAAAAACTTTTCTTTAAAAAACCTGATGTTCTCTTACTAGACATCTTGCATAAGTCTATTTTTAATTTTTCTATAGCCACCGTCCTCGGCGGCATTTTTCAGGTAAGCCTGCGCCGAGGACAGCGCCGAGAACTCGGTAAAAGAAGACTCTTGCAAGAGGTCTACTGAATCTGCTTCAAAAAATGCGCTGCCAAGCTCAAGAAAATAAAGAATCCCATACTATCTGTTGCCGCCGTAACCAGCACAGAAGACGCTAACGCAGGGTCTATACCTATTTTTTCCAAGCCGAGAGGGACGAGAATCCCAACCATTGAACCGAGACTCAGATTAGCAACTAGAGCCAAACCTAAAACAAAGCTGAGATATATGTTCCCGCGCCAGAGATAAACACCCAACGCGACGACTGCTCCGACCGCGATTCCCAAAATTAATCCCATAAAAATTTGTCTAATAATAATGCGTCTCTGTGTCTTTGTGCTGACGCGTTCAGTTGCAAGCGTGCGGACTGCCATAGCAATATTTTGGCTGGCTGTATTCCCTCCCTGCCCCGCTACGACAGATTGAAATAACGCAAGAACGGCAGCCTGAGCGATAACCTGTTCATAATTGCTAATAACCCATGCACCAAAGAGGGCAGTAAGTGTGTTGAGATAAAGCCAAGGCAGGCGCCCTTTTAGCTGTTCTTTTATGGAACTATCAGGGTCAAGCTCACTATTGGAGATATTTGAGAGGCGATATACATCTTCTGTGGCTTCTTCTTCGAGGACGTCAACAATATCATCGTGGGTGATGACGCCCATAATAAGACCGTCCTCATCTACAACCGGAATTGCAGAAAGATCATAATGCGCCATCGTTCGCGCACATTCTTCCTGATCTGCGCCTGTATTGACGGAGATCACATCTCCATCCATCAGGTTTTCGATAAGGGTGTTATCTGACGCCAAAATCAATTGACGCAAATTGACCACCCCGCATAACTGCTTCTTCTCATCTGCAACAAATAGATAATAAATTTCTTCTGAATCAGGATCCCAATTCCGCAGAGCTTCGATCGCTTCTTGCGCAGTCATAAGCGGACGCAAAGCGAGAAACTCAGAGGTCATCAATCCACCTGCACTCTCATCGGGATGGATAAGAAGCGGGCGCACTTCATCGGCATCATCTAGACGAGCTAAAACTGCTTGAGTTTGCTGGTCTGTAAGATCGCCAAGCAAGTCGGCAGCTTTGTCTGGCTCCATTTCATCGACAATGCGAGCGATAGTTTCTACAGGTAAAGATGCGGCCAATTTTGCTGTTTCGGGGTTATCCAAATCTTCGAGAATATCTGCAGAATCAGACAGATCGAGTTTTGGTAAAAGCTCTACCTGCTCATCATCATCTAATTCGGCAAAAAGCATTGCCTGATCAGGACCGCGCAAAACTTCGATCAGATGAATTGCAGAATCGAATTCGTCGCGCTCTAACGCATCTTGAAGCTGCGCTAAAAGTTCTTCTGTGTTAAAAATCATGAGAACACCTCTCAATTTCCCCCGAGAGGCTTAAATAAAAAAATCTACTCCGAGAAAATCATTTATCTTGATATGGACGCTTCTCGCGTCCGCTGGGACTGGGAACAGTTTCGTCGTTCATTTTTTTCCTTTTGGCTGAATAATTCAATAAGATGATTCTAGCGATTAAGCTGCGTGAAGTCAAGTTGCTTTTTCTTTTATCTAAAATTGAAACTAATTTTTCTCTGTTAACAAAAAACTCCCCGCTCAATTTGAGCGGGGAGTTTGCTTTTACTTGAAAAACTTTCTTTACTCTATAGTCATCTCTGGTGCGGGAGCCTTCGAGCGTTTGATTGCCCAAACGAGTAATGCGAGCAAGGCAAAGACTGTCACCCACACGCCGATTGCGGTTCCACCGGTCGCACCGTTATATTGGACAACGATCGGGGCGATAAGCAAAGCAACGAGATTGGCGACTTTGATCATCGGGTTAAGGGCGGGCCCAGCGGTGTCTTTCATTGGGTCACCAACGGTGTCGCCAACAACAGAGGCTTTATGACGCTCAGAACCTTTACCGGTGTTATTCGCAGGGTCAGAAGGTTCATCTTCGACGAGCTTCTTGGCATTATCCCATGCGCCGCCAGCGTTATTCATAAATACAGCCAGCAATTGACCGGAGAGGATCAAGCCTACAAGGAAACCACCGAGGGCTTCAACCTGTAAGGAGAGGCCAACTACGATTGGGGTCACAACGCCGATGGTTGCCAGAGAGATCAATTCTTTCTGAGCAGCGGTTGTGGAGATGGAAACAGCCTGACGATAATCCGGCTCAACTGTGCCTTCGAGAACGCCCAGTTTGAACTGACGGCGAGCTTCGATCACGATCAACGCCGCAGCGCGGCTGACAGCCTGAATAGCAAAGGAGGAGAAGAGCCACGGCACTGCACCACCGATCAACAAACCAACAAAGACCTGCGGATTATCAACGCGGATACCAATGCTCTGGATTTGTTCAGCAAGCGGAACACCCAATGTCTCTTGCGCACGGCTTACGTCCACGAGGAAGGAGCCGAATAGGGAAACAGCCGCAATAACAGCAGAACCGATTGCAATACCTTTGGTAATCGCTTTGGTGGTATTACCTACAGCATCGAGGTCAGCCATAATTTGTTGAGCATTCTTGTTCTTTTCTTTTTCTGCGCCAGTCCAGGACATTTCACCGATACCGTTAGCGTTATCGGAAATAGGTCCAAAGGAGTCCATTGCCACGTTGTTGCCGGTCAAGGTCAACATACCAACACCTGTCATCGCAACACCGTAAAGGATGAAGTTGACTCTGTCTATGCCTTCAACGCCGGGAATAGAGCCAAAAATGACGATCGAAGCCATGATGGTCAGAGCCATCACCAGAATTGACCAAACCGAAGATTCATAGCCAACAGCTAAACCCTGCAAAATCAAAGTTGCAGAGCCGGTATCTGCGCTCTTCTTGATGTCTTGCACTGGCGTAGTGTGCGTGCCGGTGAAGTATTCGGTCATACGGTCAATGCCAATGGCAAGCAAAACGCCGACGAAAACAGCCGTCGGGGTACGCCACCAACCACCCCATTGATCAATGCCCGCATTATTCATATAGAAGAAGCCAGCGATATAGAAAAGAACAGATGAAATCGCAGCAGAGGTCAAGAAACCTGTGAAGATCGCTTTCATCGCATCGCCGCCCACTTCAGCATCGCTTTTTACTGCGTAAGTGCCGATGATGGAAGCTACAACACCGATACCACGCACCAACAAGGGGAAGATAATCCACTCAATGCGACCGGTGGTATGCCAGAGGGCTAAGGCTAAGATCAAACCAGAGACAATGGTTACTTCGTAGGATTCGAAGATGTCTGCTGCCATACCTGCGCAGTCACCGACGTTGTCGCCAACGAGATCTGCGATAACGGCGGGATTACGGGGGTCGTCCTCGGGTAAACCTGCTTCCACTTTACCGACAAGGTCTGCGCCGACATCCGCTGCTTTGGTAAAAATGCCGCCACCAACGCGCATGAAGAGGGCGAGGAGCGTGCCACCAAAACCGAAGCCAAGCAGAGCATCAGGAGCGGCAATGCCGAGGATAATGAAAATCACAGTTCCACCGAGCAAGCCGAGACCATCTGTGAGCATACCGGTAATCGTTCCAGCGCGGTAGGCAATCCGAAGTGCATCGCTAAAAGATGTACGAGCAGCGGAAGCAACCCGAACGTTCGCGTGTACCGCCATGCGCATCCCGACTTGTCCAACAATCAGGGAGAAAACCGCACCCATCACAAAAGCGAAGGCGCGTGCAAATCCAAGGATCAAAGTGATCTGTTCAGGATCCACACCCTCAAAGCGTTCGAGGGCTTCGGGCGTGGGTGGCACAATATAGACAGAGAAAAATAGCGCAACTGTCAAAACTGCGATAAACGGCAAAATTGACTTGAGCTGATTTTGCAAATAAGCATCAGCACCATCACGGATCCAACTCCAAACTTCTTGCATTCGCTCAGTACCCATATCTTCGCGCATAATTTGATTGCGCAAAAACCAAGCGTAAAACAAGCCGATGATCGCGACGCCAAAAACGCCCCAGATCATAATTGCTTCTAAGTCGGTAAGACCTTGCATTGCGTACATAGAAAGTATTCCTCCCGAGGAAAAGTGAGATTAAATGAAATTTAAACGTCTATACGTCTAAATTTTTGACAGGGGGATTTTACAGGGGGGGGGTGAATGTGTCAAGTTGCCAGTTGACAGTTGACCTGCGTATTAAGTAAAAAGTCACAGAAATGCTGACATACTTTATTCTTTTATTGACAACCCTAAACAAATTTGATAATATCAGTCCAAATTACAAATAGACAGGAGAAATTCCATGTTAAAAGAAGCAGAAGAACAATTAATTACGATTTCAACCGAAGCCGCTCAAGCAGTCCAAAATATTCTCACCGAAAAAGATATGGTCGGACATGCTTTGCGCATTTACGTCTCTGGAAGCAGTTGTAGCGGCGTCCAATTTGGAATGGCATTAGATAATAATATTAATGACACAGATACAACTATCGAGATGGAAGGTATCCAAATCGTCGTTGACCACCAATCACTTGATCATGCAAATGGAGCAAGTATTGAATTTGTGAACGACCCCGAGAAAGGGTCTGGATTTGTAATCACCAACCCTAATGCTACTCAAGGCGGGTGCGGATGTGGTAGTGACGCCAGCGCAGAAGCAGATTCTTGTGGAAGCGGCAATGGAGGCGGTGGTTGCGGCTGCTGAGACTAACTTAAAATAAAAAATCTGGGCTTTTAGTCCAGATTTTTTATTTTAAAAAACAATTTTTAGCGTCGCAAAACAGAAATTAACGCCCCCAAAAGGCCAATAAAACCTAAGCCAAAGATTAATAATCCCATCGGGACACGAGGCGTATCAGCTTGGGTTTCATCCACAAAAGTGGGAATCGCCAAAGGTGCGGGCGGCGTAAAGGTGGGCAAGCGTGTTGGGGTCTCAGGAGCAATAAAAGCAGCTACCAATGTTGGGTCGATGGTAGGCGTTGCTAAGGGAGTCGGTGTGGGGGGTGCTTCTACCACTGGCAGGAAATTCTGCGAAAGCAGAGAAACATTTGGCGCATAGATCCACCCGACGTTGCCGGGCGCGCCGGTATAAGCGATCATGATCCAGTCACCGCCAGGTGAACGACCTATTGCTGGGGCAGATTGCCCTTGTATTAAAATGCCAACGCGCGGATAGAAGTAGGAACTGGGACCAGAACGCACATTGACAAAATCCTGATCCTGGTTAACGGTAACAGTTGCCCCGGAGGGCGTCCCTGTCACGGTGGGCACAGAACCTGTCGGCTGCTGCGCTTGCACGCGATCAGGAACAGGTACGCTGAAGATTAATCCCAATATACCGACTGTCAATAAAATCCATACAGATATTTTGATCCAAAAACGAGCCATGAGTTTTAAAATTTCCTTGTGGAGTTTTTCGTAAATATAATAAATCCGATTATAATCTAAAACATGGAAAAACGAATTTTTCACGGAAACCTAAGCCCCGCTGATCTAGCCAATGCCTTAAGTGCTGCTTTCAATCGCAGCAACCTATTTACACAGTCGGCTGGGTCTGGTAAGAAGATGACAGTTCAAATATCATCGCGCCCCTTAGCGCGCTCTGGCGGACATACCGCGCTAACGATCACCATCCAAAAAGTAACCGAGGGTGTACTTGTTCAACTTGGCAAACAAGCGTGGATGGGAATTGCCGCCAGCTTGGGGCAAACCGCCTTCGCGGCGATGCGCAACCCTTTCAGCTTGCTACACCGCTTCGACGATATTGCCCAAGATATAGAGAATCTGCAACTCGACGACGACGTTTGGGATGTTATCACCAAAGCTGCCCACGCTGCTGGGGCATCTCACGAGCTTTCAGAAAAATTACAACGACTCACTTGTGAACACTGTAAAACGGCAAATCCTGTAGGTGAAGCAAGCTGTATCGCGTGCGGGGCACCCCTTGGAGATTCTCAGCCCAGAACTTGTTTGAACTGTGGCTATGTTGTTACAGGAGAAGAGAGTGTCTGTCCAAATTGCGATGAACGGCTCTAAGCTAAAAAATGAAAAAAGAAGCTCAATATGTCAAATTTCTTCCCGGCATAGATTCAACTAACTATGACCTTGGGGTTTATTACCTTTCACAAATAGCTCAAGAGTTATTAGAAGCATCCTATTATTCCAAGAAAAATAATTTGAGGTGGCTTCCAGAAGAAGATTATGGTTTTAATCCTGAAAATAGGGAAGCCTGTTTTATCAAGAGAGCAATCGACAGCTATATTGTAATTAATTTATCAAAATTAATTGATACAAGAAAGGATGCATGGTCAGTAAGACAATTACTGAAGGAGATAAAAAAAATACCAATGGCCCGATGAAGCACAAATTCGACGTAGCGAAACTGAATTCAGCGAGATTCTAAGAGAAATAAAAAAAGAGCGTCACGAGCGCGGTGCTCACGTTTCAAAGAAAAACAAGCCGAGCATACTACACAGACGGTTAGGTGATTACAGTTATCCCATAAAAAAAGCAATGGAATTGGTTGACTGTTTTGTAGATGGGGAAATACCTTATGTGTTAACTTATTCCAAACCAAAATTTGATTTACGCAAAATGGTAAATACCCAAAAAGAAAATTCCTTTTAGCAGCCACTGTTTATAGACTATATAAAATCTCCGCACAACCCATAAGCTCTTCTTTATAAGAGGCATTATCTTCAATACACCAAATAGCCGCTAAAACTGCTTGAGACATCCCCCAGCCAATCACTCTTTGGCGGTCAAACCCTAATCTCTCCACAATCTGATCCACGCGCCGCATCATCATAGCACGTGGATTTTCTTTTTTCAGTAAGTCGGGGATAGGGTTACGAAGAAAAGCCCCCACCTCATAACACTGTTCTCCCAAAACCCCTTTTGGATCAATTGCTAAATAAGATTGTCGTTCTGCTGAAAGCACATTTCCGTGGTGCAAGTCACCATGCAGTAAAACCGCATCATCACTGGAGGCCAATAACTCATCGAAAACTCTCTCTGCCTTATCAACCAGTTTTCTATCCAAAATCCCTGTCCCACCCACATAACGTTTCTTAAAACGAGAAAACCCCTTTCCCCAATCTTCCACTCTTGAGAAGTGGTAATCTCCGAGATAAGGGTGCCATAATTTAGGCATCAGGTCTAGAAAAATATTTGTAGCTTGCTCATCGTCAGTTTTCCAAAGGGAACCCCCTGGAATCACTCTTTCCAAGAGAAACACGCAATCTGCGCGATTATATTTATGCAAACGCACCATGCTGCGACCGTCAAAATGACGTAGCGCGGCAATCTCCACTCTTGCTTCATCATTCGGAAAAGCAATTTTAATAACCGCCGAAGTGCTATTTGTGCAACGAACAGGAGCGGCGTAGTTATAAGAAAGATTTTCAAAGGGCACCAAAATCTCTAGGCGCCAACGCTGAGCATATTTTCTCAAAAGCATCGGGAGCGCATTCAACCAGGATTGATATAACTCCGAATCAATCATCAGACAAAAACTTCACATCAAAAGCCAAAGAAAAAAGTTAAATCATTCACGTTTGTTCCTGTTGAGCCAGGTTTTAACAAATCATCGAGCGCATCAAAAAAATGATAAGCGTTATGCTCGCAAAGATATGCCTCCACATCTAACCCCAACTCTTGCGCTCTCACAAAACTTTCGCCGGTCAAAACCACACCTGCCGCATCGGTGGGGCCATCTTCGCCGTCTGTAGCAAGGGTGATAAGCATCACATCACGCAAGTCTGCCAGATCATTCACCGCCGCAAGAGCAAGCTCTTGATTACGCCCGCCGTACCCGGTCGCAGTGCCAAGAGTGACGGTTGTCTCACCGCCGAGGATATAACAGAAAGGGCGACTAATATTGCGTATTCCGTATTTCGTAAAATTATTTTGGGAAAGCATCATCCCTAATTCGCGTCCTACTTGAGCAGCTTCGCCTTGCAGGGAAGTGGTTAGTATATGCGCGTCAAAACCTTCACTGGTAGCTTGGGCTTGCGCGGCTCTTGCTGAGATAAGGTTACTGCCGATTACTGAAATATTCCCCTCTGAAAATGGTTCGTTACTTTCAAGATCATTTTTTTTTTGCAAAGCCTCCAAAATAGCGGATGGTGTTTGGGCAAGCAAATCATATTTTTTCAAGACAGCCAGCGCATCCGCGCAGGTAGTGGGATTAGGAACAGTGGGCCCAGAAGCAATTGCTTCGAGAGGAGAATCAACCACATCAGAGAGCAACAAGCTAATCGTCTGTGCAGGAAAAGCCACGCGTGCCAAACCGCCCCCTTTAACGCGATCAAGTGACCGTCGCAGGGTGTTGATTTCGTCAATACGTGCACCACATCCCAGCAAGAGAGATGTGAGCTTCTCCATATCTCTCAGAGAAACGCCATCTACAGGCGCGGTCATCAGAGCCGAACCTCCGCCTGAGATCAGAAAAATAACCAGATCATCACTTGTGGTTTTTGAAAGCAGATCAAGGATTTTTTCTCCCGCTTCAAGACTACGCTTATCGGGGAGAGGATGGGATGATTCGAGAAATATGAGTTTTTCTAAATACGCCGTCCCTCGACCAAGCTGCGCATCCCCCAAGTGCTGTTTACCTGTTTTTTTTAATACCACAATTCCTGCGCTGAGATAATGCCCCAACACTGCCGAGGTTGCATCTGCCATCGAGATAGCGGCCTTCCCTACAGAGATAAGATATATCGCCGAGAAGTTTCTCAACGGGTATTCCTGCCCATTAAACTGAAGCAAGTCTCCAGCACGGGCAAGTTGTCGTTGCACGGCATCTGCCGGATTCGCAGCTTCTAGCGCAGAAGATAAAATCCGCTTAATCGCGCTTGAGGATACGCATCCCTCAATGCTGGTTGTGGTAAAAAAGTTTTCCAATTTCATAACTCGGATGATAGCATATAATTTATCAAAGTTTAGACTTGCTTTAATAGAAGCGGGCTTCTATAATAAAGCAACAAAAAAAAGATTACGGGTGAAGTTTTATGAATCTCAATTTAGATCAACTGGAAAAACGTCTGCAAGCTCTCATCGAGGTGCATCTTCTCAATTATTTGCCGATAAAAAAAGAAGAAAGTCTGGTTGCACAACAGTTGGCAGCAGCAATGCAAAGTAATATCACCGAGGAAGCGGATAAAAAAATTGCCCCGCATATTTACACGCTTGCAGCGCGCCCAACCTTGATTGCAAAATGGCAAGACGCTCCGGATTTTAATGAGAAATTTAAGCGCGTGATAGATACGATCGCAACCGAAGAAAATTTGGATTTTGCTGCGCCGCTCGCCTTTTCACTTGCTCCTGACTCCACACTTGGTTTTGACGAGATAAAGATTCTTGCTTCCCAAAGCGTGGACGAGATTGCTGAAACCCAGGGTATGGCATCACAAGAAACAGATGATTCTGCCGAACAAATTCCCGAAAATGCTTTTTTGATCATTCATGGCACCAAGGTTTTTCCTCTTAAAGTAAACGTGGTCAATATCGGACGCCGCATGGAAAACGACCTGACAATTGATGATCCGCGTGTTTCACGCAATCATGCACAATTGCGGGCGGTGAATGGGCGTTTTGTCATTTTTGATCTCAACTCCACTGGTGGCACTTATGTGAACAGCCAACGCTCACATCAATCGGTGCTATACCCTGGTGATGTAATTTCTTTGGCGGGCGTTCCATTAATTTATGGGCAGGATAACCCTCCTCGCCGAGCTGATCTCACTCAAACCACTCCCTTCGGAACACCACTATCTTCAGGTGAGCGCCCAACCGCAATTCTTCGAGACACAGCCAATCTTAAAGATAAGAAAGAAGAATGAGCGGTCCTATCTTATTGGTTTTGCGCCTGAGCATGACTCTCAGCCTGTATTTCTTTATGGGTTGGGCGTTTTTGCTTTTATGGCGAAATTTCAAAATAGAGAGCGAACTATTAGCAATACGCAAGACTCCCCCACTAACTCTAACATTTAAAGACCCAAAGAATAAACAAAAAACAAAACATTTTAGAGAGCCTGAAATCTCGCTGGGACGTGACCCGCATAGCGAGGTATTTCTTGATAACGAGACAGTCTCTGCTCACCATGCCCGCTTGAGCTACCATCATGGACAATGGTGGCTGGAGGATTTAGACTCCACTAACGGCACAACGCTGAACGGCGAAGATGTAGAGACCCCCACAATTATCATTGGTAATGACGAAATCCACTGTGGTGATGCGGGTCTCACTGTGCGGCTTGGCCTAAGTGATTTATCACCAAACACACAGAAGATTTAAGCCATTAGATATTGCATAAAATGTTCTACACAATATGCTAAGGAAAATATAATGACTAAAAATATTTCACTTGCTATCATTGGCGGTTCCGGGCTTTACGCTATGCAGGGACTTGAAGATACCGAAGAGCGCACCATCTCAACGCCTTTTGGAGAACCGAGCGCGCCCATAATCATAGGTACTCTGGAAGGTCAGCGCGTCGCGTTTTTAGCACGGCACGGAATTGGACATCATCTCAACCCCAGCGAGATAAATTATCGAGCAAACATCTATGCCCTTAAATCTCTCGGCGTAGAGAAGATTGTCAGCGTGAGCGCATGTGGCTCTTTGCGCGAAGATTATGCCCCCGGTGAGATCGTTATCCCCGACCAGATTTTCGACATGACCAAAGACCGTAAACGGACTTTCTTTGAGAAGGGATTGGTCTCTCATGTCAGTGTAGCGGATCCATTTTGCCCTGATCTCTCCGATCAAATTCTGGACTCTGTTCAAGAAACGGGAGCAACTGTCCACACGGGCGGGTCTTTCATCACCATCGAGGGACCGCGCTTTTCGACTCGCGCCGAATCCAATACTTTCCGAGCGTGGGGGATGTCCATCATCGGGATGACTGCTTCTCCTGAAGCCTTTCTTGCCCGTGAAGCGGAAATCTGCTACGGCGTGATGGCGCATGTCACCGATTACGATGTTTGGCATCTCACCGAAGAACCTGTTACCGTTGAAATGGTTATCAAAACATTGATGAAAAATACCGAGGTTGCGCAAGATGCAATTCGCAATTTGGCACGCGAAATGAGCTCCAAACGAAACTGTACTTGCGAAAATGCGCTTGCCGATGCACTCATCACCCAGCCACGCGTGATTCCCTCCGAGACACGGGAGCGGTTGAATTTGTTGGTAAGGAAGTACTTATAAATTAAGAACGATGAATGATGGATAAAAAACAATATAGTAGAAACAAAACCTTGCATTCTAAATTCAACACCCTCCATTGGCTTTCCGCCCTCTTCCTCACCCTCTATAGCCTCATATTAACCCTCTCCCCTGCTCTGCGCGCCCGCAGTTGGGACGTGGACTATATCTTCATTCACTGGCTGGGATTTTTCACATGGTTAGGGCTAGCAACCCTCGCACAAAACTTCCTTAAGAAATATCTCCCCGATAGAGATCCTTATCTTTTCCCCCTCGCATCCCTCCTCAGCGGATGGGGTCTTCTCAGCATTTGGCGGTTGACCTCCACCTTTGGATTGCGCCAAACTATCTGGCTCACGGTCAGTATCGTCGTTTTGCTGATCGGATTACGTTGGCGCGATCTACTCCCTACCTTGCGCCGCTATAAATATATTCTGCTCACCACTGGGCTATTCCTCACCGCACTAACCCTTATTTTTGGCGCAAATCCGCTTGGCATAGGGCCTCGACTCTGGCTGGGGTTTGGCGGCATTTATCTTCAACCCTCCGAACCACTCAAGCTGCTCCTCGTCATTTATCTCGCCGCCTATCTTGCCGATAAAACCCCTCGTCGCGGACAAGTATTCCCACTTATTTTTCCCACTCTCTTTCTCGCTGGCGTCGCTTTACTCCTGCTCCTCGTCCAGCGCGATCTCGGCGCAGCATCCATCTTCATCATGCTTTACGCCAGTATCCTCTACCTCGCCACCAACCGCAAACGCGTCCTGCTCATCAACGCCGCCCTACTCCTCCTCGTTGGTTTTCTCGGCTATTATTTTGTAGACATTATCCACACTCGTCTCTCGATTTGGATTTCTCCCTGGGATGATCCAAGCGGGCGCGGCTATCAAATTATTCAATCTTTAATGGCAATCGCAAACGGTGGCCTGTGGGGACGTGGGATCGGTATAGGGTCGCCCGCTTTTGTGCCGATTGCCCACTCCGACTTCATTTTTACCTCTTTAGCGGAAGAAACGGGACTCACGGGGACTTTAGGCTTGCTCACGCTTATTGGCATTTTTCTGTCCCGAGGCATGGTCGTTGCCCTGCGTGCGCCCAGCCGATTCTTGCGTCTCCTCGCTGCAGGGTTGACTGCCTATCTCGGCATTCAGAGTCTGCTCATCATTGGCGGGAATTTGCGTCTACTCCCCCTCACAGGCGTGACTCTGCCCTTCATCTCTTACGGTGGTTCATCACTCCTAACTTCGTATATTGCGCTACTTTTGCTCCTGAAAATCAGCAACCAAAGCGAAGAAGCTGCCCCTCTGCCCCATCCTCAGCCTTATCACATTTTGAGTGCTCTCCTCACCTTGGGAATAATCTCCTCCGCCCTGATCAACGGCTGGTGGGCAATCGTTCGTGGCCCCGATTTGCTAACTCGCTCCGATAATCCTCGGCGTTCTCAAGCAGACCTATACGTCCCACGCGGCGCAATTTTAGACAGAAATAACACCCCTATCAATTTTACAAGCGGAAAATCAGGAGATCTTCTGCGCGAATATCAATATCCTGCCCTCGCGCCTATTACTGGTTACACGCATACGCTTTATGGGCAAGCGGGCATCGAAGCCGAGTTGGATGACTACTTGCGCGGTTTGAAAGGCAACCCTGCTTCCCAAGTTTGGTGGAATCATCTTCTCTACGGGCATCCCCCAGAAGGCTTAGATCTGCGTTTAAGCCTCGATCTTGGTCTTCAGAAAAAAGCTGATGGAAGCCTCAGCAAGCATCAGGGTGCGGTCGTCCTCGTCAATGCTGCAAGTGGTGAGATTCTGGTGATGTCATCACATCCCACATTTGACGCGAATCTGCTCGACGAGATCGGCGAATCCCTACTCACAGATGAAGATGCACCCTTGCTCAATCGCGCCACGCTAGGGAAATATGCCCTCCCCCCAGAGATTGATGCTTTGATCAGCGAGCCACTGAATTTTGAAATCCGTTTACCTACAACAGATTCCAGCCCACTTGAAATGGCGATGGTCGCCGCTGCCCTAAGCAACAAAGGGATTGCCCCCGCGCCGCGACTGGCCCTAGCCATTGATACGCCCCAAAGCGGATGGGTTATTTTGCCCGCACTCGGCGAAGAGGCAACGCTTTTTGCGCCCGAAGAAGCTGCGCAACTCGTGACCGCTTTTTCAGGAGAAGAAGCCTATTGGCAGATACTCTCCATCCAAGAGAGTGAGAAAAACCTGACTTGGCTCCTCGCTGGCACGCCATCCGATTGGCGCGGGACACCGCTAGCATTGACAGTCTTACTGGAAGAAAACAACCCTGCCTTGGCAGAAGAAATTGCAAGGAATCTGTTAGGTAATGCACCGTAGTTATTTTTAACACGAATTTCGCAAATGAAGCGAATTACACGAATATATAAAGAAATCCACTCAAAAGTGAGTGGGGTTTTTTGTCATTATGGTTGTCGCCGAAGGCAGCGCAGAAAGCATCCTAAAATTTAGCGGGCTTAATCTCCAGAATAGCCACTACAAGTTATTGGTTACCCCTGCCCAAATCCCGCTACCACAATCACATCAACCATTTTGCCGCCCAATGTCTTTGCGTTGAAAAAACACTTCTTCTTTTTCAAAAAACATCGTTATTATTCAGATGGGAAGAATTCTACGGGCACTCGAATCAGATCCCTGTCCAAGCTTCCATGACCAAAATTATTGCGCGTGAAATAGACGTACGCTGTCTTATCTGTTGTTTCAAAATTTCGCGAACTGCTATCAGGATCAAGTAAGCTGGGATAAAGATGCGAAATATCCGATCCTGAAGATTCAACTGTCCAGGGCAACTCAACTTCAAGCAAGAGTTTTCTGTGCGTCCAATTTACAAGATTATCAGAAAATGAATAATAGAATCCCCAAACTTCACGGTCATCCAGCCAATCTGCGCTGATTCCAATCAATACATATCGATTCAGGTATGTATTATAAGTAATGCTCTCGCTCAAGGTTTCACTGGTATTCCCGACCTGGTCAATATGAGGACAAATATGCGCCTCGGGGTCGATAATATCGTCCGTGTAGGGGTCAGCAAACTGACCATCAAAGTTCGTCCCGTCCCAGAATCGCCATGAGTCAGGCGCGCCTAAGTCATCCGTTCTCATTAAACAAACCCATTGTTTCTGCGTCCCGTATTCACTGACATTGAAAAAGCTGTAATAATAATCATCCTGCCCTTTGATGATATTGCTTGGAGCACGGAAGCCTTCTGGCCCTGCCCCAGCCTTATACGGATATGGAAATCTGGCAACCAGATGAGATGGAGGAGAAAGCGCCTCATCATAGCTTTTGCCACCATCAGTTGAAATTGCGAGCGTAATCGAATTATCCCAGCATGGGAAGTAATCATTTTGCGGACACTGGCCGGGATGTGAATGCCCTTGATACTCATTGTGAACTAATGCGTAGACGGTTTCTCCATCTTCCGTATAAGGAGCTGCTATCCATTCTGCGTCAGTATATTTGGCAGGGTCAGCATCATACGCTGATTTCATGACCGAATCGCAGTCAATTTTCAGGTTATTCAGGTCTGGGCCAAGCATGCGATAGCTGCTGCCGTGGCTGAGGATAGCCTGCACCTGTCCGTCGGCACCTCGAAAGGCGCGAAAGGCCAGATCCGGGATATTATGGTCTGCACAACGATCATTCCCCCAATCAAAAACGATTTCTTCATCACCAACGATTTTCAGAGTCGGGTCAGGGAAGGGATTGGTTGTCGGGGGCGGGGGTGGCGCAATTGTAGGAGGTGGGATTGGCGCTGGCGGTTCAACTATAGGCGGAGCCGTGGGGGTATGCGTTCCTAAATTGCAACTACTTATGAATAAAGCTAAGAATAAAACTACCAGTAAATTAAAACTATTATTTTTCATAGAAATCACTATAGCATAAATAAACTGCAATTACAATCAGCTTTTATTCTGTTTTTTAAAGAGAAGTTCTTTATAAAATCTTCTTATGCTTCAAAAAGATTTTTGGTAATACCCCATATTGAGTTAGCTCAATGATTACACCATCCGGAGCAGCGATGAATGCGTAACTGATCCCAGACGAACCCTTGACTGGCTCTGCCAAAATCTGCACACCTTGCTCTTTTAGCTCTTCAACGGCAGAAGTCAAATCCTTGACGCGAATCCCAAAATGATCCAACCCGAGCTTATGCTGATGCGAATTCTCATCCAAATTAACAGAACCTGAAATATCTCTGTCAGATGGAAGCGGCCCGATCACAAGCACTTGACCACCCAGCGATAAAAACACTCTTAATCTCCCATCCTTTTCTTTTCTATATAACTCTTCGCCATCGAAAAATTGCATATAGAATTTAGCTACTTTCTCGGGTTCTTTACTATAGATATGGATATGATCAAAGGATTCTATTTTCATTTTTACAAATATTTAAGCTCATCATACTCAATAATAATAGGTATGTTCTTAGTCCCGCTTTCCTGTAGGTATTCAATAACCATTCTTGCTATATCTTTATTTGGGACAATAATAGTCCTAATGTCGTCCACTGTAGTTTTTAAATAATGCTGTTCGTCAATCGTCGTTAGCATTTCTAAGTCTTTATGGCGATTGTATCTTACTATTCGCCACTCCCTTTCAACGAAATAAGCATCAACCCTTTCTGAGCCATCACTTGGTGGCCCTAAATCCCCAATTTCTTTGCAATGGGATAAAAATTGCATAAGATTATCTTTTAATTCGTTGCTATTATATTCGCTACCATCTTCTTTTAGAATTTTATAGTTACTAACCGTAAATTTCAGTATCGTTTTTAAATTCGAGCTTATAATGCCTCGCAAGCCATTAATCGTTGTATGATCTACAAAATACAAGACTGGGTTTCCCCCACTATTTTTTACAAACTCTTTTTTGAAACCAATAGCAAATTTTCCATAATTTTTCACATGCCCATCCATCATATTGAGAGGAACATCGGTGAAGCAAACCGCATCGTTTTTAATTGATATATCTTCGATAGCAAAATTTACTTTGCTAAACAATAGCCCGTTTTCAAGAATCTTTTTAAATACTTCAAATTGCTCACTAGTGCATAATCAAATAGTATTTTTGGAATTAGTTATCCAAGGTAGTACTGGCTGATCGAAAACAGCGCAAACTCTTCGTGAAAGCTCTCGAGCAGAGAGCTTCTTCTCTGGTTCCACTACTTTTCTCTTAGCGTGTACCCAACGAGGTTCAATCGGATTAAGCCATGGACTTTTCTTTGGTAGAAGGACGGCTAAAAGTCTCGTGCCCTTTCTTGTTTGTTTAACTTCTTGATTGTGCTGACGAATCCATGATTGAACCCTTTTACTTTTATGCCAAGAAGCATGGTCCAGAACATGAGTAGCACTTGAATTCCCTGTTCAGCCGTTTTCTTTAGCGTCCATTTCATAAAATCTATAGTAGGACCGCTTTTGGGATTGCCTTCTACGAAACGTATCCAAACTTCTTCAGTTCCTTGATAGCGTAAGTCAATACCATAGCAAGCAAAGGCTTTAGGCTCAGGGTCATCTTTTTTCTGTTCTTTTTCAACTAGTCTCAAAGGGTCTTTCTCTACCCAACTATGTAAGTTTGGGTGAGTAAGGCGGCTCCACCAAACTTCGTCTTGGAAACCAACAGCCCAGCCTTCTTGTATCTTTGCTTCTTCAATTAGGCGTTCTTGGCGTTTTTTTTACGAGCATATTGTGGATCCGACTGATAATCCAACGTTTAGCTCGTTTCCAATTCACGCCTAATTCTTTTAGCGTAGTTCGGATTGGTCTCATAGCTCACCTTTCTTGTGCTAAGACCTTCTTCGTAACTAACTTCTGCCAATAATTCTAATGTCCATAAGCTACTATCTTTCTTGAACTCTCGTGGACTACGCCGTAGCACTTCTTTCAATTTCTCAGCATTGTCTGGAGAGATTGCTTTCTCTGTAACTTTAGGACCTTTTTTGCCCTTTTCTAAAACCTGGATACCCTCAGCATCGAATTTTTTGAGTACCAAACGAACGCTTTCGTGATCGTAGCCAACTTTTGCCGCTATCTCATCTAGAGATAAGCCTTCTGAGCTGAAGTGAAGCATCTGGCTTCGGCGCAAGACAAAACTGTCTTGCGAACGCAATCCGGCTTCTATTGCCCTTTTTTCTTCTTCTCTAAACTCCCGTACATATCGTTTTGCTCTCATTGAGCATTTTTACCACATTTCCAAATTATCACCTTGATTATGCACTAGGGTTGTTTCGACTATTTTTTGCTAAGAAATGATAGATGGTTTCCGAATTCGGTTTCATTGTTTCTCCAAGATATTATTGCCCAATAAGCTTTCCCAATATCGCAATTTTACCATTTATAAATACAAAATCCCTTATAATCCCCTCATGCAACTCAACCAAGCCACTATTCGCCCCACCCGCGTCGAAGTCAACCTCGACCACCTTTCTCAGAACCTGAAAGCCATCCGAGAAAAAACCTTCCCCGCCAAAGTGATGGTCATTCTTAAAGCCAATGCTTACGGCCATGGCCTCGATGCGGTTGCCCGTCACCTCGCCCCATACGCCGACTATATCGGCGTCGCCGTCCTCGAAGAAGGCATCCTCCTCCGCGAGATGGGCATCCGCACCCCCATCCTCGTCCTCGGCGGCATCTGGGAAGAGCAAATCCCCGATTTCATTCAGCACGATCTCACCCTCACCGCATCCTCCGCCGAACGCCTCAAGCAAATCGACCGCACGGCCGAGAGCCTCCGCAAAAAAGCCATTGTCCATCTCAAAATCGACACGGGCATGGAGCGTATCGGCGTTCATTATTACAACGCCCATACTTTGCAGGAAGCTGCGCTGGGATGCAAACACATCGTGACAGAAGGCATATATTCTCACTTTGCCAACGCAGATGCAGATGACCTGAGTCACGCGCGAATTCAACTTGCTCGTTTTAACGAAGTCCTCGATTTCTACCCCAAACATTATCTCCCCACCCCGCCCCTCAGACATATTGCCAATTCCGGCGCGATCCTCCAACTCCCTGAAGCAAATTTTGATATGGTGCGTCCGGGCATCCTGCTCTACGGCGTTTATCCCTCTGATGAAGCGGCCAAGACCGTCCCCGTCACCCCAGCCTTAACATGGTCATCTAAAGTCGTCTATTTTAAAGTCACCCAACCCGGACACCCCGTCTCTTATGGCTCAACCTGGCAATCGGATACAGAAACGCGCGTTGTCACCGTCCCCGTTGGCTATGGCGATGGCTACTTCCGTGCCATGTCTGGCAAAGCCGAAGTCATCATTCGCGGCATCAAGCATCCCCAAGTTGGCAGAATCTGTATGGATCAAATGGTCGTCAACCTCGGCGCAGATGGTTCCGGTTACAACGGCGATGAAGCGATGCTGCTCGGCAAACAAGGTAACCAACATATCACCGCCGAAGACCTCGCCCGCTGGGCAGGCACGATTCCCTATGAGGTTTTGACCAATATTAATACACGGGTCCCGAGGATCTATATCCCGTAAGGGCGACCCTCTATTATAAATACCCAAATTTTTATTTTATTCCAGCACTTGAATAAAATAGAGTTTTCCTAATTATCCTGACGGGTCGCCCCTACACCAACTTTCTAATTCCCCCCATGCTAACTTTCCTTATCCTCCTCATCGCCACCCTCTACGCCTCCGTCGGACTCGGCGGCGGCTCAGGCTACCTCGCCCTGATGGGACTCTTCGACACCAATCCCACCATAATGAGACCGATAGCCCTCACACTAAATATCCTCGTCACCGCCATCGGGACCTACAAATACTCTCGTGCTGGATACTTCTCGTGGAAGTTATTCTTGCCCTTCGCCATCACCTCGATCCCCTTCGCCTTTCTCGGCGGGCGCCTAAATCTCAACGGAGAAATCTATAAGGGGATTGTCGGCATTTTGCTCCTTTACGCCGCAACACGACTCTTCATCACCGCTCGCACAGCTGAAGAAAAAAACATTTCCCCGCCGCCATTTTGGGCAGCCCTTCTCAGCGGCGCGATCATCGGGTTTTTCTCTGGAGTCACAGGCGTTGGTGGCGCGATTTTTCTCGCTCCACTTATCTTGCTTATGGGCTGGGCAAGCCCTAAAGAAACTGCTGGGGTTTCTACCGTCTTCGTTTTGGTCAACTCAATTTCTGGACTTGCAGGCTACTGGAGCAACGCATTCAGCCTCCCACCACAAATCCTCTACTGGGGCATCGCCGTCATCTTCGGCGGCTGGATTGGCGCAGAATACGGCAGCAGACGATTACCAAATCTTCTTATTAGAAAAATTCTGGCAGGCATCCTTTTAGTTGGCGGCGCAAAGATGCTTTTCTCGGCTTTAGGGTAAAATAGAGAAGAATAAAACGTGAATCGTGAAACGTGATTTAAAATTCACGCATCACAATTCACGTTTTACGCATCATTCTATATATCATTTATCAGGAGCACCATCATTTTGAAAGCAATAAAAAACTATCTCTTCCTCTTCACCATCGCGAGCGTCCTCGTTGCCCTCGACCAAGGGACAAAAAATCTCGTCCGTGCCAATATCCCCACTGGCGGCACATGGCTTCCCGAAGGTTGGCAAAACCTCGCCCCCTATGCCCGCGCCGTCCACTGGCATAATCGAGGCGCAGCTTTTGGCATGTTTCAAAATGGCGCGCTCGTTTTCACCGTCCTCGCCTTTGTCGTCATCATTGCCATCATCTGGTTTTATCACCAAATCGAACCTAACGACTGGTTCCTGCGCCTCGCATTGGCCATGCAATTAGCTGGCGCAGCAGGCAATCTCACAGATCGCCTGCTTTTTGATGGTACCGTCACCGATTGGATTTCCGTCGGTAATTTCGCCGTCTTCAATGTGGCAGATGCGAGCATCACCGTCGGCACGGCGATCATGCTGATCGGAGTCTGGATAATGGAGAAACGCGAAAAGCAAGCCAGGGCTGAGAGCGATTCGCAAAATGGATTGGAAACGGAACCGCACCTGAGTGCAGAGGATTCCATTTAATGGAAGATAGAATAGTAGAGCTACATTTTGCCTCTCCCCAAGAATCTCGTCTCGATCATTTTCTCGTCGAAGAATTACCTGAGTTTACGCGTACTCGTTTACAAGGGCTGATCGAAAAAGAATTGGTCACAGTAAATGGCAAAATCGCCAAAAAGAACGGCATAAAGCTAACGCAAGACACAACGGTGATAGTGAGAATCCCACCCGCAAAAAAGACAGATCTAGTTCCTGAAAATATTCCTCTAAATATTATTTTCGAGAACGATGATGTCCTCGTCATCAACAAACCCGCCGGGATGGTGGTACACCCCTCAGCAGGGCACGTATCAGGAACGTTGGTTCACGCCGCACTCGCCCACGCCCCCGAGATGGAAGGCATCGGCGGAGAAATTCGACCGGGCGTAGTGCACAGACTCGACAAAGATACTTCGGGCGTCATCATCATGGCAAAAAACGATACTGCCATGCAGTCTTTGCAAGAGCAATTTATGGCGCGCACGGTCAAAAAGAAATATATCGCCTTAGTAGATGGTACGCCCCCCACCCCCACCGGACGCATCGAAGCCCCGATTGGTCGCGACCCTGCGCAGCGTAAAAAGATGGCGGTCGTAAAAAAGGGGAAAGGCAAAAATGCCATCAGTGAATATAAAACCCTGGAAAATTTCAGCGAACAGACCTTGCTGGAAGTCGCGATAATGACTGGTCGTACGCATCAAATTCGCCTGCACTGCAAATTTATCGGTACACCCGTTGTTGGTGACCCCGATTATGGACACAGAAGACAAAAGATAGAAATGCCTCGTCAATTTCTCCATGCGGCACGTTTGACAATCAAATTGCCGAATGAAGACAAACCACGTACCTTTGAAGCGGCATTGCCTGAAGAATTAGAAAGTGTATTAATAGAGCTTCGATCAAATTATTAGTCTCACCACAAAGGCATAAAGTTCACTAAGTTTTTCTTTGTGCTCTTTGTGCCTTTGTGGTGTTTTTTGCCCCATGCAACCTGAAAACACAATAGATCTCACAAAATTTCAAATCTGGACTCTCGCCATTCGCCCCAAAACCCTTCCTGCTGCGGGCGCGGGTGTGATCGCTGGGTCTGCCCTCGCGTTTTACGATGGCTATTTTCACCTTCTCCCCGCCTTAGCTACGCTGATTGGCGCACTTCTTCTCCAAATTGGCAGTAATCTTGCCAACGATGTTTTTGACTATCTGCGTGGGGCAGAGAGTAAAGAGCGCTTGGGTCCTCTCCGCGTCACACAGGCAGGATTATTGACGCCAAAAGAAGTTCAAGCGGGTATGTGGCTGACCTTTTTTCTCTCCGCGCTAATTGGCATTTATCTGATCACTGTTGCAGGATGGGCAATTTTGCTCATCGGGCTAACGGCTATTCTTGCCGCGATTGCGTATACAGGCCCCATCAGCGATAAGGGAGGTTTGGCTGATATTTTTGTTTTTCTCTATTTCGGGGTCGCAGCGGTGGTCGGGACATATTACGTTCAGGCATTGAGAACTTCTCCCGCCGCATGGTGGATGTCAGTGCCGATTGGTTTGCTAATTGTCAATATTCTCGTTGTGAATAATCTGCGCGATATTGATATGGATAAGTTAGCAGGAAAGATTACTACAGCTGTACGATTTGGCGTTATAGTTACACGCAAAGAATACCTAGTTCTTTTGGTAATTTCTTATCTTATTCTCCCTGTTCTAATGTGGGCAAATATCATCCCCGTTTGGACGTTGGTGGTTTGGCTCTCAATTCCTTTCGCGTGGAAAGTTGCTCTGGTCGTTTTTAGCGAGCTTGGTCGTCCGTTAAATCAGGCATTGGCGGGGACGGGAAAAATCGCGTTGCTATATAGCGTCTTGTTTTTAGTGGGAATTTCTATCGCAAAACTATTCTAAAACCCCGCTTTTCTTTTAATCCACAAACTGCCATTTACACAGGCGATGCTCCAGCCAATCTACGCTAAAGTATAGTCCCAGTCCGAGAAGACTCATAGCGAGGACGCCCGCATACATGGTCGGGTAATCAAAGAGTGTGCTGGCATTAAGGAAGATGTAATAGCCCAAGCCGCGTTGTGTGGCGAATGTCTCGGTGATATAGAGCACGGCAACCGCTGTCCCGACTGATTGGCGCAGGGCTGTCAGGATTGCAGGCAGGCTGGCTGGAAGATAGACGAAACGAAATAAGGCGCGCCTTCCTGCTCCCAAACTCCGCACAGATTGAATTAACTCTGTTGGAAGAGCAGCAGCTTGATCTCTGACCAGTACCAAAATCTGGAAGAAGAGGATCATAAAGATGATGATGATTTTCGGCAGATCGCCAATCCCGAAGAAAAGCAAGATTATCGGGATAAGCACCACTTTCGGGATAGGATAAAGCAAATAGATGACGGGGGAAAAGAATCGATTAAATCTTTTTGATTGACCAAGCGCAAGCCCCGTAGGAGCGGCAAGTGCAACAGAAAGAAACATGCTCGCTACTACACGCCATAAGCTGGCAAGAGCATGTGACAGCATATTGCCGTTTAACAATTCTCGAAAAAAAATAGGAACTACAACTAAAGGCGAGGGGAGAATATTACGATTAACGATCAGCGCAGAAATTTGCCAAAAAAGAAAAATCCCAAAGGCAGCGAGGATAACGTCACGCTTTTTCATACGACCTCCATCCGTTGACGTAGATCGTGGCAAAGCTGATTATATTCTTGGCTATCGCGATAGTCTTTTTTTCCAGCTTTTGGGTTATCAATAATTAGTGGTTTTATAATTGGGGGATTACCAAGAAGGAGGATTTTTTGCCCCATAATCGCGGCTTCTTCGATGGCATGTGTGACCATGACAAGGGTTAAATTTTGTTCGGCACAAAGCTCGAGGGTTAGCTTTTGCAAATCGGCGCGGGTAACGGCGTCTAAAGAAGAAAAGGGTTCATCCATCAGGAGCAGGTCTGGGTTAAGGGCTAATGTTCGGGCTATTGCGGTACGTTGACGTTGTCCACCAGAAAGTTGGGAGGGGTATTTATCGGATAATGCGTCCAGCCCGAGACGCTCGAGCCACGGAAGCAAATTTGGGGTCACGGCCGTTTCGCCATGCGGAGCGTGAATTCCATCTGCGCCGTAAAATCCATGTACTTGCAATCCTAATTCTGCGTTCTCGCGGACTGTTGCCCAGGGCAATAATCCGTACTCTTGTAAAATCAATCCTGAATGTGGGCGGGGACGGGAAAGGGATTCACCATCAATCAGCAGTTCGCCTGAGGAGGGAAAACGCAGCCCAGCGAGCAAATATAGCAGGGTTGTTTTGCCGCATCCTGAAGGCCCAAGAAGTGCCCAGCGTTCTCCGCGCCGAATTTGCCAATTGAAGTTTTGCAAGACGGGCGCGGTTTGGGGATAAGCGAAGGTGAGGTCGGTAAGAGTGATCATCATAAAAAAAGAGGCTGGAAATCTCCAGCCTCTTGATTGTATCGCAAGTGTGCGCTTAGGGCAAAAAGGATGTGTTTACTGCTTCTGCATAGGGTATATCAACAAGAAGTAATCCTTTTTGCTGTGCCCAAGCGAGCGTATCTTGCCATTCGGCTTCGCTGTAAATTCCCGTTGGGAAGGGTGGGATTGTATAATTTTCTATCAATGGAGGTGGAATGAGTTTGTTATCGGTTAAGACGGGGATATATTCATCTGGGTCTTCAGCGAGGAATCTGACGGCAATATCAATCGCTTCTACAAAAGAGCCGATCGCTTCTGGCTGCTCATTGATCATTTCGGTTGTGAAGACGTAAACGCTTGCACCATATTCTGGTGTCTGAGAATCGTCCAAGATAATTGTTGCACCCTGTTGTACTGCTAAAGATGCAAGCGGATCGGGCAATACGGCTGCCTGCAATTCGCCAGAGGCGAGCAAAGCCATACGGTCAGGAATTTTAGGGACTGCAATTGTTTTGATCTCATTTGCAAGGAAGCCTTGTTTTTGGAGCAAACGATCAGTAATATATTCAATAATTGTTCCTTCTGAAATACCGATTTCAACGCCTTTCAACTGCTCAGGAGTGGAAATCCCGCTGCCATTTGCGGCAAGAATGAAAAAGTGCCCTGTATTCGCCGAAGGCGTTTGCCCATAGCGCACAATTTGAATTTGAATTTCTTCTTTATCAAAAAAGGCAACTGTAAGCCCATCTGTGACCATGCCATCAGCCTGACCAGAAGCAACCATTTGGCTTAATTCTGGGGCAGATGAAACGGGGATAAACTCGACATCTAAACCAAACTCTTCAAAGAGACCTTCATCACGAGCAACAAAAAGTGGGATGGTATCTATAATTGGGAGAACGGCAATCCTTAATGTGACGGGACCAGCCTCGCCTTCGTCTTCGTCGCCCTCATCATCAAATTCGTCGGCATCAATTGCCACTTCCCCAACAGGCTCAGAAGCAGGTTTTGGCGCGCAAGCCCCTAAAATAAGACTGAGGGAGAGCAGAAGAGCTACTCCAAAAATTATATTACGTTTCATGATTTTTTAAACCTCTTTATTTTTATTTTATGCAACCCACAAATATCTGTTGCATAATTAATTTTTATTTAATTCTTCAATTCTTTCTTCAGACACGCCAATGCTGCGTAGAAGCAAAGTTTGCAAGGCGGGAGCGGCACGGTCAGGGTTGGGGCTGCCGGTATATACCCAGCGTAAAACAACTTCGTTGAGTGCGCCCATCCATGCCCGAGCAGCAACTTCTGTATCAATCGCTGGGATGCTATCATCTGCAATTGCCTGTTCAAGATATGTCTGAATAATTCCAGCAAAGCGATCATTGATCTCACGCCGCTTTGTCTCAAATGTTTCTCCCAATCCCACAGCCTGAACAAGGGCTATTTTCGCCAAAGTACGATGCTGGCCAAAAGTCTGCATACAGATTTTAATCGCTGCGTCCACGCGCTGGAGTCCGTGCTCTTCTTTTTCAATCGCTTCACGTAAACGCTCTTCAAGCAATTTCGTAAACTTATCGATCAATGCAAAGAATATGTAATTCTTGCTCGGGAAATGATGATAAACCGCCCCTTTCGATGTGTCCGAAGCTTCTACAATTTCATCCATGCGCGCATCATGGTAACCCTTGTCTGCAAAGACATCGGCAGCGGCATCAAGAATTCGGGAGCGGGTTTTATCAGATAGAGTTGTCATATTCTTTATCAGACCGACCAGTCGGTCTTGTCAATGCGAGATAATACCATAAGAAAAAAACTAAGGCAAGAGATTTCTAATGCGGTAAAATGGACAGGTGAATTTTACTCAATCCAAAGGAGCACTCCCCCATGAAAATAATAGATCTACGTTCAGATACTGTCACTCTCCCCACCTCAGAAATGCGTGAAGCAATGGCAAAAGCCAAAGTCGGAGACGATGTTTACGGCGAGGATGCCACAGTCAACCAACTCCAAGAAAAGGCTGCTGAAATGCTCGGCAAAGAAGCAGGACTTTTTCTCCCCTCAGGAACGATGGGCAATCTGGCTGCCGTCCTCTCCCATTGTGGGCGCGGCGACGAGGTAATTCTTGGCAACAAAGCCCATATCTTTCTTTACGAAGCAGGCGGTATTTCGGCATTGGGCGGTGTTCATTCACACCAACTCCAAAATCAGGATGATGGAAAATTGCTCCTCGAAGATATAGAAGAAAATATTCGCTGGAACGACACGCATGAGCCGGTTACACGTCTCATTGCTTTAGAAAACACACATAATCGTTGTGGCGGATCAGTTCTTCCGCTGGATTATACAAATAAAGTCGGGGATTTTTCCAAAGAGCATGGGATTTCCCTTCATCTTGACGGCGCACGTATCTTCAACGCTGCTGCGGCTTTATCATCCTCTGCAAAGGAACTTGCTTCGCCTTTTGATTCTGTCACATTTTGCTTGAGCAAAGGGCTTTCTGCGCCTGTCGGCTCGGTTTTATGCGGCTCACGCGAATTCATCACAAAAGCACATCGCTTACGCAAACAATTAGGCGGTGGGATGCGCCAAGCAGGAATTCTCGCAGCAGCCGGGATTGTGGCACTAGATAAAATGGCAAATCGCTTGGGAGAAGATCACGCTCGGGCATGGAAGCTAGCCAAAGGACTTGCGAGCGTTTCCGGCTTAGTCCTTGATGAGGGAACTCCTCACACGAATATGATCTTTATGAATTTGGCAGAGCATATCGAATATTCAGCAGACAAAGTTGCCGCCCATATGCACAAGGCCCACGGAATCCGAATTGGAGTGACGGGAAAACATCGCTTCCGGATGGTCTTGCATTATTGGATCGATGATGAGGCTGTGGAGAAAACGGTGGCTGCTTTTAAGGAGTTGTTGGGGTAAAAAATCTAACAAGAGCTTTGAACCCTTGCTAAATTTAACGAATCGGTATCGTTGCGCCTCTAATCTTTTGAGCATTTAGCAAACGCTCAAAAGCAACAACTACGTCTGGGTCAACTAGAATCCCTGCCTGTTCTTGAAGGTAAGCCAGAGCCTCTTCGTCACTTATTTCTACTCGGTAAGGGCGATTGCTGGTTAGCGCGTCAAAAATATCAGCAACGGCAAAAATACGCGCTTCAAGAGGAATTTCTGTCCCACGCAACCCAAGAGGATAACCACTCCCGTTCCAGCGTTCATGGTGAGAATAAACAATCGGTAACGCGTCTTGCAAGAAAGGAATATCTTCAATAATCGCCTTTCCAATAGATGGGTGCTGGCGCATAATTACCCACTCTTCGTCAGTGAGTTTGCCAGCTTTATTGAGAATGGCATCACTGACGCCAATTTTACCTATATCGTGCAAAAGAGAGCCACGCTGTAGAGAGTTACGCTGTGCATCAGAAAGATTGAATTCCTTTCCCAGCAAATATGCGGCTTTCCCAACTCGCATGCTATGCCCCTCTGTTTCTCGATCTCGCGCATCAAGAGCAGACATTAGCGCACCCAAGGTCTGGTCGTAGCTATTTTCCAGTTTAGCAAAAGTGCCTTTAAGCTCATGTGTTTTTTTGCGAGATTCAAGCAAAAATATTACACGTTCAAGCGCAATAGCTGCCTGATTCGCCAAGGTTTTTAAGGTTTGTCCCTGAGATGAAGCCTGCCGTTCGCTCTCTGTAAATTCCATCCATAAAACGCCATATTTACGCAGATGGGTTTGAATCGGCAAATAAATATGGGTCGATGCTTCCCCGCTGGAGGCAGTAATGGTTTCTCCTGCGTCCAATGTTTGCCTAATAAACTCTATCGGAACAGTATTATCAAAATTAACGCCTTCGGCAGTCACTTCTAGAGCAGTTTGAATCTTTTTATCTAACGAGAAAAGAACAATACCCGCAACCGATGTTTTCGCAAGACGATGCGCGGTTCCAGCAATTAGTTGCGCGGCTTCTTCTATACTCTCTGTTTCAATAATCCCAAAACTAAGCTGATAAAGCAGGGTGGTCCTCACCGCAGTAGAGCGTAATTCCTGAATAAGCCACGCACTTTCAATAGCTGCAGCCGCTTGCGCTGCAAGCAACTTGGCAAGAGCTTCATCTTTTCTGGTAAAGAAAACGCCACCTTGTTTGCCAAAACCCAAGATTGCTCCAATACTTACCCCATACAGACGAATAGGAATAATGATCACTCCGCGCAGTATATTATCATCCAGCTTAATAGTAGGCGCATATTTATGCCTACGAATATCCCTCACCCGCAGGGGCTCTGTTGCGTCAAGAGCTTTTCTCAGTAATGGATTTGTAGCCAAATCCCTACTGAGAAAAGCTTGCAAGTTGGGCGCATCCCCTTCAAATGAAGAGCGCGTGAAAGAACCATCCTGATCAAAGAGGGCCACAAAGACAAAACGCGCTTGCAAGGTTTCTCTAGCAATGAGCGTGATTTCTTTAACAGCAGCTTGTGGGTTAAGTGATGTGGATAGAGATATGCTCGATTCAATAAGCGTTGTTAAACGACGATTATGCCCCGATCTCTCCCAAGTATTGATCAATTCTTCCCCAATTCTTTCAAGTGTTCGAATATCTGCTGCAGAGAAAGCTTTCTTTTCTTCAGCATCAATAACCAAAACACCTTTTAGATGCCCGTGATGAATAAGGGGAATAGCGATCTCAGAAAGACTTTTTGCCTCTTCTAAATCAAAATAATCGTCGTCCAGTGCTGTATCATTTACAACCTGTGTCTTACGAAGGCGGGCTGACCTCCCCATAATCCCAGAATCAATGTCTTGGCGATATCCCGATGGGATGCTGGAACTTCTCTTCCCTGCAGAGGCTAATGAGCAAAGTTCGTGCGTTTCAATATCGTAGCTGAGAATTGCGACAATACTTGCTCCAAAATGAAGTTGAGTTGCATTGACTACTAGCTGCGCGGCAACGGGGTCATCCAGTTGATCATCAAGTTGCTTTCGCAGATTATTAAGCATCGCAAAACGTTTAGCACCCTCTCGCTCTTTGGTCAACTCGGCTGATAAAAGTTGTATTTTCTTGGCCTGCCATTCCGAAAGGGGAAGCAGCTCTTTCGCAGGAGCAAACAAACGATTTGAAAACTTTTCAAAAAGCGTTTTTTTGGCACCCTCTTTCTGGTTTATATGGTCATTAGAGATTAGCTTATTAATCACAGAGTGCGATTTCATCACACTATAAAGCAGAAAAAGACTGAGAGTAAATGAGAAGAGCAGGACAACGTCATTCTTTTCAGCAGCGTGAGGCGTGTTCCCTTGAAGAAGATAATAAAAAAGGGCAAGAAGAAGCCCTTGGAGTAAAACAGATGCGGGAAAAACAAGGTTACCGAACATCCTGCTTTCTGGCAGACGAATTTTCTCAAAGGGTATCAAGCCTGAGGTCAAGAGCATTGAAGAAATAACAATATAGGGCAAAAAGATACCAATCTCTGGTACTCTGGCAAATATGAAAGCCCATCCCAGCCAAGGAAGAATTATCAACTTGGAGAATTTATGAAAAATCTCTTTTTTAGATAGCAAAAGAGAAGGAATTCCTATGATAGCTGTCCCGATAAAAATAAAGCCCAATGTAGCTTGAGCAGGAAAAGCGGGTAAATATAGAGAAGATTTTAAGAAATCTGGGTCGAATAAGAAGCTTGCCCCCACAGCAATATTTGCGATAACCATCGCGTATCCAAGATTATCCTTTTTGTTTTTTTGCCAAACCTCTAAGATGTACCCTATTCCCAAAAGGATAAAAAGAATCGTTTCTACAAAAAGAAATGCACGTGCATATAATAAAGCATAGAAAGAAAAAGCAACCAACACAAAAAGAGTTATTTGCTTTTCTCTTCTCGAAGAGACTGTAAAAAAAACCAAAGAAAAACACAATGTGCTGGCTAGAAAAAAGAAAACCGAAAAAGTAATAATGCCCAAGGAAGAGATGCCGCGCAACAAGTATGCTTGTCTATCTGCGCCAAGAAGAAAGGTCTGCGCGCCAAGGGAAAGAATGCTAGCAAAGAGAAAATGATAAGAAGCTGTAGATGGAGCTTTTTTCATCGGGAATAAATATATTTTTTTAGGAGGAAAGGGAGCGTTAAGTCTTCTTGCGGTTCAGCAAAGTATAGAGAAGTTTGAGATTCGCTTCAGCTTCGGATTGAGAAATCCCTTTTCCTTGTAGATAGAGAAGGGCGCGTCGATATTTTTCTTCCTCAGTGCGAAGCGAGGCGTCTTTATAATCCGCAGAAAGGAGCTTTAAAGCCTGACCATATTCGGGCTTGCCAGCCAACGCTCGGACTTTCTGTGCTGTTGAGTTTTTTGAAGGCGAATTACTCTTTTTCTTGGGAGGTGCCGTTGCTTTTCCGAGCATAGAGCCAAGAAAAACCATACCTAAGCCAAAAATTTTCAAAGAATCTGGTGTAGGCGTAAAAAGGATAATTGCCCCAATAACACTAAGCACTTTGCTAAATTTATTAATATTTTCCTTGTTAAAGCTAAAGATATTATCTTTCTTAGCAGTAGCACTCTGAGGATTTATTTCTGCACCCATATTCTTTGGAAAAGCTGAACGTTGCCTAGCAAAAGGGGAAGAAGAAGAATCATCATCAAAAATATCTCGTACGCTTATTTTGCGCACAATAATAGCAACAACGATTAACAAAACGCCAAAGGAAACAAAAGCTATCAGGAGGGTGCTTTCACTCATTTAATTCTCCAAGATTTTTTAAGTGCTAAGATTATAACCCTGTTATTAATTTTATTACACAGGTTATCGGCGGCGAATATGCCAAATCACCTTTCCTTGTACCTTATCACGATTCACCGGTCCTAATCTGCGGCTATCAAGACTATTCTCCCCTGTCCCGACAACATAAATCCCTTCATCTGTATTTTTTTCAATGCGCTTGATCAAGGTGCCATATAACCGATTCTCAAAGGCAATTACATCCCCCTGCTTAAGACCTTTCCTAAAAACCTTCATCAAGAACACAAAATCCCCACTCTGATATTCGGGGGCCATGCTCTCGCCATGAATGCGTAAAATACGAAACATAATTAATTAAAAAGGCTGGCTTCGTTCGAAGCCAGCCTTTTCTTTAGTTTTTTGGTTTAGAGGTCGGGGTATACCATCTCAAGCGCAGGTGCGTAAGGCGCCTTTGCTTTTTTCGTTGCAACACCTTTAGTTTCCCAGAAGATGGCAGAAAACTCGTTGATGGCTTCAACAAAAGCAACGCCATTTTCACGATCAGCGGTTTGGCGAGATGCAGAGCCAAGTTGCATGATCTTGTGTACGAGCTCATCTACGTTGGGATGTTTGTCTTTCTTGAAGTAGTCACCCCAAATAATGCGAACTTCTTGTTTTGCCTGTTCTGCATGTTCTTCTTTGACTGCGATATAACGAGCCATGCTGTTGATATGCTCGGCACCATGTTCGTGGGCTTCAGCTTCAGTAGCCATCAAATCCATCATACGAACAACGGTTAGGGCAGAAATTTGGGCAGTGCTGGGATCATAAATCCCGCAAGGTACATCGCAATGCGCTTCAGCACGAGCGAAAGGTAAATTTTTATCAAGGGCATCAAAAAGATGGTAAAACATATTTTACTCCTTTAGTTAGTCATAATATCAAGTTAAACGGTATAAAACTTTTCTACTTATAAAGAGAATAATACTAATAAAAATAAATATTGTCAAGAATATCATAAAAATTATCGGAATTCTCCTCTTGTGAGTAATCTCATTGCTTAGCATGAGAAAACTCACTCGATTGCGTACTCAAAAATAGGGTAAAATAGGTAAGTTCGTCTAATAATCGTCCCATAAAAGAGGAGAAACAATGACTCATATCATCACCAGTTTATGCCTGCGCGATAGCGGCTGTGTTGAAGTCTGCCCTGTCGAATGCATTGTTCCCGGCACCCCAAAAGAAGAGTATCCATGGTTCTATATTGACCCCGATACCTGCATCGACTGCGGTGCCTGCATTCCTGAATGCCCATATAACGCAATCTTTGTTGAAGATGAAGTTCCTGATCCTTATGTTGCCGAAGGCGGCGAATTTATCGCTCGCATCGGTCTCACCGGCCATTACGAAAACACCGATCACCATGGTGAACCCGTTGTTCTTGAATGCACCAAAGAACTTGAAGCTGGCGAAGAAGTTGATCTCACTGAAGATATTCAGCCCAACTACGATTATTTTGAAGAAGGTCCTGGCTACGAATAAGCCCTTCTTGAATTCTCAAAACAAAAACCTGGCAGATTTTAGAAACCTGTCAGGTTTTTTCTTTTAAGATGGATTAAGCCGCCGCCCACCAATCAACACCCTCTTCATAGCCAAAATCTATTAATCTTTGTCGGATGAGTTGCCGCGCTCCACGTGACCCGACACTTGCGAGGATGACCGAATTTTGATTCTCGCTCCAATATTTCGCCAACTCATCTGGAGCAATGATCGGTTTCCCCCGACGTGTTCTCCCGATCTTCTTTGGGTCAATATCCACAAATGCGACAATGGGTGCATCCTGACGCTCAAGGTGCTTTGCCAACCTGCGCCCTTTCATCCCCGAACCCCAAATAATGACCGCATCCCGTCCTTTAAGGGGACCACGTGCAAGATAATATGCTTTGGCGCGTAAAAAATTTGTCAGGGAATAACGATTGTCGGTATGCGTGATTCTATTGGGGTGTTCGCGCCACTTATGAAAAACTTCGGGGACTTTGGCAAATTTTGCGCCTGCAATATACATTCGCAAATACAAATCATAATCTTCAGGGAAATTATCATGTTCTTGGTAGCCCTCCATCTTCAAAAGCCACTCACGCCTAAACATCACACTGGGATTTGGCAAAGGGCTTTCAACAAAAATCTCTCGTTTAATGTCTTCATCGGTAATCAGGGAGTTTAGCCAATCAATATAAACTTGAAATCCACCACCCACATCTTCTTTCGGGAAGGCTTCTACAAGACAACTCACGACCGCAACATCTCGATTTTCTTCGAGAAAGGCAATTTGTTTCTCTAAACGCTGGGGATGCAAAATATCATCTGCGTCAGTGCGGGCGATGTATGGGGAAACGGAGGCAAGCATCCCGGCGTTCGATGCGGAGATGACTCCTGCATGGGGTTGGGAGATGTGCTTAAAACGGGAACCGCTTTTCGCCCAGCGATCCAGTATCAATCCCGTATTATCTGTTGAGCCATCATCTACTGCAAGGACTTCAAAGTTATTAAAGGTTTGCGCGGCGAGGCTTTCCAAGGCTTCTTCGAGGGTTTCTGCGGCATTAAAACAGGGCAGTATGACAGAGATTTGAGGGCTTTTCATCTACCCATTTTATCAGCCAAATCATGTATAATGCTAATTGTGATAAATAAAACTAAGAAAAGGAAGTTTATATGAAAATAGTAACGGATTGTGCAGCAGATCTCTCTGCAAAAGAACGCGAGGAACTCGGCGTTGTCGAGGCTCCGCTTTATATTCAGTTTCCCGAGGGTGAAGAAAACGCAGCAAATATCGCCCCCGATGATTTCTATGATCGCCTCGAAGCTATGCGCCCTGCTATTCCAACCACTGCGCAACCTTCCGCTGGTATTTTTCATGAATTATATGAAAAACTTGCCAAGACCAAAGAGCAGATTCTTTCTATTCATATCTCTTCTGGTTTGAGCGGAACGCTGAATTCGGCGATCAATGGCGCGGGGCAATTAAAAGAGAAGGTTGTTTCAACAGTGGATAGCATGACTCTCTCTGGCGGGCAGCGTTTTCAAGTTTTAGCTGCGGTGCAAGCTGCAAAGGCGGGATGGAGTATGGACGCGATCAAAGAACGGTTGGAAGCGATCCGTGTGAAAACAGAAGTGATCTACACACTCGAAACACTCGAGTATTTAGCACGCGGAGGTCGTATCGGCAGAGTACAGGCTTTGGCTGGGTCTGTGCTTAAAATTAAACCCATCATCCACGTTGACCACGCTGACGGGAAGTACTCAACTCTTGGTAAAGGGCGTACGATCAAGAAAAATATTGGCGCTATGGTCAATCACCTTTCTGAACTTTATGGTGATGCCCCTCTCTGGACGACCGTTCTGCATGGTCGTTTTGAGAAAGGTGCAGATCAGATGAAGGCAGCCATGGAAGCGGGGTTGAATGTGAAGAAAATGGAAGTGGCTCGTATCTCACCCGTTTTAGGCGTACATACGGGACCCGGAATTGTTGGGGCTGCTGTGTTGCCGATGGCCTTGATGGAGGATTTAATCTGATTCTGATTGCAGAATGTTGAATGAAGATTTAAAAGCAGACACCGAGTTTTTCAAAAAACTCGGTGTCTTTTCTTGCGAGTGAATCACGCTGAAAACGTGATCAACAATTATTCTTCTTGCACTTCCCCGTCAAGAATAGGAAGAGCTTCTTTTTCTACGACCTCTGCTTCGATAATTTTAGGGGAATCTTTTTCTTTTCCGCTACCCAACATTTGCATCGTGCCCAATGCGCCGCCCAGCAGTGGAATCAATGCTGGCAATGCCGTCGGGATTCCGGTCAATACGCCAACCAGCAGACCTTTCCCGATTGATGCACCCCAATTATCTTTGAAGCTATGGCGCTGAATCAAAATACTGGGAATAGTCAACGCTGCGCCAACGGCAACTGAAATGGGCCAAGTCAGTTCGAAGGTGAGCGTTTCTGCGCCGAAAAGCATCATATCTATGGCGAACATGCCAAACCCCACAAGGGGGTGTAACCCGAAAGATTTTGAAAGTTTTTTTAATGCGTCCACAAATTATCTCCTCTTTTTGCTTTCTTTTTTCTTGCGATAAGCAAGCGTCTTTTCAATATACCCCACCGCATCGGGCGTTTTGCAGCTGGTCTGACCGTGATCAACTTCCACTTTGCCAATTTTCTCTGCAACAACCTTCGCCTTCTCCGTGAGTTCGGGGTTGCGAATACCGATCGCGATCAGAGCATTATTCATCCCGTCTCGGACGCGGTTTTTCCGTTGATGGATCTCATTTTCAATTCGTGCTAAATACGCAAGAAAATACTCATCAGGCAAAACATCATCATGCTGTGCGATATTTGCTAAAAGATGCCATCCAGCCCGCCCAACCCACTCTTTATCAGATAGCGTCCACGCTTCCATTTTTTCTTGAACAAAAGATGTCTTACCAATCAGACTAGAAAACTCGTCCGTTTGAACATAATTCTGTAAATCTTGCGCCCAAAGCTCGGCAGTTTCTGCATCCATTTTTTTTGGATCAGCGATCATCGCCGCCAATAAGCGCGCTTCATGATAACCAGTTTTCCACAGCGCAAGAGCAAGCTCGTCTTCGCCCTTGCATTCTTTTTGCTTCTGACGAAGGATCTTAAAGCTGACCCCAAACATCTTCTCCCCAACCCCATGACGAGCATAGATTTTTCGATTTTGGGCAGTACCTGCATCTTCGAGTTCTTTTAATAGCTTTTGTGCATCCATTTTATTTTTCTCGTAAATCTACTGTTTCTTTGCCAGATAATTTATCAGTGATACGTTCAGTGACGATCTCCAACGCTTTTGGTTGGTTGACATAATCAAGATCGTCAGTACGGATGGTCAAGACTGGGCAAAGGTCAAAATGACCCAGCCACTCATCATAGAATGAATCCAGTAAGGATAGATATTCGGTCGTGATACCCGTCTCCATCCCCCGAGCGCGACGTTCGATACGCTCCAAAAGCACATCCACTGGCGCCTTGAGATAGATGAGCAAATCAGGGCGCGGCATCCCTTCGACAACGAGGTTGAAGAGGCGGCGATAGGATTGGTAATCCCGCTCGTTGATATTATTTAGATGATGCAAGGCACGCGCAAAAATATAATTATCTTCAAAAATACTACGATCCAAAATTGCAGAACGGGGATCGTTTGCAGCTTCGAGATATTGCTCAGCACGATGCCCCAAAAAGAAAACCTGCAAATGAAAAGACCATTTACGCATATCATCATAAAATTCTGAAAGATAGGGATTATCAGATACCGATTCAAAATCGGTGCGCCAGCCAAGACGATCTCCCATGCGCTCAGTAAGGGATGTTTTACCAACGCCGATATTTCCAGCGACTACAACAAGATGTTTTGCCATATTTTTTTCTCCTCCCTTATATCTTACCCGCAAAGTTTTTTCTATGCCAGATTTTTAATGAAAAGCGGGGTAGGTCTGTTTAGAAACCTGCCCCGCACTTAGGAAGAAATTAATTCGCAGCAACTGATTCAACTGCTGAAAGAGCAGGATGATGAAACTTGTTGAGCGCAATAAAGCCAAAGGTTGCGAGCAATCCGATGAACCCACTTACAAACCAGAGCATATTAGGATTCGCGCTGTCGAGAAGAAGCCCGGCAAAGTATGGACCGATCGCAAAAGAAATTCCCCAGGTAAGGCCTGAAACTGCCATATAACGTCCTCGCATATCTTCTGGGGCGAAACTAGCCACTAAGGATTGCTGGAAAGGCGAAACGACCATCTCTCCAATTGTGATGACGATCATAGCAGTCACGAATAATGGAAAACCACCGACAATGCCATACATCGCAAACCCAATAGCATAAAGGAACGATCCAACTGCCATCATAAGTAAGGGCTTATATTTCTCAAGCCGACGGGTAAGCCAGAACTGAAGTGCAACAACAATGACGGCGTTAATACTGAGTAATGAACCGTAACCAATTTCAGCCAACCCACGATAGTCACGCAGGAATACGCCAAGGGTTGAGTTCATATTCATATACACCAGCGTCATTAATATAGTCACACCAATGAAGAGAACAAAGGGCGTATCTCTAAACACTCTTCCGTATCCCTTGAATGTCTGTTTCATGGTTTCGGGTTTTGCGTTGGGATCTCCTTGCGGTTTTGTTTCAGGCAAAGCAAGCAGTACGATAGCCGCAGCGATCAGACTAATAACTGCATCCACTATAAAAAGGGTCAGATACGAGTTCGCAATCAACAAACCAGCAATTGGTGGGGCAATGATGACAGCAAGGTTGAAAACTACACGGATGATGCCGTATCCCTCAGCCCGTTTTTCCTCTGGAAGTAAATCGGCTACGACCGCCTCATGAGCTGGCCCGCCGATACTGGACAGTGTGCCGACGACGACTGTTACCACTACAAAAAACTCGAGTGTTGGTGCGAACCCCATCCCAAGTGCGCTTAGGGATGAAAGCACAAGACTCGCTATGATCACACCCTTACGTCCCATCCTGTCGGTGATAGCACCGCCAATGGCGCTCCCTACAAAACCTGAGACTGAAAAGATCGCAAAGAGTATGCCAACTGTTGACATACTAAGGTCAAATTTCTGCGTAAGGTATAGCGCAAAAAAGGGATAGAGCATGAACCCACCTAAGCGGTCTATGAACACGACAACGTTGTAGGTCCAAAAAGCACGAGGGTATTCGTTAAAAACTTTTTTCCCATTTTTTAGTAAATTATTCATTATTCTCCAAATATTAATACTTAAAAGATGTTGAGATTACCCCCGTTCTTTTTTTAAACAGTCTCCAAAGAACCTTTACGTTTAGCTTGGATTTCAAACCATTTAAAGAGGATATATCCCAGCCAGCCATAGATGATGCCAATACCAATTTCTCCAAGCAAAAGTGGAGCAACATCGGCGAGGCTGCCGCCAGCTATCAAGGTGCGTGCTGAGGCAATTCCGCGTGTGAGAGGTAGCGTTTGGGAGGAAGTTTGCATCCAGCTGGGGAGTGTGTCAATAGCGACATTTGCGCCAGAGAAAATGAGCAGTAAAAAGTAGACAGTATTATTAACAAACATCACGTTTGCAGTGATCAAACTCAGACAACCCATTAAAAGCCCAAGTCCGCAGGTGCTGATGGTGGTGACAAGAATGGTCAATCCCAGAGCCGAGAAATTTGTTTGCGAAAAATCCACGTTGAAAAGGACTGCGCCCCACCCCAACGCGATAAGAACGCCCAATGCTCCATCAAAAATGTGCATGAAAGCACGCCCGAAGAAGAGCATCATCCGATTGGCGGGGGTACCGAAAAGATAAGGTAAGGTACCCGCCCATCGGTCGCCTCCAATGCTCATTGTCACGCCGAAGATGCCACTCACCGCGACAATCTGTATGGCGTTGCCGATCACGTAAAAATCCACGTTTGTTCCGCCGGAGGCATAACTTCCCAAAAAGGTGAAGAAGATCATCTGCGCCAGCGGCATGAGAATTTTCGACGCTGCGTATGTTGTCGGGCGGAACCAGGCAAAGAGCGCGACGTATGAAAATATTGTCCCTTGCCAGAAAAGTCGGAGATTATTTGTTATCGTTTTCATGCTTCTATACCGTTTCTAAAGTCGCATCTACACGCGCTTTGTGGAGCATCAGCTTGAAAAGTTTGCTGGAGACGAAGAGATCAACTACGCTGAAAATAAGCATCATGCCCCAAGCAAAAATAATTTTGTCAAAATCGCCCGCCCCCGTAGATGTTTCGTGGAGAGCGCGTGCTGCCCAATAAGGCGGCAGGATATAGCTGATGGGCGTTGTCCAGCTGGGTAAAAGAGCAATAGGAAAAAGAAAACCAGCCAAAATATAAACGGGAAACTCCATCGCATTTTGCCATTGTTGAATACCGCGATACATGATGAAAAGCGGCGCAATGATCAACCCAAAACTGATAAAGGCTAAAACACTTAGAAGCACCGACCCAATGAAAAGCAAGGGCGAGGTTATATTCAGTGAATATCCAAAAATGAGCGCTGCGAGCAAATAGGATGTGGTCATCGAGAGAAGCGATTGCACAACGTTGGCAAGATTTTTACCAAAAACGATCACTTCAAAAGGAATTGGCGCAGCAACCAGAGCCTCCAAGGTTCCCTGCCAATGCTCGCCGTTAATGCTATTACCAGAGATAAAAAGCAAGCTGCTCCACAATCCTGTTAATCCACTGCCGACAACGACGAACATGGCATAATCTTCACCTGTACCGCGCAACATAAAGAGGGCAAGAACGGCGATAATCATCGGTTGTATGAGAATCGCAAAAAGGATGAAACTATCGTTCCACTGATGACGCAAAGTGATTTCTGCAACAGTCAAGACGGTGCGCCAATAGGTGACTATATTTTTGAATTTCATACCTTTCCTCCTACCAGACGGACGTAGGCATCTTCGAGGGTTGGCTCACGAACGGTGACTCGCCCAACGCGCATTCCATCAAGGGCGGACATCAAATCCGGGACAGCTTCTGCGCCCCGTTCTGTTTGGACGAGTAAAACTTGACGTTGGTCTTGCTCACGGGTGGATAGAGCATCTACAAAAGGAAGAGCACGGATCTCGTCAACTTTCTGTGGTGCGATTCCGAAAGTTTCAATTTCGACCACAGAAAGATCACGAACATGTTTTTTCAATGCAGAGGGTGTATCTAATGCGACGATGAGTCCTTTATCAATCACTGCAACACGATCGCAAAGAGAATCAGCCTCAAACATATAATGCGTGGTCAGCAAAATGGTTTTCTTTTCAGACTGCAAATTTCTAATTACTTCACGGAATTCGCGTGCACCAACGGGATCAAGCCCAATCGTAGGCTCATCTAAAAAGAGAATATCGGGGTCGTGGAGCAATGTTCGCGCAACATGAAGGCGTTGCTTCATCCCGCGTGAATATCCCTGAACACGTTCATCGCCACGCCCTTCTAAACCCACCAACTCTAATAATTCAGGAATTCGTTTCTTCGAAAGATCAGGGTCAACATGATAAAGACTGGCGAAATAGCGCAAATTATCAATCCCTGAGAGCCGCCAATAGAGACCGCGTTCGCCACCGAAGATGAATCCGATCTGCTTTCGGACCTCGTTTGCATCTTTGACAATATCCAACCCCTTTACGCGCACTTCGCCCGCATCGGGAATCAACAAGGTTGCCAAAACTTTAACAGAAGTTGTTTTCCCTGCGCCATTGGGGCCGAGAAGGCCAAAAAGCTCGCCTTCTTTGATATCAAATGAAATATCCTCTACGGCAACGACATCTTTATGCTTTCGGCGAATAACGCCTGTTGTTGTGCGATAAATTCTTTTAAGGTTTTTTACTTCAATTGTGTTCATATATTCTCTCAGAGTATAGGGAAAGGGCTTTGATTGTACAAGAAAAGAGACTCAAAAACAAATCTACCCTAATATGCAAGTAATCGGGTAGCGTTCATATAATATACACCAAAAAGGCTAATTTATCAAGAAGCGATATTTTCGCAATTCCCCCCACTATAAACGAAAACCTCGCTTCCTCTATCGAGAAAACGAGATTTTCGTTTTAGATTTTTGATTTGGTCAATCTCTCTCTTCGTTCTTTTTTTACAAAATACGTAATCAGCTAGCAGCTTATCGACAATAAGGACCTGAACCATTAATTGTTATTTAGATTATTGGAATAAGATGCATTCTTGACCTAAAATACAATTTTTTATTTGCTCCCATATATCCCATATAGTTGAAGGTTTATCTGCAGGTACAGGTGTTGGCGTTGGGGAAGGTGTGGGTTCAGGAGAAGACGTAGGCGTAGGAAAATCTGTTGGCGTCGGCAATAAAGTAGCTGATGGGGTTGGCAGCATAGTAGCAGTTGGCGTCATAGCCGGTAGTTCACTATGAATGACGCGTGGCGCAATCCACAATACACGATCCCCATTTGCTGATCCAAGAGATAGAACTCTTAGCACAAAACTAATCCGTTTTCCAACAAGCGAACTTAAGTCAAGATCAACATCAAAATATTGCCCATCATGCTGTTCGCCAAAACCCCAGAAATCATAAATTTGCCCATTCTCGTCTTGGTAGTCCAAACGCAAAAGAACCAGGCAGGATGTTGCTCCCTCTTCACACGAGACAGTAGCCCGGAAGCGGTCTCCGCTTTGGATTGTAATTTCAGGATATATTCCTTGAATATAGCCATCGTGGGTAGCCTGAGGCACGAGTAATAAGCCAGGAAGTGTTGTAGGGTTATTTCCCTCCAATATAGAGTCGTCTTTCCTGAAAACGAATCCGCTATCATCACTATCTGAGCCCGGGCATGGCAACTCACCACTTCCATTTGTCCAGATCGCATCGCAAGTGCTGGCGACAAAATCATATCCAAGGGAAGTGATTGGCGTCGGTGATGGTGTAGATGATAAAGTCGGAGAAGGTGTTGACGACAATATTGCAGCTGGGGTATTGGTTGGGATTATCTCAACAATAATTTTTACCCAGAAGGGGGCATTGGCATCATTTTCTGTGTTGATTCCAAAAATATCTCCCTGTGAGTTTTGAATTTGCCAATTGCTTTGATATTTCCCGGGGGCTTCTGGAGCGATCAAGGGAACGGTAATATCTACTATCTCCCCGGGTTGAACTGTTGAGGGCAATAAAATTGTCTCTTTTTCTCCCATTTTCTCTCCGCTAACGAAGATTATTTGGTAGTCTGACGCCCAGGTGCATGTTCCAACATTTTGTAACTTCCATGTTTTCGAAAATTTTTCTCCTGGCTGGAAGAGCGCATTATCAGGAATGTTTACATCCTCGACAAAACCCGCTTTATTGCAATCGGGATCCTCTGTAGGCGTTGGTGTATTTGTCGGTGTCGGCGTTTTCGTATAAGTCGCAGTAGGTGACGGCGTTCGCGTTGGCGTATTAGTCGGCGATGGGGTCTGCGTTGGCGTATTGGTCGGCGTTGGTGTTTTTGTATAGGTTGCCGTGGGCGACGGTGTCTGCGTTAGCGTATTGGTCGGTGTTGAAGTCTTCGTATAGGTTGCCGTGGGCGACGGTGTCTGCGTTAGCGTATTGGTCGGTGTTGAAGTCTTCGTATAGGTCACAGTAGGTGACGGTGTCCGTGTCGGTGTATTGGTCGGTGTTGAAGTCTTCGTATAGGTCACAGTAGGTGACGGTGTCCGTGTTGGTGTATTGGTCGGAGTCGAGGTCTTTGTATAGGTTGCAGTGGGCGACGGTGTTCGCGTTAGGGTATTGGTCGGAGTCGGGGTTTTCGTATAGATCGCGGTTGGTGACGGCGTCCGCGTTGGCATTGGAGTCTGCGTCGGAGTCTTTGTATAGGTTGCAGTTGGCGACGGTGTTCGCGTTGGTGTATTTGTTGGTGTCGGAGTTTTCGTATAAGTCGCAGTAGCCGTTGGTGTCCATGTTGGCGTGTTAGTCGGCGTCGAAGTCTTTGTATAGGTTGCCGTGGATGACGGCGTCTGCGTTGGGGTATTGGTCGAAGTTGGGGTCTTTGTATAGGTCGCGGTAGGCGATGGTGTCCACGTTGGCGTGTTGGTTGGTGTCGGAGTTTTCGTATAAGTCGCGGTCGGCGACGGCGTTCGCGTTGGCGTATTGGTCGGAGTCGAGGTTTTTGTGTGGGTCACAGTTGGAGATGGTGTATGCGTTGGTGTATTGGTCGGAGTCGAGGTCTTTGTATAGGTCGCGGTAACCGTTGGCGTTCGCGCTGACGTATTGGTCGGAGTCGGCGTCTTTGTATAGGTTGCAGTTGGCGACGGCGTTCGCGTTGATGTATTTGTTGGTATCGGAGTTTTCGTATAAGTCGCGGTAGCCGTTGGTATCCGTGTTGGCGTGTTGGTCGGAGTCGAGGTTTTTGTGTGGGTCACAGTTGGAGATGGTGTATGCGTTGGTGTATTGGTCGGAGTCGAGGTCTTTGTATAGGTCGCGGTAGCCGTTGGTATCCGTGTTGGCGTGTTGGTCGGCGTCGAGGTCTTTGTGTTGGTTGCAGTTGGCGACGGTGTTCGCGTTGGCGTATTAGTAGGAGTCGGGGTCTTTGTAAAGGTCGCAGTAGCCGTTGGCGTTCTCGTTGACGTATTGGTCGGAGTCGGCGTCTTTGTATAGGTTGCGGTAGGCGACGGCGTATTCGTATAGGTCACGGTTGGTGACGGTGTTCGTGTTGGGGTAGGCGTAATTGTAGGAATTGGCGTCAATGTCGGTGGGTTGCCTCGCACTTTAAATTGACCAATTGTTTGTAATTCATATCCCGCAAAAACCTGAACCTCATAAACGCCGGGTAACCATTTATCCGGAGATGGATTCCATTCAGTAAAACTTAAACCAGAAGGATACTGATACCACGGCTCTGTTACAGAATGCACCAAGACTCCATCACGATACCAAAGAGCTGTCCATTGCACATTTAGAGCCATATTTTTGTATGAAAACACAGCGTACATATGCCTAATTGGATTATAAAAAGAAATACTGGGATACACCGCTTGCTGGTTATTTATCTCTTGAGAGAAGTTCAACGAACCCATAGATACATTGGCATCAGGCGTTAATGTACCTTTAAAAAGAGTGACAACCTTGGCTGGTATAGAAAGAGTTGGGGTAGGAGTAGACGTCTTGGTATACGTTGCGGTTGGAGACGATGTCCGCGTCGGGGTATTAGTAGAAGTTGGCGTTCGCGTTGGGGTATTGGTCGGCGTTGACGTCTTCGTATAGGTCGCGGTAGCCGTTGGCGTTCGCGTTGGCGTATTGGTCGGAGTCAAAGTCTTTGTATAGGTCGCAGTAGCCGTTGGTGTCCACGTTGGTGTATTGCTTGGGGTTGGAGTTGGCGTATAAGTTACAGTAGCGGTTGGCGTCCGCGTTGGCGTATTGCTTGGGGTTGGAGTTATCGAATAGGTCGCGGTAGGTGATGGAGTCCGCGTTGGGGTATTACTTGGGGTTGGAGTTGTCGTATGTGTCGCGGTGGCTGTTGGCGTATGCGTTGGCGTGTTGGTCGGTGTCGGGGTCTTCGTATAGGTCGCAGTCGGCGATGAAGTCCGCGTTGGGGTATTACTTGGGGTTGGAGTTGTCGTATGTGTTGCGGTGGCTGTTGGCATATGCGTTGGCGTGTTGGTCGGTGTCGGGGTCTTCGTATAGGTCGCAGTCGGCGATGGAGTCCGCGTTGGGGTATTACTTGGAGTTGGAGTTGTCGTGTGTGTTGCGGTAGCTGTTGGCGTTTGCGTTAGTGTATTAGTCGGCGTTGGGGTAAATGTTTTTGTAGCAGTTGGAGTCAATGTTGATGGATCGCCTCGTAAACTAAATTGACCAACTGACTGTAATTCCAATCCCACAAAAATCTGAACCTCGTAGATGCCGGGTAACCACTCAGTTGGAGATGGATTCCATTCAGTAAAACCCAGACCTACAGAATCCTGATACCATGGTTCCGTTACAGAATGTACCAAAACCCCATTATGGTACCAAAGAGCTGTCCATTGTACGCCTGGAGTCATATCCTTATATGAAAACACAGCAAACATACGTTTTATTGGATTATAAAAAGAATTGCTGGGGAATACTGCGCGCTGATTTTTCATCTCAGCCGAGAAATTTAGGGAGCTAATAAATACACCAGCTTCAGGCGTTAAGGTGCCTCGAAAAAGATTTGCAACGGGTGCCGGTATAGCGAGGGTTGGCGTAGGAATCGCAGTCTTTGTGCTTGTACTTGCTGGAGGAGGTGTTTTTGATGGTGGAATCTGAGCAGAGGGTGAAGCTAGAACTAAAGTTTTAGTTGCCTGAGAAGAAGGTGTTTCTGACAGAAATATGCCAGTAGGAGATATAGCCGGAGTCGGGGATTTTATTCCTTGGGGCGTATTTACAACAATTCGTATTTCTGTAGCTCGCGCAAAAAGCGTATTGGTTGGCACAACAACTTCGTTTTTTTCTACAGAGACACTCTCCAAAGGAACGCTTCTATCCCTCGCTACAGGTATACCAAAAATAATGAGAGAAAGAGCAAGGATACCAAACATTGCCGCGACGCTGAAGAAACGCCGCGCCTTATTCATTTCTTTATGTCTAAAAGACCAGTTATCCAGATGACGACCCGCCTGAATAGCTCGGATACCCGCTCTTAGATTCAGAAAAAAAACAATGATTATCAGGATAATTGCTACACTGATGACAACAAGGGAATCCATCAAAACATTATAGCATGTGGAACTTCATATTCAAACAACAAATTCTTATTTATGGACGATTTTAACCCATGAGAAACAAAGGGTTTTCTCTCTTTTGAATCACATGCAACCCTTCACCCTCTTTCCTCACAATGTTGTTCATTCTACAAAACTACTGTATAACTACATTCTTTCGCTCTCACTATCCTTTTTCAAAGAGAATCTACTTTCTCCATCACAGAGGTCCTATGCTCCCTTATATCATTTCAGGTCTCACCCTTGGATTCGCCGCCGGCGCACAGCCGGGACCATTCCAAACCTACCTCATTACCCAAACACTGGCGAATGGCTGGCGCAAGACGCTCATCGCCGCCTTTGCACCTTTGGTGAGCGATGGGCCTATTATCATTCTGGCCATATTTGTGCTTAAACAAATGCCCGAAGGACTACAAAGCGGGCTTTATATTGCAGGCGGGATTTTTATTCTTTTTTTAGCGTGGTCTTCCTATAAAGAATGGAAGAATTTTAACGAAAACGCTCTTCAAGAATCAAAAGAGCAAAGTATATGGAAAGCGGCTGCGATGAATTTTCTCAGCCCGGGTCCTTATATTTTTTGGAGCCTCGTGAGTGGGCCCATCTTTTTGCAGGGACTGGCAGAAAGCCCCTCGCTCGGTATCAGCTTCATGTTAGCGTTCTACGGGACGATGATATCGCTCAATCTCGCGCTCATCGTTATTTTAGGGCAAGCAAGCCAAAAACACGGTCGCTTTCGTCGCATCCTATTGCTCGTCGCGACCATCGCATTATCCATCTTTGGTGCCTATCAACTCTATCTCGGCATCGTGGTAAGATAACCGCATGACATGGAATAAACACACCACACACGCTCAAGATGGCGATCTCATTTTACTCGTCGGGCAGCGGCATAAACACTTTATTATCACCCTCAAAGCAGGCATGGATTTTCACACCCATCGCGGTATTTTGAAGCACGACGATCTGATTGGCTTAGCTTGGGGCACACAGGTTTATAGCCACACAGATGCTCCCTTTTATCTTTTCTCTCCTTCTTTAGCGGATGTTTTACGGGAGATGCCCCGCAATACGCAAATTCTTTACCCAAAGGATATTGGATTCATTTTACTAACAACCGGAATTGGACCCGGTTCGCGCGTGATTGAAGCGGGTACCGGTTCAGGGGCAATGACCACAGCCCTGGCACATTCCGTTGGAGCGCATGGACAAGTTTTCTCCTACGAAGGTCGTGAGAAAATGTCGAAACTCGCTCAAAAAAATCTACGGCGATTAGGGTTAGAAGAATATGTCGACTTCAAAGTCCGTGACATCGAAGAAGGCTTCGACGAAACCGACGTGGACGTGCTTTTTCTCGATGTGAGAAATCCTCATGATTATTTAGCGCAAGCCCGTGCCGCACTCAAACCGGGTGGATATTTTGCCAGCCTTGTGCCAACTTTCAATCAAGTTGAAGAGCTACTTTTAGCCTTGAACAGAAGTGAATTTGCCTTTATAGAAGTTTGTGAGATCATGTTGCGTTATTACAAACCCCAATCATCACGCTTGCGCCCTACCGACAGGATGATCGCACATACGGGATTTCTAATTTTTGCTCGGCGTGTGGAAAAGATTGAGAAACCAGATAGAGAAGAAGAGACCACGAATCAGTAATCGGTTTTTAGAAATTGGAGAATTTATGAAGAAAAAATATCTATTTCCTCTAGTTGTTATTCTTATTATTTTCACCCTCGCTTGCAGCTTATTTAATCCCGAAATTCTCAGCGACAGTGAAGCTGCTCCCCCTGAAGAAGCGCCAGCCGAATCCACTTCAAAAAGCGTGCCTGTTGGCGGTCCCAGTGATAACCCCTGCAATAATGTCTTTTATCCGCTCGTACCAGGTAGCCAACTTGTTTACAAAACCGACACGCCCGAGGGCGAAAGTCAAATTGGGATAACTGTCGCCAGCGTAGATGGCTCAGAGGCCACCGTTGATATGCTGGATATTAGCACCGGCTTTATCACTCAATCCACTATTTCCTGCGACGCGGGTGCGATTAAGCAATATCCGCTTGTTACGATGGATACCATTTTTGGCGATATGGTCAGTGGAACGCTTAATATGGATTATGTCTCAGGAGTGATTGCTCCCGCTGAAGAAACGCTCGTGAGCAATAATTGGAATATGGCCTGGGTATCAGAATATATTATGAACGGCGAAATGACCTTCTCTGCTGAAGGCGAGACAACAAACATCGTTATCAATGATTCCCCTGTCGTGATGAACTGGTCCGTAATTTCCACTGGCCAAACCATCACTGTCCCGGCTGGGATTTTTACGAACATCGTCGAAGTAAAGCGTGAAATGTCTATGGAAATTTCAATGGATATGGGGGTTATGATGGTCGATAGCACTTTGATTCTCGAAAGCACACATTGGTTTGAACCTTATCTCGGCATGGTCAAAATGACCGTTGATTCGACTAATGTGCAATATCAAAGCATGACCTTCCCCATTGCCTCAGATGAGACAATGGAATTGATCGAATTCAATAAGGCGGAATAAGGAAAAAGAATGAGAAGAAGACGTCCCCTCCGCCATCCATTTAAACGATCAAGGCCTCATCGCGTTCCACCCGCTTTGCGGCGTGCAAATGAGCTTATGCAAAACGAAAATTATGCAGAGGCCGCGAGAGCTTTCGAGAAAATCGCACAAGGCGCAGAAAGAAGACGCGGCGCACGTGCGCCCATTTTTCACCTTCGTGCAGGGCGGGCTTATATTCTCGCCGAAAATATAGAAAAGGGGATGCCCCATCTCACTCGCGGATTAACGATGCTCGCCGCAAAAAAACAATGGGAGCCGCTACACCGCTTCGGTCAACGCACTGCAGATGAGTTGAAAGAGCTGGGGTTAGAGAAAGAATCTCAAGTAATTGCCGACCTGTTAGAGAAAAGATTACCAGATGGGGAGAAAATGGAAACTGCGCGAGACAAATCTCCCGCCATGCTGCCAACACAATGTAAAAGTTGCGGTGCACCCATCCGCTCAGATGAAGTGACGTGGATAGACGAATCCACTGCCGAATGTCTCTTTTGTGGCAATCCTGTTCGGGGGGAAGGTTAAGATTTTGACCATCACGCAAGCCCAAATCACGGAGCGTCTCCGCCAAAGTTATCACGCGGATACTTTGCCCTCAACGGATGGCTACGTTGGTCGTCCCGCCGAGCAGACTGTAAATCCGCTTAAATGTGCAGCGGTTCTTATCCCATTAACTTTTTACGCCGATGAATGGCATCTTCTTTTTACTCGACGCGCCGATACGCTAAATGATCACAGTGGGCAAGTTGCTTTTCCTGGAGGGCATTGTGACGCTGAAGATGAGACGCTTGAAGAAACGGCTTTGCGCGAAGCAGATGAAGAGATTGGGTTGAAAGCAAAAGATATTCAGATTTTGGGAAGAATAAACGAAGTGCGCACGGTCACAAATTACCGTATCACGCCTGTTGTTGGCGTTTTCCCTTGGGCGTATGCCTTTTTTGTCTCGACCATAGAAGTTGCGCGTGTATTCACTATGCCCTTGAATTGGCTAGCTGACCCTAAAAATTATTGGCAATTTCAACATCCCAAAGCAACGCACCCTACCATTGCCTACCAACCCTACGATGGCGAATTGCTCTGGGGCGCAACCGCGCGGATCACGGTTAACTTTTTGAAAACAGTTTTGAAGGCCTAAGACTAAGCTTTTGGTTTTTTTAAGTCTGATGTCTTAAGTCTAAAGTCTTTAGTCTTATTAAAAAAAAAGAGCGAGGCAAATGCCTCGCTCTTTTGATTCTTGAAACTAAAATTATTCTGCGGATTCTTCGGTATCTTCGCCTTCTGCGCCTTCTTCGCCCTCTTCGCCTTCGAGACCTTCTTCACCTTCAAGGACTTCATCAACATCGACTTCTTCAACAATCTCTTCTTCGATTGCGCTGGTTACAGCAAGCATCGAGTTCGGATCATTAAGTACAGTCAAATTATCCGGAAGTTCAAGATCACGGATCAAAACAGTATCACCAATTTTTTCAAGCCCAGAGATATCCACTTCAAGGCTTTCTGGTAAATCTGTAGGCAAGGCTTCAATCTCGATCTCATTCATACCAGAAATCAAAATTGCGCCGAAAGCAGATATTGCCGGCGCTGTGCCAACAAGCTCAACACGAACCATAGCAGCAATCTTCTCGGTCATCGAAACGACTTGGAAATCGACATGCAATAAGGAGCGTTTGATATAGTCCCATTGTTTTTCACGCACCAAAGTTGGGTATTCTTCGCCATCTAAACTTACAGTTATCAAACTAGATGATTCTGCCTTTGCCAAAATACGGCTGGTGGCTCTATGCTCTAAAGTAATCGCCATAGGCTCAACACCATATCCATAAATTACAGCAGGCAATTTTCCTTCACGGCGCAAAAAGCGAACTTTTTTGCCAGTCACTTCACGTTGTTCTGCATCTACTAAAATTTTATCCATCGTACGTTCCTCGAACACCTCTCACCTCGAAACTTATCGAGATTACCATGCTCTATTGATTATCCTCGAGTATACCGAGGGGTTTTAATTATTTTCTGCGCCCAAGGAGAAATCTTCCCATCAAGAGAATTATTCCCGAAATAATACCGCCAACCAAGCCAATCAGGACTGCTTCGCGTGTATCAACCACAGTGTGGACTTCGCCTTCAACGCTTCCTGCTAATAGGATTTTTGTCTGGATTCGCTCCGCGCGCAAATTTTGGCTTGCTACCGCTAAAACAGCAGCTTCCTGGAGTTCGGCGTTATTTGCCAAAACAACCCCAACACTTCCTTGCACTTGAGCGTTTTCTGCTTGTAAAAGAAGAGCACCGCCATTGATTATGCTGACATCATCTGCCTCAAGTGCAACAGCACCAGATTCTTGCATAGAAACCGTATGTGCTTTTAGGCCAACAGCGCCACTTTGTTTCATAGAAATTTCTTCTGCAAAGATACTGTTTGCCCCAGACTGATTCATATTGATCTTTTCAGCTTGGATAGTATCCGCACCTTCTTCTTGCATTTCTAAAAGATCTTCTTCGGGAGTTAGATTCTCTTCGCTCATCAGATATTTCCTTTACAAGGCTATAGACAAAAAATGCGCCTCCATCAAGGAGGCGACTTTTCTAAAGACAGGCGTATTTTAGCCCCAGAGAAGGCTTTCGTCAAGCCAAGAGACTCCACTTACTCTTTCTGATTATCCACATAAATCTCAACCGCTTCGCGAAAGAAAACCGCTAGCTCTGGGTGCATGGCATCAAATTTAGTTTTGAAATCTGGAGATTCTCCATACATCCTTGCCAGCCCAAATAATTGGTCGAGATTTGGTCTCCAGAAATAGTCTATATGCTTGCGCCAACGCCCAATAATGGCTTGTGTTTCTGGCGAATCTACACCTTTGGGCATCACAGCAATCATATCTACGTAGACTTGGTTGCCCTCATCTAAAATCGCTTGCTGCTTCTCGGCAGAATATCTTTTCCATTTTTCGTTAGAGGCGCATACTATTTCAGCGTCATATTTCTTTTCAGCTTCTTTTGCATATTCCGCTTGTTCTTCTTCACTAAAGGCTTTGAATAACTCTTTTTTACTCATTGTTTTTTCTCTTTTCAAATATTTAATAGTGTTCTCCACCATTTCGATTAAACCCTCTACACGAAGAAGGCGTGCTGTGAGCGCATCACCATGTTCTTCGAGCGCGGAAATCTGATCAAAATTAGGGTCATCCAGCAAAGCGCGAATATCCAACAACTTGAAATCTAATTCTCTATAAAAGAGAATTTGCTGAAGGCGAAGAGAGCGGCATCGTCATATTGTCTATAGTCATTCTCTGCTTTTCGTATTGGAGTCAGCAGGCCAATTTGATCGTAATAGTGCAGCGTGCGCACGCTAACACCAGCGAGGGTGGAGACTTCTTTTACAGTGTACATAGTGAAAAGAGTATAAAGTATGACGTAGCGTTAATGTCAAGGCAATATTTAAAAGAAAAGACTTCCGAATTCTTTGAGAATTCGGAAGTCTTATAAGTTTGGGTAGAAAAAACGTATCCACGCGCGCAGCAAGCCTAAATCACGGGCGTGGCAGGAAATCTAGGCGGGTAAAACTTCTTCAGCTTCGAGTTTGGCTTTGGATGCGGAAAGATCTATTCTTGTCGAAATCCAAAAGGCGATGGAGAGCATGACAACTTCCATCCCGAAGACGGTGGAGTAAGCGGCAAATGCGCTGCCACCCATCCAGAAGCGGACAATATCTACAATGCCACCACCAATGAGACTGCCAAGAGCGTGGCCGATCATATTTGCCATGCCCCAAACACCCATAAGCATCCCCGCGCGGATGGGGGTTGTGAAGGAGATGATGCCGGTCAGCATCCCTGCGCCAGCCAATCCTGTGCCGAAACCCATCACGAAAACAATGCTCTTGAATGCACCAGCGTTACCGCTCATGCCGAGCAAAATAAGCGCAACAAAAACCAACGCGCTAGAGACCATACCGATTCGCATCACCTTCATATAGCCAAGCCATTTGATGAAGACGGTGCCAGAGAGAATCATGGCGAGCATTACGCCAATGCCCCAAAACATGGTCAGACGGGTCGTATCGCCAACAGGCATACCAAGAACAAGTGCACCGTAGGGCTCGAGGAGAACGTCTTGGGCAAGGGTGCCGAGAAAAGTGAAAAGCACGAGAATAAAAAAGGAGCGGATTTGCTTATCGGGCAAGACCACTTCTTGTAAAACCTGTTTGAAGGGCATTTTGCTCGCTGATGCGACTGCTACATTCACATCATCACCGTGAGGCTCTTGTTTGACGGCGGCGAAAGTTGCCAAGACAAGAACAATGACAGCCACGCCAATGGCGACCTGCGTCAGACTCGCAGGGTCATAATTTTCGAGTGCTTTCCCTAATCCGCCTGCACCAGCAATGAGTCCCAGTAGCGTTGCAACCTCATACATCGTGACTGCACGCCCACGCTCAGCTTCGCCCGTGAAGCGATCTGCGACCAAGGCTTGGAAGGTGTTGTGTCCCAAATTGCGCCCAACGCCGTAAATCAGGAAGGCAATCAATACGCCAATGGTGAGCATTGCGCTCCCTGCAAGATTGATTGAGAGCGTAGCGATAGAAATGATGCCTAAGCCAATTAACAACGCGCCCAAAACGATATAAGGCTCACGGCGCTTGCCGAAGAGCATAAATCCGTCTGAGCGGTAGCCGAACCAAACGCGCGCTGGGGAGACCAATAGCGGGATGGCAAAGAAAAGCCCCACTAATGAAGCGGGCATTTCCATTTCGGCGATCATGATTCGGTTGAGCGTGCCGCCAATCAGCGCGCCGCTTAATCCGTAAGCGATGGGGAAAAATGCCAAGCGGATATCATTAAGGATACGAATTGCTTTTTTCATAATATTTTCCTTTTTCTAAATATAAAAGACCCGAAAGGTTTTATTCGGATGCTTTTTTACGAAACCTTATGAAAGTCCTAAACTCTAGTTAATCTAGAGTGAGTTTAAAACCTTTCGGGTCTCAAATTGCATTTTTCACAGCCT
>Ga0233430_1000445_pt1 | contig 77175 bp, 59 predicted proteins | sample SI_118_April2016_2_FD_179883 | JGI IMG/M metagenome (GOLD analysis project Ga0233430, IMG submission 179883) | Seawater microbial communities from Saanich Inlet, British Columbia, Canada - SI_118_April2016_150_MG | ecosystem: Environmental > Aquatic > Marine > Inlet | place: Canada: British... | reverse complement strand
TTCCGGCCCGAATACAATGATCGCCCACATCAGGGCATTGGCATCCCAGGCTTGTCTCCCAACGAGTTCGCCAATCGCACCTGGCTTATGTGATTGTCAATGTTCACACTTCCGTTGATGAATACAGTAATTTAGAATAATCGTATCTGCGGTTCAGTATAGGTCATGGGATCGAGTTTAAATTGCTCAGCCAGATTTTCAAGCGTTAATGCCGGGTTTGAATCGAGATACCGTAAATGACGATATTTGAGGAATTGCCAACCATCATTTTGGAGCGTATTACGCAGCGCGGGGTTATGAGCGATTTTGAACGCAACCAGGTTGGCGCGTCCGCCGGGCAATACGATCACACCGGGTTTAGGTAGTTTTTTCACCTGGGTGATTTTCCCCATCAGTGCAGATACCGTTAAATAAAATGTGCGCAATGTCTCCCCATTGAAACTCCACTGATAGCATAGCGGGTCTTCATGGAGTTGCTGGAAATCAGCTCCCAACCGTGTCCCCAATGTTTTGAGTAGATTCGCCATGTCCTCCAAATCTTGCCGTCGGGTAGCGGGGGTATCTTGGGGACGCAGCGACCAGACGCTATGATCAAGCGCGGATTCCCCATACGATTCCAGGCAGCATTGAACGAGTTCGGCAGAGGGGGTCAGTAGCCCCGTAAACTCGGTACACAACGCCGCGTCAATGACGGCTTGAGAACTGCCAGGATTTTTAAGCAAGAAGCGCACACAAGCCATTTCAACGCGGTCGGCGATCGGTGTTTGTGAGCGGCTCTCATCGGCTAGCCACCAGTAACCACTTTCCGGGGTTTGATCTGAATCCAGATGAAGGAAACCGCCCCGGTAGGAGATGGTTTCTTGCAGCGTGTTTTGCAGCGCGTGGTAGGCCTCGCTGGGAGTTATATCGTCCGATGATGCCGGTGTTTCGAGCAGTCCGGCAGCCGCGAGCGAGAGATAGTTGCCAGGCTGCCCGCGCTGTCTCAGGTAATCACGCGCTTGTGCGCTGATTTGCTGTTTTCGTTGTTCAGACAGTTGAGATCGCTTGCCATCAAAATCGGGGTACCATAATAACCGAGCTTGCTCCTGCTCAGGGCGCATCGCCGCACCAGCGAAGCGTAAACCGGCATACTGCGCTGCCGCCAGGGTGGCGCTAATAAATCCGGCATCACCTTCGTTGAGCAGGCCAAAAATCGGTATGCCTGCCGGGAGATTATGCTGCAAACTTTCGAATGTGGCATGTAGTGCCACAGTATGCCAACGCCAGCCATAGCGTTGTCTGCGCAACACACTTTTGAAGTTGTCTGCTGCGTCTGCGCCCCACAGCCAACCGCTCCATAATGCCGAGAGCGTCCAAAAGGCCTGATTAGGCCGCGGGATGGCGCTAACGATGGCCTCAACGGGAAATTCCCCCAGTTCACTTGCCAGGTCTTTAAAGCGCCCGTTATAGAGTGTGATTCCCGCGCTTTCAGGGAAATCCGGCCATTGCGAAACAGGAATGGCCGTTTGTGTGGATGCCCACATTGAAAGCGCGTCTTCAAGCGCCAGCCAGAGATTATTCTCTCGGTATTTGGGTGGAATGGTTAATTGCCGCGGGCGTTCCCGCTCGGTGGGATGCGGCCAAAGCGTGTTGCCGCGGTCGCAGGCATTCAGAATCAATGCGACCATTCGCTGGCGTTGCAGCGTGTCTATCATCAGACCGTCGAGGCGGTTGATGAGTGTGGTAAGTATATAAACGGCGCGCCCCGGATAAACGGCCAGCGCTTCTTCGGCAAAGATGCGGTCGGGATCGTTGAGCGGGGCGACGCGTTCCAGAGCGCGGGCATGATGTAATCCGTTATGGCTGAATTGAACGGCGCGGTTGCGATCTTCTTCAGTGGTGGGGTATTCGCCGTGGTCGTCGCAATACGGACAAATGTACACGCGGGCGTATGGAGCAGGGGCGTCTTTTTCCCACAGGAAGGCCTGGGCTTCAATGCCCCGTCCACATTTATGACAATGGGTTTGGTATAAAGCGCGGATGTGCGGTTCGAGGCGCGTATCGCGGAATTTGGCGGCGCCCAATTGCGCCAAGGCTGCGTTGAGATCGGCGGCGCTGGGAGACTGCGCCAGAATTTTGCTGACAAAACTGACCATCGGGTTGTGGACAGCCGCTAAAACGCGGTATCCGCTGCGAGCGATTTCCTCGAGCAGGCGCGGCGAAGCCCCAAAGGGGTCCAGCACCCACCCCCCGGGAGTGATATGTTCATCCAGCCAGGCAGCACCAACCCCCTCCGGGATAAGAGGCAGATATCTTTCCAGAGGTATCCTCGGGGGATGCTGTATTCCGGCAATAAATGTCAGGTGGTTTGTCATCCTGCTTATAAGTATATACCAAGCGAAGCGCAAATTGCAGTTTTGTTTGGCCGCGAAGCATGCAGAGTGTTGGCTCATCTGGCGAAAGCGTGTCTTATCGTAGCCTGTCACCCTGAGCGATAGCGAAGGGTCTAGCGTATGCGTTGCGCTGGATGCTTCGGCTGCGCCTCAGCATGACGGGACTTTTCTTACAAACTTTCTACAAAACAGCTAGAGTTTTTTATACAAATCTTCGCAGAATCTCTATGTTCTCTGTGGCCATATTTTGAGGGTAGTTTTGGCTCAAATCGCCCCGCTGCTCTGAGTGAAGTGTACTATAATGGCGACATTTCAAATTGCAGTGGAGGAGGCAAGTTGATGGGTAAATCGCTAAATATTATGATGGCTGCATCCGAATGTGTGCCGTATGCAAAATCGGGTGGACTGGCCGACGTGGTGGGCGCGCTTCCGGCAGCGTTGAAGGCACTGGGGCATAATGTCATCGTTGTGATGCCAAAATATCGCTCGATTGATGCGGATAAATTTAACCTGGAACCATATCTGGCGCCGATGGGCGTGTGGATGGGCGATAGCGAAGAATGGTGCGGGGTGCAGCGTACCGTTGCTGTGGGCGATGTTCCGGTGTATTTTATCGAGGCCGATAAATATTTCGATCGCGATGGATTGTATAATGACGCCGCGAATAATGATTATTTAGACAATCCGAGACGCTTTGGATTTCTCTCGCAGGCGGCGCTGCAACTTTGCAAGGATATTGGTTTCAAGCCCGATATTGTCCATGCCCACGATTGGCAAACCGCGTTGATGCCCGCGTACTTAAAAATATGGCATTGGGATGATCGAATGTTGGGCGGTGCAGCCAGCATGTTGACGATTCATAATATTGGCTATCAGGGTGTTGCTGATGCTGCGCATTACGATTATTTGGGTTTGCAATGGGGTAATTTCACCGCCGATAAATTTGAAGACCACGGACGGGTGAACTTTCTTAAGGGCGGGGTGCAGTATGCCGACATGGTCAACACCGTCAGCCCGAAATACGCCTGGGAAACGCGCACACCGGAGATGGCCTATGGATTGGCCCCATATTTAAACGACAAGGGCGACCATTATATCGGTATCCTTAATGGGGTAGATTATGACGACTGGAACCCGGCGGTGGATCGCCTGATCCCGGCGCAGTTCACGCCCCAAGATTTATCCGGCAAAAAAGAATCCAAGCGGGCGTTACAAGCGCGCTTCCTGCTCGAAGAAGATGATACCATCCCGGTGATGGGCGTGGTCAGCCGTCTGGCCGATCAAAAAGGTCTTGATCTGCTGGCCGAAGCTATCGACAATATTTTGGCGAATATGAGCGTGCAGCTTGTTTTACTTGGCTCCGGCGATAAAGCTCTGGAACAATTCTTTAGCGATCTGCCCAAACGCTTTCCCGGTCGCGCGGGAAGTTATATCGGTTACAACAACGAAGTCGCCCACTGGATTGAAGCAGGTAGCGATATGTTCCTGATGCCCTCGCGCTACGAACCCTGCGGCCTGAATCAGATTTACTCGCTGAAATACGGCACGCTGCCCGTGGTGCGCGCCACCGGCGGGCTGGAAGATACGGTTGAACAATATGATGAAAACACCGGCACGGGGACCGGCTTCAAATTTTCGGAAGCCAGCGCCCATGCAGTTTATTACAGCGTTGGCTGGGCGGTGAGTACCTACTACGACCGTCGCGAACATTGGGATGCGATGGTGCAGCAGGCCATGCAGCAGCGCTTTTCGTGGGAAGACAGCGCCCGCGCGTATGAAAAAGCATATCGGCAGGCGATCAAAAATAAGCAAGCTTTGTGATGGATTGACAATCTACGAGGTAAAATTGAAAAAGAACATAGCGATTGTGCTTTTTGATGATGTAGAAGTGCTCGATTTCGCCGGGCCTTTTGAAGTATTTTCGGTTACGGATGAACTCAACGATTATCAGATATTTGATGTGTATACAGTCGCATCTGAAAAGCGCCCCATCCGCGCTCGCAATGGCTTGTCGGTGAATCCGGATTATGATTTTAGGAGTGCGCCAATCCCCGAGATTCTCATCGTCCCCGGGGGAGCAGGCACACGCCCGTTCTTGCGACATTCAAATTCGTTGAACTGGATCACCACTCGGGCCGCGTCCGCTGAACTGGTTTTGTCGGTTTGTTCCGGCTCGCTTGTGCTGGCCGCGGCGGGTTTGCTGAATGGACTTGAAGCCACATCCCATCATCAGGTTATCGATGAATTAATTGCGCTGGCCCCGAGTGCCACAGTGCATCGCGACCGGCGTTTTGTGGATAATGGTAAAGTGATTACTGCGGCGGGTATCAGCGCGGGGATTGATATGAGCTTGTATGTGATCGAAAAAATATTAGGCCGGGGCGTTGCTGAAGCCACGGCGAGGTATATGGAATATCCCTATGAATAAAGGTATTTGGTATGGCGTTGGCGCGTATGTGTTATGGGGTTTCTTCCCGATTTATTGGAAATTGATCCATGATGTGCCTGCGTTCGAGATTATCGGTCACCGTATGACATGGTCGTTTATTTTCGTTGCCATTGTGATTGCGCTGCGTAAAAGCTGGCAGGGATTTCGCCCGGTATTGGAAAACCGCAAACGCATTTGGGTGTATTTTGCGACCGGGCTGCTGCTGACGCTCAATTGGCTGGTGTATGTTTGGGCTGTCAATAGCAGTTATATTGTTGAATCGAGTCTGGGTTATTTTATAAATCCGCTGGTGAATGTGTTGCTGGGTGTGATTTTCTTGCGCGAGCGTTTGCGCCTGGGACAGTGGATTCCGGTGGGTTTGGCGGCAGCCGGGGTACTGTACCTCACAGTAAGTTACGGCTCATTACCCTGGATTGCGCTGACGCTGGCTTTCTCATTTGGGCTTTATGGATTGTTGAAGAAAACTGCGGCTCTGGCTTCGACACATGGATTTATGTTGGAGACCGGTTTTATGCTGCTCCCAGCGCTGGGGTATTTGCTCTATCTCGAATTTACCGGACAAGCCGCCTTTGGACATCAATCGGTTTTTACAACCGGGATGCTGGCTTTCGCTGGGGTGGCAACCGGATTGCCGCTGCTCTGGTTTGGGATCGCCGCCCGGCAGATTCCGTTATCGACGCTGGGGTTACTGCAATATATTGCCCCGACGCTCCAGTTTTCGATTGGGGTGTTGCTTTACGGCGAAGATTTTTCTCAGGCCCGCGTGATCGGCTTCAGTATTATTTGGCTGGCTTTGCTAATCTATTCTTCAGAGGGCTTTTTTCACCGCCGTGCTTCATTGGCTGCACAACCCTCTGCGACCGATTAGGAAGATAGGAGCAGCGTATGAATCTACGACAATTGCGTCAAGATATTCACTGGATGTATATGCAGGAACATCAGGCGTTGGGGGAAGCAGGAACCCTGCGCTTATTGGAGCAAGCCCGGCAGTGGGATTTGTCGTCTACCCTGGCTCGGGGTGGGGTGCTGGTATTCCCGCACGCGGGCGTTGCCGAGTGTGGACAGCAAATTGCCGCTGTTGTCCACGCCTGCCTCGATAGCGGCGCCGAGCGCGTGTTGTTGGTGAGTGTGTTGCATTCATTCTCCGATGAGATGGAAACTGCCCGCATCCGCGTGGCGGCAGGCGAAAACCCGGCTCAGTTCCGTCATTGGGGCGTGCAGGGGCCGGGCCTGATTGGCCGTCAGGATTGGCGTTTTGACCATGTGCTTACCAGTTGGCGGCATTTTTGGCGCGCTGAGACCCAACGCCGCGGCATCAAAGGTCCCGAAGTGATTGAACGCTATCCCTATTTGGCAGGCGGCAAACCCGAAAACCTGCCAGGGATCGACGAAATGGCCGAGATTGCCAAAGATGCGGTGATTGTCTCGACGGCGGACCCCTTCCATCACGGGATTGGCTATGGCGATGCCCCCGAAGATTCGCTGCATCCCCATGAAGGCGGCCTGGAATTGGCCCGTCAACGTATTCAGGATGGCATTGATTTGCTTGCGGCCGGGGATTATTGGGGCTACAATCAGCACTGCGTCGATGCCAAGAGCGACGCGCGTGATGCCGGGCAAGTATTTCGTTTTTTGCGCGGCCCGATGAAAGGTGAAATTGTCGATTTGACCTATAGTGATGCTGCGGAGCTTTATCAAGAGCCTGCTCCTACCTGGGTGGCGGCGGCGCTCATCGAATGGCAATTGGATACATAAACTGCATCAGGAGAAACGATCATGGCTCGAAAAAAACAGTCGCGTGGCGTGTGTGTTTTCTGCGATAAGGAAATGACCAAGGGTGGACTTGCCCGGCATCTAAAAACCTGCCAGCAACGCGCGGAAGCAGCCCAAAAGGCTGACCATCAGGCCGGAAAAGTAGAACCGATCTATCATTTGCAAATCCAGGATGCCTGGAATAGCGATTTCTGGTTGCATGTTGAAATGCGTGGTTCGGCCAATTTGAATTCGCTGGATGCATATTTGCGCGCCATCTGGCTGGATTGTTGTGGCCACTTGAGCCATTTTGCAATTGACGGTGGATGGGATGGACAAGAACTTCCCATGAGTTCAAAGGCCAGAATGCTATTCCAGCCCGGCCTGGAGTTGACGCACATCTATGATTATGGCACAACCTCGGAAACCAAGGTGATGGTTGTAGATGTTCGCCAGGGGAAACCACAATCGCCCCATCCCATTTTCCTTATGGCGCGCAATCACCTGCCTGAGGCGCGCTGTATGGAATGTGGCGAATTGGCGGCCTGGCTGTGTATCGAATGTCTTTACGAACACGATCAGGATGGCTGGTTATGTGATAAGCATGTGGAAGAGCATCCCCATGATGAGTACGGCGAACCATTCCCGATTGTGAACTCTCCTCGTCTGGGCATGTGCGGCTACACTGGTCCCGCTGAGCCGCCGTATTAGCCAACAAAAAAGAGCTGGGCTGCGAAGCAGCCCAGCTCTTTTTTGTTTTAGGGTTCTTTGATTTCGATATCGACTGTCATCTCGCCTGATTTTTCGAAAGTCAGCGTGAGTGGCAACACTGCGCCAATGTCGAAATCTTCCAGCTTGTCAATGCACATGATGTGCAACCCGCCTATTTTTAGTTCGGCTTCACCACCAGCGGGGATTTCGATATAGCCATCCTGGACAGGCCGCATCCCCATTGCGCCTTCATCAGTCATGTAGGATTCGTGCAGTTCAACAGTCCCGCATGCTGGGGAAATTCCGGATACCAGCTTGTCAGCTTCGCTGCCTTGATTTTTGATGAGCATATAGAATGCGCCTGCGGTCGCCACTTTGGGGGAGGGACGTCCCCAGGCGCCTTCAATTACAACCGCAGGGCCTTCTGCTGCTGATTGGCAGGCGGAAAGCACAGCCGCCAGCGCGATGATAAGACCGAGGATAAAGTAGAATTTTTTCATATTTTTCCTTTCTTTCATGGGTGGGCAGTAAATCTGCGGATAGAAAATTTGGCCTTACACATTTGTGTAGGAATAAGCCCGAAAATTGTAAAAAGATGGTTGTCAGCCATGCTGGTTCTCAATGTGAGTGTGGCGCAAATGCGCCTGGGTTTGTGCGTGATTCATCAACTCGCCGCCAAAACCGCGCTGAAATCGTTGCCCATCTTTCGCATCTGCAAAGACCAGTACTGATGGTGAGCAGCATACAGTTACCACACTGCCAACAAGATAGCTGGCGCTTAGTGCGTTGGTTTTGTGCCCGTAGATAAAATCTGTCGCCAATGCAATGCGCGGCGTGTTCTCGCCGCAGTTCATCATCAACCCGCAATGAGGGCAGCAGGCGCTTTTCTGTTCGTTGTCTGAACAATCCAGGATAAAAGCGTGCCGCGGTGAAATGGGCTGATGGCACATATCACAAATCAAGGCTGCGTTTGGTGGTGTGGCTGTTTCGCTGGCGAGTTTTGCCCCACCGTGAATTTTTAGGATGAGTCCATCTTCGGCCAGCTTATTCAGATCGCGGTGGATGGTCATTTGCGAGACGGTTAAGTTCTCTGCCAGTTCACGGATGGTGAGTGCATCAGCAGTTTGCAGCAGCGATAAAATTCTCTGTAGGCGATTTTCAGGAAGTGAGTTCATGTTCTGATATGTTATCTATCACATAATTTCACACAATCATAACAAAACACTGTTAGATGTGCATCGCCTGGATGGATGAGCACGTATCCCCCAAGTGGGCGATTTGCGCAAGAGTAAAACCATTTGCTTCGCAAATAAGACCGTAGTTTGGTTTGTGTCGATGAAAAATGAAACTTTTCGGTGTTTGGGGCGTATATGAAGTAGTTTGAAAATAGTGTGATACGTTATTGATGATTTTTTGCTGTAATGAGTGGAAAAGCGAAAAATAGGGGTGAGTGGAGCGCAAAGCGCTCCACTCACCCCTATTTTTCGGGAATTCTCCCTGGAGCGGCGACTGATCATGAAAGAGATAGCCCAATGCAGCAAACTGAATGGATGATTGATCTGAAAAATATCCGTAAGACTTTTGATGGCCCGGCCGGGCCAATCCATGCTTTGCGAGAAGTGTCGCTCAAAGTCAGTCCAGGCGAATTTGTCGGGGTGCGCGGCCCCTCCGGGAGTGGGAAATCTACCCTGCTGAATATGATTACCGGTATCGACCGCCCTACCAGCGGGGAGATCAACGTATCTGGGGCGCAGCTCAATGACCTGAGCGAAAATGAGCTGGCGCGCTGGCGCGGTAAAAATATCGGTGTGATCTTCCAGTTTTTTCAATTGCTTCCTACGCTGACGATTATCGAAAACGTGATGCTGCCGATGGATTTTTGCCGCGTCTGGAAACCGCGTGAACGCCCGGAGCGTGCGCTGCACTTGCTCGATCAGGTTGGTTTGGCCGATCAGGCTTATAAATTACCCAATACCCTTTCTGGCGGTCAGCAGCAGCGCGCCGCGATTGCGCGTGCCCTGGCAAATGATCCCCCGCTGGTGATGGGCGATGAACCCACTGGCAACCTCGATAGCAAATCGGCGGATCGGGTTTTCTATCTTTTTGATGACCTTGTTCGGGATGGGAAAACCTTCATGATGGTCACTCACGACACGAGCCTCGCCAGCCGCATCCCGCGCGTGGTCGAAGTTCTCGATGGCGAGCTATTCGATAACGGGAATCATCAGGCATGAAAACTGCTTTTAAAAAAGTCTGGCGTGATTTGTGGCGTAATAAGGGGCGTACCATCATGGTGGTGTTGAGCATTGCCGTGGGGGTGATGGCCGTTGGGATGATTGTTTCGGGCAATCAACTGGTTATCGGGCAAATGGCGGCATCGCACCTTCAGAGCAATCCTTCGCATGGCTGGCTCTTTTTGAATGGTGTGATTGATGAAAATACTGTTCGCAGTTTAAAGAGCGTCCCCGGCGTAGCAGATGTGGAAGGTTATGCAGAAACCAGTATTCGTTGGAAAACCACGCTCGAAGGTGAATGGCAGGAAGGCCGCATTATCGCTTACCCGGATTTTGAGAACCAGAAATTCGATCAACTTACGCTTATGGATGGGAGTTGGCCCGAAGAGCGCCTGATTGCTGTTGAAGCTTCCCATATCGATTCATTTACTACTCCGGGGATAAGCGGAACGGTTTATTTTGAGATCAATGAACGCCCACGCCAATATGTCATTAACGGAACGGTGCGGAATCCTTTCGAGTGGCCGCTGCCCTTTGGGCAAAATGCCGCTTTTTATGTGACTCCCGACATTTTTGAACATGTGGCCCAATATCGCGGCGTCGATACTCTGCGCATTACGCTAACCGACTACAGCAAGGAAAATGTCCTTAGCGTTGCCGATGCGATTGATGAAAAATTGCAGAAAATTGGCCTGTCGGTGGGTTTTACCGAACCATTGCACCCCGAAGAACATTATTTACAAGAGATGATTAACGGGGTGGGTATGGTGCTTTCGGTGATGGCAATTGGTGCGTTAGGGCTGAGTACGATGTTGGTGATCAATACCATGAACGCGCTGATCGCCCAACAGATTCCCCAAATTGGCATTATGAAAGCGATTGGTGGGTTACGCAGGCAAATTTCGATTCTATATCTCTCAGCGATTTTAATATATGGCTTGCTCAGCTTGTTGATCGCCGTTCCGTTAGGCGCGTATACGGGCAATATTTTTGCCCAATGGATGCTGAAACTGCTGAATGTGCCTGTCACGCCTTTTGAGATTTTGCCCGACGTTCTTGTTTTACAAATTGTGATCGGTTTGCTCACACCGTTGCTGGCTGGTTTGTATCCGGTGTTACAAGGCGTTGCCATTCCGGCGGCGCGTGCGATAAGTCAAACGGGTTTGGGGCGCGGGCTATATGGCCGCCGTCTGATTGATCGCTTCTTAGCGGGTATCCGCGGGATGCCGCGTATGGCGGCGCTCTCGTTACGCAACACTTTCCGCAGGCTGGGGCGCGTGCTGCTCACCTTGCTGACCCTCACCATTTCCGGCGCGATATTCATGATGGTTAACAGCACGCAATATTCTTTCGAAAAAACTATCGACACGATTTTTGCCGGGTTTGGCTACGAGATCCAAATTGTCTTCGAGAAATACCAGCGCATCGATGAAGTTGTTCCGTTGATCGAGTCACGCCCTAATGTTGCCAATGCCGAAATGTGGACCTTCCGCACGGCCAAGACGCGCCTGCCGGGAACCTCGGGGCCGGGCAGCGAATATGAAGTCTTCCTGCGCGGGGTGCCTTCGCAATCGCCCTTCTTTACGCCAGAAATGACTGCCGGGCGTATGATCCAGCCGGAAGATGGTCAGGCAATTCTGCTCAATCAGAAACTGGCCGGGAAGATGGGCGTTCAGGTTGGCGATGAAATTATCATCGATCTGCCCAATATTGGCGATTCTCGCTGGACGGTGGTTGGTCTGGTTTTCGACCTGAACGGGCGTGACCAGAATACTGCTTTTGCCAATATCGAAGTTCTCAACCGCTCTTTACACAATGTAGGCCGCTCGGCGGTAGCGATGGTACAGGCTACAGAGCAAAGTGTGGTTGTGCAAAAAGCTGTCGAAGCCGATCTTCAGGAATTTTTTGACGCCAGTGGAATGCCGGTTTCATCTTCGGCGATTGCCTCCGAAGATCGCGCCCAGGCCAGCGCTCAATTTGGCGTGCTAACTCAGGTGCTGATGGTGATGACCGTTTTGATGGCAATAGTGGGCAGTATGGGGCTTTCGGGCACGCTCTCGATCAACGTGATTGAGCGCCGCCGTGAAATTGGCGTTATGCGTGCTGTGGGGGCCTCCTCACGCGATGTCAGCCTGATTTTCATCGGGGAAGGTTTGATGTTGGGGTTGGTAAGCTGGCTGCTGGCCGTTCCAATTGGCCTGAGCGCCGGGCCGATATTTGTAAAAACGCTTGGCAATGTAATCGATTTTCCTGCCGTGTATTATCCATCTTATCAGGGCATCTGGCTCTGGCTGGGAATCGTTGCTTTGCTCTCTGTGTTGGCAAGCTGGGTTCCTGCCCGCCGGGCCACGCGCATCAGCGTCAATGAGAGTCTGGCGTATGAATAAAACTGTGACAAGACCCTCAGGGTCAAAATCTTTGGAGAAAACCATGAATTTCAAACGAATTACAACCAACTTTACACTATTGATCAGCGCGGCGCTCCTTGTTGCCTGTGGCTCAAAGGCCACCCCCCAGGCCGATGCCCCAACCGAGATTCCGGTTGTCTCAGATTTTGCTGTGGTTGCCGAAGGTCGTTTGGTGCCGAAAGAATCGGCTCAGCTTGGCTTTGTGAGTAGCGGCCATGTGGCGGAAATTCGGGTTGCCGAGGGGGATGTCGTCGCCGCCGGAGATGTGATTGCCCGTTTAGGGAATCGAGAAACCCTGGAAACGGGCATCGCCAACGCGCAATTGGAGTTGGCTGCTGCTCAATTGGAGTTGCTCTCAGCCCGGCAGGATTTACAGTCCCTCTACGACAATTGGCCCGCCGCCGCGACCGCGGCTCAGGAGGCACTCACCAATGCGCGTGAAGCCGCGCGCAGCACCGAGCGTACCCTGAGCTATCGTACCTCACCCGCCGATCAAACCGATATTGATGTGGCCTGGTCGCAAGTGGTTTTGGCCGAAAAAGAACTCGACGACGCTAAAGAAGAATTTGAACCCTACGAAGATAAACCCGCCGATAATCTTGCCCGTGCTACTTTTCAGAGTTTATTGGCGGAAGCTCAGGGCAGTTATGACGATGCCGTGCGGCGCTATAACGCACTCGTAAATACAGCCAACGATTTCGAAATCTCTCAGGCAGAGGCCAATAACGCCATTGCCCAGGCACGCCTGGAGCAAGCGCAACAAGACTACGACGAGTTGCTAACTGGCCCCGAACCGGATCAGGTTGCCCTGGCTGAAATGCGCATAGCCGCGGCAGAAGCTCGCGTGGCTGCTGCGCAAAGCAATATTGCCGCTGCGCAGGCTGCCCTCGATGATCTTGATCTCGTGGCGACATTTTCCGGTACGATTGTGGAATTGAATCTGATAGTTGGTGAACAAGTTTCCCCCGGAGCGCCAGTGGTAACACTGGCCGATTTTTCCCAATGGTATGTCGAAACTGATAATCTGACCGAAATTGAAGTTGTTGATATTGCTGTTGGGCAGGCCGTTACCATCGTCCCCGATGCCATGCCCGAGGTGGAGCTAACCGGCAGCGTAGATACGATAGCCGATTTTTTTGAAGAGAAGCGCGGCGACGTAACCTATACTGCCCGCGTCATCCTCGACGAAGTGGACCCTCTCCTGCGGTGGGGCATGACCGTCGTATTGACGTTTGTGGAGTGAGAATTCGCGCCTTTTTGTGATTTACACAACAAGCAGGGGTGGATTTGCAAATCCACCCCTGCTTGTTGTCATTTCATCCATTTTTCGATAGCTTCAATATGCTCGGTGTAGTGCCAATGCGCATTTGCCGAGATGAGCGTGTGGACGCTTGTATCTTTAGCCCACTCAAATGGCATCGGCCCGGCGATAAAATCATCATCCAGTTTTTCAATTTGTGCGATATATTCTTCGTGGATGCGGTGGATTTCTTCCAACACTTTTTCGAGTGGGCGGTTTTGATTGACTATGTAACGCTCAGTATTATAGGCGTTAATATCATCCCATGATTTCATAATGGGATAATTTGCTGGAGTTCCACTCAATCCCGCGGTGAGACGGTCTGTAGCAAGTTCCTCCCACGTAGCGATATGCGCCAGAATATCTTTAATGCTCCAGTTATCTTGCACAGTCGGGTCAAGCATTTGTTCCTCGCTGAGTTCGGCGAGTAATTCGTTCAACTCATTCCAGTGTTGCTGAATGGTTTCCAGTAATTCTTTTTTGGATGGGGGGTTGTTCATTGTTTGCTCCGCGAGACCTCCGAAGTCTAAAAACCTCGGAGGGTTGAATTATGCTACCAATTTTTCAAACTTGTCCACATAACTTGCCAATACGGCGAAAGCCTGCTCGACAGGCTCGGGGGTGGTCATATTTACGCCAGCCATTTTCAGCGTATCCAGGGGATAGGTTGAATTTCCGGCTTTGAGGAAGTTTAGATAGTTTTCAGCTGCTCTGACTTTACCCTGCAAAACACCGTTTGCCAAAGCATTGGCTGCAGAGATGCCAGTCGCATATTGATAGACATAGAAATCCATATACATATGCCCAAACTGCGCCCAGGTGATACCAATGCGATCCTGATCGAATTCAACTTCTTCGCCGTAGCCTTCCTTGAAGAGTTCAGCGCAGCGGGTGCTCATAATTTGGGCGTTGAGTGGCTCTCCCTTTTCAAAGCGCTGGTGCATTTCCAGTTCCCAACGCGCCAAAGTGGGCATAATGAAGAAATACCTGTGGAAGTTGGACATCGCCTCCTCGACCAGAGCCAACTGGAAGGTCGCGTCGTTTTGCGTCTTGAATAAATAATCCCGCACCAGGGCTTGATTGAAATTCGATGCCACTTCGGCCACAAAGAGCGTGTATTGTGAGTAAACAAACGGCTGTGTTTGACGTGTGTAGTAAGAGTGCATGGAATGGCCGAGTTCATGCGCCAGGGTGCTCAGGCTGAAAATATCATCGGCATAGCTCATCATGATGAAGGGCTGCGTGCCATAACTGCCCCACGAAAATGCGCCCTGACGTTTGCCCTTGTTGCGGGCGCGGTCAATCCAGCGGTCTACCGTGCAGCCGCGGCGCAGCACTTCGACATATTCTTCGCCCAGGGGCGCCATACCCGCAGCAATCCACTCGACGGCCTGATCGTAGGCGATGAAGGGCTTCTCCTTCATTAGCGGAGCTTTGATATCGTAAACGTGGAAGTTATCATAGCCCAACGCTTTGCGGCGGATGCGCCAATAACGATGCCAGGTGGGTAGGTTTTTCTGAAATACGCTAATCAGATTGTGGAAAACTTCCTCCGGGATCGTGTTGGGTTTGAGTGAAGCCTGTAGCGCCGACTCATAGTTGCGGGTGCGCATCGTGAGCACATCGCGTTGCAGCGCGGTGGTTTGGATCGCGGCCAACGTATTTTTGAACGACAAATAACCATCGGCGTAATTCTGCCAGCCAGTACGGCGTGCTTCGCGGTCGGAGTGGGTGATGAGCGAGTCGATGCTGCTCTGCCCGACTTCAATCTCTGCGCCCTGGGTATCTACTGCAGGTTGAAATTTCAGATCGGCATTGGTAAGCGCAGAATAGGTGGTTAGCGTTTGTTTTGGCGGCAGTGATTCAGAAACATAGGCCAATACTTCTTCAACTTCGGTGGAACGAATATGCTGCTGGCCTTGTTTGAGCTGGTCGAAATAGTGGACGTAGATTTCCAAATCGGCTTCTTCGGCTGCCCATGTTTCCAGGGTTTCAAACCCAATCTGCATGAGTTCAGGCTCTAAAAAAGCAGTCGTCGCCCTCGCTTTGGCAACCAGCCCGCGGGCTTGTCCGAACATCGCCTGCGCCTCCTGGTCAGCCATATCTACGGAGCCAGCCAAGCCTGTGTAGACGAAGACCTTCATCGCCAGAATCAAGAGTTCTTCAACTTCATGCAGTGTCTTTGCAAGCATTTGTGGGCTGGTCCCCAATTTTCCTTGATAGGCGGCGATTTGTGGCAGCAATGAGTTTACCTGGTGAACGCCTTTTTTCCATTCTTCGGGGCTTGCGAAGATACTGGCTAAATCCCAGGTTTCTTCGAGCGGAACTTCATTGCGTTGAGGTAGGGATTTTTGAGACATGGGCAACGATTCTCCTGAGTAGGGGTTATCTAGTTTGATCCCATTCGCGGCATTCGAAGGGCGCGAATGGGAATTCGTATGATATGATTCGCATTTGTTGCATGCGTTGGAATCATACCATGTTCGCACAGGAAAAAATCGAATAACTGCGTAGCCATCGGCCATTTATCTGTTTTCACTATTGCTTGGAAGGATTATCGCTATGTTTTCAAAACTAAAAACTATGAACCGTGAACACCTTGCCTGGTATTTGTATGATTTTGGTAACTCAGCTTATGCGGCAGTAGTATTATTAGCTGTATATTCGGCCTATTTTAAGGGGGCAGTTGTTGGCGGCGCGGAAGGTTCGCGTTTGTGGGGAATTGCGGTGGGGATTGCCATGCTGGTTGTGGCTGTCGTCGCGCCCGTTTTAGGCGCGATCGCCGACTTTTCGGCATCGAAGAAACGTTTCCTGTTGATGTTTTCGGCAGTTACCTGGGTGTTTACCGCACTGTTATTCTTTGTGCAAAAAGGCGATATTCTCATGGGTGTGGTTTTCTTCATCCTGGCGGAGATCGGCTATCGCGGCGGGCAAGTATTTTATAATTCGCTGCTTCCGGAGATCGCCACTCCCGAAGAGTTGGGTAAAGTGTCGGGGAATGGTTGGGCAATCGGGTCTCTGGGTGGCATCCTGTGCCTTGTGCTGGTGCTACCCCCGATTGTGCTCGTCGATGGCGATCTGATGGTGCGCCTCTCACTGGTGTTCACAGCGGTTTTCTTTGCGGTTTCTGCCATTCCGCTCTTCCGCTGGATCGATGAGCGCGCGGAGGCAAAACCGCTGCCCGCGGGTGAAAATTATGTCAGCATGGCGTTCAAACGCCTGGGGGCGACGCTGAAATCTATTCGCCGTTTCCGCGAATTTGTCAAATTCATGATCTCATTTTTGATTTATAACGATGGGATTATTATGGCGCTGGATTTTGCTGCTATTATCGGGGCGGTACTTTTTGGCATGACGCAAACACAATTGATTATTTTTATGATCATTGTTCAGATCACCAGTGTGGCGGGTGCTTATATTTTTGCCGCATATGGTGAGCGCGTGGGTTATAAACGCTCACTCATATATTCGATCATCATGATGATGGCTATCGTGATCTGGATGATTTTTGCTCAATCGCTGACAGTTTTCTTTGTGATTGGCGCTTTCGCCGGATTTGCCCTGACTGGCGTGCAATCCATCAGCCGCACAATGGTAGGGCAATTTGCGCCCAAAGGGCAAAGTGCTGAATTCTTTGGTTTCTTTGCCATTGCTGGACGCACATCTTCTTTCATTGGCCCCACGATATACGGCATCATTGCTTTCGAGGCCGCACAATGGTTTATGAAGCAACGCGGGCTGACAGAATTACTCGCCGAGCAGAATGGTCAACGGGTGGCGGTGGTTTCAATCGCCATATTCTTGCTGGTTGGTTTAGTGATATTGCTCTTTGTGAATGAGAAGAAGGCGCGTCAAGCTGCCATTGATGAAGCAGCATAAATTGGGAAGGCATCTAAAATGAGTTATTTTCAGTTTCAGCGTCGCGCCCCGATGCGTCTGGTTTTGAAGTCACTGATCTATGCTGCAATGGGTTTATTCTCTGAAATGGAAATTCGGGGTCGGGAGAATATTCCCGCTGAAGGACCTTTGATTATCGCGGCCAATCATTTTAGTTTTGCCGATCCGGTAGCATTAATTCGGATCGCTCCCTGGGATATTGACTTCATTGCCGCCGCGGTGCCTGGTTTTGCTCCCAAGTGGTCTACTTATTTACCCAAACTTTGGGGAGCGTTCTGGGTTTATCGCGGCACTGGTTCGCGTGATGCTTTGCGCTCGGCTGAAACTCTGTTGAAAAATGGCGGCAGGTTGGGCATCTTCCCCGAGGGGGGAGCCTGGGCGCAGGTCTTGCGTCCGCCGCGTCCGGGCGCGGCCTACCTGACCACGCGCGGGAATGCAATGATATTGCCGGTGGGTTTATATGGCCTGAATGATATTTTCCCGTTGCGGATGTGGAATCGCCCGAAGGTGGTGGCTCAAATTGGCAAACCTTTTGGCCCCTTTAATGTTTCGGGTCGTGGACGTGAACGACGCGAACAACTTGATGCGGTTGGACATACCATCATGCAGAAAATTGCCGAGTTGATTCCCCCTGAGATGCGTGGCCGTTATTCAGATGATCCCGCTATTCGAGAGGCCGCCAAACCTTTTGAAGCTTACCCCTGGGAAGATGCGGTGGAAGGGGATGTTGTCAGCTAATATGCTGGAAAAAAATAAAAAAGGGTGTATGCGCTAAAAAAAGTTGCGCATACACCCTTTTTTTGTTGTCGTAGAGAAAGCCCTGGCTGTTTTATTTGCGGTTCCCGGAAAGATACGGCAGGTAGAGCAGCCCACAGAGCGCCAAAGCAACGCCTTCGGCGCTGAGCAAATACCAGGGCCACGGGCCAAGATAATCGAGCAGCGTAGGAACGTGGGGCTTATGCAGTGTGTAAAGATAATTGCTGCTGATTAACAAGTTGATGCCAGTAACAACGAGCAAATAGATATTCCCCCAGATGATAATGCGCCAGATGGAGGCCACGCGCGGGCGATATCCTTCAACCGCAGCCATAAAAACTGCCGCGGCAATGATGCTGCCATGTGATATAAAGAGCTGAACCGGGTAGAAGTGGGGAAAGCCATAGGTGCCCGCGTCAGGCGTCAGAAGGGGCTGGATGGCGGCGCTAATACCGAGAAAATAGGCGAATTCAAAAATTGCGTGATTTTTAGTTAAAAGCATATACACGCTCAGCCACACAAATATGGAGCACAGATGGAGGGGCAAATTCCATTGCAAACTCCACCGATCATTGACAATATTCCAGATGTGGTAGCTGATTTCGTTGAACATGAGCACAATCGCTAAACCATAGCGAACGCTTTGACGCTGATTTTCATTCAGTTGCTTACTGAGGCATACCAGCAGGATAATCGAGATTGCAACTGCACCCAGAGCTGTCAGATGAGCAATCCCGAAAAGAACAAAGGGCGCTCCGACGTAGTCAACGGCAAAATACTGGCTCATTGGGTGAGTGGTCAGTCGCTGGCTGTCGGTCGTCGTTGGTCAGAGATCATATATGGTAAATAGAGTATCAGGCACATGATTAGAGCCATAAACTCTACAACTAGTAAATACAGCGGCCAGGGGCCGAGCACATCTAGCAGGCTGGCCGTAGGTGGCTTGTGCCGTGAATAGAGAAAATTACTCTGGATGAGGAAATTCAATCCGGTGATGACTACCAGATAGATATTTGTCCACAGGAACACCCGCTTGAAAGATGCCCAGTGTGGACGGAAACCCTCCACCACAGCCATGAAAACCGCCGAACTGATAATCGCTCCATGTGAGATAAAGGTCTGAAAGGCGCGGAAGTGGGGGAAGCCGTAGATTCCGGCATCCGGCGTCAATAGCGCTTGCAACGCCCCGGCAATCCCCAGAAAATAGGCGAACTCGAAAATCGGGTAGCTCTTGGTGATGAGCATATACGCCCCCAACCAGACGAAGACCGAACACAGGTGAAAGGGCAGGTGCAGTTGGATGCTCCATTGGTCGATGGCAATATTCCAGACATGCCAGCCGATTTCATTCAATATCAGAATTCCCGCCAGCGTGTAGCGAATGCCGTCCTTGAGTTGCTGGTTGGGCGATTTGCGCACAAAGATCAAAGAAAGATTGATCAGCAGGATAATCCCCAAGGCGAGTAGATGCTCCGGGCCGAAAAGCACGAAAGGCGCGCCGGTGTAGTCTTTAACGAAATACTGGATCATGTCTGTTTCCTCATGAAGAAAAATTACATAGCAGCTTTCATTCGCTCAAGAGCTTCTTCCACAACGGAGCGCGGGCTACCAAAGTTGAAACGCACATGCCCCTCGCCGCCTGCACCAAACCAGTCGCCATCATTCATGGCTACACGCGCTTCCTTCAAGAAAAATTCACTGGGCTTGCCTTCGATATTTGCGTCGCGGCAATCTAGCCAGGCCAGGTACGTGCCTTCAGGTTTCGCCATGCGCACCCCGGGGAGTTCTTTTTCTACAAAGTTAGTGACGTAATCGCGGTTGGCTTGTAAATAGGCCCGCAGCGCGTCGAGCCAGGCATCGCCCTGTTCGTAAGCCGTTTGCATGGCGATTTGTGCAAGCAAATTAACCCAGCCGACCAGGCCGCGTTGCGCAGCCGTGAATTTTGCGCGCAGTTCATCATTTTCGATGACCGCCACGGAAGCTTTCAGCCCGGCGATATTGAAGGTCTTGCTGGGAGCCAGCAGGGTGATAGTCTGGGCGGCGATCTCGGGGGCCAGGCAGGCCATCGGGATGTGCTGGCTCTCGGAATACACCAGGTCGTGATGAATTTCATCGGAGCAGATCACAACATCATGGCGCAAGCAGATTTCAGCCATCGCTTCGAGTTCGGCCTTGCGGAAGACGCGCCCGGTGGGATTTTGCGGGTTGCACAGCATAAAGATGCGCGTCTCCGGGGTGATGGCGGCTTCAAAGGCATTCAGGTCAATTTCATATTGACCGTCTTGCCCGCGAGTGAGTTGTATCTCTTGTTGCACGAAGCCGCCATTTTCAGCGACTTTCAGGAAGGGGCCATAGGTTGGGGTTTGGATCAGTACGCCCTCTCCGGGCTGTGTCACGGCCTGGGTTGCCTGATTGAAACCGACGACCACTCCAGGGACGAAGATCACATGCCCAGGGTCCACCGACCAGCCATGCCGCCGCGCCAGCCACTCCACCACGGAAGCAGTTACACCCTCGGATGGCCGGGTGTAGCCAAATACACCATGATCCACGCGTTCCCGCAGGGCATCAATCACAGGCTCCGGGGAGCGGAAATCCATATCGGCTACCCACATGGGCAACACATCCTCATCAAATATTTGCCACTTGGTGCTTCCGGTCGGACGGCGGTCGGGCAGGGTATCAAAATTAAAATTCATAGTTTCACCATTTGTTTGTAACGCAAAGGCGTAGAGATGCAGAGCCGCAAGGGATTTATTAGGTTTTTTCTTTGTGTCTCCGCTTCTTGGCGACCTTGCGTTGGTTTGTTTTTTGTGACTGTTCAGCCCTGAACAGTTACTGTTTTTTACTGAATTCTACCTCAGGATATTCTGGCAGCGGCCCGGGCTTGTTGCCGCGTAAATACTCATCAAAGAAACCCACCGAATACGTGCGGATGATCTCCAGTACGCGCCCGCCGTTGAGCGGCCCTTTTAGCCCCAGGCGGTGCGCCAGCGGGCTGAAGGCGGGTAGGTCGCTGAAATCGTAATGCGCTGTGCCTGCAATGCTCAAAACTGCTCCTGGTCCGGCCTGGTTGGTGTAGAGCGCATCGAATAACAGCGTATTGGATTCCGAAGGCCAGGTTTCGCTGAACATGAACAAAAACGGCTGGCTCAGGCCCTGAGCAATCACTTTGTCCGAAACCGGTTTCATGTAGGTATCCATGCCCAAGCCCGCTGCACAGCGCGGGTCGCGGGCGCAAAAATCCACAATTGCCCCGCCGCCCGTTGAATGCCCCAGTACGCCAACCCGCGTCAAATCGAGTTGGGCGCTTAATTCTCCCAGCGTGCCCTCCAGTTGGTTGTTGCCCAGTACATCCAGAATGAAACTCAAATCTCCGCTCCATTGCTGAATCAGCCGATTGGCAATCGGGCGAAATTCTTCGTCTGATAAATCATCGTCATACGGCATTGCCTGGGGATTGTTGTAGGCCACTTGCCCATCGGGGAAGAGCGTCACAATTGAGCCGTAGGTATGTTCCGGCGCCAAAACCACGTAGCCATAACTGGCAAGTTCTTCCATCTGGTAGGTGTTCTGCGCCCGGAAGCCGTTCCAGCCGTGTGAGAACAACAGCACCGGCAGAGGCGCATTGCTCTCGCGCGGGGGCGCGTCGGTATAGGCATGACTGCGCGAATAGCGCACATGATCCAGAAAATATTCCGGCAATTCCAAATACTGCGCCATTACCGGCCCAAATACATCTGCATAATCAATCCAGGCAGCAGGCTTGCCGCCTGTGGTTTGCGCCGGGTACCAGACTTGTACCATAATTGCCCGCGGCTCAGTGGGATCGTCTGAATAAAATTCGCGGCGCGAATCGTCCACCAGCATCACGGTGAGTGTTCCCACCGGGTAAGGGCCGCCTGGCGCGGGCGTTTTCGGAACCGGTAGCAAGACAGGAGGCAGAAGCGCGCCGATGAGCAGAATCAACATCCCGAGGGTTAATCCCCAGCCCCGACTTGGAGGTTCAGACTCGCTTCGGGCGGGCAGCCGCCAAAGGGCAAACGCCGTATACCCCAGGGCGATCCCGTAGAGCGGGAGCATTTGCCAGCGATAGCCTTCCAAGCCCAAATGCAATGCCATCACCCCGAAGGCCGCCAGCGTCAACCCATCCCGCAGCCGTTGATCCCTAACGGAATGATTGATGATGCGTATAGTCAAAATAATTACCAGAATGATCTCAAAAACTCGCATATCCAACCTCACAAACTTTCAACTTGCCCAAATTTTCCGATCTCATAATTTTCAATCGCGCTTAATAAATCTGCTGCCTGCATCAGTATTGCCGTGCCGCGCACCCCGGAGCCGAGCGAGATTTCGTCCAGCGCCAGCAAGCCATCATCCACCAGAATGCGGATTGGCCGCGGCAGCCCCAGGGGAGCCACAGCTCCGATAGGGTAACCGGTGACGCGCAAAACGTCATCCTTGTTTGCCATTGTGATGCGTGAAACCCCCAGATAACGCCGCAGCGCGCCCCAATCGATCTGCTCCGGCCCGGCCATCAACACCATCAGATACTCATCTTCAGCCATCCGGAAGAGAATACTGCGCACCACCTGATCTGGAGTTTGGCCGCGTACTTCGGCGGCTTTTTCCACCGAGCGTGGTGGCGATTCATGCTGGAAGACGCGGTGGGGGATATGTTTACCAATGAGTATGGATGCAATCGGTGGTGAAGATGTCATGATAGGGTTGAATCAGGAAGCCATGAAATCAGGAAGAATAACTTCATGGCTTCCTGATTTCCTCATAAAAGTTGAATTATGCTTTGGGTTTTCGCCGACTTGTACAATGCCAGAATAGTTTTAACATGATTACGAGTCTCTTCGAGCGTCAAATAACTCGGCGCGCCGTCGAGAATGGCGGCGTGCATATCTTCAACTTCGCCCAAGTATAATGCTTTTTCTGGCACCGGAATTTCTTCGGCTGGGCCGTCTTTGGGCGTGAACGTCATCACTCGGCCCTCATCCAACCCGACGAAGGGCTTGCTGAGATGCAGCCGTCCTTCGGTTCCGACGATTTCGATAAATGTGTGGAAAGGCGTGCAGAACGAAGCTGATATTTGCGCCAGCCTGCCATCTGCATACCCCATTTGCCCGGCGAAAACTTCATCCACGCCACTCGCCCCGATTTGTTGCGTGCCAAAAACCCACTCCGGTGTCCCGCCAAAGATGAACTGGGCAAAACTCATGGGGTAGACGCCTACATCCCACAGACAGCCGCCGCCCCATTCGGGTACCAGGCGCACATTGAGATTGTCGGGCTGGCGCTGCGTTTCCGGTAGATAAAAATCAAACGCCCCGCGCAGCAGCGTGACCTTGCCAAGTTTTCCAGAACGTACCAATTCCCCGGCGAGTTTGGTCTGCGGATGATGGCGATACATGAAGGCCTCCGCTAACACCATGCGGGTCTCGCGGCTGACAGCGATCATGGCATCCACTTCTGCCAGCGAAGTCGCGAAGGGTTTCTCGCAGAGTACATGCAAACCGGCTTGCATGGCCTGGATGGTCCACTCAGCGTGTAAGTGATTGGGCAGCCCGATATAGACCGCATCCACCGCCCCGGATTGCAGCATGGCTTCATAGCTGCCAAAGGCTTGGGGAATTTCCCATTCCTGGGCATAAGCCTCGGCTTTGGTTGGATCGCGGCTGGCGACGGCGACTAGCTCCCCGCGCGCCGATGCCCGGATAGCCGGAATCAGCGCCCGGTTGATATTGGCTGTGGAAAGCAATCCCCAGCGAATTTTTGTCATACTCTTACTCCTATCAGAAACATCCACAGATGAACGCAGATACACGCTGATGAGTGCTTACTTTTTACCTCAGCTACGTTTATTTGTGTTGATCTGCGGTTTCTACATGCTGCTCGAATGAGTCTACACTGGTTTCCTTAAAATATGCCCGATACGCGGCGGTTTCATCCAGCACAGCCTTGAGCGTCATGGCAATATCTTCCAGCGCGTGTCCTGGCTCGTTGCCCGCGCTCAGTTGCAACTCTCCGTGCCCGGCTTCCCCCTTCACGCGGATATGCCCCTTCTCCTCCATCCAGGCCAGCCCCAGATGCACTGCATTCTCGCGGCTTGCCATTGCTGCGGCCAGCACGCTCAATTCCACGCGGCCTGCTTTGGCGCGCAAAGCATGTTTGGCCAACCCGGCCAAGCGCGTCAGAAAGGCAGCAGGTTCGTCGAGGTCGGGAATGATGCCAAAGAGCGCAATCCGCTTGGGCGTGGTAGCAGCCAGAATTGCAGATAACTCCCGCGGGCCGGGCGGCGCGCTCCACAAAATCAGCATTTCGGCAGGTGCCAACTCGTTGCGATCGTGCCCACTCAGGCGTCGTTTGGCTTCTCCTTCCGTGTAGAGGTTAAAATTCCCTTCGGTTTTGAGTTGATCCAATAAAGGCAGCGGATGCTGCTCCCGGCGGTAATCCAGCACTTCCAGCGGGAAAGCTTCCGGCGCTACCTCAGGGCTGGCACCCGCACTCGGATGAAAGCCCTGCCATTCGAGTTGCAGACGGCGCTCGCCGCGAAAGGTGTTGGTTGAAATCGTGTAGGCGACATCGAATTCGCCCTCGGGCAGTTCTTCGCTTGCCCCCCGCCACCACACAATATCTTGCACGTTCCCCGCCTGATCTTCCACCACTAGCCGCCGATGGCTTTTATCGCGTCCGATAAGCGTCGAATTGACCAATTTAAGATTGCGTGTAGCCAGTATAAGCGCAGGATTGCCAGCCCCAAACGGAGCCAGACGGCTGAGATCATCGGCCAGTTCGAGCGTGATTTCGCCAAGCGGCAGATAGGCATCTATCGTCAGGCTGGGCTGCGTGGGAGCGAGCGGGTATTTCTCGCGGATGGTGCGCGACAACCCGCGGCGAAAATCGGCGATGCGTTCTGCATCGAGGGAGAGTCCCGCCGCCATCGGATGCCCGCCGAAGCCGTGTAATATCTTGGCCTGCGCGGCAATCGCCCCGCCGATATGCACCCCCTCGATCGAGCGCGCCGAGCCGCGCGCAGGTTCGCCATCGGGCGAAGAGAGCAGCACCACTGGCATATGGAAGCGTTCCACCAATCGGCTGGCAACGATCCCGATCACTCCGGCGGGCCATTGGGGATGCGAAAGCACCAGGGCAGCAAAATCGAGCAGGTTGGGATCGGTCTCGATCTGGCTGATAGCCGACTGGTAGATTTGCTCGGTGAGCAGCTTGCGTTTGTTATTGAGGCCTTCTAACTGAGTGGCGATGACGCGGGCGCGGCTGGGGTTGTCTGTGGTGAAGAACTCGACAATTGGGTTGGCATCCGAGAGCCGCCCCAGGGCGTTGAGTCGCGGCCCGATGCCAAAGCCGATCTGCCCGGCGTCGATCTGATCGGGGATGATTTCGGCGTTTTCGAATAAAGTTTGCAGCCCCAGACGCGGCGTGCGGCGCAGGATATTCAAACCGCGTTGCAGCAGGTAACGCGCATCTCCGGTTTGCAAGGCCACATCGGCGACGATGCCGAGGGCTACCAAATCGAGGAGACAGTCACTTTTAAAGTGACTGTCTCCTGTGCGTGCATAAAGTTCTTCAATTAATTTGTACGCTACCCCTACTCCCGGCAGCGTTGAAAGTGGATGTCCATCTGGCGCCATTTTGGAGTTGATGATAGCATCGGCGTCTGGCAGTTCTGGCGGTAAGTCGTGATGATCGGTGATGACCACAATGAGCCCGCATTTTTTTGCGAAATTCACTGCTTCGTGGGCAGCGATGCCCGTGTCGCAAGTAAGAAGTACGGTAGGTAGCGGGAAGTTGGAAGTGGGTGGAGCCGAGATGAGTTTATCCAGAACTTCAACCTTGATGCCATGTCCCTCGGTAGCACGCAGCGGAATGTGGTAACTCACCTGCGCCCCCAATTCTTTTAGGGCTTCGACCAGCAGCGTGGTGGAAGTTTGCCCGTCCACATCAAAATCACCCCATACCAGAATATGTTCTCCGGTGGCTATGGCGCTCTCGATTAGATCGGCGGCGTGGGTCAGGCCGGGCAGTTCGCTGGGCGAGGCTGGAATATGGTAATCGGGGTCCAAGAAGGCGCGCGCCGCATCCACATCTGTGATGCCGCGCCGGGTGAGAGTCTGCGCTACGAGCGGGTGCCCGCCGATGGCACTTTGCAGCGCATCGGGTACCGTCGTCTTTGGGTACTCCCTCCACGCCCCCCCATTTTGGGTATGTATTTGTGGATTTGTCATAACAGAAGCCTGCTTTAGTTTGCCATTTTGGCGCTGCTTCATTTTACCTCTAGTTATAGCCGATTTTACCCTTATAAAACTCATCGCGCGAATATTCGACATGGATTCATGGTAGGAGTATAATCGCTTGGTTTTGCGGATCAGAAAATTCTGATCATAACGAATGTAACAGTTATTTCTTACGAAAGGAGAAATATGAAACAACGAAGATATTATCGACTCTTTGTCATCATACTCGTTTTACTGGCCGGGGCGGTTTGGGTGGTGGTAACAGAAAACTCCACGATTTTGGGGCGCGAAATCTTCACCCATCTAGGTTTGGATTTAGTAGGTGGCGTGCAAGCCCTGCTAGAGGCCGATGTGCCAGCAGATGCGACCATTGACCCAAATTCTATGGATACGGCTCGCACGATCATCGAAAATCGCGTCAATGGATTATTGGGCGTTGGCGAAGCCACAGTGCAGAAAGCCGGTGAGCGCCGTATTGTGGTAGAACTGCCTGGCGAACAAAACCCGGAGCAGGCATTGAGCACGCTGAAAGAAACCGGTTTGCTCGAATTTGTGGATATGGGCATGGATCCGGTGCCAGCCGGTACAATTATCCAAACCGATTTTGTACTCGGCAACGCGGATGCTTCTCAGCCGGGAGATGCAGATGCCAGCTTTGGGGAGATTCAGCAAATCTGGCATACAATTATGACCGGTGCTGATCTCAAAGAAGTGGGCGTGACGATTAGCCAATTCAAGGAATATCAAGTTGCTTTTGAGTTGACGAGCGAGGGGGGTAAGCTCTTTGCCGACTACACCACAAATAATGTGGGTGGATACCTGGCGATTGTTTTAGATAAAACTGTAATTTCAACTCCGCGTGTCAACACGCCAATTACAGGTGGAAGTGGCTTAATTTCTGGGGACTTTGATCAAGAAGAAGCCAATAAATTGTCGGTGCAGTTACGCTATGGCTCGTTGCCTGTTCCCCTGAAGGTGATTGAAACGCGTGCCATCGGCCCCACATTGGGGCAAGACTCGCTGCAGAAAAGCTTAAAAGCCGGTGCGATTGGAATGGGTATTGTGATTTTATTTATGGCCTTATATTATCGCTTGCCGGGTGTTGTGGCCGATTTCGCGCTGATTACGTATGCGTTGCTGACCTTTGCGCTCTTCAAACTCATCCCTGTGACTCTAACATTGCCGGGTATTGCCGGATTTGTATTGAGTATTGGGATGGCGGTCGATGCGAATGTGTTAATCTTCGAACGGCTGAAAGAAGAACTGAAGCAAGGCAAGAGCTTGCACTATGCCATCGACCTGGCCTGGAATCGGGCATGGCCCTCTATTCGTGATTCCAATATTTCAACATTGATCACTTGTGCGATTCTATTCTGGTTTGGCAGCACCTTCGGAGCCAGCCTTATCAAAGGCTTTGCGGTTACGCTTGCGCTCGGCGTTGGCGTCAGCCTCTTTACGGCGGTGACGGTCACGCGTACCTACCTGCATATTGTGATGGATAATATCAAACTCTCGGATCGTCACGAATGGTTTGGTTTATAAAGCTAAGCGCATGGGAGAAAAAATCATGATTGATATTGTAAAACGTAGATATGTATACTTTGCGATCTCCCTGGTGATTATTTTGCCGGGGATCGTTGCGTTAATTTTGTGGGGCCTGCCTCTGGCGATTGATTTTACTGGAGGAAGTTTTCTGGAAGTACAATTTGCCCAAACCGCACCTTCTTCCGAGGCTGTATCTGCCCTGTATTCAGATTTAGGTTTTGGTGACGCTCGCGTACAAACCTCGAGCGATAATGTCTTGGTGGTGCGTTCAAAGTTCCTCGATAACGAGGCGCGCGATCAGATATTGGGCGGGTTGCGTGATGAATTTGGAGAGATTACCGTATTGAGGTTTGATAGTGTTGGTCCCACAGTTGGTAAAGAAGTGGCAACGCGCGCCTCGGGTGCAGTTGCGCTGGCCGCGTTAGGTATTATGCTGTATATCACGTATGCTTTCCGCGGCGTTTCCCATGCTATTCGCTACGGGGTAAGCGCTATTATCGCCATGCTTCACGATGTCGCTCTGGTAATTGGTATGGCGGCAATTTTTGGAAAATTCCTGGGCTGGGAAGTAGATTCTCTATTCCTGACGGCCTTGCTTACGGTGATTGGATTCTCCGTGCATGATAGCATTGTTGTCTTCGACCGTATCCGCGAAAATTCGAGCAAATACCGCCGAATGCCCTATGAAACCCTGGTAAATCAATCCATCGTGCAAACCCTGGCGCGCTCAATCAATACTCAGCTTACTGTGATGTTGACATTGTTGGCCTTAAGCATCTTTGGCGGAGAGACCATCCGTCACTTCGTCATCACGCTGCTCATCGGCGTTTTTAGTGGAACATATTCTTCGATCTTCAATGCTGCCCCTATTTTAGTAGTCTGGGAGAATAAAGAATGGCGCACATGGTTCCGCCGTGGGAGTAGTGCCGCCGCTTAATTCAACGCAGAGACGCGGAGAGATAGTTTGTATGATCTCTCCGCGTTTTCGCGTTAGTATTCGACTTCTGTAATCCCCTCAAAATCCAGTTCTAATTCAAACCCTATTTCTGGTTCGTTAAACTCATCCATCTCGTTCAGCACCCCGGCTTTGTCGCCGCGGCTGCACAACGAACGGTAGGGACAGTAATTGCAGCGGAATTCGTCCTCGGTGAGATGCGCAGGATCATCCCCCCGGCTTTTGATCTCACCAATCAACCCGCTGAGATAGGCTTCATCGGTGGCAAATTGTTCTTCGCTATAGCTGAAGCGCGCCGGTTGATCGGGAAAATCCGTGAACCAGTAGATCATCTCGATTTGTTCCGGGGCAATCGGCTGCCCACCGTTTAACTGCGCTCCCGCCCGTGTCAACAAGTAGGGATACACTCGCGTCTGTAGTTTTTTCTCCAGCCACTCACGTTTAGGACGTTTGCGCGAGGTCTTCCAGTCAAAAATGGTGGCTTTACCCCCCTCTCCCTCAGGGAGAGGGGCCGGGGGTGAGGGGAATATAATAATCAAATCATACTTCGCCATAAGGCGGAATTCCCCCAATGGAGCCGACAAACTGATTTCGGGACGCGCCCGCAGACCTTCAGGGTTTTGAAAGCCTTGAAGGTTTGTAAAGTTTTGCCACCAGCGTTCCAGCATCTCATCCCCCTCGATTTGTCGCGCCAACTTCTCTGTCGGGATGCCGAGAAAATACTGATGCGCTAAATGATGGAACTGCGCCCCGCGCTGCATGAATAGCTCGCTTTCCAGCGCCGGAGCGGAATCCAGCGCAGGCCAGGCGCGGCGTTGAATATAGCGCAACTGAAATCGCCGCTGGCAGTCCACATAATCTTGCAGACTCGATTGACTGAATTGAAAATTTTTCGGTAACGTCATGTTATTTTATGAGGAAGTCTGGAAAGCAGGAAAAGTTCTAGGCTTCCTGGTTTCCTGATTAATTTTGTTGCTCCCAAAACGCTTGCAGCGCCACCAGCGGAATTGCCGCTTGCTGTTCGCCATTGCGTCCTGAATTCCAGGTGATAACCAGTTCACGCCGCGCCCGCGTGATGCCCACAAATAGCAGCCGCAGGCGCTCGCGCACATATTCCAGGCGTGCCGCCTCGGTGGGCGCGCTCGCCTCGTACCACGCGTAGGCATCAGTGCCAAAGGCCACTTTCAACTGCGCCAGCGTCTCCGCTTCCAGATTCAGGCTGTCACGGATAAACCAGCGTTCCGAAATATAGTTATCATAGGCCATCCCCGAAGGGTAATCGTAATTATTGACCGACATCAAATACACCCGATCCCACTCCAGCCCTTTGGCCTTATGCACGGTCGCAATCACCACCCGGCCGCGGTACTTTTCCGGGTCAAAGCCCGAATCGTCGTCGCTGAAGCCCAGGAAGCGGCGCTCATTTTTGGCAATTACCGCTAACTCCCCGGTCAATTCGGGTAGATTCCATTCCGGGTTCGTTGTATGCAGACGGCGTAGCAGCACGGCCAGTTTGTGGGCAATCGCCAGATCATTGGGTTCAGTGAAGATTTCCTGGGAGAGAGTCAGGATCATTTGGTCAATGGGCAGCTCGATGGTTTTCTGCCAATGGCGCAGGACGCTCCGGAATTCGTTAAGTTGATCCAGTTCTATGGGGTCTAGTTCATCTCGGAGAGAATCCAGCCAATCCATGCCCGGAGCGGGCGCCAGAAAATCCTCCACGCGCGCGCAGCCCTGCAGGATTTTGGCCGTCGCTTCGACGATTGCCCAGGTATCCGCGTCTTCGCGTTCTGCCCTCCGCCACACCCGGTAGACGGTTGCCATCTTGCGCGCCGCGCCGGGGTCCGAGAGATAGGCCAGAATATTGCCCAGCGCCCCTGCTGTCTGCCGCGTGGAACTGGATGAGCGCAGCAGATTATCCACTGGCTCAATGCCGCGTTTGCGTAACTCATCGTTGAGCAAGAAGCCACGCGTATTGCGCGGCACCAGCACAGCCACGGTATCCTCAGGATGCTCCGGCAGCCAGCGTTCCAGCGAATCGGCCACGGCCTGGATTTCGGCATCGGCGCTGTATTTGTTCTCGACCAGGTGAATCGCTTCGGGTTGGTCCACCGGATTGGGCTGCGGATCACCCTCCGGGGTCGGTTCGATATACGGCTCTGCCAGGGCGTTGCGCACAGCTTCCACGGGATGTTCGGCCTGCGACCAGTCGATCAAGTAATTCGCCAAATCCATGATGCTCTGCGTGGAGCGCCCGGAGTTGGGCAAATCGCGCCGGGTATCGGCCTGGGCGACAAATTCACGCAGATATTTCGGATTGGCCGTGGTGAAGCTTTCGAAGATGGCCTGATTGGGATCCCCGACGCGCACCCAATTCATAGCTGGCCCGGCCAATTGCGCCAGAATGTCCTGTTGAAGTTTGCTGCTATCCTGGGCTTCGTCTTCGAGAATGTAGGGCCACTGGAATTGCAATCGGGCGAGGAGATCGGCATCCACGTGCAGCGCCATCAGCGCCAGGCGGATCAGATCGTCAAAATCGACCGCCCCGCGGTAGGCCAGGGCGCGCTGATAATCGCGGTACATCGCCGCGCCCATCTCAGCCAATGGTAGGGGCAGCGGGAGGCTCTCAAGCTGCTGTGCCACATCATTGGGGGCAAGCTGCATATCTTTAGCCGTGCGGATAAAGCTCATGGCGATGCCCTGCATCAAGACGGGCAGTTTTTCACGCCGCACCCAATCCAGCTTGCCCTCGTCTAACTCGTGGTTGAGATACTCATCCAGCTCAAAGGGATGCTCATCCAGCCAGGCGTTGGCAACCTGCTTGCGGATGCGGTCGGCCTCGCGCTCGTCGATAATTTGAAAAGCCGCATCCAGCCCGACAAGTTCGGGGCGCTCGCGTACAATATCATGCGCCAGCCCGTGCAGGGTGCGCACGCGGTAATAGGGTAGCAGCGGACGCGTGGCTTGTTCGGAGAGAAAGCCATCAATCCGGGCGGCGAAATTATCCACGGCGGAGTTGGTCAGCGTGACGATTAGAATCTCCTGATTCTCTTCGAGCGCGCCACTTCTAATTAAATCCGCGGCTAAGCGCGAGAGCGTCCATGTTTTGCCGCTGCCAGGAACAGCCGAAACGCCCATTGTGCCGTGGCGGTATTGCAAGATGGCTTCTTGAGCAGGTCGAGGGGTGAATTCAGTCATTATTTTCAGTTATAGGTTGAAAGTTGAAGGTTACAGGTTCTAACTTTCAACCTATAACCTGTAACCTTCAACATTTTCTCAAATATTCCGCAAAGCTCGATCCAGTGCCTTAATCAACTGCCCCTTATGCTCATAGCCCTGCTCGCCGAGTTCGCTGATGCCCAGGAGGATGCCCTCCCGGCAACGGCGCACCAGCCCCGTGACCAGGGTATGCAGCGATTGGCGGCTGGCTTCGAGTTCATCCAGGTCGCTCCACGGACGGGCTAAATCCCACCGACGACTGAGCACGTAAGGGTGTGTCAGGGGTTGGCGGATGCGCTCGTGCCAGCCGCGTGAGCCGATGTCGAGCCAGAATTGATAGGCAGCGGAGCGGTTGCGCATCAGGAAGGTGGTCGCCGGAGCCAGGAAAACGGCATCTTCGGGTTCGGTTTGCCAGGGCGAGAGATATTGCGCCGCAATTACACCGTCTTTGACCATTTCGAGATATTCTTTACCGAGCGGGGTGCCTTCAATTTCCAGACGCTCCCCTACGCCCCAGCGGAATTTGCGCACCGACTCGATCAGGTTGGCAGCTACTTCGGCGGCGTCATAATCGCTGTGGAAGCCGTAGCCCGTTTGCGAGAGCAGTTCGCCGAAGATGTGGCTAAGAAAATGGTCTAACTCTTCAGACGTCCCCTGGATATAAGCCTCCAGCCAGGCGCGCAGGCCATCATAGGCCAACCCCAGCTTGTAGGTGATGCGCTCCTGCATCTCGGGGCGGATTTGCTCAAAGGGCAGCAATTTCCCTTTACGATAGACGATTTCGGTCAGCAAGCGGGCGCGCACCAAATCCAGGCCTTCGATGGACTGAATCAGCGCATAGGTCAAGTCAAACGCCGAGGGGAGCAACGTCCATTCGGGGTGCGCCAGCGCAGCCAGCGTCAATAAGGTTTGGGTGGCGGGCTCATCCCGCAAGGAGCGCGACGGGCGATGTGAATAGGTCGGGATGCCGCGCCCGTCCAGCCGCTCGACCAGCGAGAAGCGCAGCGAATCGCTCAGGTAGGGAGCCAGCACCACAATCTCGCCGGGGGGTGTGCCCTGCTCGATGAGAGCTTCAATCTGATCGCTGATCCAGTTGAGCATTTGGGGATAGTAGCGCGTTTCAGGGAGCGGGGAATAGGGAATTGAGAATTGCGCGCCGGGAAGCAGGTCGGAAGCGGTTTCTTGCTCGGGCAGGATTGCCACTGAGAGAGCATGGCCTAAGGACGAGAGTTCTTCGCTGAGAATGAATGAATTGAGAAAGGAAACTCGTGTGTCGCAGTACTCGCTTAACCGGGATGTGGTTTGGGGATCGGCTCCTAAAAATCGGCGGTAGCCAGCCCCCAGGTCAAAGATCAGCAGCGTCGACTCGAAAACGGGTACCCACTCTTTCAACAAGTCAAATGTTACGGGTACATCTTCTTCCAGATTATCCACAATTAGATGCCGGTACTGATTCATCAGATAATCACGGCACAGCGCTTCGGGCCAAAGATGTTGTGTGAAAAGTTCGAGTTGCAGCGAAAAATCGAGCAAGTTATTTTCCAGACAATACTCACGGAACAGGTTGGCACAGGTTTGCGCATCTTCATAAATATGCGCCTGACCGGAGTCGCCGGCCCAGGCACTTTTTAGCCGCGGGCCGATCTCGATGTGTGGGAAGCCGACCAGCGCGGCTTTGTTGAGATTATCAACGATCTGGCTATACAGGCGATTGCGCTCGATAGTAATCCCCTCGAAAAGGCCCTGGCTGAACAGCGGCCGCACGAGATGGGCCATATAATACTGGGCGGTTTCCAGAGTGAGAAAAGTGGGTGGGCGGTCGGGGTGGGTGAAACCAGCCTGCTCGCTGACCAAAGGCCAGAAAAGTTCCACCATGCGCTTGGCGATACCGCCGATGGTCAGGATGCTGGCGCTGCCGCCAGGGGCGGCCTGGGGGCTTTGCAGCACTTCGTAGTACGGCGCAGCTAACGTGCGCTGCGGTACGAGCAGCAAAATCTCATCCCCTGGGACGCCGGAATCGAGCAGGTGCATCAACCGCTCCACGCCGACGGTGGTCTTGCCGCTGCCCGCCGGGCCGTCGAGGAAGATGCGCGCATCGAGAGGGGCTTCGATGACGTCGAGTTGGCTGGAGGTGAGTTTGGAATCAGTCATTAATAGGGTGCGCGGGTTTTATTGAAATTCGGGTTAAATTTTCGGCAACTGCGTGAGCGCATATTCTTGAATAAGCGCTTCAAAAAATTCGATCTGCCGTTCAACCTGCTCTTTGAACATCCGGTCGCCAGTGTATGTTTCCATGATCTGGTCGGCTTCACGATATTTTTTCAATTGCTTGAGGCGTTTGCGCAGTTTTTCGGCCAGCACGCCGAAATCATCCATCTCCGGGGCGCACCATTGCAGGATGCGGTAAGCGCCAAAACGGTCGATATTATCGGCATCGGTCAGACATTGTGCTTCGAGGGTGTGTGGATGCTCGAAATCAGATTTGCCATCTACATGGGAAGCAATGGCGTAGCAAATATTGTCGATCTCTTCGGGGTTGTAACCAAGTTCTTCGAGCAAGGGGCGGCTGAGGGTTGCGCCGATGCGTCCGTGCTCGCGGTGATTCTCCATTGGGTCAAAGTGGGCTACATCATGCAGGAGACAGGCGGTAATGACCAGTTCCACATCCGCGCCTTCTTCTGTAGCGATCTGCTTGCCGTACTGAGCCACGCGCAGGGTATGGTTCCAGCGATATCTGGGGTTGTGCCATTCGCTGGGATTATTTTGCTCCATATGGTTGAGGCGATCCCGAACAAACTCGGCAATTTTGGCGAAGCGCAATTGTGAAGGATGCGATTGCATGGTTTTGTGATTTCCTTATATTTACCTGATGTCCGCCTGGAACAAAAATGGTCTGGTTGATTATAACAACAAAAAAATTCCTTGACATGCAAATGGCTTGGTTATATAATCCTGCCCGCGCAATCCTCGGTAGCTCAATGGCAGAGCGGGCGGCTGTTAACCGCTAGGTTGTAGGTTCAAATCCTACCCGAGGAGCCATTGCACACAAAAAGCTGCCACTTTCTCAGAAAGCGGCAGCTTTTTACTTTGGCAAAAATGTAAGCTATTTTCTCCACCCTATAGAAAACGCCAAATCGAATTTGCAGATTGCTGCTGTTTGAACCGTCCGTATCCCAGACATAGGGGATACAGGATTGCCAATCCAGCCAGCCAGTAGAGATACATTATCGGGAGGCTCGTACCGTGGGGTGTGAACCAGAGACCCAGCGCAGCATACAAGAAAAGATGGCTCACGTAAAATAATAGTGGCACCTGTCCAAATACGGCCAGGGGCTGGCGGAGGTATCGGAGTTTGTCGCCAAACTGGTTCAATAGCCACAGAATAATCAGATTGATGCCAGTGGTTAACAATGTAAAGGTCAGACTAGGCGGGTATTTGACCACGTTTAGGAAAGCGATCCAGGTGTTGTCTGCGCGGGGGCGGATATTGCCAAAGCCGTCAAGTGCGCGCAACGCGCCAAAGGCCAGCAGGAACGTAATCCCGAGCCAAAGCGCTCGTTTGAAGGCCAGACGGGGGTTCGACACAATCCAGTGGCCAAAGAGCATCCCGAAAGTGACCAACTTCAGCCAAGGAAGTACGGGATAATTCACCCACAAATTCAGATTTCCACCGGGGATCCATAGCAATTGCTGGGTGATTGAAAAAGATTGATTCCATTGATGGGGATTGGGGGTTAGCAACTCGGTTGCCAGGAAGAATACAACGGTTAGGGCGAGGAGATACTTCGGTTTAAGCCATAGCATCAGGCTTGCCATTATCATCGTGCCGCCCAATGCAAATAACACGCCAATATAGATGTCCAAACCCCAGCCGGAAGGAGAGAGTTCCCAGGCGCGATTGATTATCAATAATTGCAGTGCCATCAATAATCCGCCACGGAGCATGAAATGCCTGATGATAGCCCATTGACCCCAGCCCTGCTGCTTGCGGGCGTGGGCGAAGAGCAGCAGGGCTGTGCCCATTAGGAAGAAGAAGCCTGGGGCAGATAGGTGTGTGATGAAGCGTGTCAGAAAAGCCAGTGTATCCTGATAGACGGGAAAGGCACCTCCCCAATACTCGCCCGAGGAATGTTGTTGGGCGATGAAATGATTGGCATGGTCGAGCGCCATGAGGGCGATAATCCAGCCGCGCAATGCATCCAAAGATAGAAGCCGATCAGGTTTCCTATTCATAAAATCGCTTTCCTTTACTGTATGAGCCGTGCGGCAACGATCTCGGCGATGTCTTGCACTTGCATCGGGTTGCCAGCATCTTTGGCGGCGTCACTCATCATCGTCAGGCAGAAGGGGCAGCCCACGGCCAGTACATTGGCCTGGGTGGCAGTGGCCTCGCGGAAACGATTGGCGTTGACGCTTTCGCTGCCATGCTCTTCTTCTTTCCACATCTGCGCGCCGCCCGCGCCACAACAGAACGATTTCGCTCCGTGGCGCGGCATCTCAACCAATTTGAGGGATAAGCTATGGAGTGTCTGGCGCGGTTCCTCGGTGATGCCGTTTTGCCGTCCGAGATAGCAGGGGTCGTGGAAAGTGATGGTAGCAGGCGGGAGGTTGAAAGTTGAAGTTTGGGGATTTCCCACATCCAACTTCCCACTTTCTACTTTTAACTTGAGTTTTCCCTCGCCCATCAACTTATTGATCAACTGCGTATGATGCACAACTTCGTACTCGCCGCCAAAGGCGGGGTACTCGTTTTGGATGGTGTGCAGGCAATGCGGGCAGGTGGTAAGTATGCGCTTGGGGCGAATCTCGTTAAACGTCGCTACGTTCCCTTGCGCCAGTTCGTAAAAGAGATACTCGTTCCCGGCGCGGCGTGCCGAATCGCCGGTACAGGTTTCGGCCTCGCCCAGCACGGCGTAGTTTACCCCAGCGTGATTGAGGATTTTGGCAAAGGCGCGGGCCGTTTTCTGGGCATGCGCGTCGGTAGCTGGAGCGCAGCCCACCCACCATAAATATTCGGGGTTTGGGTTTTCGGCGATGGTCGGCACATCCAGGCCATCGGCCCATTTCATACGCTCGGCGGGTGAAATATTCCACGGGTTGGCGGTGCGCTCCATGCCGCGGAAAGCGGTTTGCCATTGTTCGGGGAAATTATTCTCCATCAGTACCAGCCCGCGGCGGATGTCGAGAATATCGCGCATTGGCTCGTTGCCCACGGGGCAAATATCCACACAGGCACCGCAGGCTGTGCAGGCCCACACCGCTTCTTCGGAGATGGCAAATTCAGTCAGAGGAACGGGATCAGCCCCGAGGTCATAATTCAAATGATAGCGCTTGTTAATTTCGAGCGCCGCTGGAGAGAGTACCTTGCCGGTGGTATTCGCCGGGCAGACTTCGGTGCAGCGGTTGCACATGATGCAGGCGTAGGCATCCATAAGCTGTTCCCAGCCCAGGTCTGCCAGCGTGGATGCGCCAAACTGCTCAATACTTTCATCTTCAAAGTTGAGCGCCGAAAGCTCGCCAATCGAGCGGCGTTCTGGTTTCAGTAAAAAATTTAGTGGGGCAAAAAACAGGTGAATATGTTTTGAGTAGGGGAAATAGGGCATGAAGGCCAGGATCAGCCCCAGCGCCATCCAGAAGGAGATATGCACCAGGGTTGAGATTGTGTTTGGGGCCAGCCCTGCCCACAGGGAACCGACCGCGGAGGCAAAAGGTTGCCACGGGTCCACGCGCCCACTTTGAGCGAGAAGGAAAGACTCTCCTAAAAAACGGAAGCCAACATGCAGCATGATAAACACCCCGACGATGGCCGAATCCCGCTGGATGCCCTTTCTCGCTCTGGGGTGGAGCAATATATCTTCGGCGTGAGTCAGCACCCGCGGGCGAAAAACGAAGCGCCGCATCAGCAGGGAAGCCATCCCGACGAGTACGCCAATGCTAAGCAGGTCGGCTAGCAATCGATAAATATTGCCCAATAATCCGGCTCCCAAAAAGTGAAAATTAGGGATGTAGGCGGTGAGCACATCGCCCAGATTGACCAGCAGGTAGTAGGTGAACCCCCAGACGACCAAAGCGTGCAGCAAACTGACCCCGAAGCGCAGACGCCAGGTGGGGCGTAGGGTGAGCGTGTTGGCAAGAGTCGCGAATAATCGCTCAGGAATCAACTTCCAGTCGGGGTTGCCATGCCCCTGGCTGATGATTGCAATCACGCGTTGAATACCGCGCCAGGTGGAGTAGCCGCTGGCGACGACAGCCAGGGTGAAGATAACTTTTTCGGGAAGGGTGAGCATAAGGGGGAAGGTAGCGGGTTGATATTAAACTTGCCAATCCGCTAAAATTTATATCACGCCCCGCCCTCGCCGTAGAATTCGGGGTCGGTGGGAGTTTTACCGGAGGGGTCCCAGACGTAAACCCAATCGCCGAGTTCGGCCCAATCGAAGAGCCAGCGCGCATCACCGATGGCGAGATTGACGCAGCCGTGCGACTGAGGGAAGCCCAGGTTGGCGCGCCAATAGGCGCCATGCAGAGCGCGGCGCTGGTCGAAGTACATCGTCCAGGGGACATCTTCGAGGTAGTAGGCATCGGAGCGGTCGGCCTCGAAGGAGCCGCGCATGGGAGTGGTATCAAGTTTTTCGTAAATCTGGAACACGCCCGGACGCGTCCAGAAGGGGTCCGAACCAGAAGCAATCAGGGTAGCAAAAACCAGTTCGTAATTATCGTAGACAGCAATCGTCTGTTCAAAAAGATTGACTTCCATCCAGCGCCCAGTGGTGATGCCTTCGGGCGGGGTGGTGTTGGGGATCACGCGGGCGACTACGCTTTCGGGCAGCCACTCGTCGGGGCCAACCAAATACCATTCGCTCTCATCGATGGTTGCCGCGCCGTATACCCAGATCAGGTCATGATTATTGAGTTGATGTCCGGTGTAATCCTGGTTGGCATCGCCGGGCGTGCGTTTGGTTTCTGCGTATCCGCTCTGACTGAGATAGGTTAATACCCAGCCGAAGGTTTGCGCGGGTGTGCGGGTGAATGTATAACCTTGAAAACGCGGCGGCGTGACGCGGATGACATCGTTGGCGGTCATCCAGGCGTTGGTATCAATTTCGTAAAAACGCGCCCCATCGACTACCGTATCTTGATAGTAGGAGATATAGCTGAAGGCCGAGTCTATATAACTGGCGGCGGTACTGTACTTTCCGGTGATGGCATCTTCAAGTGTGCCGTACACCGGGGCATTGCGCTCGCGCACCTGCGCGTAAAGAGAGGGTACAAAGGTAAGATTAATATCTGGGGGGCTGGCAGCAATTGGCGCTACGGGATAGGTAAAGCCGTTGGAAGCCAGATCGGTGAGTACTTGCGCCGGGCCGGAGGGCAGGCAATCGCTGGTGATATTGGGGTACGCACCCGGCAGGCAGACGCTCTCGGCGGCGTGCGCGGGCGATACGGATACCAGTAAGAAGGTTATCAGTAGAATGGGGGTCAGGTAGTAGGGTTTTGACATAGGAGCGAATCTTTTGTTTGCCACAGAGAGCACAGAGTTTTTGAGAATTCTCTCTGGGTACTTTATGGCTTAAATTTTGAAAGTGGATAGATTATATCAAATTTAGGCCCAGGTTACATCGCCGAAGAGATTTTCATCCCAGCCGCGGGCCAGGAAAGTTTCAAAGGCCGGGCGCTCCTGGCCGATAATTCCGCTGGGGCCGTGGCCGGGGAAGAATTGCGTCTCATCGGGCCAGGCGAAGGCGATGGTTTGCATGGTGTGCATGGTCTGGGCGAATTCTGTCGCTGACCAGGTTTTGCCGGGGCCACCGACGAAGATGGTGTCGCCCGAAATGACGCGTCCATCGCCGAGGTCGAAGCAAATCTGTCCGGGGGTGTGGCCGGGCGCGTGTATGGCTCGGAGGGTGAGATTCCCCACCGGGATGTGCAACCCATCCGCGAGCGGAGTATTGAATTCCAGGCCAAATTTCTCGGCGTCCGCCGGGTGTAGATACACCGGCGCGGGCACAGTTTCCAACAATTCGTCCAGCGCGTCCACATGATCGAAATGCCCGTGTGTGAGCAAAATCTTGTCGATGCGCGTTCCGGCGGTCAGCGCTAAAATGCTCTCCACTTCTGCGCCGGGGTCAATCACGGCGCTTGTGGCGGTTTCTTCGCAGATCACAACGTAGGTGTTCATCGGCCAGGGGCCGACGCTTTGGGAGAGGAGTTTGGCTTTCATGATAAATGGATTCCTGCGGCTTCATCGAGCAGCCAGCGTAATTTGCCGACGGCAGGACGTATAATTTGGGCGGGAAGCTCGTTGGGCTGATAGCGGCCCACAATGACTTGCCGCAGACGGTAGGCTTTCTTTTCGCCAGAGACCAGAAAGGCGACATTGGCGGCGGCGTTGATCAGCGCAGGCGTGAACGTGATGCGCCAACTCCCCAGTTTTTCAACGTATTGTGCCATGACCAGTTTTTCGTCTTCGTGAACGGCGGGAGTGCCGGGGAAGATAGAGGCCGTGTGCCCGTCGTCACCCATGCCCAGGAAAATCAGGTCGAAGCGGGTGGGTTTGGGGGCGAAGAATTTGCGCATGGCCGTTTGATAATCTTGCGCGGCCTGATGGGGTTTGGCTTCGCCGTGGATGCGGTGGATATTCTCTGATGGGATGGCGACGACTTTCAAAAAAGCATCGTGGGCCATGCGATAGTTGCTGTCTTCGCTATCGGGGGGAACGCAGCGTTCATCACCCCAGAAAACATGCACCCGCTCCCAATTAACTTGCTGGGCAAACTCGATCGTCGCCAGGTTTTGATACATGGCGCGCGGCGTAGAGCCTCCGGCCAGGGCAACGGAGAAATGCCCGTGATCGCGGATCGATTCCTGAGCCAGCGTGACGAATAATTCCGTGGCGGCGCGGGCGAGATCATCGGGGGTGGGGTAGGTTTGAATGATTGCCATAGGTTTGGGATGATTTGGCCTGTACCCCCTCATGATTCCAGGAGAGGGGAAACGCACCAATTTCATTCTGGTTGTCTGAAACTTACCTGCTCCCCTCTTTTAATTTTGGGAGAGGGGTTGGGGGTTAGGGCATAAATCAGGCTTTAACATTCAGCGTAATGCCACTCTTGACGCGCCCACAGCCCGCACGCCACGTGCGCCCATCTTGCGATAGCATTTCTTCGGCCCGGAATGGTCCCCAACTCCCCGGTTCGTAAGTTGCCAGTGGGCCAGATTGCTGTTTGTCTTCCCATAGATGAATCACCGGATCGATTAAATGCCAGGCAGCTTCAATGCCATCGCTGCGCGTGAAGAGTGAAGCGTCAGACTGGATGGCCTCTTCGAGCAGGCGTTCGTAGGCATCCGGCAGAGGGTCACCTTTGAAGGCATCCTGATACTGGAACTGCATATTGACTGAGCGCATATCTTCGTCTGAGCCGGGAGTTTTGGCCTGGAATTTCAGATAGATGCCCTCATCGGGCTGGATGCACAAAGAGATCATATTCGGCGAAAATTCACTGGCGCCCGAGAGACCAAACATCAAATGGGGTGGTTTCTGAAATTCGATGATGACCTCGGTGGTTTTACGGTTCATGGCCTTGCCGGAGCGCAGGTAGAAGGGCACACCTTTCCAGCGCCAATTATCAATCTGTAATTTCAATGCCGCGTAAGTGGGCGTGCGCGAGTTGGAGTCAACCTCCTCGGTATCCAGGTAGCCCCGATACTGGGCGGCCACGGTGTCGGCGGCCTGGATCGGGCGTATGGCTGAAAATAGCTTGATTTTCTCATTGCGCACGGCGTCGGCTTGGAACGAGGCCGGGGGTTCCATCGCTACCAACGAGAGCAACTGCAAGAGATGATTTTGGAACATATCGCGCAAAACGCCCGCTTTATCATAATAGCTACCGCGATGGCCTACATCCACACTTTCAGCTACCGTGATCTGCACATTATCCACAAAGCGGCGGTTCCAAACCGGCTCGAAAATCGTGTTGGCAAAACGGAAAAAGAGAATATTTTGCGAAGTTTCTTTGCCCAGATAATGGTCAATACGATAAATTTGCTGTTCACTAAAGACGGTATGCACAAACTGGTTCAACCGCTGCGCCGATGCTAAATCGTTGCCAAACGGTTTTTCAATGACCACATGCCGCCAGGGGGTTCCAGCTTCCATTGATTCCTGTGCCAACCCTGCCGCGCCAAGATGAGCGATCGCCGGTTCAAAGAAACTTGGCGCGGTTGCCAGATAAAATAAACGGTTTGCTGGGGTTGTCTCCAACTGATCGAGCATTTTCACCAGCCGGGTGTAGTCTTCTGCGGTGGGCAGGTCGCCCTGAAAATAATGAATTTTGGGCGCAAATTTTGCCCAGATTTGCTCATCATAACTTCCGCTGCTGAAGGTTTGCACACCCTCGAGCAATTGGTCGCGGAAATACGCATCGTCCCAGGGACGGCGCGCAAAGCCGACAATCGTCAGTTCTTCTGGCAAACATCCCTTATGATACAGGTTATACAACGCCGGAATCAGTTTGCGGTGCGTCAGATCGCCCGATGCGCCAAAAATAACAATGGTGGTCGGAGGGTAGGTCATTTCTTATTGGCTCTGAAGCGCTTGAATCAATTCTGCGGGCGCGTTTCCCACCGGGAAGACAATCACCCGCCTTCCGGCGTCGCGTAGCGCCTGTGCGTCGCCCAACGCCTGGGATTTTTTCAGTGTATCGAAACTCATCGCCGAAGCTGCTCGTCCGGCTTCATCGGGGATGGGAATATCTTTTGCTGCATCCGATATGAGTTGGATAAACAGCCCATTGCCGCGATCGCCTTTATGGAGTTGCCCGGTCGAGTGCAGGAAGCGCGGGCCAAACCCGAGCGTGGTTGCCACTTTATACGTATCGCGTATCTCCAGGCGGAGCTCGGATAACGCGGCTTCAACCTCGGGGGTGGGGTGCAGGTAGGCTTGGAGCGCCACATAATCCCCAGGGTTACTTTGGGAGAGAAACTCTGTCAGCGCGGCTGCGCTGGGAACTGTCTTTTCCCCGGCGGGCAATTCGCCGTTCTCGGTGTAGGCTGTCACCATCTGGCGTGCCAGTACTTTGGCGCTCTCCACATTGGGCTGGTCAAAAGGATTAATTTGCAAGAAATACCCGGCCACTGCGGTTGCCAGCTCCCAGAGCAAGAACTGCCCCCCGAGATCGTAGATCGTTTCTAAATGAATGCGCACAATTGGGTACCCGACATTCGCCAACGCTTTCAACGCCGCACGATGGGTTGGATCATCGCCAACTTGTACGTGTACAAACAGGCGATCATCGCCATACGCTTTGGGTATGCCAAGCGTTTCTCCGACGACGGGTAAAATACCTTTGCCCTCTTTGCCCGTACTTTCTGCAATGAGTTGCTCTACCCAGTTGGGGAAATCGGCAATCGCTGGAGACGCGGTGAATGTTATTTTGTCCATACCTGAATTGGCAAACCGCCCCAGCACCGCGCCCAATACCGCGGCGGGGTTATTCTGTGCCTGCGTCTGCGGGCCGCAAGCAGCGCTCATATCGCTGGCATTGGCAATCAACCTCGGAAGTTGCACCCCGCTCAGGGCTGCTGGTAACAACCCGAAGAATGAGAGCGCCGAATACCGTCCCCCGATATTTGGCTCGTTTAGGAAAATCTCCCGAAACTTATATTGCTTGGCTATGTCCACTAATTTGCTGCCCGGATCGGTGATCGCCACAAAATGTTCGCCAGATTTTCTTTTACCAACGGCTTTCGAAACCCGATTGTAGAAATACTTGAACGCCGAAAGGGTTTCGGCTGTACCCCCAGATTTGGTTGCAACAATGCAGAGCGTTTTGCTGAGATCGAGGCTTTTTTCGCGCGCCAGCACCATGTCGGGGTCGGTGCTATCCAATATTTGCAAGCGTAAGCCTCCGGTTTTTTTGAAGGTGTGGCTGAAGACTTCCGGAGCCAGACTGGAGCCGCCCATGCCGAGTAGTAAAACATCGGTATACCCTTCGGTAAGCAGAGTTTCCTTCAGCGTTTGCATATGCCCGATTTCAGATCGCATCACCTCTGCAATCCGCAGCCAACCCAAGCGGTTGGATATTTCCGTCGGCTCGGACTTCCAGACGGTGTGATCGTGTTCCCAGATACGGGCAAGGACATTATCTGTGGCAAGTTGTTGCAGGCCAGTATCTACATCCGATTGGTATTTGCCCAGTTGATAGGTGATGTTTATGCTCATGAATGATTCCTTTACCACAACGAATATAGAGCGCATAGAAAATACAGAAAAAGCGCTGTGTGTTTTGTGGCGATTTTATAGTTATTCCGGCTCTTTATGTAAGAAGTATATCGGATTTGATGTTGCTAACTTCTACCAAATGAGTCATTTATGCATTTTTGTTTAGACTTGGTAAACCCTTAGGATTTTACCAACACATCGGCTAATGCGCCCTCAGTTTCGTAGCCATACGCATAGGCCAGCAATTCCACCGGGTGAATAGCAGGCAGTTTTGTGCCGTGGGTAATCTGCCAGCGACAGGTTTCACTATCACACACCGCTACTGGCCCACCGATATCCAGCACGAAATCAAATAGCGCTTGCCCGACGGCCATGCTGGTAGCATATTTTTCTTTTTTGTAGCCATACGTCCCGGCGATACCGCAGCAATCGGCATGACTCTCTTCAATCTGCAATTCGGGGATCAGATGCAAAATTTCAACCGCCGGGCTGCCGATGCCGTGGGCGCGGTACTGGCAGGGTTGGTGGTAGGCCAATCGCAAGGGAATAGGACGTAGTGATTCAGTAACCAGTTTGTCAGTAGCCAGTAAGCCGAGTAAGAATTCGTTGAAATCGTAAGTAATTTCGGCAACCAGGCGAGTATCGGCATCGAACATGTCGAGCAATTCTGGGGCTTCTTCCTTCAATGTCAGCGTGCAGCTTGTGGATGTGCCAATAATTGGAATCCCCCGCCGGGCATATTCCACAAGTTGGTTGACGTTATTCTGATGATATTGGCGCGCTGCGTCAAATTCTCCGTTGGAGAGCAGCGGGAGTCCGCAGCAATTCTGTGGCGGGATGATGACCTCAAAGCCGTTGGCCTCCAGAATGTGGATGGCCGCACGTCCAACGCGCGGCTCATAATATTCCGTAGCGCAGCCGTGGAAAAAGACGACCTGTTTTCCCTTGCCCCCAACCCCTCTCCCAGCGAGAGAGGGGTTGAGGGGTGAGGGGGGGCGTTTATGCCACCAGCGCGAAAAGCGCTGCCGAGTAAAGGGCGGGAAATAGGCATCTTTCGCAATGCCCAGCATGTATTCGGTGAGTCCCCGCACCAGTGGGTTGCTGAGCAATATATTCGAAAGCGGGGCGATGGGTTGCGCCAGATTACCCAACAACTCAGTGCGGGCGATGAGATTATTGCGCAGGCGTTGAATGGGCGGCACTTTGCCCTGGCTGACCATTGTATGGCGGGCACGCGCATTCATCTCGGCGATCTTAACCCCGTTGGGGCAGGCCATATTACATACCCGGCAGCCGCTGCAATAATCCACAGAATAGTCGGGTGTGGGCTGCGCTGGTTTGCGGAAACGCCCGGCTTGCGGCCCGGCGTACTTGGGGCCGGGGAACAGGTCGTTGACCGCGGCAACCGGGCAGGCCGAAACGCAAATATTGCACTTAATGCATTGGTCGAGGGTCAGTTCTACGGGTTGATTATACATGCGTTCTGTTGCGTTTCCATTAGGAAGACATGAAACTGTGTTCTATTCTTGCTGAATTTGCCAAACATCCAGCACGCCGCTGGCGCTGCCGTTGGCAAACCAGAATCCGCCATTGGGGTTGGGTTGAATAAACTGGATTTCGGGCTGATCAAACTGACCGAGTGATGTACTGTCACCTGTGTCAGAATTGAGCTGCCAGAGTTGACCTTCATCATCGCTGGCGATGAGTTGGTTGCCCGCGGCATCGAAACTCAGATGGGTTATCGGAGCAGCGAATCCATCTGTGCGGCTTAGGGTTTCTCCGTTGGGGAGATTCCAGAATATCACACTCTTGTCGCAACCCCCCGATGCCAGTATTTCACCCGTTGGATTGACTGCCAATGCGTTGACGGCGCAAGTGTGGCCTTCCAGGGTTTGGATAGGCTCGCCGTTGTTCAAATCCCACATTCGGATGGTTCCGCGTCCGTCGCCGGTGATGAGTATATCATCCGGGCCAAAAACCAGACTCTTAACCGAGCGTGTTTGGTCTGGAAATTGATAGGCAATTTCTCGGCTGAGAGTATCCCAGACGATGACGGAATTATCGCCCAATGAGCCGCCGGTTGCCAGCCAACGCCCATCGGGGCTGTAGGCGGCGACTTGTGCGAAGGTGGTGTGTCCGCTTAAATTGTAGAGCTGGAGGCCGAGTTCTGTATCCCAAATCTGGATGCTGGCTTCGGGTTGGTCGGCGGCGAGGGCGATTTCGCTACCAACCGGGTTGATTGCCAGCGCGGTGACGCGGTTGGTGGCCGCGTTGAATGTGGCTATTTTTTCGCCCGCGGCACCCCAAATATGCACCAAACCATCATCGCCGCCGCTTGCCAGCCAGTCGCCATCGGGGTGTATGGCCGCGCTCCAGACGGAACTGGTGTGCGATTCGAGCGCCCTGAGCTGCTGGCCGTTGGCGACATCCCAAAGCCGCAAGGTTGCGTCCCAGCCGATGGAGGCTAGAATCATACCATCAGGGCTGAAGGCCAGCCCGTGCACGCCCGCGCGATGCCCACTCAGGGTGTGGCGCAAGGTTCCGGTTGCAGAATCCCATAAAAGGATGTCATTATCGGGCGTACCACCCCCGGAGGCAAGTATCTGCCCATTGGGGCTGAACACTACGGCTTCCACGTCGCTGGTGTGCCCCTCCAAATTAAAACGCAGCGTACTCGTGTTGGCATCCCAAATCTCCAACACTGGATGAGGAATCTGGTGTTTATATTCCCCCGCGGCCAGCGCGACGATGCCATTATCGAGCGGGTTGAAATCTACATCCAGCACAATCAGCTTGGCTGAGACGCGATACATCAATAAGCTTTCCAATTGCCCGGTGGCAAGGTTCCATAGACGTGCAGAATTATCGCCCGCGCCGCTGAGCAGCAGGCGCCCATCGGGGCTGAAATCGAGGCCAAAGACGCCGCGGGTGTGTTCCTTGAAACGGTAAAGCGGCGTAGTTTCACCTGCCAGAACTGTGGGGGTTTCCCATACGCGAATGCCATTATCGTCGGGGTACATGCTGGCGGCGGCGAGCAGTTGCCCGTCTGGGCTGAACTGCACGCGGGTGAGATAGCTGTCGCCGCATTCGAGCGCGGCCAGTTGTTCACCGCTAACAGCATTAAAAACATAAACGAAATTGTTTTCGCTGCCCCACGGGCTGTAGCGCCGCCAGCTTTCCTGGCGGGCAAAAATTTCATCGGCGCTGCCTGCGGCCAGCAGTGTACCATCGGGGTTATAGGCGATGCTGGTAATCAGCGGCCCGGCCTCAATATGGCGCAATTCAGTCAGCGTTTCGGCATCATAGATATAAATTCCGTTTGAGCCACTAACGGCGAGGGTGCTGCCATCTGGCGACCAGACGACATCGCTGAGGGTGCCTTTGCCTAGGCTGGTAAGCGGCGTGACTTCGGCGGCGTGGTTGAATGCCAGCAGTGGCAGAGTGGCGATGAGTACAAGTAAACTCCAGAAGCGATTCATGATCTTTTTCCTTTAAATCTCACCACAGAGTACACACAGCGCACGGAGAATCTATATCTCTTCATCGAGAAAACTCTGTAAACTTCGTGTCTCAGTGGTAGGTTTTTGCTCATATTTTGGCTTTAGTTTTTTCGGCAAGAATTTGCTGCACAGCCCGATAGGCGCTGACCAGGGCCACGCCCTCACGCGTTTTCTGGCGCACACAATCGGCGCCGCCCAGCCCCCCGCCGATAGCGAACAGGTTGGGGTAGTCTGTGCAAAAATCTGTGTCTACGCGAACCCCAGCGCTGAAAATGGCGTGTTCGTCAGGATGGGCAAAAGCGCGCTGTAACCACTCATTTCGATGGGGCGAGGCAGCGACGGATAGATTGAAAATCGTTTCTTGCGCATAGCCAGTATGGTCTGTTTGAATGCCGCCGCCCAAGATGCCGCCTGTGGCGAGGACGAAGTGCCCCGCGGCATGAGATGTGAGGCGTGAAGCAGATTTTGATAGGACGGCTTCGACAGCTACTCGCTGACCGGTGTTTTCTGTCTTCTGTCTTCCATTTTCGAGCATTCCAATTACTTCGATACCGTCATAGACTCCGCCCCCGGCCCGGCGAATGGCCTGTACTAAGATGCGCTGGAGCCTCATCCCTGGAACCGAGGGGGGCAGCCCCGGAATTTCGAAAATTCTACGCCCCAGGCCATATTCCAGTTCCCGCGTTGCCCGAAGTGCATCGTGCAATCCCAATACTGCCGCGAATCCTATGCGAGCGGCATCACCCAGATGTGGCTTGATCGATTCGATAACCTGCTGGCGAAATTCTGCATCATCGAAGGCGCGGGCCAGAACCAATGTATCGATGCGCTGGCGTTGCAAACTTACCGGAATTGGGAGCATGATCGCTCGTGCTGCGAAGCCTTGCGCTTGCAGGTTGGCCGCGGCAAAGTGCGGATAAAAATCGTGATACCCCTCGAAGCCGACCAACAACATCGGGTCATTTGTGCGTAAGTCACCAGCGATCATCGTTTCTGGCGCAAGGCAAGTAGGCCGCGCGGCGCCGATGACTGTTGGGAGCAGCCAATTTTCTTCCAGTGAGCCATGCAGCGGATACCCGCTTTGCTGGCAGATGGCTTGCAATTCTTCAAGCGCCGCGGCCAGCGCCTCAAGGCCTGCCCGCGCATAGGGGTGCTGTGGGTTGGCGGCGATTAATTCTTCCGCGGCAGAAGCGGGATTCGTAACTAGAGTTGAGATTTCGCCGGGAATATAACCCAGCACATCGATGCAACCTGATGCCCAGTGTGTGGCTCCCCAACCCTTGGCGATGACTTTGGTTTTCAATCCACGGCTCGCAGCCAACCAGCCCGCGGTGAGGCCAGAAAGACCTGCGCCAATGACGATGACATCGGACGGATGCCCGACGACCGATGTCCGGAGCGATTTACTATTTTGGGGTTGTCGGTCGTGTCCTTTCCCGTCTTCCGTATTCCGGCTTCCGTCTTCGTACGACTGTGCTGCCAGGCGTGAAGATTTTGGCCCTGGCAATGTGTCGATATTGAGTACATTCAAATAAATTAATTCGTTAAATCGTTCCTGCTGAAGCTGCTTGCCCCATAATACGGGCAATACACCTTTCCAGCGTTCTTCGAGGAAATCACGCAGGGCAACATTTGTTTCTTCGACCGAATGCCCCATGCGGGTTTTTGCATACTGATGTAATATGCCTGCCGCGCGTAGGGTGCAAAATCCGCCCTGGCAAGGCCCCATCCCCAGGCGTACGTCCCGGCGGATGTCATCCAGAGTTTTAGCTTCCCCGGCGAGAATGGCTCGCTCAATGTCGGCGCGGGTGGCGAGCTCGCATTCGCAGATCAGTTGGCCCTGAGCGTGGTGCGATTCAATCTCGGCGAGGCGCTGGCCGAGATTGTGATAGTTGGAGCCAGCCTGCTGTATTCCCGCTTCCGTCGGCAGTTCTTCCAGATGTGTGCGGCACTCGCGCTGCGTACCCAATTTTTGGCAGGCCAAATCTACAGTTGCTTGTGCCATTTTGCGGTAGGTGGTCCATTTTCCGCTGGTGATGGTCAGCATCCCCGGGGTGTGATCGCGTGCCGCGTGGTCGAGCAGCACAAATGAGCGTGTAATATCGCGCGATTGGTCGGTTTTGGTTTCCTGGTACAGCGGGCGCACCCCGGCCCAGGCGCGTAAGATGCGCAAATCCTTGAAGCCGGGGAGTATTTTCTCGCCTTCTTCGAGCATGAGTTCAACTTCCCAGGGTTCAATGGCAAAATGATCGGGGTCGGGGACTTGTTGGTCGGTGGTGCCCATCACGGCTACGGTATGCGCAGGGACGAGAATATCGCCGTCGGATGGCATTTTGCAGCGGTTGATGACGGTATTGACCACACGGTGGCTAACGGCGAGCATGGTGCCTTTGCCGGGGCGCATGGCGATTTCGATCCCCGCGCTGGCAGCAATTTTACCAGCCCAGGCTCCGGCGGCGTTGATGACCAGATCGGCGTGAATGGTAACGGCCTGGTCGGCGATGAGATCACGACAGAGCGCGCCAGTGATATGACGGGGGATGGAGCCGGTTTCCTGTCTTCCGTCATCCGTCAGTAGTTGTGTCACTTCGTGATACGGGAACACGCGTGCCCCATATGCTTTCGCCGAAGCGACGTTGGCATGCGCGGCGGCGAAGGAGTCTATGGCGGCATCGGGGACGCGGTAGCAGTGGGTGATCTTTGGGTTGAGTAATGGCTCCTCGGCCAGCATTTGGGTTGGTGAAAGCCTCTCGACAGGAATCCCTGCTTGATGGCAACCACGCCGAAAGGAGTCCGCGTAGCCCGGTTCATCCCACGGCGTAAGTACAAAAAAGCCCCCGGTATCTTCGATACACTGGGGCATGATCCGTCGGAGAATTTGATTCTCTTCAATACACTCGCGCGCGGCCTGGGGGTCTTTGACGGCGTAGCGTCCGCCACTATGAAGCAGGCCATGAAAGCGGCCTGTGGTGCCGTGAGCGAGATCGCGTGCTTCAATCAGAATGGATGCAAAACCGCGCATTGCCAGATCACGTAGCACGCCCGTGCCGGTTGCGCCTCCACCGATGACGAGGATCTCAGTTTGAATGGTTTTCACTACTCATTCCAGACAACATATTGGTTGCGGCCTCTTTGTTTGGCAATATAAAGGGCGGTATCGGCGCGGTCAAGCAGCGTGTCGATGGTTTCGTCCGTGCTGGTGAGTTCAACGATGCCCTGGCTGATTGTAACCCTGATGTCGCCGCGGGGGGAACTCGTAATCAGATCGGCGACACCCTGCCGCAATCGTTCGGCGACATATTTGGCCGTTGAATCGAGTATTTCGGCGGTTTTTTCTTCTCCAAGTCGAATTCCGGGTGTTTCAGGCAGCAGGATGACAAATTCCTCACCTCCGTAACGCCCGATGATATCGGTTTCGCGCAGGCTGGCCTGACAGATCTGGGCAACATCGCGGAGTACCTGATCGCCTGCCAGGTGCCCATAGGTATCATTTACATCTTTGAAATGGTCCAGGTCGAGCATGATGATCGAGAGATGATGTTGGTAACGACATGCGCGTTGATATTCTTGTTGGGCAAGGTTCATGAAATAGCGGCGACTGTAAAGATTGGTCAGTCCATCATAAATCGCCAACCGGTGGGTCTCTTCATAAAGACGCGCATTTTCGAGTGCAATGGCTACCTGCGTTGCAAAGGCGGTTGCCAGGCGGGCATGTTCGTTATTAAATTTTCCTGGATGTTTGCTATCGAGGGCCAACATTCCAATCAGACGATCCTGCACAATCAGGGGGACACCCATCCAGCCGCGAATGTGGTTGTGAGGTTTTTTGCGGAATTGATCGTATACCTGGGGTGCATCTTTGATAATATACGTTTTGCGTCCATCAACGGTAATACTGTTGGGGTTGTCTTCGTGAACCGGGAAACGCATTCCAATAACAGCATCGGGGTTCTCGAAGCCATGTTGCCCAACGATCTCAAGCTCATTGTTTTTTAAGAGTTGTACCGAAGCGCTATCATAAGGAACTACACGGCTGAACTGGAGTAAAATGCGCTCGATGGCCTCATCAAGGCGCAAGGTTGAGGCCACTGCGATTCCAGCTTGCCGGAGGGTTTCAGCTTCCGTGGCGCGCTGGTGTGTTGTTTCGAGCAATTGTGTGTTTCGAATAACCAGGGCAATTTGGTTAATAGCTTGTTCAACCGATAAGGTTTCTTCGAGTGTGAATTGGCGGGAATGGAAAAAGGCAAGCGTCACCATGCCGAATTTTTCTTCATTGTAGACGAGCGGGAGCGCAATCAGGGATTGAAGCAGGGTATCCTGAGTTTCATCTTTGGTGAAATGGGGTGTATTTTCCAGGTTTTCGATAATGAGAGGCTGATTGTTTGTTAGCGTGATTTCAGAGAGTTTATTTTCAACACTATCCAGTTGCAAAGTCTGTGTCCCGGACTTGGCGCGGGCAATGAAGGTTGATTTTTCCTGATGGCGTTCCCACACCAAAATTGAACAGTAATCGGCATTTAATAATTGTATGAGCCTGGATGAAAGTGCGTGAATGGTTTCTTCCAGATTGGCGGCCTCAATGCCCGAACGAGTGATTTCGTTGAGCAACCGCTGTTGACGGGCATAGGCTTCCAGTTCGTCTTTTGCCTGTACTTCTTCTGTAATATCGCGCTTGACGGCTGCATAATGGGTGATGGTTCCCTCCCGATCTTTAATCGGGAAAATCACCGCGGCTTCGTGATAAAGGCTGCCGCCTTTACGTTTATTGATGAAATTCCCCTTCCAGGTTTTCCCACGGCTAATCGTATTCCAGAGGTTTGCATAGAAAACATCATCCCGGAGGCCGCTTTTTAGCATCCGGGGATTTTTCCCCAATACTTCATCAATCGTATACCCGGTTGTTAATTCAAATTGAGGATTGGCATACTCAATCGCTCCATTGAGGTCTGTGATCATCACGGTTTCCCCTGCCTGAGTGACCACAGCGGCCAGGCGGCTGATTTCGCTCTCGGCTTTGAGGCGCTCACTGATGTCACGCGCGATGGTCAAAACAGCCGGTTTGCCATCCAGCTCCATCACGCTCACATTGGCCTCGACGGGGACGCGTCGCCCTGATTGGTGAAGCAAGGCAGTTTCATATTTTGAAGGAACTTTCTCCCCCCGGAGTCGCTGGATATGTCTGTCTTTTACCATTTCCACTTGATCAGGTGGAAAGAATTCGATAAATGGCCTCCCTGCAACTTCTTCGGGATGAACACCCAGCATATCGGCCAATTGTGGATTACAGTATTTAATCGCATTATCTTGCAAGATGGCAATGCCATCATTGGCTTGCTCGGTAACATTGCGATACAATTCTTCGCTGGCGCGCAGTGCGGCCTCTAATTCGCGCTCTTCCGAAATATCACGCAGAAGAATCAGCCAACCCTGCGTGGTCTCGCGATCTTCGCGTAGAGGATACACGCGTTGTTCATACCAACGGCCGCGCACGTCAGTGATGTGTTTAACTTCCGTGGGAATATCCTCGCTTGAGCGGAAGCGTGACTGAAGACTCGGCCAATATGCCAGAATTTTTTCAGCGGACTGGCCGATCGCCATAGAAGATTTAATCTGAATAATCGATTGAGCGATCTGGTTGAGATCGCTGATGATATATTGATGGTCGACAACGATGACCGCATCACTGATCGCATCGACGAGTTTGCTGCGTACAATTGGCGTTAGATCCAGTAATTTATGCCGCAAGATACTCCAACTGATGATGAGGCCGGTCAGGAGGAAAGTGATTGGGGTGATATCGCGGCCCGGGAAGGGATCAATTTTAAAAATATAGGCAACATTAACCACCCAGGGAATGAACGAAGCCAGCAAAATTGCGATAATGCGCCGCCGATACCCCTTTGGCATAATAATCGCAGCCCATAACAAATTGATAACCGATAACACGAACAAGCTATAGGCATAGCCCGTGCCAATGGCAAACCCCGGCCCATAATGGTATACCACCAGAAAAGGTTCCAAATCGCTGGTACTGAAACCCGTCCAAATTAAATGGTGGTATTCATTTGTGAGAGCGGCCAGGATCGTAGCGACGGGGATGATCCACAATAGAATCATATTCCGGCGAGTAAGCCAATGGGTGCGTTGGCTATACACCAGCGAGAGCATTAAAAAGGTTGGGGGTACACTATGTATACCGATATATGAAATTGCGCCCCAGAAAACGGTATCTTCTCCCCCCAGCGCTGAGATCTCAAACGCATAGGCCAGCGACCAGAAGGCAATTGCCAGCATGAGCATGGCCAGGTACCGCGCCCCTGGAACATTGCGGCGATACCAGGCATAGTAGCTAATCACAATCGATAAGCTCGCGGCAAATAATAGCGTAATTGTAAATGAGAATTGGTGCCAGTTTGACATTAGGTCGATTAAATAAATCGATAGAGTGCTTGAAAATTAACTTTTATGGATTACGATAAAACCTGGAGATTATGACATCAACTCCATTAGTATAATTTAATCGGTATTTTCTAGCAAATTGATATAATGGCAGCATATAGCCTTTCTCGCAAAACCGATGATAGGCTTAACAGGAGTCTTTATGGAAAACCTGAATCGAAAGGGTCGCTTAAAAGCTGTCGAAGCGTTATTGCCCGCTGCATTGCAACATCCATTGGCGATGCAGAGCCTGCAAATGTGCTTGTTGGAAGACCTGACAACGATAGTAGATTTTAACACTATTTTCCCGGAATTTGTGCAAGGCGATGTGACCAGCGTGGCAACTTTAAAGTTGGATGCATCCCTCAGTGGGGAGATCCGCGCCAAGGCTCAGGGGGTGGTCGCTGGGCTCGATGTTGCAACAGCCATTTTTGCTTTGGTTGAACCTAAGATAGAATTTGCCAGCCATTGCGCCGATGGCGACCGGGTCGTCGCGGGTACGCTCCTTGCCGAAGTAAGTGGTCCCGGGGCCGCGTTGCTGACCGCCGAGCGTGCTGCCCTCAACTATTTGGGGCGTATGTCGGGGATCGCCACACTGACGCGGCAATATGTGGATCGAGTCGTTGGAAGCAATGCTGTGATCCTGGATACGCGTAAAACCGCGCCCGGCTTGCGCCTGTTCGATAAATATGCCGTGTGCATGGGCGGCGGGCAAAATCATCGCATGGGTTTGTACGATATGGTACTCATCAAAGATAATCACATCGACGGCGCGGGGAGCATCACCGCTGCGATCGCGCGCACGCGCGCGAGATTTGGCGATCAATACCCCATCGAAGTTGAAGTTAAGAATCTGGCTGAACTCGACGAAAGTCTGAAACTAACCCCCGACCGCATCATGCTCGATAATATGCCTCTCGAAACAATGCGTCAGGCTGTAACGATGGCTGCCGGCCGTGTGCCGCTGGAGGCCTCCGGCAATGTATCTCTCGAAACCGTGCGCGCAATTGCCGAAACTGGGGTAGACTTCATCTCCGTTGGCGCGTTGACGCACTCCGCCCCGGCGCTGGATGTCAGTATGCGAATTGGATGACGGCAGACCGATGACCGCCGACCGCGGTCTGCCGTCCGCGTTGTCCGCCGTCAAACACCTTACTGGAGCCAAAAATGCCCTACGAAACCTTTTTGCAAGAAATGCAAGCTAAACTCAAGCATGTTGTCCCTGAACCCGAAATACATATCAAGGCCGAAATTGCTTACGAGATTAATAAACTAAAGGTCGAGAAAAATGCTGTCATACTTGGGCACAATTATATGGAACCGGCTCTGTTTCATTCCATCCCCGATTTTGTGGGCGATTCGCTGGGATTGAGCCGTATTGCCGCCCAGACCGACAAAGACATTATCGTTTTCTGCGGCGTGCGCTTCATGGCCGAGACGGCCAAGATTCTCAACCCGGAGAAGACAGTGCTGTTACCCGCTAAAAAGGCAGGCTGTTCTCTGGCCTCCAGTATCACCGCCGAGGACGTCCGCCAGCTCCGTGTTCAATTCCCCGGCGTGCCAGTAGTCACCTACGTCAACACCTATGCCGATGTCAAGGCTGAGAGCGATATTTGTTGCACATCGGGCAATGCCAAAGCTGTGGTCGAATCGTTGGAGAGCGAAACCGTCATCTTTTTGCCCGATGAATACCTGGCAGGCAATGTCGCCAAAGAGACCGGTAAGCATATCATTTTTCCATCAAAGCTAAAAACAGGCGCAGACCCCAACCTGGATTATCAGATGATTGGCTGGCACGGACGCTGTGAAGTGCATGAGCAATTTACGGTCAAAGATATTGAAGATATTCGCGCCCAATACCCCGAGGTGGTTATCCTGGCACATCCGGAGTGCAGCCCTGAGGTGGTGGACGCCTCGGATTATTCGGCGAGTACCACCGCCATGATTCACTATATTGAGCAAACCAACGCCCCGAATTATCTACTGCTGACAGAATGCGCCATGGGCGACAATATTGCCGCCGCCAACCCCGAAAAAGAGATGCTGCGCTTGTGCCGCGTGCGCTGCCCGCACATGAATGAGATCACCCTGGAAGATACGCTCGCAGCATTGCAAAAAGACCAATATGTCATCGAAGTTTCCGAAGATATTCGCCTGCGAGCGGCCAAAGCCGTTGAACGCATGATCGCGATAGGCTGACGATTATGACCGATGACCCTTCGCCCATGCTCAGGACCGGCCGACGACCGACGACGGACGCCCCCATCCAAACCGACACCCTCATCATCGGCAGCGGGATCGCCGGAGCCACCGCCGCGCTGCGATTAGCGGCAGATCGCCAGCGTCAAATTACCATTATTACTCGTGCCAACGATGCGATCGACTCGAATTCGCAATATGCGCAAGGGGGGATCGTTGGGCGCGGCCTGGGGGATACCCCTGAATCCTTAATCGAAGATGTATTGCGTGCTGGAGATGGCATTAGTTATCCTCCCGCCGTGCAGGTGCTTGCCGAAGAAGGCCCCGATTTGCTGCGCGCTGTGCTCATTGCGCAGGCTCAAGTGCCCTTTGATCGCGGCAAGAATGGGGAACTGCTTTTTGGCCTGGAAGCCGCGCATTCCGAGCGGCGCATTTTACACGTTGGCGATTTAACTGGCAAAGCCATTATGCGCGCCCTGCTGGCAACGCTTTCCGAGCACCCAAATGTGCAGATGCTCACCGGGGAAACCGCCGTGGACTTGTTGACTTTTCCACATCATGCGCGTGATCCACTGGCTGTTTATCAGGCTCCTATGTGTCATGGCGCCTATGTTTTCGATCAGGATTCGCGCCAGGTCAGGCCGATCGTGGCGCAGCAGACGATTTTAGCAACCGGCGGGTTGGGGCAAATCTTCTTGAATACCAGCAACCCACCCGGAGCGCGCGGCGATGGCCTGGCGATGGCCTACCGTGCGGGCGCGCGCGTGATCAATGCGGAATATATCCAATTCCACCCGACAGTTCTCCACATGCCCGGAGCGACAAAATTCCTGATTAGTGAAGCTGTGCGCGGGGAAGGGGGCATCTTGCTCACTCCAAGTGGAGAGCCATTTATGGAGCGCTACGACCCCCAATGGAAAGACCTGGCCCCGCGCGATGTCGTGGCGCGCGCCATCTATTGGGAGATGCTCGAAAACGATTATCACTATATGCTGCTGGATATTGCCTCGCACATGAATGCTGAGGCTATCAAAGCCCGTTTCCCGCAGATTTATGCCCGTTGCCTTACGATGGAAATCGACATCACCGAGCGGCCTATTCCAGTCGTTCCGGCGGCGCATTATTTCTGCGGGGGTGTGTTGGTGGATACCTGGGGGCAAACTTCAATCCCTGGGCTGTATGCTGTGGGCGAGGTTTCTTGCACTGGCGTACACGGAGCCAATCGGCTGGCAAGCACTTCGCTGTTGGAGGGGCTGGTATGGGGAGCACGCGCCGCCAGGCATATTCAGGATTTGCCTGCGCCCGATAGGGTTGCTGAACGCGATGTTCCGCCCTGGGATACTGCTAATCTAGTCTATGAAACTGACCCCACGCTGATCCAGGGCGATATGCAGACCATCCGCAACCTGATGTGGCACTATGTGGGGTTGGTGCGCAGTGATTATCGCTTAAGCCGCGCTTTGCGTGAGTTGCGGCATCTATGGCTGGCGATCGAAGATTTTTACCGCAAATCGCGCCTGACGGATGGTCTGATCGGTTTGCGCAACAGCGCTCAGGCGGCACTGATTGTGGCGCGTGCCGCCCGTATGAATTTGGTGAGCAGAGGGAATCATTATAGGGAAGATGGGGTGGATGGATAGAGGGTGGGAGACGGATAACCGGCTTTTGCCTGTTCCCCGTATTTGGTTATTCCACCCAGTTAAACGTCCGCGTGACAGCCTTTTTCCATCCGGTATACAATTCGGCGCGTGTACCTGCAGCCATCTTTGGCTGCCAGGTTTTGGCAATTTGCCAGTTGGCGCGCAAGTCTTCGGGCGTTTTCCAAAAACCGATGGCCAGCCCGGCGGCGTAGGCCGCGCCCAGGGCTGTGGTCTCGGCGACGACGGGGCGCACCACTGGCACGCCGAGAATGTCGGCCTGGAATTGCATCAGCAGTTCGTTGGCGACCATACCGCCATCCACTTTGAGAGCTTTCAATTCAACGCCAGAATCTTGCTGCATGGCATCGAGCACTTCGCGGGTCTGATAAGCGCTGGCTTCGAGGGTGGCGCGGGCGATATGCCCCTTGTTGACGTAACGCGTCATGCCGACGATGGCACCGCGTGCGTCCGAGCGCCAGTAGGGGGCAAACAAACCCGAGAATGCGGGCACAAAATAGATGCCGCCGCTATCGTCAACGCTTTTTGCCAGGGTTTCCACTTCGGCGGCAGATTGAATAATGCCCAGGTTATCGCGCAGCCATTGCACCAGCGCACCGGTGATGGCAATCGAACCTTCCAGCGCGTAGACTGCCGGTTGGTCGCCAAATTGATAGCCGAGTGTGGTCAGCAGGCCGCTTTTGGAGGGGATAATCTCTGTTCCGGTGTTGAGCAGCATGAAGCAGCCCGTGCCGTAGGTGTTCTTGGCTTCGCCGGGGCTGAAACAGGTCTGGCCGACGAGGGCGGCTTGCTGGTCGCCCAGATCGCCGCACACGGGGATGGACGCCCCGAAGGGGCCATCGGGCGCAGTAGCCCCCCAGGTTTCAGGGTCGCTGGACGGCACGATTTTGGGCAGCATCGCCTTGGGGATGTCGAGAATCTGCAAGATTTCGTCGTCCCAATCCAGGGTTTCCAAATTCATCAACAGCGTGCGGCTGGCGTTGGTCACATCGGTGACGTGCGCGCCGGTCAAGTTCCAGATCAGCCAACTATCCATATTGCCGAAAATGGCCTCCCCGGCTTCGGCGGCGGCGCGCAGGCCGTCGACGTTGTCGAGCAGCCATTTGATTTTTGGGCCGGAAAAATAGGTCGCCAGGGGCAAGCCGGTTTGGGCGCGGAAGCGGTCTTGCCCGCCATCTTGGGCGAGTTGGTCGCAAATTTCTTTGGTGCGCGTGTCTTGCCAGACAATGGCGTTATAGTAGGGTTGGCCGGTGTGGCGGTTCCAGACGAGAGTGGTTTCGCGTTGATTCGTAATGCCGACCGCGCTAACCGCTGACGGCTGCCCACTTACCGCTTCCGTGACAACTTCTTGCGTTCGCTGCCAAATTTCGAGCGGATCATGTTCCACCCAGCCGGGCTGCGGATAAATTTGTTTATGCTCTTTTTGGGCCACGCTGACGACTTCCCCGCGACGGTTGAAGAGCATACAACGCGTGCTGGTGGTGCCCTGGTCGATGGCGGCGATATATTTCGACATGATGCCTCCTTTGCTGCGTCGGACGTCTGACGTTATTTGGATGAATTCTCTGCTTGGATCAGTTTCAGGATCGCAATACTGTTCAACAGCGCCTTCGGCACAAACGAAGATTTGTTGGCAAACTCCTGGTCTTTGCTGCCGTCGGGACTGCGCTCGGAGCAATGCGCGTTGGCGCCATATGGCCCCAGGCCATCAATAGTGGGCATGGCGTGCCAAATGGCGTTGCCGTCACTCAGGCCGCCGCGCGCTTCGCGCTCCACGGGAATGCCTAAGTCGTCCCCCGCGGCCTGCCATACCGCGAGCAACATTTCTGTACCTGCGTTTTGCGGCCAGGGTGCAGATTGCTCGCTGAGCTGGATTGCCACCGAGCAGTGGTAGCTGCCATTGTGATTGGAGACCTGGGTCTGATGTTGTAAACCCAGTATATTCTGAACCCCTGTGTTAAACACTTCTTTGGAGAAAGCGCGCATCTCGACGGTGGCCTGAGCCTGGTGTGGCACGCGGTTGACCACCGTGCCCCCTGAGATGGCGCCTACGTTGAAGGTCAGGTCTTGCGCATAATCGGTCAGGGCGGCAATTTGCTGTACGGTGTGCGCCATCTGGACAATGGCGTTGGCGCCCTCGGGGTGGCTTGAACCGGCGTGTGATGCTTTTCCTTCCACATCAACCTTATAGGTCGCGCGCCCTTTACGGGCAGTCACCAATTGGAAGCCGGTTTTGGTGCGCACCCCGGCCTCAAAAACTAGCGCCGCCAGAGTATCGGATGGCAATTCTTTTTGGCAAAGCCCACCGAAATCAGGGGAGAGGCGTTCCTCCGCGGCGTTGAACAGCAGCACCCAGGTGATGGTATCGAATTCATTGGGCGCAAATTTTTGCAAAGCTTCCAGCACCATCAGCATCATCACCGTGCCCCCCTTGATGTCATTTGTGCCTGGGCCATACAACCGGTCGCGGGATTCGTGCCAACAGAAATCGTTGGCGATCTCTTCATCGGGTGGAAATACCGTATCCAGATGCGAGATCATGCCGATTTTCTTTTTCGAACTGCCCGGTCGAGTTAGGATGAGATGCTTGCCGTAGTCCGGGTTTTCTGCCTGCACGCGCCGGGCCTGAAAACCCAACGGAGCGAAAATTTCGGCGGTGAAGTCTGCCAGGCGATTGACCCCCTCGGGGTTGCCAGTATAGCTATTGATTGCGACCATTCGGCGCAATATATCCAGAAAATTGGGGAGTTGTTCATCGAGGTAGGTTGTGAGTTCAGTGTGCATGTTGGCCTATTAGGTTTGTCTGTCAGGATTAATCAATAAACGCTTTAACGATGCTGATAGCAATCGGAATGACGGCTGAGCCGATCAGACTGCGGATATTTCGGGTTGTGTAGGGCCAATCTTGAATGGCCTCCAGCGATGCTCTATGCGTATTCAGAGTGTCGCTGAGGTTGGCAAGCGATTTAACCTCATCAAGCTGACGTTGGGCGAGGGCTTGCATCAATTCTTGGTGGAGTTCAGCCAGCACAGTAGTTATCCGTGCAATTTCTTTTTGCTTGTTTTGTGCCATCACCTTGTGGGTACTCCACATGGCGGCAAAAAATGAAACCCCGGCAAATAGGAGAAAGAAAATCCGCGCCCCCCATTGCACCGGATCGGCACGGAGTTCGCCCGAACCCAGCACCGACAGAGTTAGTACACCAATGATCGTCAGCGAAATCGCCAGGCTCCATTGGGCGACTGGTTTAAAGGGCGATGGGTCGTATACATTGGAGGGGCGCGTTTTTTGCACCAGATGAGTGATTAACCGCACACTGGTAAAAGTAGTGTGCAAATAACCGGCAATCACGGCAAAAACTAGTATCCCCAGAATGAAATAGAGTACATGATGCAGCAGCGGGGTATCTTCGATGAATAGAAAGCGGAAATGTTCCAAAAAGCCCAGCACAGCCCCAAACGCATAGATTGCCCATCCGATGCGCTGATGTCTGGGCGCGGAAAATTGGGCGAGCGCCGCTTCTACATCCGCGGTGTCTGTCAACGATTGCAGGTTTTTTACGACAGCCTCGAGTGCGGGTTTAGTGAAAAACCAGGCCGAAAGCAGAAAAGCGATGATCCATAGGCCTTGCTCTTTATAGGGTCTGATCGGCAGACCGCGCACAGCCATCGAAGCCGAGATCAGCACCAGCGCGCTGAGCGTCAGCCCGACGGTGAGTTGCATCCAGGCAGAGTGGCTATGCCCAACCAGAAAGGTAAGCAGGTTTACGGAGGCGGGCTGGTTTTCTTTTGTTGGCATGTGTGCTCCTCGCTTGGGCAGGATGGCGGTACTATTCGTTGCTGTCAAAGGCGAAAATCTGCCCTTGTTGATTGACAATAAAAATCCGGTTGCCGTTGATAGTCATGCCGGTTGGCGCGGCAATCTTACTTTGGAAACTGGACTCAAGCTCTCCGGTGCTGACCGCGTAGGCTCGCAGTTCACCGTTTTCCATCAGGATCAGGAGCCGCGCATCATCCAAGATGGGAGGGGTGATGAGGGGGTAATCGAGGTCAGCTTGCCATTGGGGGGAACCGTCGTCGATGCGCCACCCCATGAGCTGATTCTCGGCAGCGAGCAAGAGCAGATCGTCCTCGATGTGCATCCAGATGAGGGGTTCCGCAGGTTGCGCCTGCCATTGAATTTCGCCCGTGGCTGCATCCAGCGCAGTGAGTTGATTCTCTGAGTTGTGGACGACGACGCTTTCGGCATTTGCTGTAATAAAGAGCAGCTTTCCTTCCAGGGTTTGATTTGCCCATTGTTGAGTCCCTTCTGCGGCAGAAAGCGCATAGAGGGTGGCATCGCCCGGTGTGCTGCTGCCCACATAGAGCCAGTCTCCGCCGCGCGCTGCCCGGGTGAGGCTTGCGCTGCGAGATTCGAATTCCCATAACCCCGCGCCTGTAGCGGCATTTAGTGCATATACAATGGCATTTTGGGCGCTATTCTCGAAGGGTGTGGCGCTGACGAAGAGGATATAGCGGTCGAGCAGGGGGGCAGTTTGAGCTTCGCCACCGATGCCGATCTCCCATTCGGGGATGCCGCGCTTTTGGCTTAGCGCGAAGACGCGCCCGTCTTGGCCTGCCAGCGTCACAGCATCGAGGGTGGTGGTGAGGCTGCCGGACCAGAGTTGCGCCGGAGTATCCAGACGCCATTTTTCTTCGCCAGATATTGCATCCAGGGTGATCAGTGTTTGCCCTGCAGTAATCAGGGTGACAATTTCGTGAATACTTACTGGCGGCTGCAAAATCCTTTGTTGGGCATCAAAATGCCATATTTCATGCAAGGATTCAACCTTCAGGTGAACTTCGGGGGTCTGGGTAGTGCAACCTGTTCCGTTAATGATAAGTGTCAGGAGGGCAAGAAGAATAATCGTTTTGTTTTTCATGATTTGGGATTTTTACTCCGTAGCAACCTTCATTTTAACGCAGGATACAGGTCGCGTACAGGAGCATTGTCAGGTGCTTTCTGAGTGCTTATTCATGGCCGGTAAAAAAATCTGCGGTACAATATTTGTCAATTGCATATCCATGGACTGAGGTGCCCTAACCCCCGGATGGGTGGGCTTAAAAGCGAAGTCGGTGAGCTTGTTGAGTGTGTGCAGGCAAGTCCGGCGCTGTCCCGCAACTGTAAGAGCCAGTTATCAGTATTCAGTTTTCAGTAATTATATTTTGCTGACCACTGACCGCTGACCACTGATTCAAGCCAGGACGCCCGCCTCGGTTCCGTTTGATCCCAACCTCGAGGAAGGCTTTATGGAATGCTGGCACGCAAATCGTGCACGAAAGCCTCCGCCTCGAAGCAGGAGGTTTTTTTATTATCGTAAAATTCATTCGCTCGCGACCGTTTTTTGTGAATATTGTTGCGCTCCTGTTTGCGCTAATTTTCAGTATTGCTTTAGGGGCCGTATATATCTCCCCGAATAACGTGCTGCGAATTTTGATTGAACAGATTCCGGGGCTGGATATTCTCCAGGATTGGCCGGAGGCTTTTGCGACGATTATTTTGCGCGTGCGCTTGCCGCACGCCGCGCTGATTATGATCACAGGCGCTGCGCTGGCGGGGAGTGGAGCCGCATATCAGGGTTTATTCCGTAACCCATTGGCAGATCCGTATGTCATCGGAGTGGCATCTGGCGCGGGCTTGGGTGCAGTCGCGGCAATGGCGTTGCATTGGCCGGAAAACTTGCTGGGGTATTACTGGATTCCGGTGGGGGCTTTTGTAGGCGCGCTGCTCACCATTTTGGTGGTGTATAGTCTGGCACGCGTGGGCGGCCTGGTGCCGTTGACCACATTGATTCTGGCCGGGGTGGCAGTAGGCACATTCACTTCCTCCCTGACATCCTTCCTGATGCTAAACTCCGACGACCGCATTCATCGTGCCTTGTCATTCTTGCTGGGAGGGGGAACCATGTCGGGATGGCAGCCGGTATTAGCCTCGCTGCCTTATATGGCCCTGGGGGTGATCATGCTAATTTTAAGCGGGCACAGGCTCAATGTACTCCAGTTCGGCGAGGAACAGGCCCAGCAGTTGGGAATATCAGTGGAGCGCACCAAAATTCTGATCATCGTGACGGCCTCGCTGACTACCGCCGTAGCGGTGTCTTTTTCGGGTGTGATCGGCTTTATTGGCCTGATCGTGCCGCATCTGGTGCGTATGATCTGGGGCGCCGATTATCGCCGCTTGATTCCGCTCTCTATTTTGGGCGGTTCTACGGCATTGTTGCTGGCCGATGTGCTGGCGCGGATTGTGCTCGCTCCACAGATTTTGCCGGTTGGCATTGTCACCGCCTTAGCCGGAACACCTTTTTTCTTGTGGATTTTGCGCCGGGCGAAAAGTGAGGTATTTTGGTGAATCACTTTGCGATTTCGGATGTCAGCGTAGCCTATCAGACTGTGCAGGTACTCGACCGGATTTCATTAGAGGTTGCAGCGGGCGAAATTCTGGCGTTGATCGGGCCGAATGGGGCTGGAAAATCGACCCTGGTGCGCGCCGTCAGTGGGGTGGTGAAAATTAAATCAGGGGTTATCTCCTATGGCGGCAGCGATATGACCCAACTCACCCCCCAGGAGCGAGCGCGCATCCTCGGGGTGGTGCCACAGGCCCAGCCCGTAGGGGGCGCGTTCACCGTCGAGCAGACTGTACTCCTGGGGCGTACTGCCCACATGAACTGGCTGGGTCAAGCCTCCCCGTCCGATCTGGAAGCCGTACACTGGGCGATGGAGAAAACCCGCATCACGCATCTCGCTCAGCGCCGCAACGCTGAACTCTCTGGCGGCGAGCAGCAGCGTGTGTTGCTGGCGCGCGCTCTGGCCCAGAAAACCCCCGTGCTGCTCTTGGATGAACCTACCAATCATCTCGATTTGCGGCATCAGGTGAACTTTTTATCATTAGTCAAAGATTTGGCCAGGCAAGAAAACCTGGCTGTGATGATGGCCCTGCACGATCTCAACCAGGTTTCGATGTATGCGGACCGGGTAGCGTTGTTGGTGGATGGCTGTTTGTTAGCGCTTGGTTCCCCTGCTGAAGTGCTGACAGAAGAGAACCTGCATACCGCTTATCAGACTCGCGTGCAGATTCTCTCGGATATTGATGGCTATCCGCCCCTGATATTACCCCGGCGTGCGTGATGTTTAGATGCTAAAAAGAGGGGGATTACCGTTGCCGATAAAGCTCCCATAATCTTCCCAGCGTTTCTTCCAACCGCCGCGCCAACGGCTCTCCGCGCTGCGTAGTGACATCATCTTCATTTTCAAAAACGACATAAGGTACGCGCACCCCCTGAATTTCAAGAAATGTCGGATCAGTGGCGCTGACTTCGTCCCAATCTACCACGCGGTAGAGTTTTTCTAAGCGATCATCGGGCAGTCCGTGTTCCAGAATCGAGTCAGGGCGATCGGGGTTGAATCGAGCGCGGTTCTTGCGCAGCGACTCTTCCCAACTGACATTGAGATATAAAATTGCCATGCGCTCGGCAACCTGGCGGCTGATATGAGCGAAAGCGCGGGCAAATCCGCCGTGTTCGCTACCGCGCGCAAATTCAATAATGGTGGTGTTTTCCTGGTGATATTGAGGGGCATCGCGCAACTTCTTTTGATATTTCAGGCAAATGCGCTCGATAAGTAAATCCCACATAAAGTGATTGATGAAATTGCTTTCCGGGTCTGTGTGTAGGCGTGGTTGCCCCATGCGTTCGAGAATCGCATCTTCCTCGAACCAGATCCATAGCATGGGAAAATCATCAATCTCTTCAAAGTTACCAATATGAAATAACGCCTTGCGTTGTTCGAGTGGCGTTTTCTTTAGATGGTCAATAATTTCGCTTTTGCCAGCCGCCGGGCGAGCGATGAGCAATAGAATGTCAAAGGTGTTCTTGGTTGGGGGCAAGGTAAACTCTCAGTTTTCTCTAATATCACAGCAAAGCCGCACAGAGCGCAAAATTTGTGCTGATTTTGTCCTTTCTTGGCGGACTTAGCGGTGAACGGATTTAATGCAGATATTCTACCGCGGGATGGCGGCGAATATACATCGGGTTACTCCTTTGCTATCGCGTTCTAGTTGGGCTATCTGCTCAACTGGCGCGCCTAGAAGGACAGATAGGGCGGCGACATCCATCTGGCATAGTTCTGGATTTTCCGCCAATACGCTGGCATATGGACAATGGTGGAAAATCAACCGCGGCCCGGTAGGTGATGCCTCCCAGCGGGCGCGATACTTCATCTCGTTGAGACGCTGCACAATCTGGTTCAGGCGTTGAAGGGTGTTTTTTGCGCCGGGGACTTGACCAAACAACAATGGGATGATTGGCCCAAAGGGCTGTCCCGCGTTGGAGTTTTGCAGCAGTGCCTTGAGAAGGGCATCAACCAACAAATCCAGGTTATCTTGCATGGCAGACTGCGCCAGCGTATACATCAATGTTGGACGGCCGCGCCCCCTGGTTTTTTGCTGATGAATTACTTCCACCAGGCCTTGTTCTATCAGCAGCCCCAGGTGATGGCGCGCATTGGCCGCCGTCATGTGCAATATGCGGCCGATCTCGTTAGCCGAAGCGGTTTGTTGTTTTTCGAGATAGATAAGAATTTGCTGGCGTGTGTTCTGCATAGGGTTTATTTTGTCATACCGACAGGGTGATTATACTCCTTGAATTGATTTATGCAAATAATTCTTTGCATAAATGGGCGCACAGCCCCTGCTTTTGGCAGGTATAATGGCTGCTATGTGTTTTGAACTTCATTATCAAAACCCAATATCCGATTTTTTTGCCCTGAAAATTTGATACACAAAAACAGGAGCGTTTCTATCTATGAGCGAAAAACTCAACACCCCCGGCTACGATGTCCCGCCCGAAATGCAGGATGTTGTTGCCATTACCACCCTGGATAAAATATATAACTGGGGTCGGCGCTATTCTGCCTGGCCAATGATGTTTGGCCTGGCCTGCTGCGCCATCGAGATGATCTGTACGGCGGCGGCGCGTTTCGACTTCTCCCGTTTTGGTATGGAAATTATGCGCCCCAGCCCGCGTCAGGCCGATGTGATGCTGGTCTCCGGCACAGTTACCAAAAAAATGGTGCCTCAAATTGTGCGCCTTTATAACCAGATGCCAGAGCCGAAATACGTGGTTGCCATGGGCGCTTGTGCCTCTGGCGGCGGCCCCTTTAAAGAAGGCTACAATGTTGTCTCGGGCGTGGATAAATTCTTGCCAGTCGATGTTTACATTCCTGGCTGCCCGCCAACCCCCCAAGCGCTGTTGCACGGTTTGATGAAACTTCAAGAGATGATGGATACTCAATCCATCAAGAATGTGCGTTGGTATCAGAAAGAGCCGTTGGACGCCATTCCGATTCCCATCTTGGGCCCCGATCTGTTGGATCCACGGGATTTTCCGCAATTCGCCGAGAAGATGGCCACAATTGCAACTGAAAGCGAAGAGGCCTGATCTGGAGCGCTATGATGACAGAACAAATAATGACTATGAACAAAGATATTGAAGCCCGATTTACTGGAATGATCTCGCTCGATGAGCGCTCCGGGTATGAAGGCTATCGGGTTGAAGCGGAAAATCTGGTTGAATTTGCCACCGCGTTGCGCGACGAATTTGGCTACGATTTCCTTTCCTCCGCCACCGGCGTTGATTACCTGCCCGACGAGAAAATGGAAGTTGTTTATCATATTTACAAATCTACGGGTGGGCGTGCACTGGTCTTCAAAGTGCAGGTACCACGCGCAAATCCGGTAGTGCCCTCTTTGGTTAGTATTTTCCCCGGGGCCGATTTTCAGGAACGTGAAGCCTGGGATTTATTCGGTATCCGCTTTGAAGGTCATCCAAACCATAAGCGTATCCTTATGTGGGATGGCTTTGCCGGACACCCCATGCGCAAGGACTGGAAAGAAGCCTACTACGAAGCCGATGCCAAACCCTTTGATACGCGTTGGCCCGGCGGTGACGTTTCTCGTAGCGAAGATAAAATGGTTTTCAATAAAAATGTAGCCTATCCCCAGGATTTTACCCCTGAGAATTGGACTCCCGAAGGAGAGACTGCTCTCTATTCCGGAATGCAAAATATCGCTACTGATGAAGACCTGCAAACCGAGCATGTAGTGGTCAACCTGGGTCCGCAGCACCCTTCTACGCACGGCGTTTTTCGCATGGTTGCCACTCTGGATGGTGAGACCATCGTCAAACTTGAACCCGTGATGGGCTATCTGCATCGCAACCATGAGAAAATCGGTGAACGCAACACTTACCTGATGAACATCCCCTTCACCGATCGCCTTGATTATCTCTCCTCGATGAGTAACAACTTTGGCTACGTGCTGGCCGTCGAGAAACTGCTCGGCGACACAACCCATATACCGGATCGCGCCAAATATATCCGCGTGATTATGGCTGAGTTCACGCGCATTTCCAATCACCTCATGGCGATCGGCGCGCTGCTCAATGACCTTGGCGCATACTTCACACCGATGCTTTATGCGCTTAAGGAGCGCGAGCTAATTCTGGATATCTTTGAAGCCGTGTCTGGATCGCGCATGATGTGCAACTACTACCGCTTTGGCGGGGTCGCGCGCGACCTCCCGCCGGGGACTCATGAAATGATGCGGGGTCTGGCCTTTGAGCGCTTGCCTCGCCAAATTGACGAACTCGATCGTTACCTCACTGAAAACGAGATCATCCGTGCCCGCTGTGAAGGTGTTGGTGTGCTGACCCCTGAAGAAGCGATTGCTTATTCGGCGGTTGGCCCGGTGCTGCGCGCTTCTGGCGTACCCTATGATGTGCGCCGTGCTGATCCTTACAGCGTCTACGATCGCTTTGATTTCGATGTTGCTGTGCGTTACCACGGCGATGTCTACGACCGCTATCTGGTGCGTCTGGATGAAATCCGCCAGAGTATTCGCATTTTGCAGCAAGCGTTGAATAGCATTCCCGAATGCGATAACTGTCTTGGCAAGCCGCGTTATTCAATGCGTGTGCCCGCTGGCGAAGCCTACGGGCGTGTTGAAGGCCCCAAAGGCGAGTTGGGCTTTTATGTGGTCGCCGATGGCGGTCCCAATCCGTGGCGGTATCATGTTCGAGCGCCATCGTTCATCAACCTGACAGCCCTGAGCAAAATGTGTGAAGGCGATAAGATCGCCGATGCTATCATCGTCCTCGGCTCGATTGACATCGTTTTGGGCGAAACCGACAGGTAACAGGAGAACTTGTATGTACGGTAAAGGAATACTCAAAGGACTCGGCGTAACCTGGAAACATTTCTGGGATACGTATATTGACGACATCAAATGGGGCAAAAAACGCTACCATACAGAAGAAGGAATTGCATACCGCATGAGCAAGGACGCGCGCGGTCTGTTTACCGTGCAATATCCCGAAGAAAAACTGCCTACTCCGGAAGAATTTCGTTTTGTGCCTTTCCTAGTCTACGACGAAGATGAAGAAGGCGAGCAAGTCATCCGCTGCACATCGTGTGGCATCTGCGCCAAAGTTTGCCCCCCACATTGCATTTGGATTGAACGTTCGACGAACCCGAAGACCGGGCGCCCAGTGCCAGTACCAGCGGAATTCTATATCGATGTTGATATTTGTATGAATTGTGGTTTTTGTGCCGAATTCTGCCCATTTGACGCGATCAAAATGGATCACGATTACGAATTAGCCGTTTACGAGCGGCTGACAAATAATATCTACGATAGAGAAAAATTACTTAAACCAGCCGCATACTACGACGGTATTCGCCCTTTGAACTCACAAAAAGAATTTGACGCGCGTGCTGAAAAAGAAGCGAAAAAAGCGGCTTCAAAAAAGAAAACATAAAGCCCATAAACTGGGGAGGCAGCCCTCCCCAGTTTGCATTTAAGCATTTCTTACAATTTACTAAGATTCGCATGATATAAACAATTTCAATAGAAAATTGTGGCGCTTCGGAAATCTCCGCAGCGCCGAAACAACAGAATTACTCTCGCGCAATTACATCTAGGTAATTGCCTCATAGGTTTGGTAGGTTCTTATATGTCCAAAGAAAAAGTATCACAAGAAGCCGTCTTGGCTGCCCTGGGCACTGTAGATGACCCTGATCTGCGCAAAGACTTGGTCTCTCTCAAGATGATTCAGGATCTCAAAATTGATGGTGGCGCGGTCAGCTTTACCATCATGCTGACCACGCCGGCGTGCCCCATGAAAGACAAGATGAAGAATGACGCTCTGGCCGCGGTACAAACCGTTCCCGGTGTTGAGCGCGTGGATATTAAAATGGATGCCAGCGTCCCTAGCGATGGACGCACGCGCGGCCTCTTAGAGGTTCCTGTTAAAAATGCGATTGCTGTGGCTTCAGGGAAGGGTGGCGTTGGTAAAAGCACCGTTGCTGTCAATCTGGCAGTTTCATTGGCACAGAGCGGCGCGCGCGTCGGTCTACTCGACGCCGATATTTACGGCCCCAATATCCCCATGATGATGGGCGTTGATAAATTGCCCCCACCCCGAGAAGATAAACTTGTCCCGGCAGAAGCCTACGGTGTGCAATTGATGTCGATTGGTTTCCTCGTAAAACCCGGGCAGCCGCTCATTTGGCGCGGGCCAATGCTGCACTCTGCTATTCGCCAATTCCTCACCGATGTGCTTTGGGATGAACTGGATTATCTGGTAATTGACCTGCCTCCGGGCACAGGTGACGCCCAGTTGAGCCTGTCACAATCGTTACCCCTCAGCGGCGGCGTGATCGTCACCTTGCCGCAAGAAGTCTCCCTGGATGATGCCCGCCGCGGCCTCGAAATGTTCCGCGAACTCAATGTGGGCATCCTCGGGGTGGTGGAAAATATGAGCTTCCTCGAACTCCCCGATGGCACCAAAATGGATATTTTCGGCAGCGGCGGCGGTGAAAAACTTGCCAAAGAAGCCGGTGTGCCCTTTATTGGCGCAATCCCGATGGACCCCACTGTTCGTCAGGGCGGCGATAGCGGCAAGCCTGTTGTTGTTTCCCATCCAGACAGCCCGGTAGCCAAAGCCTTACGCGCAATCGCTGAAGATGTGGCTGCCAAAGTAAGCGTGGCCGCCCTGCGGCAGGATAATGTCATCCCTATCGAATTTGTGGGATAGTGGTTGAGTTCCAGCAATAAAGAAATGCAGGCAGATTGGCTCTTTAGGAAATGTCGTGAGATAACCACCACGGGGATTCCCGGAGCCCCGGAGTATTTGACCTGCATCTTTTTTGTTTTGCGGTAGAATTAGCGCATGACTGAAAAAATCGTTGGTATCCGTTTCCAAAAAGTAGGCAAAGTTTACCATTTTGATGCTACTCAATTTTCAGATATTGTCGTTGGCGATCATGTGATTGTTGACACCAGCCGCGGCCAGCAATTAGGCAAAGTTGTTCAGATTCTTACGGACGCTCATGCAATCGGCAAACAAGATGATATGAAGCCAGTTTTGCGTACAGCTACGCCGCGTGATCTTGTGTCGCGCCAGGCGTGGGAAGAAAAAGAAGTTGAAGTAATTGAATATTGTCGCCAACAACTTGGTGAACTCAAACTCGCTGGCGTAAAAATTATTGCCGCAGAATTTACCCTGAATGGCGACCGCTTGACCGTATTGCACACCCTTGATGGAAATGACAAGCTGGATATGACCCCGTTGCGTAAGGCTGTACAAGAAGAATATCGCACCAAAGTGAGCTTGCGCAAAATTGGCCCGCGTGATGCAGCCAAAATTATCGGTGGTTTGGGGGCTTGTGGCCTGGAAACCCGCTGCTGCACCATGCACATGACAGAATTTATCCCCATATCGATCAAAATGGCTAAGGTGCAAAATGTTTCTTTGGCCCCGTCCGAAATCACCGGGATGTGCGGGCGTTTGCGCTGTTGTTTGCAGCATGAGTACGAATTTTATGATGAAGCCCGCAAACGCATGCCAAAGCTCAAACGCATTGTTGCCACTCCTTTAGGCGAAGGCAAAGTCATTCAGGTGAATCCCTTGGCAGATACTGTAAAAGTTGACCTCGGCGAACAGGGTCGGAAGGAATTCCCTAACGACGAGATTAAACCTCGCGGGCAGTAGCCCACGGGGAATTGAAACCCACCCAAAAGGCGTATGTAATTTCCGACACCGGGAGCAGATCTGCTTAGAGATGAGCCTGGTGTTTTTTTTATTTCATCCAACCCCACAAAGCCGAAAGGATCAGCAATGCCAGACTTTTTGTCAGAAGCTCAAGCGATATTTGACTACACGCGTAATTTGCGCCGCGATTTTCATCGACATCCTGAACTGGGATTTCAGGAAGTTCGCACCGCGGGGATTGTGACCAGGGAATTAAACGCGTTGGGGCTGGAAGTTGCCAGCGGGATCGCGGAAACCGGCGTGGTTGCCATGATCGAAGGGGAGCGGCCTGGTCCGGTGGTGTTGTTGCGCTTCGACATGGACGCGCTCCCTATCGAGGAGGAAACTGGCGCCGAATATGCTTCACAAACCCTTGGCGTGATGCACGCTTGCGGGCACGATGGACATACGGCCATTGGCCTGACCGTGGCGCGCTTGCTCCATGCCCATCAGTCCGAGTTAGCGGGTTCGGTGAAATTGGTTTTTCAGCCCGCCGAAGAAGGCCTGGGCGGTGCAAAACGCATGGTTGAAGAAGGTGTATTGCAAAACCCACGCCCGGATTATTCATTGGCCTTGCATCTTTGGAATGAAAAGCCCGTGGGTTGGATCGCGGCTGCCGCGGGGCCAACCATGGCAGCTTCGGAAACTTTTTCGGTGCGTATCACCGGACGCGGTGGGCACGGCGCTTTACCGCACACCGCTGTTGACCCGGTGGTAACGGCGGCACAAATTATCATGGCATTACAAACTATTGTGGCTCGCAATGCAGACCCGGTGGAAACTGCCGTGGTCAGCGTGACCAGCGTGCATGGCGGCTCGGCCCATAATGTGATTCCGCCCTATGTAGATTTGGATGGCACAATTCGCTCCTTTGATCCCGAAATTCGCGCAATGGTTTTGCGCCGTTTCCGTGAAATTGTGGAGGGCGTTGCCGGGGCGTTGGGCTGCTCGACAGAGATTGTAATTGATGATATTACCCTTGCCGTAGATAACGACCCGGCGCTGGTTGAAAAAGTTCAAAATGTGGCTGCCAAAATGTTCCCGGATGCAAATCTGATGACTGAATTCCAGACGATGGGTTCGGAAGACATGGCCTATATGATGGACGACATCCCCGGCTGTTATTTTTTGGTGGGTTCGGCCAATCCAGAGAAAAACCTGGACGCCAAACACCATCACCCCAAATTTGACTTCGACGAAGCCGCCCTGCCGCGCGCCGCGGCCCTGATGGCTGCTGCCGCGCTGGATGTGTTGAACGGTTGATTCTTCTTGCGATCTGCGAGAAGTCAAAAAAGAGTGCGGGAGCCAATGAGGCGATCCCGCACTCTTTTTTATCCGACTTTTTTAAGTGAAATATATAAATTTTCTTGACCCGCAATTCTTGGCGTGCTACAATTATTCTAATTGTTCATATTAATCATATTTATAAGATACAAGGCGGCTCTATGGCCTATTGGCGCACCCCATCCGAGTTTTTTGAATATTTAGCGGAGACGGTTCAGGCGAATCCTGAAGAACAACAACTCCCAGCCATGAATGTGCTCAGCGACAAATTGGGTGTAAGTGTTGCCCGCTTGCGAGAGCAGCTTGAAGTTGCCAAAGCGCTGGGCTTGGTGGACGTGCGCCCTCGAACGGGGATTCGGCGCCAGGAGTTTAGTTTTTTGCCCGCGGTTTGGCAGGCATTATCCTACGCCATTCAAGTTGATCGTAGCAATTTTGATCAATTCTCCGGGCTGCGCACGCGCGTGGAGATGTGCTACTGGCATGAAGCTGCCTCTCGGCTTCGCGAAGAAGATTTTGTAATCCTTCAAAACTTGATTGATGCCGCCTGGAAAAGGTTGCGCGACACGCCGATTCGTATTCCCCATTATGAACATCGGGAATTTCATCTATCTATTTATCGCTGTTTGGAAAACACCTTCGTTCTAGGAATCTTAGAAGCTTATTGGGAGGCATACGAAGCCATTGGTTTGAATGTGTATGCCGATTATGAATATCTGCAAGAAGTATGGAATTACCATCAGAAAATGGTCGATGCACTGCGCACCGGCGATATTGAAGCTGGATACCTGGCTTTAGTGGAACATACTGATCTGCTGTACCATCGCCCGGGAGTTGAATCGCCCGAATGGTAGGAGTGTTTACATCCTAATTGGACTAGATTTGCCTATATAATAGAGTGGTTTTGAGGAGATACATGTCAACTGATCCATCACAAACACCAAATCGAACTTCTGTTCAGCCGGTGGTGAATGAGTTTTCGATCACCGTGGGTACCGAGAATGGCTCTGGGAGCCAGACTTCAAATGTAACCCTTTTGCGCGCATTTTTCAAAATGGGTATTCCAATATCGGGGAAAAATCTCTTCCCTTCAAATATTCAGGGATTGCCCACCTGGTATACCATCCGCGTGAATAAGGATGGGTATATTGCCCGCAGCGAAACAACAGAAATTGTTATCGCCATGAACCCGAAAACTTTTGCCCGCGATCTGGCGCTGGTTGAGCCGGGTGGCGTTTTCTTTTACGCGGATGATGTCAAGCAGCCAATCAATCGGGATGATATTACCGTATATCCAATGCCGGTAAAGAAACTCTCGAAGGAATCGGATGCTCCGAGCAATTTGCGTTCTTATGTCGCTAATTTCGTGTATGTGGGTGTGCTGGCGCAAATGCTTGATATTGACGCCAATAAAATTTATCAAGCACTGGAATTTCACTTCAAAGGCAAGCAAAAGCCGATTGATCTGAATTTCAATATTGTCAAAAGCGCTATGGCCTGGGCGGCAGAGAATCTTGAAAAAACAGACCCCTATCGTGTTGCGCCAATGGATGCCACCAGTGGGTATATAATGACCAGCGGGAATACGGCTGGCGCATTAGGTTCAATTTATGGGGGCGTTCAGTTTACGGGCTGGTATCCTATTACACCCGCTACTGGTGTAGCGGAAGCTATTAATCAATATTCTCCTAAATTGCGCAAGGATCCTGAAACGGGCAAACATACTTTCGCGATCGTGCAGGCCGAAGATGAGTTGGCGGCAGTTGGCATGGCGATTGGCGCGGGTTGGGGGGGCTTGCGTTCAATGACTTCAACCTCGGGGCCAGGCATCAGTTTGATGTCTGAATACGTCAGTCTGGCCTATTTTGCTGAAATTCCAGTGGTGATATGGAATGTTCAGCGCATGGGGCCCAGCACGGGGTTGCCCACGCGCACCTCACAAGGTGATATTAACCTATCTTATTTTTTGGGCCAGGGCGATACGAAGCATGTGGTGCTGTTGCCTGGCTCGGTAAATGAGTGTTTTCGATTTGGTTGGGAAGCCTTTGATCTGGCTGAGCAATTCCAAACCCCGGTGTTGGTTCTCAGCGATCTGGATTTAGGCATGAACCAGTGGATGACTCCACCCTTTGAGTACCCCAATAAACCTATTGATCGCGGCAAAGTACTCTGGGAAGATGATCTGGATAAATTAGAAGATTGGGGACGTTATCTGGATATTGATGGCGATAGTATTCCCTATCGTACGGTTCCGGGCAATCGCCATCCTAAGAGTGGCTACTTCACTCGCGGCACCGGCCATGATGATTATGCCAATTACAGTGAAGAACCCGATCAATGGGAAAAGAATATGGACCGACTGAATCGCAAATTTGAGTTGGCCCGCAGCGCGGTTCCCGATGCCGAGATCACTTCCGTTGACGGCGCTAAGATAGGCGTGATTGCATTTGGCTCCACCGATCCGGCGGTAAGGGAAGCGCAAGATCATTTGCAGGCAGATGGTTCCGGGGTCAATTATTTACGCCTGCGCGCGTTGCCGGTTAATGATACCGTGCGTGAATTCATTCGTGCGCACGAACGTGTTTATGTCATTGAAATGAACCGCGATGGGCAATTGCACCAGATACTGACCATTGAAGTGCCGGATTGCGCCATGAGCCTGATTTCAATTCCCCATAACGATGGCCTTCCAATGACCGCCGCATGGATTGAGAATGCAATCTTGAATAAGGAGCGCAACTAAAATGACTGCGAAGCCTCTGAAAGTGAATTTAGTCAATCTATCCAAATCAGATTATCGTGGCGCTTCTACGACCCTTTGCCAGGGCTGTGGTCATAACTCCATTACCAGTCAGATCATTACAGCTTGCTATGAACTGAACATAACCCCTGAAGATATTGTTAAATTTAGTGGTATTGGCTGTTCTAGTAAAGCGCCAACATATTTTCTCGATCGGGCATTTGGTTTCAATGGCCTGCATGGGCGTATGCCCTCGCTGGCTACGGGAACCATGTTTGCAGATACCTCTCTGACAGGAATTGGCATGAGCGGCGATGGCGACAGCGCCAGCATTGGGATGGGGCAGTTCAAACATGTGATGCGCCGCAATTTGCCACTTGTGTATATTATTGCCAATAATGGTGTGTATGGTTTAACAAAGGGACAATTTTCTGCCACGGCAGAAGAAGGCCTTGCCCTCAAGGGGCAAGGGCAGAATCAGTATATGCCGATTGACATTGTTTGGGAAGCTGTGATCAGCAATGCAACTTTTGTGGCACGTTCTTTTGCCGGTGACCCCAAACAGGTGCGCGAATTACTGAAAGCCGCGTTAAATCATCCTGGTATCGCCGTGTTGGATATTATTAGTCCATGTGTGACTTTCAATAACCAGGATGACTCGCATCACTCCTATGCCTGGGGGCGCGAGCACGAAGTGGCATTGCACGATCTTTCCTATGTCCCTGTGGCCGAAGAGATCATGGTGGACTATGAAGATGGTGAAGCCAAAGAAGTAACCATGCACGATGGCTCGCGCATCATGCTGCGCAAAGTAGATAAAGATTACGATCCTACAGATCGATCAAGCATCTTGTGTATGCTCGAAGATGCCAACCGCCGCCAGGAATTGCTTACCGGCCTGATCTATATTGATACAAACCAAGAATCACTCTTTGATCTTTATAATCTCCCTGATGAGCCGCTCAATCGCCTGACCCCTGATCGCATTCGCCCCTCGCGCGAATCGCTGGATGAAATAAACACCCTGATGTTCTAGCAGTTTGTCGGAGAGCAAACAAAGATAGCAAAAACGGTGATAGACTTCGAGCATGGCTAGAAAATTTAAGAAACCCAATTATGAAGTAATGCTCAAGCAGACGATTAGCTTGGAAGAAGTT
>Ga0233430_1000444_pt1:2500-77648 | contig 77648 bp, 82 predicted proteins | sample SI_118_April2016_2_FD_179883 | JGI IMG/M metagenome (GOLD analysis project Ga0233430, IMG submission 179883) | Seawater microbial communities from Saanich Inlet, British Columbia, Canada - SI_118_April2016_150_MG | ecosystem: Environmental > Aquatic > Marine > Inlet | place: Canada... | reverse complement strand
CCACCGCCCTGACACCCCCGCCAACGGCTCTGACACCCCCGCCAACGGCTCTGACGCCTCCGGCTTCGGCAAGCAAGGCGAGGGATTCGTCAGGCATGGATACATCGGCTTTCAGTCAGTTGTCGGGGGTCCAGATTGTCGATGGCAGTCAGCCCGCCGCAGCGATGCCTGGGGGGCCGAAAGCCCCGCTGGGCAGTGCCGGGGGTAATCGCGAGCGTGGACCATCGCGTCCGATGAAGGCACAGGCCGTCGGTGGTGGTGTCGATTCCATCGGCATCAGAATTGATTGGGACGAACCGGTCGCTGCCGCCGTATTCCGTCGCGCAGATTACCTGTGGGTGGTTTTCGATAAGCCGACGGCGATGGATGTCGAGGAGCTGAGGACGGCAGGCGGAAATATCATCCGCAGTATCGAACAGGTCCCCAACGAGCGGGCAACGCTGCTCAGGCTGTCGACGGTGACGGGCATCAACCCGGACCTGAAGCGCGATGGACTGGCCTGGATACTGGAATTCCGTAAGCAGCCGCTGGCACCGAAAACCGTCATTGAAACGACGGCGCAACCGAACTCGCCGATCGGCGCGCGTTTGTTCCTGCCGGTCACGGAACCGGGTAATGCCATTACCTTGACCGACCCGGAAGTCGGCGACAGTCTGGTCGTCGTTCCGGTCATTCCGTTGGGCTATGGTATCGCCACCCGTTACGACTATCCGCAGGCGCGAATATTGCCATCCAGTCAGGGGCTGGCCTTCCAGCCCAGGAGCGACGACCTGAGGGTCCGGCCGCTCAGGCAGGGGGTCGAGGTGACAAGCAGTTCCGGTTTGAAGATCTCCGCCGTGTCGGCAGACATCGCAGCAGGCAGCAAGCTGGGCGAGGGCGTCTCGATGCGGCAACTGACCCGCATGTTCGACCTGGAGAAATGGCGGGATGCGAACATCGAAATCTTTACCGAGGAAAAACTGAAATTTCAGGATGCCATCGTTCGCAGCAAAAAGACCGGGCTCGAGAAAGCCCGCATGGACCTGGCTAATTTCTACTTCGCCAATGGCTTTGGGGCAGAAGCACTGGGCGTCCTGAAAATAATCTCGGAAAATCGTCCGGCAATTCTCGAGACAGCCGACTTCAAGGGCATGAAGGGAGCGATCAATGTGACCATGGGGCGGTATGGCGATGCCCATGGAGAGCTTGATGCCGAGGTCTTGAAAGATAACGACGAAGCTCGCTTCTGGCGCGCTGCCCTCAGGGCTTATGAAGACGATATATTTGGTGCGGCCCCCGACCTCAGGCGCATGGGGGTGATTACCCGGCCCTATCCACGACCGTTGAAGATCCCGCTGGAAATCCTGATTGCCGAGGCCGCCGTGCAACTGGGCGATATCAAACAGGCGACTCGATATCTGGAGGCATTGAAGGCGGCGGAACCGAATCCGGCGCAGAAGAGTCAGATAAATTTTGTCTTTGGACGCCTGCGTGAGCTCAGCGGCGATTTCGATGGTGCCGTCGGTGTTTGGGAAGAGGTCATGGAAGGCCCGCATCGGCCCAGCCGCGCCAAGGCCGCCGTATCGCGCACCGAACTGTTACTGAAGCTGAAAAAAATCGATGCCTATGAAGCAATAACGGAACTGGAAAAATTGCGGTTCGCATGGCGTGGAGACGAGTTCGAGTTCAAGTTCCTGCGTCGCCTCGGTGATTTGTATCTGGAAGTCGGCGACTATCGTAATGGGCTGAGAACCCTGCGCCAGGCCGCGACCCATTTCCGCGATAACCCGAAGGCTCCGGAAATCACTCAGCAAATGACCGATTCATTTGCCAACCTGTATCTGGAAGATGACGCCGACAGCCTGCCGCCGGTAACGGCAATTGCGTTGTATGACGAATTCAAGGAACTGACGCCGCCCGGTGAACTGGGCGATGAAATGATCCGCAAGCTGGCCGACCGTCTGGTTGATGTCGACCTGCTGGACCGTGCCGCCGCCCTGTTGCAAGGGCAGGTCGAATTCCGGCTGGAAGGTCAGGAAAAATCCCGGGTTGGTGCACAACTGGCACTGGTTCACGTCATCGCCGTCGAATACGAACAGGCACTGGATGCCCTTGACGCGACCTTCGTCGCCGATCCAGAACCGGAACTGGAGGAACAACGCCGCCACCTCAGGGCCCGTGCCTTGATGGGGATGGACAGCGACGAAGAAGCATTGGCGTTGTTGAAAGACGACAAAAGCATCAACGCCGACTTGCTGCGCACCGAGATTTTCTGGAACGGCAAAGACTGGGTACAGGCATCGATCAGCCTGCGCCGTCTGGCCCGCTCGTATGGTGCCAAGCCAAAGGAACCGGTCGATGAAAAACAAGGTCAGACAATCCTGAACCTGGCCGTCGCCATGACGTTGAGCGGCAACGAACGCGGCATCGACAGGTTGCGCCGGGATTATGGCGAAGCCATGGACGAAGGCCCCTTCCGCGATGCCTTCAGGCTGATCGCCAGCCCGCAATCCTTTGGCTTGATTGATTATGCGTCGATTGCCGGCAAGGTCGCCGACGTCGAGAATTTCCAGTCCTTTATGGAAGCCTTTCAGGAACGCCTGAAAGAACAGAAGCTGAGTTCGATTAACTAGGCCCCGCCGAAGCTTCGGACCAGGCTGCCGATCACCATGTACCAGCCGTCGATCAGCACGAAGAAAATGATCTTGAACGGCAGCGCGATGATAATCGGTGGCAGCATCATCATGCCCATGGACATCAGAACCGACGCCACGACCATGTCGATAATCAGAAACGGAATAAAAATCAGAAAGCCGATTTCAAAGGCACGCCGCAATTCACTGATCATGAATGACGGGACCAGGACCCGCAGCGGCATTTCATTGCGGATTTCCTCGTCCGGAATTTTTGCAATGTCGGCGAACAGCGCCAAGTCGCGCTCGCGCACATACGTCATCATGAACGTCTTGAACGGCGCGATGCTGCGTTCAATGGCGGCTTCTTCATCAATCTGTTCTTCGATCAGCGGACTGATGCCGTTGTCATAGGCCTCTTCGAAGACCGGCATCATGATGAACATGGTGACGAATAACGCCAGACTGACCAGCACCTGATTGGGCGGTGTTTGTTGCACACCCATGGCGGTACGCAGGAACGACAGAACGATGATAATTCGGGTAAACGATGTGACCATGACCAGCATCGACGGTGCCAGTGTCAGAACCGTCATCAGCAGGATCAGCTGGATAATGCGAGCCGTTGACGAACCACCGCCTTCGCCCATATCCAGCGACAGGGTTTGAGGAAAAGCGACGTCCGGAACGGCGAGAACCAGCAGGCCTATAATGACGGGAAGGGCTAATCGACGGGTCATCGCGGGTCCTTGTGATCGGGCTCGACGGTCGTGATGTCTTGCTGGCTGGCCGCTTTGGCAGCCGCTTGCAGGGTTCTGGAAAAGGTGTTTTCCGGGGCCTTGATGCCAGCTTCAAGCAGCAGGTCTTCTAATGGCCCCAGCAGCACCAGATGTTCCCTGTCGTCGCGGCGGACCAGAAGCAGCCGTCTTTTGCCGTCAACGTTCATCGCCTCGACAATACTGAGGCGGCGTTCGGCGGCAGACTTGTTGATAACCGGCATGCCGAAGCCCATGCGTCGAGCAATCACCGTCACCAAGCCAATCAGGGCAAGGACGAAAACCAACGACAGCACGAATTTCATATAGTCGCCGAGACCGATATCCATTCCATCCATTGGTTTCAGGAATCCTTTTCGTAGGCGTCGATGGCTTTTTTGACGGGCATGTCGGAAATATCACCACCAGCGGCCTCGTGCTGGGCGACAAGTTCTTCACCCAGTCGCTCAAGCTTCCCCAGAACGTCCCTTAAAGCCTGACTGATGTCGTCAGTGCTATCCACGTCGGCGTCGATAATCTGGTCGCACAAGGATTCTACTCTTCCTTCCAGCGCGGACAGATCGACAATTTTTCCATCTGCCAGCAGACGCTGGGCCGTGGTGATGACCGAATCGACCTTTTCGATCTCGTCATATATGGCGGCGATTTGATCCGTCGGCGTTTCTGCGGGGGTCATGCGGGCATATCCTGTTCTGTATCAGAATCACCATCATCGGGGGTCAGGTAGTCCGAAAGGTTGCCGTTGGCCCGATAAACGTAGGTTAGAATCTCGGCAACGGCGGCGAAAGCCTCGAGGGGTATTTCTGAATCGATATCGATGGCGCTGAGCATTTCGGCCAAATCAGCATCCTCGCGAACCTTAATGCCGGTCGCGAAGGCAATTTCCAGAATTTGTTCGGCGATGGCGCCTCGGCCACCGGCGGTGACTTTTGGCGCAAATTCGTCTTCGGCGGTGTATTTCAGGGCAACAGCGATCTGATCGGCGCGCGATGAGCCTGCGTTTTGCTCCGCCCCGGATTGATCCCGCGTGCTGTTATTGTGTTTTGACAAGAGTCTTTAAGCCCTAACCACAAGATTTTGCCCTTTTAAGTCCCGATGTTGATGGTGGTACATCATGCTTAATAATTCTTTAAGGGCAAAAGCACCGTTTACGCCTTAATTTTCAGGGTGTTAACGGGCGTCGCCGGTGTTTTCCTGTGCGGGAGGGTGGTGAATGCATGAGTCTTTTCAGTCGTTTACCCGATGTTAAGCGTTGGGTGGTGATACTCAGAGTCCAAGGCATGTGTCTGCGGGTCGTTTGGGACCGACCGGCAGTTAAAAGAAGGGTGAGTGGTTGTTATGGAATTCGAAAGAATGTCTCTGTTCGGAGCCGTTAAAAAACGGCTTTCGTGGTTGACCCAGCGCCAGGAAATTCTGGCGCAGAACATCGCCAATTCCGATACCCCTAAATACGCACCCAGTGACTTGAAGCGTTACAGCTTCGATGAGCTTGTTCGTTCCGAAAACATGCAGTTGAATCTTGATGCCAACGGGCCCGGACTTATCGCCGGGCGACCAAAGCGGATCCGGGATTACGCAACCGTTACCGAACGCCGTCCTTATGAAACCTCGCCGAACGGAAACTCCGTGGTGTTGGAAGAACAAATGGCCAAGGTCAACGAAACATCCATTGATCATAAGTTTATGACCAAGATCTATAAAAAAAATCTGGACATGATCCGGATGGCTATCGGCAACAAGTAAACGACGCTTAAGACGGCTCTTATTGAAGAGTTAAGGGAGTAGGCACCATGGACGACATTATGAAGACGCTCAGAATTTCCTCCTCCGGGATGAGAGCGCAGGGGACTCGCCTGAGGGTGATTTCCGAAAATATTGCGAATGCCGGGTCAGTACCGCAATCGCCGGGCGAAACGCCGTACCGTCGCAAGGTCGTTACCTTCAAGAACACGCTCGATCGGACCATTGGTCTTGATACGGTCAAGGTCGACAAAGTGTTACCCGATCGTTCCGAATTCAAGAAGAAGTATGACCCGTCCCACCCGGCAGCGGGCAGTGATGGATACATCCAGACCCCCAACGTTAATTCACTGATCGAAATGATGGATATGCGCGAGGCGCAGCGTTCCTACGACGCCAATCTGAACGTCATGAAGACATCGAAAACCATGATTAACAACACCATCGACCTTTTGCGCTAATCGCGTTTGCGGCTTTAGGAAATTAGGAGTTTAAAATGGCAATTCCCGTACAAAATGTAGCAAATGCCGTCGCGGCCTATGCAAAATCGCCGCAAAACGCAGGCGCCGGAATGGAAGCGCGTGATGCCGGACAGGACAGTCCGTTTGCCGGTCTGGTCAAGGGCGCGATCAAAGAGGCGGTTAAGATTGGCGAAAAGCAGGAAGCGATCAGCTTGGCGGCTATTAATGACCGGGCCGATATGAATCAGGTGGTCACCGCCATTGCCGAAGCTGAAGCCACCTTGCAAGTGGTCGTTGCCGTTCGCGACAAGGTCGTTGATGCTTACAAGGAAATTCTTCGGATGCCGGTTTGATTTGTTGGCTGTTGAGGCAAGAATATGAATGAGGCTGCGGTTCTTGAAGTGGGACGTGATGCACTTTTCGTCATTTTAAAGACGGCCGGCCCGATTATGTTTTCCGGCCTGCTGATTGGTCTTGCCATTGCTCTGTTTCAGGCGTTGACAACGATTCAGGAAATGACCCTGACGTTTGTTCCGAAGATCATTGCTATTTTCTTCGCCATCGTCTTGTTCCTGCCGTTCATGATGACCACCGTCATCGAATTCTCGAACCGCTTGTTCGACCGAATCATCGCATTGGGCTGACAGGGAGGGGTGACGTTTCATGCTTGAGGAACTCCTGAAGCTTAACGTTTTTGCCTTCTTCCTGATCTTTGCCCGTGTAGGCGCCGTGTTCATGTTGTTGCCCGGATTCAGTTCCGATTACGTCAAGCCGATGATGCGCCTGGCCGTCGCGCTGGGGCTCAGCCTGATGCTGATGCCGTTCCTGATGAACAGCCTGCCGGGGATGCCCGAGACGGCGACAGGATTGGGCATACTGTTGATCGGAGAGGTCATTGTCGGGGGATTTCTCGGGCTGGTTGCCCGGGTTATGACCGCGGCCCTGCAAACAGCAGGAACTCTCATTGCACTTTTCTCCTCGCTGGCCAATGCCCTTATTCAGGATCCGATCACCAATCAGCAAAGCTCTATCCTTGCTTCATTTATGGGGACCATCGGGATGACTTTGTTGTTTATTACCGACCTGCATCATCTGATGATCAGGGGAATCGGCGAAAGCTATACCCTGTTCGTGCCGGGTCAGCCCCTGCCGTTGGCCGATTTTTCTGCGCTGGTTGCGCGCCGGGTCGCGGACTCGTTCACGCTGGGTGTGCAATTGGCGTCGCCGTTCATCGTCACATCAATGATTTATTACATTGGCCTTGGTATTTTGGGACGCCTGATGCAGGCATTGCCGGTTTTCTTTGTTGCCATGCCATTGCAAATCGGCGGACAGTTGATGTTGCTGTCATTATCCCTGACGACCATTTTCATGTATTTCCTGACACGTTATGAAGACAACCTGATTCACATGTTGGAGCCTTGATTTAATTGGCAGAAGACGAAGACGACTCATCAAAAACAGAAGAACCAACCCCGAAACGAATAAGAAAGGCTCGGGAGAAGGGTCAGGTTGCCCAATCGCAGGAAATCAAGCACTGGGCGATGCTGCTGGGCGCGGCTTTTGGCTTGATGATGATGTCATCGGGCATTGCCACAGATATTCGACTTCTCGGGGCGAAGTTCATCGGTGGCGGTTATCAGATGACGATAGGGCCCAGAGAAATTCAAAAAATGATGGCCGATGTTTTCATAGAGTTGGGGTTCATTCTGTGGCCGTTTTTGCTTGCTCTGGTGTTGATCGCCATCATCTCGAATTTGGCTCAGTTCGGTCTGATCTGGGCCCCGTCTAAAATAAAGCCGGACTTCAAGAAACTGGATCCGATCAAGGGCACAAAAAAAATATTTTCGGTCAAGGGTGTGATCGAGTTTGCCAAAGGCATTGTCAAAATCGCCACGGTGTCCCTGGTCGCTTATATTCTGGCAGTACCGCTTCTCGGTGACATAACGCTGTTCTCGTTGCGCGGCCTCGATACGGTTCTGGACCGGGTGCAGATTGTTGCTATCTGGTTCACGCTGGGGTCCATGGGGGTGATGACGGCGGTTGCCATGCTCGACCTGGCTTATCAGAAGTACAGCTACAACAAGCAAATGAAGATGACCAAGCAAGAGGTCAAGGAAGAGCTTAAGCAATCCGATGGTGACCCGCTGATTAAGGGACGCATCCGGAAAATCAGGGCCGAACGGGCCCAGCAGCGGATGATGGCATCTGTTCCGGAAGCCGATGTGGTGATTACCAACCCGACCCATTACGCCATCGCGCTGAAGTACAAAATGGATGATATGCAGGCACCGCTTCTGGTCGCCAAGGGTATCGATAGTCTGGCCTTTCGCATTCGTGAGGTGGCCGAGGAAAACGACGTTCCCATTGTCGAAAACCCGCCGCTTGCCCGTATCCTTTATGCTAATGTCGAGATTGACGAGGAAATCCCCGCAGAACACTACATGGCGGTGGCCGAGGCCATCGGCTATGTCATGCGGATGCGCGGCGAACTGCCGCCGATGGAGAGCGAATCTGGGCTCTAGGGGCGACGGATGGGACTGGGGTGAAAATCGATTGTGACGGATACGGATAGGCCTTCTTTTATACAGCCAGTGGCAGAAGCAATGGTGTCGGATCCGATATCGTTGCCGGTACCCAGGCGCTATCTGACTGCTGGAATTGGGGCCGCGGTGGTTTCGGGTCTCGCGAGCTTTGCCGCCCTGCAAACATCCGGATATCAGGCTCTGGCTCTGGCAGCCCTGGGCGGAGTCAGTATTGCCATTGCCGCAGGCGCCTTTGCGCGTTTTAGCGGTCGTGGGCGGCTTGAAGCGGTAATTGCCGAAGCCGTTAACAAAAGCGCAGAAGCGACGTTCGTCACCGCCATACCCGGTGAGCGTTCACAGTCGTTTATCTATGCCAATCCGGCGTTTCATCTGTTGTTCAAGGTCGATGGCCGCGAAATCGCAACGCCAGAGGATTTAGTTGGCCTGCTGTATGGCAGCGGTGAAGAACAACTGGAAGAATTCACGCGTCTTGAAGTGGCGTTGAATGCCTCGGTTCCGGGGCATGCCGTGCTGGCATTCCGCGGCCTGACCGGTGGCGTCGATTGGCGACGCATCTCGGTAGTGCCGTTTTCCAGTGGTCGCTATGCCCTGTGGCGGGCCGAAGACGTTACCGCCGAACGTGAACTGGATATGATTCGCCGCAGTGAAGATGAAATGCTGGCGGACTTTCTGGATAATCTTCCCGCCGGTTTCTTTTCCATCGATGCCCATGGCCGCATCCAATACGCCAACAGTGTCTTTATCGACTGGTTGGGGGTTCCGCTGGAAGAAATGCGGACGCGCAACATGCGATTTTCCGACTTTGTCGTCGCCGCCCGATCCGATGTAAATGCCGGTGATGATGAGGGCGATGATGGCGACGTGACCCTCAGGGGTGCCGGTGACAGTTTGTTTAAGGCCTGTCTGGTGCAGTCTGAACAGACCGATGATAGTGGCAACATGAATTACAGCCGCTCGATTCTGTTGCGAGACCTGACATGGCGCGGCAATGCCGGATATGGTGGCGGGACTGTAACGACAACGGCGTCGCACCGTCAGCGTTGGTTGTTTGATGAAGCGCCAGTCGGAATCGTGCTGCTCAACCTGAAGGGCGAGGTCGCCGACACCAACAGGGCCTTTTTGAAGTTGCTTGGCGTACACCGCGATACCGTCGTCGGTTATCCGTTTTCTGACCGCATCGCCAAGGAAGACCAGGGCGACGTTGCGGCTCAGTTATCGAAGGTGGTGATGGGCATTATGCCAGCCTCGCATCTGGAAGTGCGGATGCCGGCAATGGGAGAACGCGAACTGATGGCGTCGCTTTATGCCAGCCGCCTGGAAGATGACAGCGGAGAAGTTTCGGGGCTGGCCTTGCACTTTATCGATACCACCGAACAGAAAAACCTTGAGGTGCAGTTCGCCCATTCTCAAAAAATGCAGGCCGTTGGCCAGTTGGCCGGTGGCGTTGCCCATGACTTTAATAACTTGCTGACGGCGATGATTGGCTTTTCCGACCTGTTGCTCGGGCGGCACGGGCCGGATGATCCGTCGTTCTCAGACATCATGCAAATCAAGCAGAATGCCAACCGGGCGACCAATCTGGTCCGCCAATTGCTCGCTTTTTCCAGGCAGCAGACGCTGGAGCCGACAGTTCTCGACGTTACCGAGGCGCTATCGGATTTGTCCAATCTGTTGGGCCGCTTGATTGGTGAGAATATCGAACTTGAAATATCCCATGAACGTGATCTTGGCTTGTTGCTTTTCGATCACGGTCAATTCGATCAGGTGATTATCAATCTTGCTGTTAATGCACGCGATGCCATGCCCGGTGGCGGCACGGTGATGATCAAGACCTCGAACGTATCTTTGGAAAGTGCGGTGCAGAGGGGCCACGACGTGATGGCGGCTGGCGAGTACGTGCTGATCGTTGTCGGCGATACCGGTGTTGGCATTGCCAAGGAAGACCTGGGCCGAATATTCGAGCCATTCTTTTCGACCAAGGAAGTCGGTGCAGGAACCGGACTTGGGTTGTCGACGGTTTATGGCATCGTTCATCAGGCCGACGGTCATATATATGTCGACAGCGCCCCGGGCGACGGCACGACGTTCAATATTTATTTGCCGCGCTATGTCGACGAGACAGACGGCGAGGCACTTCGCCGCCAGGAAGCGAGCGAAGATGCGGTGGCGGCAGCGCAAGCCCAAGATGATCAGGGCGACCTGACCGGCGAGGGCACGGTGTTGCTGGTCGAAGACGAAGACGCGGTCCGCATGTTCGGCGCTCGCGCGCTCAGGAACAAGGGCTATCGGGTGCTCGAAGCGGGCGATGGTGAAGAGGCGCTGGACGTTATTAATTCAACAGACAGCCCCGTTGATTTGATTATATCCGACGTCGTCATGCCGGGCATGGATGGTCATACCCTGGTGAAGCTGCTGCTGCATGAACAGCCGGACCTGAAGATTATTTTGATGTCGGGCTATTCTGAAGACGTCTTCGCCGAAGATATCGAGGCCGATGCAAGCATCGAATTCCTGCCTAAACCGTTCAGCCTGAAAGACCTTGCCGGCAAGGTTAAGGATGTTCTGGGGTGAGCTGTGTTGGTGAGGACATAGGGATTCGCAACCCCAGTTAACATCATTGTTTGCACCGGAACATTACGCGAATATATCCTGAAAACATCAATAATATCAGATGGTTAAAAAAACAGGTTGCCAATGAGAACAAAACAGGTACAGTTATGCCAATTGCATCGCTAACAACCCTGTGGAATAAGAGAGGCAGACAGATGTCGAACAGCGCACTGAAGCTCGTGGAAAAAGATAACATGGATAAGAACAAGGCTCTTGATGCCGCTCTCGGTCAGATTGATCGCGCCTTTGGCAAGGGCTCGGTGATGCGTCTGGGGCAGCGCGAGACGGTTGAGACCGAAGTCATCTCATCGGGCTCTATCAGTCTCGACATTGCGCTGGGTATTGGTGGCTTGCCGCGTGGCCGGGTGATCGAAGTCTATGGCCCGGAAAGTTCCGGCAAGACGACGCTGGCCCTGCATGCCGTTGCCGAGGCTCAGAAAGTCGGCGGGACCTGTGCCTTTATCGATGCCGAACATGCACTTGATCCCAGCTATGCCAAGAAGCTCGGCGTAAATATCGATGAATTGCTGATTTCGCAGCCCGATGGTGGCGAGCAGGCTCTGGAAATCACCGATACCCTGGTGCGGTCTGGTGCCATAGATGTGCTGGTTATCGATTCTGTTGCCGCCCTAGTGCCCAGGGCCGAACTGGAAGGCGAAATGGGCGATCATCACGTTGGCCTGCAAGCCCGGTTGATGAGCCAGGCCCTGCGCAAGTTGACATCATCTGTCGCCAAATCGAACACGATGGTCATTTTCATCAATCAGATCAGAATGAAAATCGGCGTTATGTTCGGCAACCCGGAAACCACGACCGGTGGTAATGCACTGAAATTCTATTCGTCCATTCGCATGGAAATTCGCCGCATCGGCGCGATCAAGGATCGCGAAGAAGTAGTCGGCAACCGAACCCGCATCAAGGTCGTAAAAAACAAGCTGGCCCCGCCGTTCAAGACCATCGAATTTGACATCATGTACGGTGAAGGGTTCTCGAAGCTTGGTGATTTGATTGACCTGGGCGTCACCGCGGAAATCGTCGAAAAATCCGGCTCCTGGTTCTCGTACGGATCGGAACGGATTGGTCAGGGCCGTGAAAATGCCAAGACCTACCTAAGGGAACATCCGGAAATGGCCGATGCTATCGAGATGGCGATCCGTGAAAATGCCGGACTTGTTGGCGAGACCATGCTGGATGCTCCGGAATCGGTAGATGCCGAGGATGGCGAGGCTGATCCGGACGGCGATGTCCTGCCCGTTGCCGACGAATAATTAGGCCTGCCAAGCGTATTTACAGAAAACCTCCGTCTGGTCGTTCCCCGAATTTCGGCCAGAACATGAAAGCGCGGCCCCCGATCAATAATGGGGGGCCGTGTTTTTTGTTAAAAATCACCATATTCGGTTCTTAAAACCGTTTTGTTTAATGTCTATAGGCACTAGATTAACGGCCATGAGAACAGTCAATGATATCCGCCAGGCATTTATCGATTACTTCGTTGCCAATGGTCATGCCGAGGTCGCATCCAGTCCGCTGGTGCCGCTCAATGATCCGACGTTGATGTTTACTAATGCTGGCATGGTGCAGTTCAAGAATGTCTTCACCGGCAGCGAACATCGCGATTACAACCGTGCGGTGACTTCCCAGAAGTGCGTCCGCGCAGGCGGCAAGCACAACGACCTTGAAAACGTCGGCTATACGGCGCGCCACCACACGTTCTTCGAGATGCTCGGTAATTTCTCGTTTGGTGATTATTTCAAGGACGAAGCCATCGAATTAGCCTGGAATCTGATTACCAAGGAATTCGGGTTGCCTGCCGATAAGCTTTTGGCCACCGTTTATGCCGACGACGATCAGGCCTTTGATCTGTGGAAGAAAATTGCCGGACTGCCTGAAGACCGCATTATTCGCATCGCCACGTCCGATAACTTCTGGTCCATGGGCGATACCGGTCCTTGCGGTCCGTGTTCTGAAATTTTCTATGATCATGGCGACCATATTCCGGGCGGCCCGCCGGGCAGTCCCGATGAAGACGGCGACCGTTTTATCGAGATATGGAATCTGGTGTTCATGCAGTACGAGCAGTTAAGTGCTGAGGAACGCGTCGATCTGCCTAAGCCGTCTGTCGATACGGGTATGGGATTGGAGCGTATTGCAGCCGTCATGCAGGGCACCCATGACAATTATGAAACCGACATGATGCAGGCGCTGATCCATGCGTCGGCCGAGGCATCTCACACCGATGCCAACGGCGAGCATAAAGTGTCACACCGGGTTATCGCCGATCACTTGCGCGCCACGTCGTTCCTGATTGCCGATGGGGTGCTGCCGTCCAACGAAGGACGTGGTTACGTTTTGCGCCGGATCATGCGCCGCGCCATGCGTCATGCCCATATGATGGGCGCGTCTGATCCGACGATTTACAAGCTGGTGCCCTCGCTGGTCACCCAGATGGGTCAGGCCTTTCCCGAACTGAGCCGCGCCGAGGCCTTGATATCGGAAACCCTGAAGCTTGAGGAAAGCCGTTTCAAGACGACGCTGGATCGCGGCCTGAAATTGCTGGATGAAGCCACGGACAGCTTGGGTGAAAACGGGGTTCTTGACGGAGAAACCGCCTTCAAACTGTATGACACATACGGCTTCCCACTGGATCTGACGCAGGATGCGTTGCGAAACCGGCAGATGACCGTCGATGAAGATGGTTTTAATACCGCAATGGAACGCCAACGCGCCGAGGCCCGCGCCGCATGGTCCGGTTCTGGCGACGCCGCCACCGAAGAAGTCTGGTTTGCCATTCACGACGAATTGGGCGCGACCGAGTTCCAGGGCTATACGCGCGAGGAAATCGAGGGTCAGGTAACGGCAATCGTTGTCGATGGCGAACGTGTTGATGAAGCGGCGGAAGGAACCAGTGCTGCGGTGATCGTCAATCAAACGCCGTTTTATGGCGAGTCCGGTGGTCAGATGGGCGATACGGGTGAAATTCTTTATGCCGAGGGGGCGCGTTTCAAAGTCTCCGATACCCAGAAGAAGCTGGGTGATTTGCATGTCCATCATGGAACCGTTGGAGAGCACGTGCTGAAAGTCGGTGATACGGTACGGCTCATCGTCGACGGTGACAGACGCGCCGATCTGCGCGCCAATCATTCTGCCACTCACTTGTTGCACGAGGCCCTGCGTCGCAGTCTTGGCGATCATGTCACCCAAAAGGGATCGATGGTGTCGCCGGATCGGTTGCGTTTTGATATCAGCCATCCCAAGGCCGTCGACGGGGACGAGCTGTCCGCCGCCGAAGCAGAGGTCAATGCCCTGATCAGGGGTAATTCCGAAGTGACGACGCGCTTGATGACGCCGGATGAAGCGATTGAGGCCGGGGCGATGGCACTGTTTGGCGAGAAGTACGGCGACGAGGTCCGTGTCGTTGCCATGGGGACAAGCGTGGGTGATTCTGTCGGTGATTCAAATGATGGCGCGTACTCAACAGAACTGTGTGGCGGCACCCATGTGCGCCGGACTGGCGATATCGGCCTGATGAAGGTCATCAGCGAAGGTGCCGTGGCGTCCGGGGTGCGGCGCGTTGAGGCCCTGACGGGTCGCGGTGCACTGGAGTATCTGGAAGCCCAGGAAACTGCGCTGCAAACCACGGCGTCCTTGTTAAAGGCGCAACCGGCGGATGTTGCCGAACGGGTTCAGTCTCTGCTTGATGAACGCAAAAAACTTGAACGCGAATTGGCCGAAACCCGCAAGAAACTCGCCGCCGGTGGTGGTGATGGCGGCGGTGGTGCAGAGTCGGCGATCAAGGATATAGGCGGCGTTGCTTTCTCGCCTCGTTTGCTCGACGGAATGCCGGCCAAGGACATGAAGGGCCTGGCCGATGAAATCAAGCAACAGATGGGCTCCGGTGTCGTTGCTCTGGTCTCGGTCAATGATGGTAAGGTGTCGTTGGTGGTTGGCGTCAGCGACAGCCTGACCGACAAGATCGATGCCGTTGAACTGGTTCGTGCCGGTTCTCAAGCCGTTGGTGGCAAGGGTGGCGGCGGTCGCGCCGATATGGCACAGGCCGGTGGTCCCGATGGCGATAAAGCAGAAGCGGCACTGCAAGCAATTGAGGCGGCGCTGGCTGGTTAAGCCGTCTAGGCGTTGAAGTATTTCCCCGGGGTTTTACCAAGCGCTTTCTTGAACATGGCGATGAATGCGCTTTGGCTTTCATAGCCCAGGTCCATGGCGACATTGGTGACGGATGCGCCTGCGGCGAGCCGGGTTAGAGCCTCGAGCAAACGAGCTTGTTGCCGCCATTGACGGAAACTCATGTTGGTCTCTTTCTGAAACAACCGGGCCAGGGTTCGCGAACTGGTGCCAAGCCGGGTGGCCCAGCTTTCAAGTGAGCGGGAATCATTCGGATTTTCATAAAGGGTTTTGATGATCGGGCTTAGGCCCGGATGATCGGTTACGGGCAGGTGCATGGGGGTTTCGGGCAACGCCTTGATCTGATCAATCAACACGCCCATGAAACGACCGTCCGAACCGTTTATATCATAGAGAACTGGCGTTTCTACCGCTTTCAGAATCATCTCCCGCAAGAGCGGCGATACAGTGATGACGCAGCAATCCTGCGGCAGGCCTTTGATGGTGTCCGGATCTATATAAAGGCTTCTTACAGTGACGGTTCCCTTGGTGCTGACTTCGTGGTCGATCAAAGGGGGAATCCAGACGGCGCGAAGCGGTGGGACGACCCAGATGCCAATGGCGGTTTTGACGGTTATGACTCCTTTCGAGGCATAGAGCAACTGGGCCCGCCTGTGGTGATGGCGACCGATAACCCGACCGTTTGGTATTTCGGTTATGCGTGAGACAATGGGGCGCGGTACGGAATCGATTTCCGTATCGTCGTTGGGATGTCGCAGGTCAGACGATGCGTTTTGATGCGGAACAGCCTCTGTCATGTCCGGAACTCGCTATTATATGGCAAGATACCCCGTATAAGACAAATTAATTCGGGAGTAAAGTCTGCAAGATTTTTGGAATCGCAATCGAGCCATCTTGTCACCATCTGGATACAAGCGGTAGATGATGGAACGAAGATAAGAGACGACAAAGATATAAAGACGATATGGAAATACTGAAAAAATTTCAGGGGGAATGGAAGGGCGACTGGCGTCGGCCCGAAGTGCTGCTGGTGTTGATGGCGCTGGCCATGCCGCTGGCGTTTTCCACATGGATGGCGTTGATCAATAACTTTTCTGTAGAGCGTGCAGACTTTACCGGGGCCGAGATTGGTACCCTGCAAAGTCTGCGTGAAATTCCCGGCTTCCTGGCCTTCGGCGTGGTGTTCCTGTTGCCGATTTTTCGCGAACAGACACTGGCGCTGATATCGTTGATGCTGCTTGGCATCGGCACCGCCATTACCGGAATGTTCCCAACCGTCATAGGCCTGTATTTAACGACGGTGCTGATGTCCATCGGCTTTCATTATTACGAAACGGTGCGCCAGTCGGTCGTTTTGCAATGGATCGACAAGGAAGAAGCGCCGCATTTCATGGGCCAGTTGCTGGCCATTGGCTCGCTGGCCGGGCTGATTGCCTTTGCTTTGATCTGGCTGGCGCTGGATGTCCTCGGGGTGGATATGGTCTGGGTCTATGCGATGAGCGGCGGCATGACCATCGCCATCGTGGTGTTTTGTTTCAAGGCGTTTCCGAAATTTCCGGAACATGTCGAGCAGAATAAGAAGCTGGTACTGCGTAGTCAGTACTGGCTGTTTTATGCACTGACGTTCATGGCCGGGGCGCGACGTCAGATCTTCGTTGTTTTCGCCGGCTTCCTGATGGTCGAGAAATTCAATTTCAGCGCCGCGGACATCACCTTGATGTTCCTGGCAAACGGTGTGCTGACCATGTATTTCGCACCGCGCATCGGCAAGCTGATTGGCCGCTGGGGCGAACGCCGGGCGTTGACGTTTGAATATATCGGCCTGACCGGCGTCTTCATTGCCTATGCCTTTGTCGATACGGCCTGGGTCGCGGTCGGGCTGTACATCGTCGATCATCTGTTTTTTGCCATGGCCATCGCCATCAAGACCTATTTCCAGAAGATCGCCGATCCAGCCGATTTTGCATCGACCGCAGGCGTCAGTTTTTCCATCAACCACATCGCCGCCGTTTTCTTGCCGGTGCTCTTTGGCCTGTTGTGGCTGGTCTCGCCATCGGCAGTGTTCCTGGCCGGGGCGGGCATGGCAGCCCTGTCGCTGGTGCTGGCGCGATTGATTCCGGATACTCCGACCCGCGAAAATGTCGCCAATGTCGGACGCTATAAGGCCTTGCCCGCCGCAGAATAAGGCCCCTTGCCGCAACAGTCCCGGCTGCTTAGGCTGTTTATTCATGCATTGGGGATTCTTAAAGTGGGCGATTTTTTCGACAGATTCTCACAATTACAGGAATTACGCGATCTTGCGCTTGAGCTGATCGCTTGGCTCGGCGATAACGTTTTCGTCCTGTCGCCCCTGTTGCAGTTGCTGGCCATCGGCGTGGCATTTCTTATCGCCCGTTCTGTCGGACCGCGTCTGGAGGCAATGCTTGATCGGGCAACGCCGCCAGAGGGCTTCGAGGTCGCCTATGGTCATACTGTCCGGTTCCTGAAACCGCTGGCGCTTCCGGTCGTCTGGATCATTCTGTTGTGGTTCTCGCAGTTGGTTGCAGCCAACGCCAGTTGGTCCTATCACGTACTGCAAAGCGGCGTCAGTCTGCTAACCGCCTGGATCATTATCCGTATGGCAACGTTTGTCGTCGCCGACCCGGGATGGTCGCGCGCCATTACCGTCGTCGCATGGTCAATCGCGGCCTTGAACATTGTTGGATTGCTTGACCCAACCATCAAGATTCTCGACAGCATGGCGATCCAGTTTGGCGAGGTGCATGTCTCTGTTCTTGGTGTCGGCAAGGCGGTGGTGGCGCTGGGTGCTTTGTTGTGGCTGGCCGGTGTTGCTTCGACGTTGCTGGAAAAGCGCATTGCCAAGGTTTCGGCCTTGTCGCCGTCAGTGCAGGTGCTGTTCGGCAAGCTGATGAAGATCGTGCTGTTCTCGCTGGCATTTATCCTTGCCTTGAACAGCGTCGGCATTGATTTAACCGCACTCGCGGTATTCAGTGGTGCCGTCGGCCTAGGTATCGGTTTTGGCTTGCAAAAAGTCGTCTCCAACCTTCTCAGCGGTGTCATTTTGCTGCTCGATAAATCGGTGAAGCCGGGCGATGTCATCGCCGTCGGCGACACCTATGGCTGGATTAATTCTCTCAGCGCCCGATACGTTTCCGTCATTACCCGCGACGGCACGGAACATTTGATCCCGAACGAAGAGCTGATCTCGCAAAAGGTCGAGAACTGGTCCTACACCAATCGACTGGTGCGTCAGCGAATTCCAATCGGGATTTCCTATTCATCCGATGTCAGGAAGGCGATTGAGCTTTCCGTCGAGGCGGCGAAACAAGAAACCCGCGTGCTTGACGAACCGTCGCCGGTTTGTCACCTAAAAGGATTTGGCGACAGCGCCGTCGATCTGGAATTGCGCATCTGGTTGCGTGATCCGCAGAACGGTCTGTCAAACATTCGCAACCTGATCCTGCTTAGGATTTGGGACCTGTACCATGAAAACGGTATCGAGTTCCCGTACCCGCAACGCGACATCAGCGTTAAAGGCTCAGTCCCCGTGCGGATAGAGAATTAGAGGCTATTCCTTGAAGTCGGCAACGACGCGCATGGAGATGATCTTGTCGGGATCATCAACGGCACCATTGGACGACTGTTCGCCACGCTTGATTTTGCCGACAGCGGCCATACCACTGATCACCTTGCCCCAGACCGTGTACTGGCCGTCCAGATGAGCGGTTTTGGCAAAGACGATGAAAAACTGTGAATCGGCACTGTTGGGATTGGCCGACCGCGCCATCGACAGGGTGCCTCGTACGTGCGGCTCGTCGGAAAATTCGGCATCCAGATTTTTCCCGGATCCCCCCATGCCGGTGCCGGTCGGATCGCCCGTCTGTGCCATGAAACCACCGATAACGCGATGGAAGACGATGCCGTCATAGAATTTCTTGCGAACCAGTTCCTTGATCCGGGCGACATGATTGGGTGCCAGGTCGGGGCGCAGTTCAATAACGACGCGTCCGTCCTTCAATTCAAGGTAAAGGGCGTTTTCCGGGTCTTTGATTTCTGCGGCGTCTACGTCTTCAGGGATGCTGGTCATGATAAGTGCAATCAGCAGTGATACTGCGATAAGAGGAATACGGAACATGGGATTCTTTCTTCTGGTCTACTGTTGGGGGGAGATATGGGCTCAGTCGAACAGAGCGTCAATGGCGGACTGATCGAGGCCCTGGCCTTCCATTTGCGGCCCGGCGAGAAGTTTCTCGTCTTCGGTCTTTTCTTCGCCTTTGACTTCGACCTTGTCGAGTTCGTCCTTGCCCCACAGGTCAACTAGCGCGTTGACGCGTTCTTCGACATATGTGACTGATTTAACCACCTTGGTCACACGCTGTCCGGTGATGTCCTGGAACGAACAGGCTTCAAGAATAGTGCTGCCATTGTTGATGACTTTGTCGAGCAGGGCCATATGGGCGGGGTCCGACAAGGCAGAGCGCAGTTCATTGACGGCGTTCATGCTCTCTTCGGTGGCTTCCATGATGGTATTGGTTGCATCTTCCGTTGCCTTGACGATGGCATCCAGCTGTTCACCGGTGCTTTCGAACTGAAGTTCTTCATCATCGGGACGATTGATCGCGGCAATTTCTTGCCGCATACGCTGGACGTACAGGAATAGCCCGGACAATTCTTTCTTCAGTTGTACTGCTTCAATTTCTTCGCTCATGGCGGCTCCGCAACGCTGTCATTTTGTCTGTTTTGAATTTCAATCAATCAATCATAAGGCCTGACGGTCGTCTTTCCAGAGAAATTTAGCCGAATCAACACACTAAGGCTGGTCTAAGGAGGTTAACAAATTGTTTTAATGGCAAAATAAGCTGTTAGCCCTGTTTTTTGCCGAGCAGCGCTTTTTCCGCAAGCGTGAACAGTTTCTGCCTGTCATCGACACTTAAATCATCTAGGACGCTTGATTTTTCCTGGTGCACCGCGAGTGCATTGCGGATTAATTCGGCTCGTTCAGGCGTTTGTTCGATGGGCGCTGGGGCAGGGGGCATGCTATCGCTCTTGGTGTCGCCTGTGGCGATATCGGTGTTTACGGCGCGCTTTTTGTGCTCGCGAATGGTGCGATAATTATCTTTTGCCTTTTTATCCATAACGATGGACAAAAACGCGTCTGACAGGAATCTTTTAATCATCGTCGTCAAATTACCAAGTTTTTCTGTTCAGATAGCATGTCATCACAATCACCATACTGTATAAGATGTTTCCAAATTCTTTCCAAATCTCCGGCATGAGACAATTGATGAGCAGAATACTCCTTCGTCAGCTATTCGATGCAGCGGTTTCAGCCGCCGACCCGGCTTTGACGCTGGCCGAGCATCTGCCCAATAAACCCAAGGGACGCACCGTCGTCATCGGCGCAGGCAAGGCGGCCGCCAGCATGGCACGCGCTGTTGAGGCGCATTGGGACGGGCCGCTTTCCGGGCTGGCCGTGACCCGGTACGAACATGGCGCACCGTGCAACAGCATCGAGGTTATCGAGGCCGCCCACCCGGTGCCAGACGCTACCGGCGAGGATGCCGCATGGCGGGCACTTGAACTGGCCGACGGATTAGGGGCCGATGATCTGGCATTGTGTTTGATATCGGGCGGCGGCTCGGCCCTGCTGAGCCTTGCCGGGTTGGGGCTAAGCCTGGAAGATAAACAGGCGGTGAACAAGGAATTGCTGCGATCTGGCGCGACCATCTCGGAAATGAACTGTGTTCGAAAGCATTTGTCGGCAATCAAGGGCGGACGGCTGGCCCTAAAGGCTTATCCAGCGAAAATTCTGACATTGGCCATATCGGACGTTCCGGGTGATGACCCAGCGGTGATCGCGTCTGGGCCGACGGTCCCCGACCCGACGACCCTGGCCGATGCACGGGGCGTGCTGGACAAGTATTCCATTGATCCCGGCGATACCGTCAACGAAGCCCTGCACGATGAAGCGTTCGAAACACCGAAGCCGGGCGATGAACGCCTGTCGACGTCTGAACTGGTGCTGATCGCAACCCCGGCCATGGCGTTGGCGGCGGCGGCAAAAGAAGCAGAGAAGGCGGGCGTTACACCGGTTGTTCTGGGCGACGATATCGAAGGCGAAGCGCGCGAGGTCGCGCGGGAACATGCCGAACTGGCTTCGACAGCGAAACCGTCGTCAGTTCTGCTGTCAGGTGGCGAGACGACGGTTACCCTGAAGGGCAACGGGCGCGGTGGGCGAAATGCCGAATACATGCTGGCGCTGGCGATCGCCCTGGATGGTCGCGAAGGGGTCTCGGCAATCGCATGCGATACCGATGGTATCGATGGCAGCGAGGACAACGCCGGGTGCATCATTGATTCAACGACCCTGGAAAGGGCCCGCGCGTTGGGGCTGGACGCGCCCGCCATGTTGGCCGACAATGACGCCTATGGATTCTTCTCGGCCCTTGACGATCTTGTCATCACCGGTCCTACACTCACCAACGTCAACGATTTTCGCGCCATTCTGGTGCAATAAAATATTAATGGAGTTTGGCTATGACCTTGTCTGGTAAATATATTTCAGCAAGGAAGCCGGGTATCAACTTATGAGACGCAGACGCAATGCAAAGATTATCGCAACCCTGGGGCCAGGGTCTTCGAGCGAGAAAAAAATTGCCGAACTGTTTATGGCAGGTGCCGATGTATTCCGGCTGAACTTCAGTCACGGAACGCATGAGGATCATAAAAGGGTTCACGGCATTATTCGCGAGCTGGAAAAGAAGTTCGATCGCCCGATCGCGATCCTGATGGACCTGCAAGGCCCGAAACTCCGCCTTGGCGAATTCGAAGGTGGCAAGGCGAACCTTGTTACCGGCAACCCGTTTCGTCTGCAATTGGCAAAAGCCAAGGGCAATGACGTTAGTGCCAGTTTGCCGCACCCGGAAATTTTCGCTGCCCTGAAGCCGGAAATGAAGTTGCTGCTTGATGATGGGCGGGTGGTGCTGAAGGTTGCGCGTTGCGGTGAAGACTTTGCCGAAACCATGGTCGAGGTTGGCGGCGAATTGTCTAACCACAAAGGCGTCAACGTGCCGAGCGCTATTCTCGATTTGTCGCCGATTACAGAAAAGGACCGCCGCGATCTGGCTTTCGGCCTTGAACTTGGTGTTGATTGGGTGGCGCTGTCGTTCGTGCAGCGCCCGGAAGATGTCGCCGAGGCGAAGCGCCTGGTCGATGGACAGGCCGGGGTGCTAGCGAAGCTGGAAAAGCCATCGGCCATTGATTATTTGACAGAAATCGTCGCGTTGTCCGATGCGTTGATGGTGGCGCGTGGCGATCTGGGCGTTGAATTGCCGCCCGAAGACGTTCCGGCTATCCAGAAACAAATCATCTATTCGTGTCGGCAAGCCGGCAAGCCGGTCGTTGTCGCGACCCAGATGCTGGAATCGATGATTCATACTCCGACCCCGACCCGGGCCGAGGCATCTGACGTTGCCACCGCCATTTACGATGGTGCCGATGCCGTCATGTTGTCGGCAGAAACCGCCGTTGGCGAATTTGCCACCGAGTCCGTCGCCATGATGGACCGCATTATCAACCGCGTCGAAATTGATCCGATCTATCGCAAGATTACCGATGCCGAGCGACGCGAACCGGAGGCTACAGCCGCCGATGCGATCTCTGCGGCTGCCCGACAGACGGCGCAAACCGTCAGTGCAGCAGCCGTTGTTACGTTTTCCTCGTCTGGGTCAACGACCTTGCGTGCGGCACGCGAACGCCCGAATGTTCCCATCCTTGGCCTGACGCCGAATGTCGCAACGGCGCGTCGCCTGGCCATTGCCTGGGGCGTGCATTCACTGCAAACGCCAGATCTGACCAGTTTTACGGAAATGGTCAACATTGCGGTGACGGCGGCGGATAAACAGGAATTTGCTGTCGCCGGGGACGCCATTGTCGTTACCGCCGGGGTGCCGTTTGGAACGCCCGGCGCGACCAACATTCTCAGAATAGCCTGGGTTGAATAATCTCTAATGTTCGGTGACCTTCTAGCCATTATTGCGCCGGTGTTTGTGTGTGCTGGTATTGGCTATATCTGGGTCAAGCAGGACCGTCCCTTTGAAATGGATCTGGTGACGGCGCTGATGACCAACATTGGCGCGCCGAGCCTGATCTTCATCACCCTTGTCGAAGTCGAGATGACCTTCGATGCCTTCACCACCATGGCCTGGGCATCGGCGGCGGCAATCGCCGGGTTTACGATAATTTCAGGGGTAGTGTTGAAGGCGACCGGTTCAAACATCCGGGCTTTTATCCCGTCGATGATGTTCACCAACTGCGGCAACATGGGGCTGCCGCTGAGTCTGCTGGCGTTTGGCGATCCGGGTCTGGCGCTGGCCATCGTCTATTTCACGGTATCTTCGGTTTTCCAGTTCACCATCGGTGTCGGTATCGCGTCGGGTGAAATGTCTGTCAGCGGCCTGGCCAGAATTCCGATGCTCTATGCCATATTCGCCGCCGTCGCGGTTATCGCCAGTGGCGTCACTCCGCCGGATGTTATCTTGAATACGACAAGACTGCTTGGCGGCATGACCATCCCGATGATGTTGATTGCCCTTGGCGTATCACTGGGGCGGCTACGGGTCGCCAGTTTCAAGCGCAGTCTGTTGATGTCGTTGCTGCGGCTGGTCATGGGCTTTGCCGTTGGTTATGGCGTCGCCTGGGGCTTCGGTTTCGAAGGGCTGGAACGGGGTATCATCATCATGCAGTCGGCGATGCCTGTGGCCGTCTTTAATTACCTGTTTGCCGAACGCTACAAACATAACCCGGAAGAGGTCGCCGGCATGGTCGTGCTGTCGACGTTGATATCGTTTGCGACGTTGCCAGCCTTGTTATGGTACGTGATATAGACCCCCGGTTCGCCGTCAGCCATAAAGCGAATTCAGGGCCGCATCATAGGCTTCGATAATTTTGTGACGTCGGATTTTCATGGTCGGCGTCAACAGACCGCTGTCGATGGTGAACGGCGCGTCTGCGATGATAAAACGGCGAACCTTCTCGATGTTAGACAGTCGCTGATTGATGCGGTCGACAATTTCTCCGACGGCGGATTTAAAATCGGTGTTATCGACCAAATCGGCCAGTTCGTTCGAGCCGCCGGACTGTTTCGCCCATTCATGTATCCAATCGGGATCGGGAACGATGATGGCGCTCAGGTGCGGGCGTTTGTCACCATAAACCATGGCCTGGGATATCTCAGGCTCCAAAGTCAGCACGCCTTCGATGCGTTGCGGGGCGATATTGTCGCCGCCGGAATTGACGATGATATCTTTCTTGCGGTCGGTGATCAGCAGGCGACCCAGGTCGTCCTGATGGCCGATGTCGCCGGTGTGCAGCCAGCCATCGCGGATGCATTCGCGGGTGTCTTCATCGCGTCCCCAATAACCCTTCATCAGCAATTCACCGCGGACCAGGATTTCACCATCGGCGGCGATTTTCACTTCGACCGCAGTCATCGGGCGACCGACCGTGTCAATTTTGATCTGGTTCGGCCGGTTGACGCTGATCACGGGGCCGGTTTCGGTCAGGCCATAGCCTTGCAGGATGCGCAAGCCCAGCGCCAGAAAGAAGCTGCCGATGTCGGGGTTCAGGGGTGCGCCACCCGATACCAACGCCTTCAGGCGGCCACCAAAGCGGGCCTTGACCTTTTTGCGCACCAGAATACTGAGGATACCGTCGACAAGCCGTTCCGCGAGGCTAAGGGGCGTGGTGCCATCAAGCCGCTTACAGCCCAGTTCGACGGCCCGCATGAATAACTTTTCCTTCATGCCGCCCTGCGCTTTAACGCCGCGGCTGATACGCAGGTGGAATGTTTCGTACAGGCGCGGTACCGCCGTCATGATCGTCGGGCGGGCTTCGATCATATTGGCGGCCAGGGTCTCGGCCCCTTCGGCGTAATAGATTTCGGCCCCGATGGACATGGGGAAGAATTGCCCCGCCGTGTGCTCATAGGAATGTGACAACGGCAGGAATGACAGGAATACTTCATCGCCCAGACCGATTTCCTGCAAGGCATCCCGGGCCCCGGTGCAATTGTGCAGGATGGCGCCGTGCGACAGCATCACGCCCTTGGGGACACCGCCGGTGCCCGATGTATAGATAAGGCAACAGGTATCATCGCGTTTAATCCCCGCGACCTGTTCGACGACGTTTTCGTGGCGCGCCGCGCCCATCGCCAGAACCTCGCCCCACATATGGATTTCGATGCCGATGTTCTGGGCGATGTCGGGCTGTTCGATGGCGATGACGCTTTCAAGGGCAGATGCCTGAACGGCGGCGGGCAGCAGGCGCTCTGCCAGTTTTGCCGTCGAAACGATGGCCAGTCTGGCACCACTATCGGAGAGAATGTGCAGATGGTCGTCCTTGGTGTTGGTGATATAGGCAGGCACCGTGATGGCACCGATCGCCATAATCGCCAGATCGGCAATCAGCCATTCCGGGCGATTTTCAGAAACCAGAACGACACGGTCACCGGCTTCGATGCCCAGTGCCGCGAGCCCACGTGCCAGTTCACTGACCTGGGCCGCGGTTTCGCGCCAGGTCATGGCCCGGTAATTGCCATCTTTCTTGGCCCACAGGAAAGGCGCTTCGCCCTTGTCTTCGACCCTTTCGAAAAACAGGTTAAGCAGATTTTGTGATTGTTCGGCGGTGTTCATTATCAATACTGTTTCTTCGTGGTTGTGCTGGTTAGTATCCAGCCTTATATGCGTCCGGTGTGCAATGGAGAATTTAATGACTGCCGAGAATAAAACTGCTGAGTTGCCGGAATGGAATCTGGACGATTTGTATCACAGCCCTGAGGCGGAAGAGCTGGAAGTGGACCTGAAACGGGCCGACAGCCTTTCTGAGGTCTTCGCCGGGAAGTATCAAGGCAAGCTTGCAGAACTGGACGGCGATACTCTGGGCGCGGCTATTGCCGATTTCGAAACGTTGACGGAAATTCTCCATAAGGTGATGAGCTATGCCCAGCTTTTGTTCGCAGCCGACGTGGAAAATGCAGACAACGCGCGTTTTCACCAGACCATGCAGGAACGCGTTACTGATATCTCGACGAAGACGCTGTTTTTTCAGCTGGAACTGAACCGGCTTGATGATGAAATTCTTGAAGGCCAGCTAAAATCCCCGAAAGCGGCCCATTACGCCCCGTGGATCCGGGATGTCCGGGCCTTTCGCGAGCACCAGCTGTCAGACGATCTGGAAAAGCTGCTACACGAAAAATCCGTCAGTGGCTCCAACGCCTGGGTCCGCCTGTTCGACGAGACGCAAGCCGCCATGCGTTTCCCCGTCGACGGCGATGACCTGACCATGTCTGACATACTGAACCGATTGTCGGAACCGGATGCAGATACCCGCAAGGTGGCGGCGAAAGCTTTGGGCAAGGGGCTTGCTGAAAATTCCAGGCTGTTTTCGCTCGTCACCAATACGCTGGCCAAGGACAAGGCGACGGAAGATGCGTGGCGGTCCTATCGGCGACCGATTTCCAGTCGCAACCTGTCCAATCAGGTCGAAGACAATGTCGTCGATGCGTTGGTGTCTTCGGTCAAGGAGTCATATCCGGACCTGTCACATCGTTATTACAAGCTGAAGGCAAAGTGGTTTGGCGTCGATGCGCTGGATTACTGGGATCGCAACGCACCACTGCCCGACGATGACGCAAAATTATACGACTGGGACATGGCGCAAAAAACGGTGCTTGATGCTTACGGCCAGTTCGATCCTGAAATGGCCGATATTGCCACCCACTTTTTTGATAAGCGCTGGATTGATGCGGCCCTGCGCCCGGGCAAGGATTCCGGCGCTTTCTCTCATTCCACGGTGCCCTCAGCTCATCCCTATATCCTGATGAATTTCCACGGCAAGGCGCGCGATGTGATGACGCTGGCCCATGAACTGGGTCACGGTGTTCATCAGGTTCTAGCGGCGGGCCAAGGCACGTTGATGGCCGACACCCCCCTGACGACGGCGGAAACCGCGTCGGTGTTCGGTGAAATGCTGACTTTCAGGTCCTTGCTGGATGCCGAAGATGATCCGGGGCTGAGGCGCATATTGCTGGCTGGCAAGGTCGAGGACATGCTCAACACGGTGGTCCGGCAAATCGCCTTCCATGAATTTGAAACGCTGGTGCACGGCGAACGGGCGGCGGGTGAATTGTCGGTCGAGCGTCTGGGCGACATCTGGATGCAGGTGCAAAGCGACAGTTTGGGCGACGGCATTCGTCTTGATGATGATTATCGGTCTTACTGGTCTTACATCCCGCATTTCATTCATTCGCCGTTTTATGTTTACGCTTACGCTTTCGGCGATTGTCTGGTGAATTCCCTGTATGATGTATTCGCATCCGGCCATCCCGGTTTTCAGGCCAAGTATCTTGAAATGCTGTCTGGTGGCGGTACACGCATGCACAAGGAATTGTTGGCCCCGTTCGGTCTGGACGCTTCGGATCCGGATTTCTGGAAGCGCGGATTGAAAATGGTTTCAGGATTTATCGATGAATTGGAAGGAAACGAATAAATGATAATCAGCACGACAGACGGCATTGAAGGCCGCAGCATTTCTGCCTATTCCGGCATTGTTTCCGGCGAGGCCGTCATGGGCACGAATATTTTTCGCGACATGTTCGCCAGTATCCGCGATATTGTTGGTGGTCGTTCCGGTTCTTATGAAAAAGAACTGCGCAACGCCAAGACGCTGGCCCTGGAAGCCATGCAGGCAGAAGCCGAAGAACTGGGGGCAGATGCTATCGTTGCCGTCGATCTGGACTATGAATCCATCGGCAGTGGCGACAAGTCCATGTTGATGGTTACGGCGAACGGGACGGCTATAAAATTGGCCTGATCCGGTCTGTGATAAAATTTCGATTTTGATGTGTTGCGGGTCTTGTGGAAGGTGCCTGAAAGGTGCATAACGCGACCTGAGGTTCGGGTAAATACCCCTAGGGAAAACAAGGAATTTCCGACTATGAAGATTGCTATTCCGAAGGAGAGCCAATCCGACGAAACGCGGGTCGCCGCGTCGCCGGAAGTGGTGGGCAAGCTGATCGGCCTTGGCTTCGATGTCATCGTCGAGTCCGGTGCCGGTGCGACAGCATCATTTGTTGATGCCGCTTACAAAGAGGCCGGTGCATCGATTGCCAAAAATACCGGACAGGCACTGAAAGACGCCGATGTCGTCTTGAAGGTGCAACGCCCGTCGACAGGTGGGGATAACAGCGAAGCCGCGATGATGAAAAAAGGTGCAATCCTGATTTGCAGCCTGCAGGCGTTGTCGTCGGAAAAGGAAATGAAGGCCATCGCCAAGGCAGGCATCACCGCCATCGCCATGGAATTGATGCCGCGTATTACCCGTGCCCAGTCGATGGATATCCTGTCGTCGCAAAGTAACCTCGCCGGTTACAAGGCGGTGCTTGATGCCGGAGACGTTTATGGTCGGTCTTTCCCGATGATGATGACGGCGGCGGGCACCGTTGCCCCGGCCAAAGTCTTTATCATGGGTGTTGGCGTCGCCGGTTTGCAGGCCATTGCCACGGCCAAGCGCTTGGGCGCCGTTGTTACCGCAACAGACGTTCGCCCGGCAACCAAGGAACAGGTCGAAAGCCTGGGGGGTAAATTTCTGGTGGTTGACCCGGAAATGGAAAAAGACGCCCAGACCGCAGGCGGCTATGCCAAGGAAATGCCGCCCGAGTATTTCGAAAAACAGAAAAAAGTCGTCGCCGAGCATATTGCCAAGCAAGATATTGTCATTACCACGGCGTTGATTCCCGGACGCCCGGCCCCGGTGCTGGTCACCGAGGAAATGGTCAAGACGATGAAGCAGGGTTCGGTCATTATTGATCTGGCGGTCGAGGCCGGTGGCAACTGTCCGCTAAGCAAGTTTGGCGAGATCGTCGATGTCGATGGCGTCAAGATTGTCGGCCATGCCAACGTTCCGGGCCGCTTGCCGGAAGTCGCCAGTTCGCTGTTTGGGCGCAACTTGCTTAATTTCCTGACGCCGCACGTGGATTCAGACAGCAAGACCCTGAAACTGGACTTCGAAGATGAAACCGTATCGGGAACCATGATTTGCCACGATGGCAAGATGGTTCATCCGATGCTCGGCGGAAAGCCCAAGAAAAAAGAGAAAGCTGAAGAACCCGCCAAGAAAAAGACCCCGGAGACGGACAAAAAGGGGAAAAATAAATGAGTGCACAATCCATAGCCGAAGGCGCAACCGAACTGGCCAATGAAGCCGGCAGGCTCGCCGATCAAGCCCTGCAACTGGCAAGCGAAGCGTCGCAATTGGTCGCCGCATCCGGTGCAGTGGGCGGCGATACCTTCCTGTCGCTGTTTACGATTTTCGTAATGGCCTGCTTTGTCGGCTTTTACGTTGTCTGGAGTGTCACCCCGGCGTTGCATTCGCCGCTGATGGCCGTCACCAACGCTATTTCATCGGTGATTATCGTCGGTGGCCTGCTGGCTGCCGGTCCGGCCGAAATGGACTTCGCCAAGACCATGGGTTTCATGGCGGTGATGCTTGCTTCGGTCAATATCTTCGGTGGATTTATTGTCACCCAGCGCATGCTGTCCATGTTCAAAAAGAAAAAGCCCAAAGAAACCGCTAAGGGGAACGCGTGATGTCTGGAACTTTAACAGGCTTTGCCTATCTGATTTCGTCGGTACTGTTCATTCTCGCCCTCAGGGGGCTGTCGTCGCCTGAAACGGCGCGTACCGGCAATATGTTGGGTATCGCGGGTATGGTGATCGCCATCCTGACGACGCTGATGTCACCCGGCGTCATCAGCTATTCAATGATCCTGCTGGCAATGGTAATCGGTGGTTCCATCGGTACCGTGGTCGCACTGAAGATCAACATGACGGCGCTGCCGCAATTGGTCGCGGCCTTTCACTCACTGGTTGGTCTGGCTGCCGTGTTCGTTGCCGCCGCCGCCTTTTTCAGGCCGGAAGCCTATGGTATCGGCACTGTTGGAGACATCGCAGCGGCCAGCATGATCGAGCTGTCACTGGGTGCAGCCATCGGTGCCATAACCTTTTCCGGTTCGGTCATCGCATTTGCCAAACTGCAGGGAATCATGAGCGGCGCACCGATTACATTCGGTTTGCAGCACAAGCTGAATGCCGCCATTGGCCTGGGCATCCTGATCGCCATCGTCGGGCTGGTCACGGATCAGTCTGAAACCATGTTCTGGACCCTGATCGCGTTGTCGTTCCTGATCGGCTTCCTGATCATTATTCCCATTGGCGGGGCCGACATGCCGGTCGTCGTCTCAATGCTGAACTCGTATTCGGGTTGGGCGGCTTGCGGCATTGGTTTCACACTGTCGAACCCGGCGCTGATTATTACCGGCGCGCTGGTTGGGTCGTCCGGTGCGATCCTCAGCTACATCATGTGCAAGGGAATGAACCGTTCCATCTTTAACGTCTTGTTGGGCGGATTCGGTGGCGAGGCCGCTGGGACGGCTGTCGGCAGTGACGGCGTCGAGAGGGCAGTCAAGTCAGGTTCTGCCGATGATGCGGGCTTCCTGATGAAGAACGCATCCAAGGTCATCATCGTTCCCGGTTACGGCATGGCCGTTGCCCAGGCTCAGCACGCACTGCGTGAAATGTCTGATCTGTTGAAGGAAGAGGGGGTCGATGTTTCCTATGCCATTCACCCCGTCGCCGGACGCATGCCCGGACACATGAACGTGCTGCTGGCCGAAGCCAACGTGCCTTATGACGAAGTCTTCGAGCTGGAAGAAATCAATCATGAATTCGCCAGCGCCGACGTCGCTTTCGTCATCGGTGCCAACGACGTCACCAACCCGGCGGCCAAGACCGACAAGACCAGTGCCATCTACGGGATGCCGATTCTGGATGTGGAAAAGGCCGGAACCGTGCTGTTTTCCAAGCGGTCCATGGGCTCTGGCTATGCCGGTGTCGATAATGAATTGTTCTTTGCCGACAACACCATGATGCTGTTCGGTGATGCCAAGAAAATGGCTGAGGAAATCGTCCAGGCACTTGGTTAGCGCCCTGTGGGGCGCTTATTGCTGCCCCTCAGTCGCCGGGCGGGGCTATTCGCCCCTTGGCTTTCGCCGAACGGTCGGCGGCCCGCAGTCGCGGGCTTGGTAGGGAAATATTACTGCCGAGAATTAAAGTCAGACTTCCAGAGTTCTCGCCACGCGTAGCGTGCGCCTACAACTTGAACCCAGACAAGCAAACGCGCACCTTAGGAATTACCTGAGGTGCGCAGTAGCTGTCTTTAGAAACCTCGAAAACTAGAAGCCTTCGCGCTCCAGGCGCTTGCGTTCCAGCTTGCGGCTACGGCTGATGGCTTCGGCTTTTTGGCGAGCCCTGCGTTCAGACGGCTTTTCGAAAGCGCGGCGCAGCTTCATTTCACGGAAGACGCCTTCGCGTTGCAGTTTCTTTTTCAGGGCCTTCAAGGCCTGATCGACATTGTTGTCGCGGACAGTGACGTACACTTTGATCGCTCTCTTTCATGTTTGGTAGAATCAACGGAAACAACAGGTTTTCATTGATGAGGCGCGCTTGTAACATATAGTTTCCATCCTGTGAAGGACTAATCAAAGGGATATTGCGCGTTCATGGCTATATTGAAGATTGCCCGTATCGGTCATCCTTACCTCAGGAAAAAATCCGTAGAGATAGAGGACCCGACGGCACCCGAAATTCGCGAACTGGTCGCCAATATGGTTGATACCCTGGCGGATGCCGGGGGGGTCGGACTGGCCGCGCCACAGGTCCACGAAATGCTGCGTCTGGTCATTTTTTTCGTACCGTTGGCCAGCGAGGCCGCCGACCGTTACCACGATGCTGGGCTTGAAGACGATGACGAGGAAATTGCCCTGACGGTGTTGGTTAATCCAGTGATCGAGGCCATCGGCAACGAGACCGAGGCGGCTTACGAGGGGTGTCTGTCGATCCCCCACATGACCGGCGAGGTTCGCCGCCCGCGCCACATCAGATATCGCGGGCTTGATCTGGACGGCAATGTCATCGAGCGCGAGGCCGAAGGCTTCCATGCGCGCGTCGTCCAGCATGAATGCGACCATTTGGATGGCATTCTTTATCCGCAGCGGATGGATGATATGTCGACCTTTGGTTATAGTGACGAGGTCCAAAAGGACGATGACCTGCCGGAGTCAAAATAAATGACGGAAAAACATGATCATCAGGAGTTTCGAGACCTGATCTTGCTGGCTACCCTGCCGCATGTGGTTTTTGAAGGCTGGTCGGCAAGCGCCATGGAACAAGGTGCTGCGGATTTCCCTGAATTGGGCGACAAGGCCGCCGAGCGTGCCTTCCCCGGTGGCCCTGCCGATCTGGCCGCGCACTTCGCCGATTGGGCCGACCGTCGGATGCTTGCAGAGATGGAAAAGCTTGATATTGAATCCATGCGGGTCCGTGATCGTATCGCCGCCGGTGTCCGTCTCAGGCTTCAGGTGCTAAGCCCCCATCGTGAGGCGATACGCCGCATGTTGGCGTTTCTGGCGCTTCCCGGGCATGCCGGGTTGGCGTTGAAGGCGACCTATAATACCAGCAGCGCCATCTGGTACGCGGCGGGGGATGAAAGCACCGACTTCAATTTTTATACGAAACGCGGCCTGCTTGCCCCGGTGCTCGTCTCGACGACCCTGTACTGGATGTCCGATGCAGGCGACGAAAACGGGGATACGCCCGATACCTGGGATTTTCTGGACCGGCGCATTGGTGACGTGTTGAAAATTCCGCCGCTCAAGGCGCGAATATCCAATCGGCTGTCGCAAATGCCGTCGCCTTTTAAAGTCTACAAGCGATTCGCAGAAGCAGTTCAGGCGAGAAGGTAGTTAACGCATCCTTCGGATGCTGCACCTCAGTCGCCGGGCGGGGCTCCTCGCCCCTTGGCTTTCGCCGAACGGTCGGCGGCCCGCAGTCGCGGGCTTGTAAAAGTAAAGTTCCTGTCAAAATCAGGACTTGGCTTCCAGAGGCTGCGCCGCGCAGCGCGCTTACAAGACGAATTTATTCGTCGATTGGTTCTTCCTGAACGCCAGCCGTCTGGGCGGCGCGGAAATCATCCAGCGACTTGGCTGCGGTGTCGTCGGAAATGGCGACGATGGCGGCGGCCAGCATGGCGGCATTAATGGCGCCTGCCTTGCCCAACCCCAGCGTTCCGACGGGAATGCCCGGCGGCATCTGGGTCATTGCCAACATGGCGTCCAGGCCCCCCATCATCTGACCTTCCATAGGGACGCCCAAAACCGGCAACGGCGTGACGGCGGCGGCGGAACCAGGCAGGGCGGCAGCCATACCGGCACCGGCAATAATGACTTTCAGGCCACGGTCACGGGCACCTTTGCAATAAGCTTCGACGCGGTCCGGTGTTCGGTGCGCCGACATGATTTTACTTTCGCACGCAATGCCAAGGGATTCCAGTCGGTCGGCTGCGTTTCGCATGGTCTTCCAGTCTGACTGGCTGCCCATGATAATACCGACGGTGGGGGTCGTGTCACTCATACTCAGGTTCCTTGTTCAGGCCCGGAAAGCCGAGGATTATAGGCATCAAACCCGGACTGGCAAGCGGAACCGGTGGTTGAAAACATGAAAACCATTTTTTAACCAGTTCAGGCGATGATAAAATGCACACAGGTAAGTCTGCTGAGGGATATTAACATGGCTGATATATCCGAACCGGCTCCGATTCCTTCACTTCCGCCCAATGACCGGCGGCACCCCGACACGCGCACGAAAAAAGATGAGGAGTCGCCCGAAGAAAAGAATCAGGAGCACGCTGAAGGCAGCGGCGTTGCCGATGTCACCACCATCATGGGCATTCCGGCCGAAGAATTGACGCCGAAGGTCCAAGAGGTCATGTCCAGCCTGATGGCCCAGTTCGACAAGATCAGAAACGAGTTGGAAGCGGCAAACGCGCACAATCATTATCTTGAAGAGTTGGTCGAGAAGCATCCCTTTTTGCCGGTGGTTAACCGTCGCGGACTGCATCGCGAGTTGTCGCGTATGCTGGCACTGGCCGAGCGCGCCGAAATAAAGAACACCTTCGTTTGTTTTCATGTGCGCAATATCGAGGATATCCGCCGCAGGTATGGTCATGGCGCGGCAGAGGACGGACTGGTGCTGACGGCAGAGCGGCTGGCCGGTGAAACGCGTGAGGCGGATGTTCTGGGCAATCTTGGCGGACATGATTTTGGTGTGATCCTGACCTTGTCAGACAGCGAGGATGCCAGCACCAAGGCTGCTTCCATGGCCGCAGCGGTCGAGGCCGCGTTGCTGGATGCCAATGGGGATCAATTATCGCTGGAGGTTGCCTATGGCCTGCATACATTCGAGCCGGGGGATACGGCTGAAAGCCTGATCGACAAGGCCGATGAGGATTTGCTTGTTCGCGAACGCGGTGAAAGATAGGGCCGAGCTGTCAGCCAACAAGACGTCAGGCGATGATGTCAGGCAGCAAGCGATTTTCCAGTTCGGTGATTTCGTCTTTTAAAATCAGCTTTCGCTTCTTCAGACGCTGAACCTGGACCTGATTATAGGTTCCGTCTTCGGTCAGCCTGGCGATAACATCGTCCAGATCACGATGTTCCGCCATTAATTCCGCCAGATGGTGTTTGAGAGAATCTGTGTCGTTCATATTCGCCGCTGTATTTGCCCCTGATCGGCTGTTCGATGGGCACTATATCAAACTTTTTATCGTTTCGCTGCGATTATAGCGCTGCAAGTTCGCTGGATTAATTGTCCGAATTCGACTATGATATACATCTTGTGTGAAACCACCTGAAAAGGGAGGACCCCCAATTATGAGCCTTGACGAGAGGAAGTATTCCCTAAAAGAAAAGCATGAAGCTCTTAAACATGAAATTGAGGATGAAGAAAAGAGGCCACACCCAGACGATATTCACCTCCATGATTTGAAGAAGATGAAGCTCAACATCAAGGATGAGCTGGCAGACATGTAGGTATTTACAAGCAGGCTTAAACGCCTGCTTTTTTTATTAGCATCGCCCGGACCCGGATTGAATGCCCGGTCCGGGCGATGTCGTTCCCGGTATTCAGAAACAGGACTTAATACGTGAAAAGCGGACGCCATTTCCTTCAAATCCCCGGACCGACCAATGTGCCCGACCGAATCTTGCGGGCCATGGACCGTGCGACCATCGACCACCGCGGCGCTGATTTCGCTGAACTTGGCTTGCGGGTTCTGGATGGGCTGAAAGATGTGTTCAAGACGACGGGGCCGGTAATTATCTATCCGGCGTCGGGAACAGGGGCCTGGGAAGCCGCTTTGGTTAACACCCTGTCGACCGGCGACCGGGTGCTGATGTGCGAAACCGGACAATTTTCCACCTTGTGGGCGAACCTTGCCGCACGTTTCGGTCTTGATGTCGAGGTGTTGTCCGGTGATTGGCACACAGGTGCCGACACAGCAAGGATTGCAGATGCACTGAGCGCCGATAAAGAGCACGCCATCAAGGCCGTCTGTGTCGTTCATAACGAGACCTCGACCGGGGTCACCAGTAATGTCGCGGGCGTTCGTGCGGCAATGGATACAGCGGGGCACCCGGCCCTGTTGATGGTCGATACCATTTCGTCGCTGGCGTGTATGGACTATCGTCACGACGATTGGGGCGTCGATGTTACCGTCAGCGGCTCGCAAAAAGGGCTAATGCTGCCGCCGGGGCTGTCATTCACGGCGATCAGCGACAAGGCGCTGGTGGCAAGCGAGACGTCCGACTTCGCCAAGTCCTATTGGCGCTGGCAGGACATGTTGGAAGCCAACAAGAAAGGCTTTTTCCCCTATACGCCGGCAACCAATCTTCTGTACGGCCTGAAAGAGGCACTGGCGATGCTGGACGAGGAAGGGCTGGACAATGTGTTTGCCCGCCACGCCCGCCACGCCCAGGCGACCCGTCTGGCCGTCGCCGCCTGGGGACTGGAAACCTGCTGCCTGAACCCGCAAGAACACAGCGCATCACTGACCGCCGTGATGATGCCGGACGGTCAGGATGCCGATGCCTTCAGGGCACGGGTGCTCGATACATTCGATATGTCGCTGGGCTCTGGCCTCGGCAAAATGGCGGGGCGGTTGTTCCGTATCGGTCATTTGGGCGATTTCAACGACCTCAGCCTGTGCGGCACCCTCGCGGGCGTTGAAATGGGACTGCGTCAATTTGGCGTCGATGGTGCCATCGGCGGCGTCGATGCGGCGATGGAATATCTGTCCAGGGTTCAAACTCATTAAAACCATGCAATTGCGTCAGGTCAGGAAGGTCGAATGCACGGAAATCAACGCGACGGACATGCCATAGCATATTCGAGCGTTATTGACACCGCAGTCGTCCTTCCTGACCTGACCCGGAGGGCGAGGGTCTTTTAGCCAAAGGGTGCGTCGAAAAAACTTGACGATGCACCACATCGCCTGCGTTTCTACTCCTGCCCTTTGGCTAAATTACCTCTCGCGCAATGGATCGTTTTAATGAGTCTGGACCCTAGCCCCTAGCCATGGGGCTTGTTTTGCCGCACAATTTCCCAAATGAATAATCTGGGGAGGCGGTTCAATGTCCGATGCCTATATACAAGCACACACGCGTTCACTCGAAGACCCCGATGGGTATTGGGGCGAGATCGCAGAAGATATCGTTTGGACAAAGAAATGGGACAAGGTCCTCGATTCTTCAAACCCGCCGTTTTATCGCTGGTTCGCTGGCGGAGAGCTGAACACCTGTTTCAATGCGCTCGACCGCCATGTAGAAGAAGGCCGCGGCGAACAGGCGGCATTGATTTACGACAGCCCGGTTACCGATACGGTCCGTACATACAGCTATAGCCAGCTTCGTGACGAGACGGCGAAATTCGCCGGTGTGCTGGCATCCCATGGGGTGGCCAAGGGCGACAGGGTTATCGTCTATATGCCGATGATTCCAGAAGCGGCCATCGCCATGCTGGCGTGTGCGCGTCTGGGTGCCGTTCATTCCGTCGTCTTTGGCGGGTTTGCCGCCAACGAGCTGGCGGTTCGCATCAACGATGCCAAGCCGAAGGCCATCGTCAGCGCATCGTGTGGTCTTGAGGCCGGACGCGTCATCGAATACATGCCGCTGTTGAACGAGGCCATTAATATCGCAACCCACAAGCCCGATGCATGTGTCATTTTGCAGCGCGAGCAAGCCGTTGCAGACTTGACCGATGGCCGTGATGTCGACTGGGCCGAAGCCATGACGACGGCCGAGCCCCATGATTGCGTGCCGGTCGCCGCAACCGATCCGCTGTATATTCTGTATACGTCGGGCACCACCGGCGAGCCGAAGGGCGTGGTGCGTGATAATGGCGGCCATGCGGTGGCCCTGAAATGGACCATGAAGACGGTTTATAATATTGAGCCGGGTGACGTGTACTGGGCGGCGTCCGACGTCGGCTGGGTCGTCGGCCATTCCTATATCGTCTATGCGCCGTTATTGAACGGCAACACCACCATCCTGTTCGAAGGAAAACCGGTCGGCACGCCGGACGCAGGTGCCTTCTGGCGGGTGATATCCGATCACAAGGTGAAGGTCATGTTTACAGCGCCGACGGCGTTCCGCGCCATCAAACGCGAGGACCCCGACGCCGAATTGATGAAGCAATATGACCTGTCCGCATTCGAAATGTTGTTCCTTGCGGGTGAGCGTACCGACCCCGATACCCTGCATTGGGCCGAAGATAATCTTGGCGTTCCGGTTATTGATCACTGGTGGCAGACCGAGACCGGCTGGTCCATCGCCACCAACTGCATGGGGCTGCATGCCTATCCGGTGAAGCCGGGCTCGCCGACGAAAGCAGCACCGGGCTGGGATGTTCAGGTTCTCGATGACGCGGCGAACCCGGTCAAGGCCGGGGACATCGGTGCCATCTGTTGCAAACTGCCGTTGCCGCCGGGAACCCTGCCGAGCCTGTGGAATGCCGATGACCGGTATAAACAGGCGTATCTGGAAGAATTTCCGGGTTTCTACAAGACGGCAGATGCCGGTTACATCGACGAAGAGGGCTATCTGTACATCATGGCCCGCACCGATGACATCATCAACGTCGCCGGGCACCGCCTGTCGACGGGCGGTATGGAAGAAGTGCTGGCCGCCCACGCCGATGTTGCCGAATGTGCGGTGCTGGGCGTTGCCGATGACCTGAAGGGCCAGTTGCCGGTTGGCTTCCTGGTGCTGAAGGCCGGTGTTGATCGGGACCACGCCGAGATCGTTACCGAAGTGGTGCAGATGGTGCGCGACAAGATCGGCCCGGTCGCTGCCTTCAAACAAGCCGCCGTCGTTGCTCGCTTGCCGAAAACCCGGTCCGGCAAGATTCTACGTGGCACCATTCAGAAAATTGCCGACAACGTCGAATACAAAATGCCGGCAACCATTGATGACCCGACGGTTCTCGATGAAATCGAGGTGGCGCTTGAAAGCCTGGGGTTAGCATCTAAAAGGGGTGGTTAAGACGCCCTTTTATGCCCCTCAGTCGCCGGGCGGGGCTCCTCGCCCCTTGGCTTTCGCCGAACGGTCGGCGGCCCGCAGTCGCGGGCTTGTAAGAGTATGATTCCTGTTGAAATTAGAACCTGACTTCCAGAGGCTGCGCCACGCAGTGCGCCATGGATGCGAAGGCGGGGGTCCAGAGATGTTTAAAAAAGACTGGATTCCTGCCTGCGCGGGAATGACGAAAAAATGCGGAGGTCGCCTTAGGCGTCTTCCGGCTTATCTTCAGTTTCCGGCGCTGGTTCTGCCTCAGGCGCTGGCATTTCGATGGGCTCTGTCGTCGACTGCTGTTCGATAGCCAGGGGCTCTTCCTCGGGCTTGGGCAGCATTTCCGGTTCGGGATGTGTTTCCAGTAAAGCCGGTTCGGCCACAGGTGCCTCGTCAGCCGCAGGTGCTACATCAGCCACGGCCACAGGAGCCTCGTCAGCAGCAGGTGCTGTCTCTACAGCCGCAGCGACCTCGGCAGCGGCTTTGCGGGTTTCGCGGGCCTTTCTGACTTCTGCCGATTTGGCCCGCTTGCGGGCAACCTCGACGATTTTCTCCAGCGCCTCGCCGGTGCACAGGCCAAGACCAACCGGGTTCTGCGGTTTGATGTTGGTGATGTTCCAGTGGCTACGCTCGCGAATGCTGTTAATGGTCGGCTTGGTGGTGCCGATCAGCTTGGAAATCTGGGCGTCGCTGAGTTCCGGGTAACTTTTGATCAGCCATGCGATGGCGTCGGGGCGGTCCTGACGCTTCGAGACCGGCGTGTAACGGGCACCCTTATGCTTGGCGACAGGGGTGCGGTCCTTCGACGGGTTCAGGCGCGCCGACGTGTCGGCGGCACAACGGTCGAGTTCTTCTTGCGTTAACTCACCGGCGGCAATGGGGTCCATGCCCTGCATGCCAATGGCGACTTCGTCATCGGCGATGGCCTGGACTTCCAGTGCATGCAGGCCGCAGAAGTCTGCAACCTGTTCGAAGGTCAGGGCGGTGTTTTCAACCAGCCAGACGGCTGTGGCTTTTGGCATCAACGGATGCGTCATCACGTGTCTTCCTGTTTTCAAGGTGTCATGTAGGGGAATGAATTGGGGCAACGTTTAGTGTATTTTCGGAGCTTCGTAAACCATTTGATCGCCTGTTTCTTAAGGAATCAGCACCAACTTGCCGATATGTTCGGAACTTTCCATCAATTCATGGGCTTGCATGGCTTCTGTCAGCGGGAAAGTTGCATGAATAAACGGGGTAATTTCCTCAGCTTCAATCAACGGCCAGATCTTTTCCTCAAGGTCTTTGGCAATGGCCGCCTTGAACTCGACGGAGCGTGCCCTGAGGGTCGAGCCGGTGATGGTCAGGCGTTTCAGCATCAGTGACATCAGGTCGACTTCCACCTTGCTGCCCTTCAAGAAGGCAATGTTGACCAATCGTCCATCAGGGGCGAGCGCCTTGAGGTTGCGCTGCACGTAATCGCCGCCGACCATATCGAGAATGACATTGACGCCGCGACCATCGGTGAATTCCTTGGCCTTTGCGACGAAATCCTCTTCGTTGTAGTCGATCGCCAGATCGGCACCAAGGACCTCGCAGGCCCCGCATTTTTCTTCATAGCCAGCGGTCACAATGACCGTCGAGCCAAGCGCATGGGCCATCTGAATGGCGGTGGTGCCGATGCCGCTGGACCCGCCATGGACCAGCAGGGTCTCGTCGGGTTTGAGGGCAGCGCGTTGGAACACATTGGACCAGACGGTGAAAAAACATTCCGGCAGGGCCGCGGCCTCGTCCATTTCAAGGGTCGATGGGATGGGCAGGCATTGCGGGGCCGGGGCCGTGCAGTATTCGGCATATCCGCCGCCGGTAACCAGTGCGCAAACTTCGTCGCCGATTGCGATGCCGGTAACGTCTTTACTTAAGGCAACGACGGTGCCTGCAATTTCAAGCCCGGGGATGTCCGATGCGCCCTCTGGCGGTGGGTACAAGCCCTGACGCTGCAATATGTCGGGGCGGTTGATACCAGCCGCTTCGACTTCGATCAGGACCTCGCCGGGCCCGGCAACAGGCAACGGACGGGTTGCCTCGATCAGCTTTCCGTCTTCGGATATTTCGATGCAGGTCATGGTTTCTGGCAGGGGCGTGGTCATTTTGCTCTCCGTTTGTTCTGAATAGGGAATAATATGTTGCAGGTTTACAAACAAGGGAAACAACGGAGACAACGGAGAATTAAGTATGGATACCGATGATCTGGAACCGCCACGCCCGGTGATCAAGCCAAAAGACCTGGAAGTCATGTCCATCGAGGCACTGGGCGAATACATTGCCGGGCTTGAGACCGAGATCGCGCGCGTGCGCGAAGCCATTAAAATGAAAGAACAGGCGCAACAAGGCGCCGAGAGCTTTTTCAAGTCTTGATGCCTGGCCGAATCGTCAGGGCTGCCGAATCATCGTTAAGGTTATGTTAACGCCGAAGGATTTATGATTCAGTATCGGATGAATGTAGGCCCATCAGCGGCCATACCTGAAAGCATTCATCCCGATACCTCCCTGTTAAACTTGCCGCCCCTTTTTAGGGGCGGTCTTTTTTTGCCCGGCATTTTTAATCAGCAGTTGACCACCCTGACCATCGTTGGCTACAGTCCCTGTCTGCCGAAAAAAAATCACGGCGAGTTTGACAGGTTGAGGTATCGAAGGGGTCGCCAAAAGGCGGCCTCTTTGCCGTTTGGGGACAGGTTTACAATATAAAAGGGCGCACCGACCGTGATCGCCGATGCGCCCTTTCTGTTTCTTGATCAGGCTGCCGTCAGGCGGCCTTGCTTTCGATACGTGTGGCACCTGTTCCAGCTTTGATCTTGATGGACCGGGGCTTCTTTTCTTCCGGAATCTGGCGTTCCAGATCAATGTTCAGAAGGCCGTTTTCCATGGATGCACCAATTACCTTGATGTGGTCGGCAAGTTCAAACCGGCGCTCGAAAGAACGCCCGGCGATGCCATGATGCAGATAGGTTGCGCCTTCGTTGGTATTGCTGGATTTGCCTGTAATTACCAGGGTGTCTTCCTTGATGTTGACGTCAAGGTCGTCTTCGGCAAAACCGGCGACGGCCATGGTAATGCGATAGGCATCTTCTGAAATGGCCTCGATATTATAAGGTGGATAGGATTGCGAAGCCTCGTCCATGCTGAGTGCCTGGTCCATTTGGCGCTGCATGCGGTCGAAGCCGACGGCAAAACGGTGAAGGGGGGAAAGGTCGATATTTCTCATAGCCATATTCTCCTTGGAGCGACATGGGTTCTGTCGGGGCCACCACAATGGTCGACCCCCGGGTTTAACGATGAGGACCCGCTTTAAGCGGCATCCGTCACTGATGGAGATATATGCAGGTAAAATTCTGGTATCAAGGGGGTGTGGGCGCGGTGCCTATTCGTCTTTCCAGGTGGCTTCATAAAGGGACGGCGGAACATCGAAGCCCTTCATTTCATAGGGGCCACGATCCTTGAATTTCAGCGGCTTTCCGGCACATATGCCGCGAACGATTTCCGATACGAAAATTTCGCCCGATTGTGCCTTGTCGACAATGCGGGCCGCCATTTGGACGGTGGAGCCGAACAGGTCGTTATCTTCGGAAATGGGCTCGCCGGCATTGATGCCGATTTTTATGCCAAGCGGCAGGTCGGGATTGTGCTCGTTATGCTTGGCGGTGTTGACCTGCATGTTGATGGCGCCTTCGACGGCGTTCGAGGTGCTCGAGAACGAGGCCATGATGCCGTCACCAGTATGCTTGATTTCCTTACCGGAAAACTGTGTCAGGGCATCGCGGATAATGCGGTTGTGGGCGCGAACAATCTGTTGAGCGACGGCGTCGCCAAGGTTCTGGGTCATTGCCGTCGAACCGGCGATATCGGTGAACAGAACCGTAATCGGCCCGGAATTGTCTTCTTGTGCCTTTGGTTTGTTCCATTCTGCGAGGGCCTGCCCCAGGTACTTGTTGGCATCCGGTTCTTCATCCAGAGTGTGGTTCATGGCATTGCGACCAGCCTGGAACATTTGCATATAACGAGAGTCGGCAAGCAGATAGTCTTCGTAGCCGTCTGAAAACTTCGCCGCATCAGATGCCTTGAAGCCCATCAGCCCGATTGTTTCTGCAAGTATGCGCGATGACGAGTTGATGTCCAGATTGCGTGATTGTCCTAGTATCTCACAAGCCCCGGCAAGGTATAGGTTCAGCCCGAACTTGTTGAAGCTATCAAGTTTCGAGATGTCGGATTCTGTGTTTTCAAGGCCACCACTGAGAAACTTCATTAGATAAATTCTTTGTTTCTCCGCATGCGGGGACAGCCCCTCGGCGGCCTCCACCTCTGGCTCAGGCTCGGGCTCGGGTTCCGGCTCCGGTTCGGGAACCTCGTCAATGGGCAGGGGAGTGTCTTCTATCTCTTCGGGTTTGGGGGCTTCATCTGCTGTTGCCGTCGAGGCAAGCGCTTCATCGCTTGGGGTCGGCGCCTCTGTTGGTTCTTTTTTCTTTTCTTTTTTCTTTTTTTCCGGTTTCGTTTTCGGTTTCTTTTCTTTCGGGGGCGGGGCTGCGGCAGGCGCTGCGGCACGATGTCGGACAGGACGGACCTTCGCCTTGCCTAATTCATCCTTGCGCAGGAAATTCATCGACATAACAACGGCGCTGACCAGGAAAATGACGATGAAGATGCCGAATACGATATTCGTCTGGACGTTGCTGCTAAGCGACGTATCACGCAGGAACTGAACTGTGCCGCCTGCAATGAGCCCGGCCAATGTGACGCTGAACAGGATAATCAGCAGAATTTTTACCAGAACACTGGTGAAGGTAGCCTTGTGTTTTCCTTTGCCACCCCGTTTGCGGGATTTCCCCCGGCGGGCAGCCTTCATAGAAGAGTAATCTTCATCAAACGGAGAGGCGTCGTAAGAGCCAAAGTCGTCGTCGCCGTCATCGGCGGCCCAGCCGCCTGACGTGCCGCCTATTGCTTGTGATGTCGCTTCAGCCTCTTCCTGTGCGGCTTTTCCCGGAGTCCTGTAGACGTTGTATTCCTTGGTGTTGCCGCTATCGTCGTCATAGACCTCGCGGACAACCTTAACTTCGTCGACAGACGCCAGCATGTCGAGGGAGCGTGCTTCTTCGATGGCTTCATCCATGCCCGAGGATTCATGTCGGGCGTGGATTTCCCATCGGCCTTTTTGGCTAACGTGGATTTCGTAGGTTATATGCCGAGTCATGCCGCCCCCTCGCAGCATTGTTGCCAACAAAAAAATCGTCAGCGATGGAATCCAAGGACTAAATCATCACTGCAAACCCTTTAGATTCACTAAAAATTACCAATGGGAACAATACATCGCTTGTACGCAAACGAAAAGGGCACCTGTAAATAACGGTGCCCTTGGAATGCAGGAGAACATTAGTTGGTTATGGCTTGGTAAGCGTTAGTCTTCCTTGCCAAGGAACACCATGGCCATGGGAATGGAGCCAACAACGAAAACCAGCAAAAAGACGATAAACAGAATGTTGCTTTTGGCATTCTCGCCAATGGAGGATTCAGCCATCACCATGGAAGTGAACCAGGTAAACATGGCTGCGACGATCAGGCTGAAAACAATAATGCCGCTCATCCGCAACAAAATCTGGTTGATAGACCGTTTCGACCCCTTTTTCTTGTTTTTGGAGCCGCCTCTGGATTCTTCCTCTTCGGCTTCAGCCGCGGCTTCCTGGGCTTCTTTTGCCTGCAATGCCGGTGCTTTTGAGCTACTTTTCTTGGGGCCTCGCCTGGGCTCCCCGGGGGTGTAAACGTTGTATTCCTTCGACAGGCCCTCATCGGGGTCGAAGATTTCCTGAATCACCTTAACCGACTGGATGTGCTTCATGGCGTCCATCGATTTGGCCTCTTCGATGGCGAGTTCTTTTTCGCTAGAAGAATGACGGGCGTGAATTTCCCATCGTCCGTTCTGCTTTACGTGAACCTCGTAGTGTGTCTGATGAGCCATGTTATATCCACGCCCTAAGGACGAAAATGGGGTTCCCTTACGGGGAGCCCCAATGGGTCACTCGTTTTTCAGGCCAAAACCACTGAACCGCTTGTTGAACTTGGCGAGTTGTCCGCCGCTATCGAGCAGACGGTGGACGCCGGTCCAGGCGGGATGGGTTTTAGGGTCAATGTCCAACTTTATAGTGTCACCGGCGCTACCCCACGTTGAGCGAGTATTGTAGGTGCTGCCGTCAGTCATCTGAACGGTGATTTCATGATAGTCGGGATGCGTATCTTTTTTCACAGCCATTACTCCTAAATTCAAGCGGCCCTGTATACCCTTGCTTTTCCTTATATACAAGAGATCTTGTTAACAATTGTTATATGGGAAATCTCGCTATTTTCACCAACCCTTCGAATCTGTATAACCGACTATAATATCAAGCCGCTAGATAGACAAAGGTTCGCCGCAAAATTCATTCTTTTTAGCCGCCGCTTTTTGGCTGTTTTCAGGACCTTTCGGAGCTATTCAATGAACAATAATGAGGCAGATTTCAACATTCGCGCCGATGCCCTTTTGGATAATTTCATGGAAATCATCGATGAGGCGCTTGGTGATCAACTGGATATTGATCTGGAGCAGGGGATTTTAAGTATCGAGCTTGATGCCGGCGGCCAATACATTATCAACAAGCACGCCCCAACCTCGCAAATCTGGATGTCGTCACCGGTCAGCGGCGCGACGCATTTTGATTTTGATGCCGAACAGGGATCCTGGGTCAGTTCTCGTAGTGATGACAAGCTCATCGATATGCTGATAACCGAGCTGGAAACAGCGACCGGGATACGACTTAATCTCGAGCCGTAGAGCGAGCTGCCCGAATTCCCAGATAAACAACGACGACCATGATAATGGCACCGCCGAAATAGGGCCAATCCTTGCCCAGTACCATAAACATGGTTCCGGCCCAGGCTGGACCGAGGACACGGGCCATGGTCGTTGCCGAGCGGGTGACACCCATAACGCCACCCTGTTCGCCAGGACCGACCTGTAGCGATATCAGGCTGTTCATGGACGGGGTGATAATGCCGAAGCCATAGGCAACGATGGCCATGGCGATGAGCAGCATGGGCAAGCCGTCTGAAAACGGGATCAGCAGCATGCCGATGGCAAGGGCCACGGCCCCTTGAACGATCAGGTTGGCCTCGCCGAACCGGCGCACCAGCCTTCCGACCAGCCCGCCTTGAATCAGGGCCACCAGCAGCCCGACATAGGCGAACAGATAGCCGTTTTGTTGCGGCCCCCAATGAAATTTACGTTCTGACCACATGGCGAATGTCGTCTCCATACCGGCGAAGACAAAGGTTGCCAGAAACGACAGGCCGATCAACAAGCCGACGTTGGGCTTTGCCAGTGCCGCCCTGAATTGTTCGCTGCGTTTTTTCGGCGGTGTATCGGCCAGTTTTTGGCGCACGTCTTCGGGCAGCGATTCCTTGAGCAACATAAAAGCCATAATCAGGGCGGTCAGGGATAACCCGGCAGCGACCAGCGATGGCGTCAGGAAATCTGCGTTCAGCGGGTCCGGTCCGGCCAAAATGCCGCCGATCGCGGGTCCGGCGATGAATCCCAGCCCAAAGGCAGCGCCGACCGTTCCCATGCCCTTGGCGCGGTTTTCCGGTGTTGTGATGTCTGCAACATAGGCAAATGCGGTTGATATGTTGCCAGCCATGAAGCCGCCGAGTACGCGCGCCCCGATCAACAGCCACAGACTGTCGGCAAACCCCAGCATTACGTACGAGACCGCACCGCCGGCGAGGGTAACCAGTAATACCGGGCGGCGGCCGATACGGTCGCTGGTCCGGCCCCAGAAGGGGGCGGCAATGAACTGGGCCAGTGAATAGACCGCCATGACAAACCCGACGACCATCGGGCTGGCCTGAAAATGTTCGGCGTAAAACGGCAGCAGGGGGATGATCAGCCCAAAGCCGACGAGGTCGATAAATACAATCAGAAACAGGGTCAGCATAAAAGGGATGGTTCCGGTGTTGCTTGGCGCTTGTTAAGTCCGCGCCTTAATGCCGGAATTCAGCGCCAACTGTCAACGTTGTGTCAGCTTCATTTCAATTCGGCGATTACGTTTGTTGGCTATATCGTCTTTCGCTGTGTCGATGGGTTGGAACTCACCAAAGCCAGTAGCGGCCAGCCTGGATGCCGGAACCCCTTCTTTTTTCAGGAATTTAACGACGGAAATAGCGCGCCCGGACGAAAGTTCCCAGTTCGACGGGAATTTCCAGTTCGATATGGGAACTTTGTCGGTGTGACCGTCAATGCGCAAAATCCAGTCGATATCCTTGGGGATGCGTTTCTGGATATCGCGCAGGGTGGCGGCCAGCTTACGCATTTGTGCCTGGCCGCTTTCTCCCAGATCGGCCGAGCCTGTCTCGAACAGCACTTCGGATTGAAAAACAAAACGGTCGCCGACGACGCGCACGCCCGGCTGGGAACCTAATACTTCGCGCAGACGGCCAAAGAATTCCGAACGATAGAGCGACAGTTCCTGCACCTTGGACGCCAGCGCCGAATTCAGACGTTTGCCCATTGACGATATCTGTACGCCTTGTTCGGAAGCCTTGCGCTCGGCAACGTCCAGGGCCTTGGACAATTCCGCCAGTTGATCGCGCAACGCCGCCATTTGCCTGTTCGCCAGCGCCAGTTCTGCGCGTGCCGCTTCGGACAATTCCTTTTCCCCTGAAAGCGCCTTGTCCTTGTTGGCAATTTCAGACTTCATTTCGTCGCGCAACGCCCGCATGGCGGCGACGCTTTGGATCAGTGCGATCAATTCCTTGTTTTTTTCCTCGACGGTTTCGTTTGATACATCAAGCTTGTCCGTCAGGTCGATGACGGCTTGTTCGGCGGCATCACTTTTCTCGGTCATCAACGCCAGCGAAGATTTCAGGTCATCCGATGTTTTGACCGATGCCTGCAATTCGTCTGATAACTGGGCGACGTTGATCCGCATATTTTCATTCGTCGTGCGCTCCATATCCAGCAGGTCGCTCATTTCGGCGATTCGGGTTTGCAGTTTTTTGAGCGCTTCATCGCGGCCAGAAATGGCGTCGCCAAGGAAAAACTGCGCGAGCACGAAAATCATCAGCAGGAAAATGACGACCATCAACAGGGTCGCAATGGCATCGACAAAGCCAGGCCAGATGTTGGTACTGCGATTGCGGCGGCGGGCCAGCGCGGTCATGGTCGCCGTTCCCTATTCCTTGCTGGCAACGATGGTACGGGCCAGCAGTTTGATTTCATTGCGAATTTCGGCAATCAGGGCTTCCCGGCCCCGGCCTGTTTCTTCGACCAGTTGGGAAACATGATGATCAATGCTGCGAAGGTGATTATTGCTGTCGCTGTCCGCACTGGTACCGGAACCACTGGCCAGACGCGTCAGGATCGGTTTCATTTCGACCTGACTTTCCGCCAGTTTCATCATCAGTGCCTGTTCGGTGCGCATGTGATCGGTCAGGGTTCCCAGCTTGTTGCCCAGTTCCACCAGATTGTTGCTGGCGGCGATCCGGCTTTCTTCACCAATAGCGATTGTCTTTTGCAGGTCTTCAAGACTTTCCGCCGTTTGTTCCAGCAGCGCCTGAACATAGGCCGGGATTGATTGATCGCCAGCGCCGTCCGACAGGGCACCCGACGACAGTCGGGTCAGTCCGGAAAGCCATTCTTCAAGATCGTTGTAAAAACGGTTTTGGGCCTGACCGGCTTGCAGATCGAGGAAGCCCAGGACCAGTGAGCCGGCGAGACCGAACAAGGACGACGAGAAGGCCGTTCCCATGCCGGACATGGGGGCTTGCAGTCCCGCTTTCAGATCATTGAAGACTTCCGTCATGTCGCCGCCGACGCTGAGACCGGAAATCACCTGTCCGATGGATGACACTGTTTCCAGCAACCCCCAGAAGGTGCCAAGCAGGCCGAGGAAAATCAGCAGGCCGATGGTGTACCGCGACAGGTCGCGGGATTCATCCAGCCTGGAATAAATGCCATCAAGCAGCGAACGCATGGACAGGGTCGACAGGCTGAGCCGGTTGCTGTCCTTCTCGCCAAGCATGGTTGCCATCGGCGACAGCAGCCGCGGCGTGTTCCTGGGCGTTTGTGAGCTGGCCTGTTGACCCATCTGACGGAAATTTACGATCCAGGCGACCTCTGGATACAGCGTCAGGACCTGACGGAAATTATACAGAATGCCCAGCACAAGGACGCCAAGGATTAACCCGTTCAGCGGGGCGTTGGCGAAAAAGGCTTCTTGCAGGGGTTCCAGCAGCGCGGCGACGACACCGCCGACCGCGATCAGGAAAAACACCATTCTCAACAGGAATCGGCGCGGGTTGGTCATGGCCGACGCTTATCTTTCTGCGATGTTCAGGTCGACCCGATTGAAGGGCTGTTCCGTGGTCTTGTTGCCCAGCGCCCTGACGTCAATGCGCGTCGAGCGCACACCGTTCTCAATCAGATAGGAACGAACGGCCAAGGCGCGCGATAATGACAGCCGGCGGGCCAGACTGGACGACAGGTTGTCGCCACCGGCATAGGCCAGCAGTTGCAGGCGCAGTTTGCTTGACCCTTGAAGTTTCTTGGCCAGATTGGCCAGTTCGGGTTTTGCGGCAGCAGTAAGCTTGGTCCCTTGTCCGGCGAAGGCAACGCGTAATACACGACCGACTTTCAAAGCTTGTCCGGCAGCCGGAACGCTGGCTTGCTCGACGGACTTTGCCGCCGGGACGGGAATGGAAACCTTCGGCGGTTGCTTTTTGGGTTCCGCCTTGGCCTGTGCGGATTTTGGCGGCATCGGCGGCGGCGATTTCCTGGTCAGCTCGACGGGTTTCTTCTTCGCCGGAGCGGTTAACTGCGTTGGCTTCTTTTTGTCAGATTTCGGCGTGGCTTTGGCGACCGGTGCGACCGGTGGTTTTGCCGGCGCGGCAGCAATCTTTGCTTTCGCCGGGGCCTTCGCTGGCATTTTGGGTGCTGCTTTCGGTGTCGCTTTGGCAACGGCCTTCGGTGCGGGCTTGGCAACCGGCTTAGGCTTCGCCACGCGGGCCGGAGCCAGAGACTTGCCGCTCGGCGGTTTCAAATAGAGTTGCGATTGCGGCATCGCGCCACCGGGAATGATCAGCTTGCGGCCAAAACCGGAAGGGGATGCCAACATCGGCCCACTTGGCTTGGCGCTGTAACCACCATCGTTAAGGACGCTCATGTCGACGGTGATGTTGGGATCGTTAAAGCTCTGCAAATTGGTTTGCTGTGCCTGCGCCTGATTTGCGCCGACAACAAGACCTGCTGCAACGAGCATCGGGATTGAAAAACGAACGTTCATGAAACCTGCCTGAATATGCCCCTGATGGCATCTGCCCGAAAGCCCCTTGCTTCGGTTCGGTGACGCCTTGAAATACAATGCATTAAAATAGCCAAGGCGTGACGGGGGCACAACTGTTTTGCCGCTCGCCTTCACCAAGTTTATTTAACTGACTCGCGTAGCAGCTTGCCAAGCGGTGTGTGAAGTTGGTCATTGGCCGCAAGAACCGAGCCACTTGTGAGCATTCCGGAGCGTCCATCGATTTCGCTGATGAAACCACCGGCTTCACGAACCAGGACGATTCCGGCGGCGATATCCCATGGCTGCAAACCGGTTTCCCAGAATCCATCGAATCGCCCGGTCGCCACATAGGCGAGATCCAGGGCCGCAGATCCAAAGCGGCGGACGCCACTGGAAACGCCCATTACGGCTTCGAGCTGTTTCAGGAAAAGCGGATGATCGCGGGCACCCTTGAACGGAATGCCGGTGGCGAAAAGTGCTTCGTCCATGCTACTGCGTCCCGATACCCGGATACGATTATCGTTCAGATAGGCACCCTGGCCTTTTTCGGCCCAGTACATCTGGTCGTAAACCGGTTCGTAAACGACGCCCGCGAACAGTTCGCTGTCGCGTTCCAGTGCGATGGAAATGGAAAAATGGGGAATGCCGTGCAGAAAATTGGTGGTGCCGTCCAGCGGATCGATAATCCAGCGGTTCGATGTGTCCTTGCGGGTCAACTCGCCACCTTCTTCGAGCAGAAAGCAATAGTCGGGCCGGGCCTTTTCCAGCGCATAACGCAGGGTGTTTTCCGCGGTTTTGTCGGCGTTGCTGACGAAATCGGCCGGACCCTTGCGAGATACTTGCAGGTTTTCAATCTCGCCGAAATCGCGAGTCAGCTTGCGCGCCGCTTTTTGCGCGGCGGCGATCATCACATTAATCAGGGCAGAACGTTGTGCCATCAGTCTTTCGCCCGTTCGACGTAGGTACCGTCGGCGGTGTTGATGACGATACGGGTGCCGGTTTCGATGTGCGGCGGAACCTGTGTCTTGATGCCGTTTTCAAGCATTGCCGGTTTGTAAGATGACGATGCTGTCTGTCCCTTGACGACGGCGTCGGCCTCGGTCACTTCCAGCACGACGGTGTCGGCCAACTGCACACCGATGGGTACATCTTCATGGCTTTCGATGATGACCTGCATGTTTTCCTGTAAATAGGGAATTCGGTCTTCGCCGATCATGTTGGTGTCCATGGTGATCTGCTCGTAGCTTTCGTTATCCATGAACGTGTATATGCCTGCGTCTTCGAACAGGTATTGATAGTCGCGCTGTTCAAGATGCGCGCGCTCGACGGTTTCGGCCGCCCGGAAGCGTTCGTTCAGCTTGGTACCGCTCTGAAGATCCTTCAGTTCGACCTGCAAATAGGCACCGCCCTTGCCGGGCTGGGTGTGCTGAATCTTGATGGCTCGCCACAAGCGGTCCTGATGTTCGATGACCATGCCCGGACGGACGGCGTTTCCGTTGATTTTCATGAGACTGAACCGTGCCTATTTCAATTGAGGCGCGGAAGCTATCAGGTTGCCCGATTTGAAGCAATCGCCGTGTTGAAGTCGGCAATCGCGGCTTCGGGACCCTTGTCGTAATCCCAGACGCCACCGATGACGGCCAGGAAATCAGCCCCCGCAGTAATCAGCGGGGCGCAATTATCAACGGTTATGCCGCCAATGGCGACGCACGGTACCGTCGTTGCCATGCTCCAGCTTTCCAGAATGTCAGGGGCGACCATTGTTTTCGGCATTTTTGTCGCCGTTATGAAGAATGCACCAAAGGCGACGTAGTCGGCACCTGCCTCGGCAGCCTGCATGGCGAGATGGCGAGAATCATGGCAGGTCACGCCGACGATGGCATCGTCGCCCAATGCGGCGCGGGCTTGCGCAGTCGAGCCGTCTTCCTGGCCGATATGGACGCCATCACAACCGGTATCGGCGGCAAGTTGGGCATTGTCATTGAGCAGGAATGCGACATCACGCGACTGGGTAATGGGTTTAAGGATATCAACGGCGCGTCGAATTTCATCATCGCTGGCATCCTTCATGCGCAATTGCAGGCAGGCAACGTCGCCGGCATCCAGCGTCTTTGCCAGGGTGTCGGCGAACGACACCGGCACTATGTCCGGCGGGGTAATCAGATACAGGCGGCAATCGGGATCAGCCATTAGCTTACATCACCACGCAGCCATGCCCGACAGGCCCCAGCCGGATCGGTCATGCCGCCAAGGTCGATTTCCGGGTCCTCGCCCTGATAGACGGTGACGCCGCGTTGGGTCGCGATGTCGGCCAGCTTGTCGCTGATTTCAGGGCCGTTGCTGATGCGAACCGCCTTGATGCCGTGGCGCATGGCACCCAATGCCAGGCCCGGCTCGTCTCCACAATCCAGAACAGCGGTGTAGCGGGCTTGCGGATTTTCCCGGGCGGCCTCGGCGATGATGTCGCGAAATACCGTTGCCCCCAGATAGGCGACGGCGCCCGGCGCGCTGACAAGGGTGATATCGATATCCAGTTCGACGGCAACGGCCATCGCCGCAGATGCGTGCCCGACATCGTGTATGATAATGGGGTTACTCATGCGGCTAGACATAGTCCGCAACAGGGGTTCAGACAAGGACTAGCTTTGCCGTGCATCGGCTTGCATATTTGTCTTATGATGTATGCAGTGATTCGGACCCGATATTCCCAACAGGTCCGATAGGGAGAGCCTTTAAGTGAGTTCAGCCGGTAATAAAAATATTTCCAAGCCATCGCAGGTCGACCGTGCGCGCGAACGACTGGACAAGGCCGTCCTGCGACTGGAAACGGCCATTACCAATAGCGGCAGTAAACAGTCGCAAGCCCTGAATGAAGATGTGGAAGCCCTGCGGGCCGAGAACACCCGCCTTGGCAAGGCCAGTTCGGAAGTCTCTGTACGATTGGAAAAAACCATCGGGCGGCTGAACGCTGTTCTAGAAAGCTAAGGATATGGGACAAGTCACCGTCACCATCAACAACCGGGACTATCAGGTCGCCTGTGATGAAGGACAGGAAGAACACCTGGAACGTCTTGGCAGTTATATAGACAAACGGGCCAAGGAACTGACGGCCGCCGTCGGTGATGTTGGCGACAGCCGTCTGCTGGTTATGGTCAACCTGCTGATTGCCGATGAACTGTCGGACCAGTATGCCGAAATAGATTCCCTGAAGAAAAATGCCGGTGTCGCTGCAAGGGCTGAGACTGACGAAAACCTGTCTCAGGCCTTCGAAGCGCTGGCCGAACGCATAGAAAGCATTGCCGAACGCCTCGAACAGGATTAGATAGAGTACAGGAACGGTGGCTGCGGTTCATGTCAGGCTTACGTTATCCCTGGGGCCAATATCCACCTATCGGGAACTGCCTCTACCGGGCTCCTGGGCTCGGCATGTGGTGCCCACCTGCAACTGCAGGCCACGGAGGATCTCCGGCCAACGGTTTCGCGGCGCCGTTCCACTTAATCAGACATTCCAACAGATTTGAGTCTTCTCTATGAGCCCGGATGATGACAAAGCGCGCGTGCGGAGCGAGGCCCGAGCCGCCCGCCGTGCCGCGTTCAAGGCCATCGGGGCAGCATCGGCGTCGGCTATTGCCGAACATGCAATGCAATCGCTTGGCTCTGTTAATGGGCTCGTCGTCGCCGGTTATCGGGCGTCGAACAGCGAAGTCGATGTCGGGCTGCTGATGACGGCACTGGCCGATGCGGGCGCGACGCTGGCCTTGCCGGTGGTCACCGGAGCGAACCAACCGCTGATATTTCGCACATGGTGCGATGGCGACGAATTGGTTGAAGGGGCCTATGGCATCGACGAGCCATGCGTTGGGTCTCTGGAAGTCAGGCCCGATATCGTTCTGGTGCCGCTGCTGGCGTTCGATGCGGGCGGCCACCGGTTGGGACAGGGCGGAGGTTTTTATGACCGGACGCTGGATCAATTGCGTACACAGGGAAACGTCACCGCCGTTGGCATCGGCTTTGCGTCCCAAGAGCTGGATGCAATTCCGCATGCCGATCATGATCAATGTCTCGATGCGGTCGTTACCGAGGATGCTATGATCCGTTTCGAATCAATAAATGGCGGGAAGACCTAAGGCATGAAAATTCTCTGTTGCGGAGACGTCATTGGACGCAGCGGTCGCAAGGTGATCGAAGACAACATCCCCGGTCTGCGCGACCGGATGGATCTGGATTTCGTTCTCGTCAACGGCGAGAACGCGGCCCACGGCTTTGGCATTACCGAAAAAATCTGTCGTTCTTTTTATGATGTCGGCGTCGATGCCATCACCACGGGCAATCATGTCTGGGACCAGCGCGAAATCATGAACACCATTGATGGCGATCCGCGCCTGCTGCGCCCGCTGAATTATCCAAAGGGAACCCCCGGAACCGGCGTTGCCGAGTTCGAGGCCCGGAACGGAGCCAAGGTTCTGGTCGTCCATCCAATGGGGCGGCTGTTCATGAACCCGCTCGACGATCCTTTTCTTGGCGTCGACAAGGCACTGGAAAAACAACGGCTCGGCGATACGGTCAACGCTATTATTGTCGATATGCATGCCGAAGCGACGTCTGAAAAAATGGGCATGGGGCACCATTGCGATGGCCGAGCCTCGGTCGTTGTCGGCAGTCATTCCCATATTCCGACGGCGGACGCGCAAATCCTGCCCGGCGGCACCGCCTACCAGACCGATATGGGCATGTGCGGCGATTACGACTCGGTGATTGGCATGCAAAAGGCCAATGCGGTGGCACGCTTTACCTCGCATATGCCGACAGGAAGGCTGGAACCGGCAAACGGCGAGGCGACCTTGTGTGCGGTCTATGTCGAAACCGACGACGATACCGGACTGGCGACGACGGTGCGCCCGGTCCGCATTGGTGGACGACTGGCCGGGACTGAAGAAGGGTAGCGGCATTCGTTGGCGCATCCTTCAAAATGGTGCGGTCTCGGGAAGTCAGGTTCTTATTTCGGCACGATACATGCCCCAATCCTGCCATATTACACCTGTAGCTTCGCCAGCAACGATTATCGGCGGAATTCCGTGGCGAATCCGCTATACAGGTGCTTGGAAAATTCATCCAGGTAACAAAGGTGAACGAACGACTATGGCTGGCCATTCAAAATTCAAGAATATCATGCACCGCAAGGGCGCGCAGGACGCCAAGCGGGCAAAGGTTTTCGCCAAGCACATCCGCGAACTGACCGTCGCCGCCAAGAGCGGCTTGCCGGACCCGGATATGAATCCGCGTTTGCGCACGGCCATTGCAGCGGCCAAAGCGGTCAACATGCCCAAAGACAATATGGAACGCGCCATTAAAAAAGGTGCCGGTGGCGGAGACGACACCGACTTCGACGAAGTGCGTTACGAGGGATACGGTCCGGGCGGTGTCGCCGTTATTGTCGAGACCCTGACCGACAACCGCAACCGCACGGCAGCCGAGGTTCGCGCCGCCTTTACCAAATTCGGCGGTAATCTGGGTGAAACGGGCAGCGTCGGTTTCATGTTCGACCAAATCGGCCTGATTGAATATGCAGGCGACACGGCAGACGCCGACGCCATGTTCGAGGCCGCTCTGGAAGCCGGCGCCGACGATGTGGACAGCAGCGATGACGGCCATGAAATTACCTGTGCACCCGACGACCTTGGTTCCGTTCGGGACTCACTGGAAGCCAAGTATGGCGCTCCGGATGCGGCGCGTCTCGACTGGAAACCGCAGAATTCAATTGCCGTCGACGAAGACAAGGCATCAAGCCTTTTGAAATTGCTCGACGTGCTGGAAGACAACGACGACGTTCAACGCGTCGCCGCCAACTTCGACATTGCCGATGATGTTATGGAGCGTTTGAGCGCATGAAGGAACGGACAAGCTGAGATGAGATTACTCGGACTGGACCCGGGATTAAGACAGACTGGATGGGGGGTCATCGACAGTGATGCCAACCGTCTGTCTCATGTCGCCAATGGCGTTGTCAAATCGAGCGCATCGAAGCCGCTGTCCGAACGGCTGGTTGAACTGCACAATGGCCTTGCTGCCATCATTGCCGAATATGCCCCGGATGAAGCCGCCGTCGAGGAAACCTTCGTCAACAAGAACCCCGCCTCGACTCTGAAGCTGGGACAGGCGCGCGGCGTTTGCATGTTAGCCCCGGGACTGGCCGGACTGCCGGTCGCCGAATACACGCCGAACCTGATTAAAAAGTCCGTCGTCGGCGCGGGCCATGCGGCCAAGCAACAAGTCGAGACAATGGTCGGGGTGTTGCTGCCCGGCATCGAAATCGCCGGGCCGGATGCAGCAGACGCGTTGGCCGTCGCCATCTGTCATGCCCATCTTCGGCAAACCGCCGAACTTGTCGCCGTTGCCGGAGGCGCACGATGATTGCCAAGCTGACCGGACTGATTGACGAACTGGGCGAGGACTTTGCCATCATCGATGTCGGCGGTGTCGGTTATCTGGTTTTCTGTTCGGCGCGCACATTGGGCCGGTTGAGCATTGGCGAAGCAGCCAGCCTGACCATCGACACCCACGTGCGCGAAGATCACATTCACCTGTACGGTTTTGCCGATACCGCCGAGCGCGACTGGTATCGTTTGCTGACGACCGTCCAAGGCGTCGGGGCCAAGGTTGGCCTTGGCATGTTGTCGGCATTAAGCGGCGATGAACTGGTACAGGCCATTGCCGCAGGCGATAAAACTGCGATTACACGTGCGCCGGGCGTCGGCCCGAAACTGGCGACCCGGATTTTGAGCGAGTTGAAAGACAAGGTCGCCGGGATTGCGCTCGGCCCTGTTGCCACCATGGATGGACAAACGGCAGGCGATCACGGGTTAACGGGCGAGGCGGTCTCTGCCCTGGTCAATCTGGGTTATTCGCCGTCCCATGCACTGACTGCCGTCAGCCATGCCGCAGGACAATTGGGCGAGGGGGCAGGGCTTGAAGAACTGATCCGCGCCGGTCTGGCTGAACTGGCACCCAGCATGAATACCGGGGAGCATGCCCGATGACCGATGATCGCGTCATTCAGCCGGAAGCAACAGGCGAGGATATGGATGTCGGTTTGCGTCCGCAGACTCTGGGTGACTTCGTTGGTCAGCGACAGGTCTGTGACAATTTAAAGGTCTTCGTCGAGGCGGCGCGCTCGCGCAGTGACGCTATGGACCATGTGCTGTTTTACGGCCCACCGGGTCTTGGCAAAACGACGCTGGCACAAATTACGGCGCGCGAACTGGGGGTTGGTTTTCGTGCCACATCCGGGCCGGTGATCGGCAAGGCCGGTGACCTGGCCGCCATTTTGACCAATCTGCAACCACGCGATGTTTTGTTCATCGACGAAATTCACCGTCTCAATCCGGTGGTCGAAGAAATTCTCTATCCGGCGATGGAAGACTATCAGCTCGACCTGATTATCGGCGAAGGTCCGGCGGCGCGATCTGTGCGTATCGACTTGCCACCGTTCACGCTGGTCGGGGCGACGACCCGTTCGGGCCTGATCACGACACCGCTGCGCGAACGTTTCGGCATCCCCATGCGGATGATGTTTTACGAACCGGCGGAACTGGTCAGCATCGTCACTCGCGGGGCCGGGCTGCTGGGACTGGATCTGACCGAAGACGGGGCGGCGGAAATTGCCAAGCGATCGCGCGGTACACCACGGGTGGCCGGAAGATTGCTGCGCCGGGTGCGCGACTTCGCCCATGTTGATGGAACAAAAGAAGTCAGCAAGGACATTGCCGATGCGGCGCTGAACCGGCTTGACGTTGACATGCTGGGGCTTGATGCCATGGACCGGCGTTACCTGTCATGCATCGCCGAAAACTATGGCGGCGGCCCGGTCGGTGTCGAAACCATGGCAGCCGCCTTGTCGGAACAGCGCGACACCATCGAAGAAGTGATTGAGCCGTATCTGATTCAACAAGGTCTGTTGATGCGCACGCCGCGCGGCCGGGCGCTGACCGGACAGGCTTATGGGCATCTGGGGCTGACACCGCCGACGACCATGGCGGCGACGCAACTGGAACTGGTGGCGGAGTCCGGCGATGACTGACAAAACCCATGTCTTTCCATTGCGCGTTTATTACGAGGACACAGATTCCGGTGGTATCGTCTATTACGCCAATTATTTTAAATTCGCCGAACGGGCACGCACGGAAATGCTGCGCACGGTCGGCATCGAAAGCTCAAAGCTGATTGACGATGAAGGGCTGGTCTTTGCGGTGCGTAGCGTCAGTGCCGATTACATGAAACCGGCACGCCTTGATGACGAACTGCAAGTCCACACCACGGTCGAAGAAATTGGCGGCGCATCTATGACCGGTCGCCAACGTGTGTTTCGTGGCGATGAAGAACTGGTCGATATGACCATCCGCCTTGTCTGTATGGACGAGGCGGCAAAGGCGGCACGAATTGCCGGAAGCCTGCGCGAAAATCTTGAAAAATTATCTGTAAAGTGAAGAAGAGATAAGAATGGAAAATACTGTAATTGATTCAGTCACTCTGGCGGGTTCGGTCGCCGACATCGACTTTTCCGTATGGTCGTTGTTCATGCGTTCCGACCTGATCGTCAAGTCGGTGATCATCGTGTTGTTGCTGGCATCGATATGGTGCTGGGCGATTATCTTCGAGAAGCTTCTGGGAATTCGCAAACTTAATGCCGGGGCCAGTCAGTTTGAACAGTCGTTCTGGTCGGGCGTGTCGCTGGACGATCTGTATTCGCGTACCGGGAACCGGCCGGGCGATCCAATGACGGCGGTTTTCGTTGCCGCCATGAAGGAATGGAAGCGCGCGCCATCGGGCGGTGAATCCGACAGCACGGCGCGGGTCAATTTATCGGAGCGCATCGACCGGGTCATGCAGATCACCCTGGCCCGCGAAATGGACCGGGTCGAACGGTACATGACGTTCCTTGCGACGACCGGATCAACGGCGCCGTTCATCGGCCTGTTCGGTACCGTCTGGGGCATCATGAACAGCTTTCAGGCCATCGCCATATCGAAGAATACATCGCTGGCGGTGGTCGCACCGGGCATCGCAGAGGCATTGTTCGCCACAGCACTTGGTCTGCTGGCCGCCATTCCGGCGGTTGTTGCCTATAACAAGCTGAGCCGCGATCTTGATCGTTACGCCGGACGCCTCGACAGCTTCGCCGGTGAATTTTCGGCCATCCTGTCGCGTCAGCTCGACGAACGTGGCCAATCGACGGCAGGGGAATAGGCAGAACCATGGCGACTTCCCTCGGCAATTCCAATGGTGGCTCGCGGCTGTCGTACCGTAACCGCCGTCGCCCCATGAGCGAGATTAACGTCACCCCGATGGTCGATGTGATGCTGGTGCTGCTGGTCATTTTCATGGTCACGGCACCGTTGCTGACCGTTGGCGTTACCGTCGATCTGCCCAAAACCAAGGCCTCGGTCGTGCCCGGTCAGGATGAGCCGCTGGCCGTTAGCGTCAACGCCGAAGGAAAGGTTTTTCTTCAGGATACAGAACTGGAACTGAGTGGGCTGGTGCCGCGTCTGAAGGCGATCACCGGTAACAATCCAGATGTCCGGATTTTCGTGCGCGGCGACAAGAACGTCAATTATGGCCGGGTGATGCAGGTCATGGGCGTCGTTAATGCTGCCGGTTTCCGCAAGGTCGCCCTGATTACCCAGCGTGCCGCCCCATCGCCGAGAAAGAAAAAAGGAACGCGCTAGGACATGCGAAGCGGTTTCGGCATATCCATCGCGCTGCACGTTGCGATTATGGTACTCGGCTACTTCGGTTTGCCGATGCTCAGCCGCGATGTAATGATGGACGTTCCGATCATGGTCGAGATTATTGATGTCTCGGACGTAACCAACGCCATGCAACAGAAGTCGAAATCGAAACGCAAGTCGAAGCCCAAGCCTGAGGCGAAAAAACCAGAACCGAAAAAGGTCGAGCCGAAACCGGAACCAGCTAAACCGAAGCCGCAGCAATATTCCAAGCCGACGCCATCGGCCCCGCCACCGCCGCCACCAGAACCCGAGCCGGAACCGGAAGTCGCGGTCGTTGCGCCAACGGCCAAGCCGGCCCCGAAGCCGAAGCCCAAGGAAAAACCCAAGGAAAAGCCGAAAGACAAGGTAAAGGCGAAGCCAAAAACCTCGGCGGTTCTGGCACGTGTCAAGCCATCGAAAAAACCTAAGCCGCCGGAAACTTTTGATTCCGTGCTGAAGACAGTGGCCAACCTGAAGAAGCAGCCGCAAACGACGGAAAAAGAACAGCCCAAGAAAAAGGAAAAACCGAAATCGACTTTCGAAGAGGATATAGCCCGCGCGCTGATTTCCAAAAAAAGCAGTTTCGACGCTGACAAGCCGCTGACCATCAGCGAAATTGATCTTGTTCGTCAGCAAATTGCCAAGTGCTGGAACCTTCCAGCCGGAGCCAAGAATGCAGAAAACATGATTATCGAAATCGGCGTCGCCATGAACCCGGACGGTACTGTGCGTGACGCGCGGGTCGGGAATACCGGCCTTCAGTCTGATCCTTTTTTGCGTGCCATGGCGGAAAGTGCTTTAAGAGCAGTGTTGAACAAACGCTGCCAACCCTTCAAGTTACCGCGTGACAAGTTCGATCGCTGGAAAACCATGACTCTGATATTTAATCCCAAGGAGATGTTCGGGAGATGACGGTTCTAATGTCCATAAGGAAATTCGCCGGGACAGGGGTTTTGGCCGTTATATTCACAGGCGCGATGATGTCCGCTGCCATGGCAGAACTGCGTATCGATATTACGCGCGGCACGTCCGAGCCGATGCCCATCGCTATCACCGATTTCAATGGTGCCAGCAGTTCCGAGAAAAAGTTCGGCACCAATATCGCCGGTGTCATTGCCGATGATCTGGAGCGATCCGGCCTGTTCCAGCCGCTCGACAAGCGATCCTTTATCCAGACCAGTCAGGCCATGAACAGCTTGCCGCGGTTTGGCGACTGGCGCGTAATCAATGCCCAGGCGTTGGTACAGGGTCGTGCAGAAATGGTCAGTGACGGCCGTTTGAGAGTCGAATTCCGACTGTGGGATGTGTTTGCCGAACAGCAAATGGTCGGCCTTGCCTATTTTACCGTTCCCGATAACTGGCGGCGGATCGGACACATCATCGCGGATTCCATCTACAAGCGGATAACCGGTGAAAGCGGATACTTCGATACCCGTATTGTCTATATCGCCGAAACCGGAAAACAGGACCGCCGCGTCAAGCGGTTGGCGATTATGGATCAGGACGGCGCCAATCATCGCTTCCTGACCGACCCCGGAACGCTGGTGCTGACGCCCAGGTTCTCGCCGACCCTGCAGGAAATTACCTACTTGTCTTATTACGGCGACTTGCCCCGGGTCTATATCTTCAACATCGATACCGGACGTCAGGAAGTCCTGGGTGATTTCCCCGGCATGACCTTCGCCCCCCGGTTCTCGCCCGACGGTAAAAAAGTCATCATGAGTATGGCAAAGGACGGCAATTCCGAGATCTATACGATGGACCTCAGGACGCGGGCGGTTAAACGATTGACCAATCATTCGGCTATCGATACCTCGCCCAGCTATGCACCCGACGGCGATCGCATCACCTTCAACTCTGACCGTGGCGGCAGCCAGCAATTGTATGTGATGGATTCCAATGGTCGAGGGGTGAAGCGCATCAGCTTTGGCAAAGGCCGATATGCGACGCCTGTCTGGTCGCCGCGTGGTGATTTGATTGCCTTTACCAAATTTACCGGTGGTCGCTTTTACATTGGCGTCATGCAGCCTGACGGCAGCGGCGAAAGGCTGCTGGCGGAAGATTTCCTGGTCGAAGCGCCGACCTGGGCTCCGAATGGCAGGGTGCTGATGTTTTTCCGTCAGAAGCCGTCGAATAACGATGGCAGCGGCGGCGAAACACGGGTTTTTTCCATTGATCTGACCGGTCAGAACGAACGCGAAGTCATAACCCCGATGGATGCATCGGACCCGGCATGGTCCCCCCTGATTCCGTAATCTCCGGAGGCGGATTAAGTGGTATCGAGACGACTCAATGCAGCCGTCTCACTTTTATTTGTAAAAAAGGTCTTGGTCTTGATCATTTTTCTCTTTAAGACAATGGTTTAGAGGACTTATACTCTTTTGGAATGTCGGTTGAACGAAATACTGTTTTTCCGGCGAATGTAATTTCGATGAACTCCGACGAGGGAGACTAATTAAATGCGTTTCAAGATTTTGAGCATGGCGGCAGCGCTCATGCTGGTTGCTGCTTGCAGCACCACGTCGGAAGACAGCGCGGCGACGACTGGCACCGGTGCAACATCATCAGTCAGCGGACCGAAGATGGGTTCGCAGGAAGATCTTGTTGTTAATGTCGGTGACCGTGTGTTTTTCGACTTTGATAGATACAACCTCAAGCCCGATGCTCGCCGTACACTCGAAAAGCAGGCTGTGTGGCTGAAAAAACACCCGTCCGCTGGCATTACCCTTGAAGGTCATGCCGATGAACGTGGTACGCGCGAATACAACCTGGCTCTCGGCGATCGCCGTGCCAACTCGGCGAAGGACTATCTGATTGCCCTTGGCATTTCCGCCAACCGGGTCAAGACGATTTCCTACGGCAAGGAACGCCCGGTTGCCCTTGGTTCGAATGAAGCCGCATGGGCACAGAACCGTCGTTCGGTTACCGCTGTTCGCTAAACGCTTTTAAAAGCGTGCGTATGGTTTAAGAATAGGGCGCTTGTCGGATGGCAAGCGCCCTATTTTTGCCTGAATTGATATCGACAATGCGAACGAGTAAACCGATGAAAATGGTGCCCATGACCATCAGAAAAATTTTCGGACTTCCTGTGTTGCTGGCAGCGCTTCTTGCTGCGGCGCCCGTTCATGCCCAAAGCGACGAGATGTTGAAACAGGTTCTCGACAAGCTGCAACGTCTGGAACGCGACATCCGCACCCTGAACCTGCAAGTATCGCGTGGCGGTGTCGAGGGGACGGAAGGTGGGTCAGAAGGCGAAGGCGTATCGAGCGCACCCAATGCGATGGCGCGGATTGCCGTTCGCGTGACGGATATGGAAGACGAATTGCGCGCCGTTACCGGTCGCGTCGAAAATATGTCGTTCGAAATTGTCCAGATGAAAGAACTGCTGGAACGGATGAATTCGGACATCGACTTGCGCTTGCGGGCCATGGAAAGCGGTGCTCCTGCTGTCAGCGCCGCGCCGTCACCACCCGGTGTTCAGAAAGTCTTGCCCGGTGCGGCGCCGTCTGGAACGCTTGGCACCATTCCAGTCAAAGCTTTACCCGACGATGCCACTGACGAGGCGTCTGCGCCTTCCCCATCAAGGGCGTCACAACAAGCCGCCAGTGTTTCAGCATCTCCATCAGGGATTGCGGCACAGCAGTTGAAGAAGCCGACGGTCCTGCCCGAAGGATCGGCCAAGGATCGCTACAAGTTCTCTTTTGGCTTGCTGCGTCGGGCTGATTACGCCGGGGCTGAACTGGCATTTGAGGAATTTATTGAACTGCACAGTGATGACCCGCTGGTTGGAAATGCTCGCTACTGGCTTGGCGAAAGTCATTATGTGCGAGGGCAGTACGTCAAGGCCGCCGAAGTCTTCCTGGCTGGATATCAGGCCGACCCGTCATCACAAAAGGCCCCCGATACATTGTTGAAGCTTGGCATGTCGTTGCTGAATCTGGACAAGAAGGCACAGGCCTGCGCCAGCTTCGAAAAGCTGGCTACGGATTTCACCGACTTATCTGGAAACATTGCCTCGAAACTGGCGGCGGAAAAGAAACGCGCCGGCTGCGAGTAGCCGGGCATCGCCCTTGGTAGAACAGTATGGCTGTAACAAATAGCATTTCACCCGTTGACCAAAACCGCATGGCGGACTTGATGACGCCGTTCGGGCCGTTCGAGTCATCCCCGCATATTGCCGTCGCTGTTTCCGGTGGCTCTGACAGTATGGCGCTGGTGTTGCTGGCCGATGCCTGGGCGCGTGCGCGTGGCGGTCGTGTTACGGCACTGACCGTTGATCATGGATTGCGTTCAGGCTCTGGTGACGAAGCCGTTCAGGTTGCCGACTGGCTGGCGGTGCGTGGCATCGCCCATGAAATTCTTTGCTGGCAGGGCCCAAAGCCCGATACCGGCGTTCAGTCAAAGGCCCGCGAGGCCCGTTATCGTTTGCTCAAAGGTTGGTGTCGCGAGGCCGGTGTCCTGCACTTGCTGTTGGCCCATCAGCGCGAAGATCAGGCCGAAACATTGATGTTGCGTCTTGGCGCGGGTAGCGGCCTTGACGGTCTGGCCGCCATGTCGGCGATTGTCGAGGATGCTCACGTGCGACTGTTGCGCCCTGTGCTGGGAGTGTCGCGTGCAGCGCTTGTGGCAACGCTGAAGGCATATGACCAGGATTGGGTCGAGGACCCATCGAATGAGGATACGAAATTTGCCCGGGTGCGCATCCGCCAGACGTTGATGTTGGCAGGTGAAGGCCAGCCCAGTGTATCCATGCTGGTCGAAACGGCCGGTCGCATGGCGCGTGCCAGAACCAGTCTCGAGGCCGAGGCCTCTCGTCACATGGCGCACAGTTGCCGGGTTCATGCTTCGGGTTATGCGGCTGTCGATACGGATGCCTTGTTTGCCACCGGTGACGAGATTTCTCTCAGGGTACTGGGACGTCTGTTGATGTGTATTGGTGGCAGAGACCACACCCCGCGGCTGGAAAAGCTTGAACGGCTGCATCAACAGATGAAGTTGGCCATTGATATTGACGATTGGCCCGGGGTGACATTGTCGCGCTGCCGTGTCCTGTTGGTCCGCGGCACGTTTCTGGTGTGTCGTGAGAGGCGCGACTTGCCGACGCCGACAGTATTGAATATCGGTGAAATCATCGATTGGGACAGGCGCTTCGCCCTCAGCCTTGATGAATCCGCGAAAATGCCGCTAACGCTCGCCCCCCTTGGGCTCGAAGGCTGGAATGAAATTGTCAATAAAGCCCCTGAAATCAAAGCCTTAGGAATTCCAAGGGTTGCCGGTTTAACCCTGCCGAGCCTGATTGATGATCAGGGAGTTGCCGCCGTCGCCCACCTTTACCGGCGCAGCGAGACGGCTCCGGGGTTCCAGATGACCGGATTCCACCCGCCCCGGGCCTTGTCGGCAACAGGCTTTGTTGTTGCGAATTGAGTTTTTGCTATTATCTCTTATATGGTACACCCCCTAGGATGTGGGGTGGCGTTGAACGGATGAGGACGAAGTTTTGAATTTTAATAAGAATTTGGCGCTATGGGTGATCATCGCGCTGTTGGTGTTTGCACTGTTCAACATGTTCCAGGGCTCGTCGCAGCCTCGGACACCACAATCGCAATTGGCATTTTCGGATTTCCTCGGCGCTGTGAATAACGGCGAGGTCGGTGACGTCACCATCAAGGGACGCAATATCACCGGCCATTACCGTGACGGTCGCGCCTTTGGCACCTACGCGCCCAATGATCCCAACCTGATCGACAAGCTGGACAAGCAGAAAGTCCGGATTACGGCACAGCCGTCCGAAGATGGCTCGCCGACCCTTTGGGGTGTCCTGATTTCATGGTTCCCGATGTTGCTTCTGATTGGTGTGTGGATTTTCTTCATGCGTCAGATGCAGGGCGGCAGTGGCAAGGCCATGGGCTTTGGCAAGTCGAAGGCCCGCATGCTGAATGAAAACACCGTTCGGGTGACCTTTGATGATGTCGCCGGTGTCGATGAAGCCAAGCAGGAAGTCGAGGAAGTCGTCGATTTCCTGAAAGACCCACAGAAGTTCCAGCGCCTCGGCGGTAAAATTCCGAAAGGCTGTCTGCTGGTCGGCCCTCCGGGTACCGGCAAGACGCTGCTGGCACGCGCCATCGCAGGCGAGGCCAATGTTCCGTTCTTTTCTATCTCGGGTTCCGACTTTGTTGAAATGTTCGTCGGTGTCGGTGCGTCGCGTGTGCGTGACATGTTCGAACAGGGCAAGAAGAACGCGCCGTGCATTATCTTTATTGATGAGCTGGATGCCGTCGGTCGCCATCGCGGTGCCGGTCTTGGCGGTGGCAACGATGAACGCGAGCAGACCCTGAACCAGATGCTGGTCGAAATGGACGGCTTCGAATCAAATGAAGGTGTCATTCTGATTGCCGCGACCAACCGGCCTGACGTGCTGGACCCGGCGTTGCTGCGTCCCGGTCGTTTTGACCGTCAGGTCGTGGTTCCCAATCCCGATATCATTGGCCGCGAGAAAATTCTGACGGTTCATATGCAAAAAGTGCCCCTTGGCCCCGATGTGGATGCCCGTGTCATCGCCCGTGGTACCCCCGGATTTTCCGGTGCCGATCTGGCCAACCTTGTGAACGAGGCTGCCTTGCTGGCGGCGCGTTCATCGAAGCGTGTCGTTACCATGGCCGATTTCGAAGCCTCTAAGGACAAGGTGATGATGGGCACCGAGCGTCGCTCGATGGTGATGAGCGACGATGAAAAGAAGCTGACCGCATATCACGAAGCCGGGCATGCTCTTGTCGGTATTCATGTGCCCAAGCACGACCCCTTGCACAAGGTGACGATCATTCCGCGTGGCCGCGCACTCGGCGTTACCATGTCGCTGCCTGAACGCGATCGCTACAGCTACTCCATGCTGGAAATGGAATCCAAACTTGCGATGATGTTTGGCGGACGCATGGCCGAAGAACTGGTGTTCGGCGTCGAAAACATTACCACCGGCGCCAGTAACGATATTCAGCAAGCCACCAACATGGCGCGTCGCATGGTCACCGAATACGGTTTCAGCGACAAGCTGGGGCGTCTGCGCTATTCGGATAACGAAGAGGAAATTTTCCTTGGTCGTTCCGTCACTCAGCACAAGAACGTATCGGATGCGACGGCTGAATTGATTGACAAGGAAGTCCGTCGTCTGGTCGAGGAAGCCGAGGAAAAATCCCGCAAGATTCTGACCGAGCACAACGACCAGTTGGAAATGATTGCTCAGGCGCTGCTTGAATATGAAACCCTGTCCGGTGCTGACGTCACCGCCTTGTTGAAAGGCGAAGACATCACCCGTCCGGACGAGGACAACCCAAGCGATGGCACTCCGAAGTCTTCGGTGCCCAGTAGTGGCCCTGCCAAGTCTGAAAAACCATCTGGCGACAAGGGTGGGATCGGCGGACCAGAACCGCAACCGGGCAACTAGTGTCTAATTTCGCGGGGCTCGACCTTGGCCGCCCGCTTGTTATGGGTGTCGTCAATGTTACTCCCGACAGTTTTTCAGATGGCGGCGATCATGCCGATACTGAAAACGCCATAGCGCACAGTTTCAGGCTGGCCGCAGACGGTGCCGATATTCTTGATATCGGCGGCGAGTCGACCCGTCCCGGTGCTGCGCCTGTCAGCATTGATGAAGAACTTTCCCGCATCCTTCCGGTTATCGAGGCTCTGGCCGATGCCGGGCTGACGGTATCCGTCGACACCCGCCACGCTGCTGTCATGACGGCGGCCCTTAGCGCCGGTGCCAGCATCGTTAACGACGTGACGGCACTAACGGGTGATGCGGACTCGATGGGCGTCGTCGCTGAAAAAGACGTGCCGGTGATTCTTATGCACATGCAGGGCGAACCCGGCACCATGCAGGATAATCCGTCCTATGCAGATGCAGCGATGGATGTTCGCCAATACCTGTCTGCCCGCATTGATGCCTGTGTCGCTGCCGGTATCGACAAGGAACGCATCGCCATTGATCCCGGTATTGGCTTTGGCAAGACGCTGGAACACAACCTGGATATTCTGGGTCGACTCCATTTGCTATCGGAACTGGACTGCCCGGTGGTGCTTGGTGTCTCGCGCAAAAGCTTCATCGGCAAGATCACAGACGTCAAGGACCCGAAGCAGCGATTGGGCGGTTCATTGGCCGCGGCGCTGGCCGGGATCGACCAGGGAGCCAATATCCTGCGTGTCCATGATGTCGCCGAGACCGTACAGGCGCTGGCCGTTTGGGATGCTCTGACGAAAACCAACGAGCAACAATAACTACTGTCTTGGCTCTTTACGTTTTATTACAATGTTCTGGAAGATCATGAAGTTGGATTCGCTTTCGGGGAAGCGAACATAGATCATGATTTAGAGGCCGAAATGACCATTGCCACTATCGGGTATGAAAAATCATCGTTAGAGGATTTTATTGCAACCCTATTGACCTCGCAGGTTCAGGTGTTAGTTGACGTCCGTCAACTTCCTTTATCCCGCCGTAAGGGGTTTTCTAAACGCGCATTGGGTGAAGCATTAAATGATGCAGGGATTGAGTACGTTCATCTGAAGGGCCTTGGTGACCCAAAAGAAGGGAGGGATGCTGCTAAAGCAGGAAACCACGGAGAGTTTCTACGGATTTTTGCTGCTCATATGAAAACAAAAGAATTTAAGGCAGCGATTGAAAGAGTTATTCCATTTGCGGAAGGGAAGAAGTCTTGTTTGATGTGCTACGAGCGTGATCCAGAGAAATGCCACCGAAAGTTGGTGGGTGAGGCTCTTTCAGGTATTATCGGTGCGAACATAAAGCATCTTGATGTGCCTAATGGGAGGGCGACAAGTGGAGCAAGGAATAAGACACGAAAAATCTCTGGTTCTAGTGAAGGCCTTGCCACGGGGAGGTAAGGTTCATGGAGAAACGGTTTGTTGTGCTGGTGTAACCCCTGAACTGGAATGGCGTAGGCAATACCCGATTAGGTTTCGCCATCTTAAAGAAAGTAAATTTCAGCGGTGGCAATGGATTGAATATAAGTACCGTTTGCCGAAGGATGATAGCCGCCCAGAAAGTAGGTATGTTAAAGAAGGTTCCATCGTTCTCGGAAAGATTTTGCCAAAATCCAAACGGCCTAATTTCCTAAATTCCCTTATCCGTCCTTCTGTGGAAGACGCAGCTAAAAGAGGACAAAGTTTGACGCTTATTCGTCCTCAAAATACCCGCTTTAAATGGCGCTTAAAGAAACCAGAAGAATTGGAAAAAGAGCGGCAGGATTACATAAAGGCTGCATCGCAAAAGTCGTTTCTTGATGATGAAAAAACTCCGCTTGAGCCATGTCCGTATGAATTTAGTTTTGATTACAGTTCTGAGGATGGAAAAACACATAAGGGAATATGCCATGACTGGGAAACATCAGCCATGTATTGGAGGTTTAGTCGTAGCGAGGGCGAGAAACCAGCGTTGGATAAAATGGGCGAAGTGTTTAACGAAAAGTATCCAGAAAAGGGAATGGTGTTTGCGATGGGAACCAATAGCCGCCGCCCGAAGCAATGGTTATTGAACGGTGTCATCCTATTGGATGAAACTGGACAGCTACCTCTTCTATAAAACTGGTCCTCGGGCCTTGCAACGAAGCGAAACAAAAAGTTAATTCCTGTTTGCGAGAATCTGGCCTACAAGACGGGCATAGATTCTGGAATGATTGAATATGATTAGAAAACTGTTCGGCACCGATGGAATTCGTGGCGCCGCCAATAGCGAACCGATGACGGCTGAAACGGCGCTGCGCGTCGGTATGGCCGCAGCCGCCCATTTCACTCGCGGCGATCATCGCCACCGGGTCGTTATCGGCAAGGATACGCGGCTGTCGGGTTATATGATTGAACCGGCGCTGACGTCGGGGTTCGTGTCCATGGGCATGGACGTGATTCTGGTCGGCCCGATGCCGACACCTGCCGTCGCCATGTTGACCCGCACATTGCGTGCCGATCTGGGCGTTATGATTTCGGCTTCGCATAATCCTTTTGGCGACAACGGCATCAAGCTGTTCGGACCTGACGGTTACAAATTGTCCGATGCGGTGGAAGCGGAAATAGAGGATCGCATCGACGGTGACATGAGCGCGTCGCTGGCGGCCTCTGAACGACTTGGCCGGGCCAAGCGGCTGGATGATGCTCATGGCCGATACAGCGAACACGTTAAACGCACCTTCCCCAAGGGGATGACTTTGGATGGCCTGAAGATCGTCGTCGATTGCGCCAATGGTGCGGCTTACAAGGTTGCGCCCGAGGTTCTGTGGGAACTGGGTGCCGAGGTTATCCCGATTGGTGTCGATCCGGACGGCTTTAACATCAATCAGGATTGCGGATCGACCAGCCCGGACGCCCTGATGGAGGGTGTCGTCACCCATGGCGCGGATATTGGCATCGCGCTTGATGGCGACGCCGACCGGGTATTGATTGTCGATGAAACAGGCGCCTTGATTGACGGTGACCAGCTGATGGCGCTGATCGCGACAGACTGGAAAAAATCCGGCAGCCTGCGAGGCGACGGCATTGTCGCGACCGTCATGTCCAATCTTGGCCTTGAGCAGTATCTCGACGGCCAGGGACTTAAACTGCACCGGACACAGGTTGGCGATCGATACGTCGTCGAATACATGCGCGAGAAAGGTTTCAACATTGGCGGCGAACAATCTGGGCATATCGTGCTGGCCGACCACGGTTCGACCGGCGATGGACTGGTCGCGGCCTTGCAGGTGCTAGCCGCGATGGTTACAGCCGGTATTCCGGCGAGTGAATGCTGTCGCCCGTTCAAGCCGCTTCCCCAATTGCTGCGTAACGTGCGGTTTAACGGCGGTCAGCCGCTGGAAGATTCAGGCGTCATCAAGTCGATTGAAGCTGGCGAAGACAAGCTGTCAGGCAGTGGACGCTTGCTGATCCGGGCATCAGGCACCGAACCGCTGATCCGGGTTATGGCCGAAGGTGAGAACGAGACCCTGGTCAATGAAGTTGTCGGCGATATCGTTGCCGCCGTCGAACACGCAGTCGGCTGATGCAGGGCAGGGTACTGATTGTCGCGGGCTCTGATTCCGGCGGCGGTGCGGGTATTCAAGCCGATATCAAGACGGTAACGGCATTGGGCGGTTTTGCGATGACGGCCGTGACCGCCCTGACCGCCCAGAACACCACCGGCGTAACCGCCATTCATGAAGTGCCGCCCGAGTTCGTGACTGAACAAATGCGCGTCGTTATCGATGATATTGGTGTCGATGCGGTAAAGACCGGCATGTTGCATGATGCCGGGATCATCATGGCGGTCGCCGATGTTCTGGATGATCTGAATGTTCCTGTCGTCGTTGACCCGGTGATGGTCGCCAAAGGCGGGGCTGAATTGCTGCAATCGGATGCGACGACGGCTTTGCGTGACCGACTGTTGCCGCTGGCCGGTGTCCTGACCCCGAATATTCCGGAAGCCGAGGCGTTGACCGGCATCACCATTGATAGCCCGGATGCTGTGGCCCGTGCGGCGGCAGCGCTGTCAGAGATGGGGGCGAAGGCGGTGTTGATGAAGGGCGGGCATCTTGCCGGTGATACGGTTACTGACACGCTGTTTGAAGACGGGGCCCTTGTTGGTGAATATTCATCTGAACGTATTGATACACAGCACACCCACGGCACTGGCTGCACGCTGGGGTCTGCCATTGCCGCCGGTCTGGCGCAGGGCTTGGGCTTAAGCGATGCCGTCCAGCGCGCCCGGGCTTATGTTGTCGAGGCAATTCGCACGGCTCCGGGATATGGTTCCGGGCATGGGCCGCTTAATCACTCTCATGCTTTGAAATAAAACGCTCCCGAAGGGCACGTTTTATTTATTGCCCCTCAGTCGCCGGGCGGGGCCATTCGCCCCGTGGCTTTCGCCGAACGGTCGGCGGCCCGCAGTCGCGGGCTTGTAGAAAACCGGACTCTTGTAAAAATTTAAACTTGGCTTCCAGAGGATGTGCCACGCGAAGCGTGCAAAAATCAAAAGAGCGCCAAATCCGGCTCGCTCGGTTCTTCGAGAATCTCGCGCAGGATATTCAGGCCCTTTTCCAGTTCGTGCATCGTGTCGGGCCCACCGAAGCAGACGCGCACCGCGTTCGGCGGCGTGTCGCCGTCCAGCGTGAACACATCGGGTGGGGTGAGCGCGATGCCGCGACCCGATGCTATCCGCAACAGATCGTCAGCGGCGATGCTATAGGGCAGGGTGAGCCACAGGTGATAGCCTTCCGGGTGGCTGGCGATGTCATGTCCGCTGAGTGTTTTTAGGGCCAGTGCGGTTCGGAAGCGGGCATTTTCCCGGTGCCATTCAATCAGCTCGTCGGCGGTGCCGTCGATGATCCAGCGCGTGGCGATCTCGGCCATCAGTGGAGCCGCCATCCAGCTTGTGAACTGTACGGCGTGTGCCAGTTTCGCTGTCGCCGCAGACGGCCCGACCACATAACCGATGCGCAGGCCCGGGGCGATGCTCTTGGCCGTGCCTGAAATATAATAGCTGATCTCGGGCGCATGGCTGGCCAGCGGGGCCGGGCGGTCAGATGGCAGGAAGCCATAGACATCGTCTTCGATGATGGTGACACCATACTGTTGGCAGATGCGGGCGATATCCTGACGTCGCTGCTCACCTTGAATGGTACAGGTCGGGTTCTGAATGGTCGGCATGGTGTACAGCGCCTTCACGCCACCCGCCCGACAGGCATCTTCCAGCGCATCGGGCAGGATGCCTTCGTTGTCCATGTCGATGCCCTTCATGCGAATCCCCAAGGACCGGGCAAGCGCTTTCATCGCCGGATAGGTCAGTTTTTCGGTCAACATCAGGTCGCCGGCACACATGACCGTCGTGAAAATAATGTTCATGGCGTGCTGCGCACCGCTGGTGACGACAACGTCTTCTGCGTTGACGCTCAGGCCAAGCTTGCCGATCAGGGCGGCTCCGGCTTCGCGGTGGTGGGGCATGCCGAAGGCGGGCTGATATTCGGTCAGGGTACCCAGGTCGTTGGAACGCGATAGCTCGGCGAGGGTGCGACTGAGCATTTCTCCGGCCCGCCCGGTGGTCGGCCAGTTCATGCTCATTTCAACCAGATCTGACGTGCGGTGGGTGCGGCGAATGGCGAAATCTGGTTGTGTTTTCACGGCCCCGGCAACGAAGGTGCCACGACCGACCTCGCCGCTGGTCAGGCTTTGTCGGGCGATTTCGCCGTAGGCGCGGCTAACGGTGCCAACAGTAACACCAAGGCGATAGGCGAGGTCACGATGGGTGGGCAGGCGGTCGCCGGGTTGCAGTGTGCCGTCTGCGATGTCGGAGGCAATGGCTCCGGCAATGGCCAGATATTTGGGCGTTTTGCCAGAACTGTTGTCTGTATCGAGGGTCGGTAAATATATTGTCATGGTGACAATCTATACATTGACCCCCTGATTGAGTCAATATATTAAATGGATAATACGCGAACATGGATACAATGTTTTTGGATAAACCCTCTAGGTAAAAGGATTAAGGCTATGATTAAGAATGATTGTATCGTTTCAATTAAGTCAAATAACGGCTCACATCGGATTGCCCAGAGTTGGGTTCATTGGCTGAAGTCCGGAATTCGGCTGTTTATCGAGGATGCGAAGCGTTTGGCCGACCTGCTGATTTTCTGGCAGCGCCGCGCCACGGAGCGTCAAAGGCTGCGTGATATGGACTCTCATCTGCTTGATGATATCGGTCTGCAGCGTCGTGATGCCATCAGAGAAGGTGGCAAGCCGTTCTGGATGGCCTAGGTGCAAGCCGCAGCCAAACAGTCCTCTGTTTTACCCGGAGCATATGCGGCGGCGGCGCTGACTGTGTTGTTGTGGGGCGCAAACCCTGCGATAACAAAGCTCGCCGTCGCTGGCATCGACCCGGTATTGGTCGGAATGTTGCGACCGGTCGTGGCTGCGATCTTTCTGTTACCGTGTATCGTGTTTGTGCCCATTCGGATGCCGGTGGATACCAGTGGCTGGGGATGGTTGGTGCTATCATCCGTCGCCGGGTTCATCGGCTTTACCATTCTGTTCAGTATGGGCGTTCAACAAACATCGGCCGCGCATGCCGCACTGATTAATGCAGGTATTCCTGTCTTCAGCGGCTTGTTCGGAGCAATTTCCGAGCGCCGGATACCGGGACGGGCATGGTTGTTCGGCATGGGCGTCGCGCTGTTTGGCGAGGTGTTTCTGATTTCTTTCAGGGATGCAGGTGCCGGCGAGGCGACTGTAAGCGGTGATTTGTTGTGTCTGGGGGCGTCAGTTTCGGCCGGTTTCGGTTATGTGGTCGGGGCGCGGGCGGCGGCACGGATCGGATCGTTGAGCGTCACATTCTGGGGGATTTGCATCGCCGCGGTGATGGTATTTCCAGTAATGCTTTTTTATGGTGCCGATACCGACTTGACGGCATTGCCGGCGGTCAGCGTCTATGCGGTCTTGTATTTGGCCATCGGGGCGTCGGTGATTGGCTACATCGCCTGGTATTGGGCGCTTGATCGGGGCGGCATCGTTCGCATTGCCCCGGTGCAGTTCGCAATGCCGGTGGTCAGCCTGATCCTGGCGGTCGTGCTGTTGGGCGAAACGTTGACCTTGCCTCTTATCGCCTCGACGGTAATTATCGTTTCTGGAATTGTATTCGCCCGCAAAGGCTAGACTTTTCTTAATCTTGAAAGATGGATGAACACATGAATCAGCCATTGGATTTGGACGCAATGAATGAAGCGGCTGAGCGGGTTTATGCGCATATGCCCGCGACGCCACAATACACTTGGCCGCTGTTGGCTGAGCGCTGCGGCTGCGAGGTCTGGGTCAAGCACGAGAACCACACCCCTGTCGGTGCTTTCAAGGTGCGTGGCGGCCTGAATTACATGACACGCCTGAAAGAAGAGCAACCCTGTATCACCAGTGTCATTACCGCGACCCGGGGAAACCACGGCCAGAGCATCGGATTTGCCGCGCGGGCAACCGGCATGCAGGCCACGGTGCTGGTGCCACGCGGCAACGAGGTTGAAAAGAATGCCTCCATGCGGAGCCTCGGCGTCAATTTAGTTGAACATGGTGATGACTTTCAGGAGGCCGCTGAATATGCGGCAACGCTGGCGGCGAGCGAAGGCCATCACATGATCCCGGCGTTTCATCCCTGGCTGGTCGCCGGTGTCGCCAGTTACGGGCTGGAATTCATGCGCGCCGTTAAAGACTTGGACGCCATCTTCGTTGCCGTCGGCATGGGGTCGGGTAAGCCCCATAATCTTCCGCGCTTCATCCACACTGGCCGGGTGCCGGTCGAACTCGGGGCATGCGTCGACGATCTGTGTGACCAGTTCGGCGTTTGAATTTGCCAGCCGGGTTCTGTCGTATTTCAGATTGTCTTCCAGTCCGGTGCGCACATGGCCGCCCAGTTCCAGGCACCATTTGGCGACATCCAGTTGATGGCGTCCGATACCAGCCGCCGTCCAGGTCGCGCCGGGCATTAATTCGGCCAGTTCGGAAATTCCGAATTCCAGAACTTCGCGCCGGGCGGGAAGGGCGTTCGGAATGCCAAGCACGAACTGCACATGCGGCGGTGGCTTGATCAGTCCTTTGTCGATCAGCGCCTTGGTGTTGTACAGCATGGCCAGATCAAAGGCC
>Ga0233430_1000443_pt1 | contig 77778 bp, 54 predicted proteins | sample SI_118_April2016_2_FD_179883 | JGI IMG/M metagenome (GOLD analysis project Ga0233430, IMG submission 179883) | Seawater microbial communities from Saanich Inlet, British Columbia, Canada - SI_118_April2016_150_MG | ecosystem: Environmental > Aquatic > Marine > Inlet | place: Canada: British... | reverse complement strand
CCTGCAGTCGACCTTTGGGCAAGTCAATGATTTATTCGTAGAGGCCATCGAAACGCAGCGATATTTCGACTTTCCCAAATTGAATGACTATACATATTTTTCACAAATCAATTAGGATTGCTGTAGTTGCCGCTGTAGACGTTCTCGCGGTGTTCGGCGAGGAGGGGATGGTCGCGGCCGGTGCTGACGATGCGCTCTTTGCCGAAGAGCATGGGGCCGCCCCAGGCGTGGAAGACGACCAGGGCGGGAAGCAGGTGGTCGGCAGTATCGGGTAGGAGGAAGAAACCTTCGACCCTGATCCACGGAGTGGTGTTGAAGGCGATGCGCTCCAGCGTGAAGCCGTCTCGCTTCTCGCGGTCGAGGATTTCCGGCTTCAGGTCGAGTTCGCCGGGATCGTAGTGCAGACCGTCGAGCAGGCAGCTGTGGGCGGCGCTGCGCCATGCGTCGAAAGAACCGTCCGGGTGTTGGCGACGCCATTCCTCGGCGTTCAAGTCGAGGGGGCGGCGGGCGCGGATGGCGCGGATCATGTCTTCGTGGCTGCCGTAGTCGTTGAGGGCGGCGCGGGAGATCTGCAGATCGTCGAGATTGGAAATTTTCATGTCGGCGCTTAGCCTTCTGTATAGAAGTTTTTTGTAAGAGGGATCATGCTGGGCAGGGTGAAGGAATGAGATTCACAATAAGTTGAGTGTGCTGGCCGCTCTCTCTACCTCTTCCATCATTTCGCCGGTCCACTCTGTGAGGTTATTCTGGGTTATACCCAGCCTTTTCAGCGGGATGGGCTGTGGGGCTTGGTACACACTATCTCCGGCATTCCCGACCTTGAATAGCTGGCACTGAGCGTCGGCGACGTAGACTACCAGCACTAGCCTGAGGTATTTGGGATACTTGACCTGCAGGCTGTTGTGAGCGCCGATGACCTCGATCAGTCGTTCGGGTAGGGTCCACCGTTCACCCAGATACCGCCCTATCTCCTCGTGAGTCACCGGAAGACAGGCCTTTTCCGCCTCGAAAAGCGAAATTTTCTCCTTTTCAGCCATCTGGAGAACCTGGGCGAAGAAATCGGGGAAGTAGCTATCTAAAGCAACCTTTCCGATGTCGTGCAGGATTCCGGCAGCAAAGGCCTGAGTGGCATCCATACCCAGCTTGCCGGCGATTACCTTGGCGATGGCGCCGCAGCCGATGGAATGTTGCCAGAAGGCTTCCCGGCTGAAATTCGGAGACTCCTCGACCCTTCCCAATGCTTCAAAGGTGGCAATGGTAGCCACCGAAGCTCGAACCGTTTCGAAGCCGAGAAGGGATACTGCATCCTGGACCGAGGTGATTTCGCGAACGAACCCGTAGCTGGCCGAGTTCGAGAGTCGCAAGACTTTTGCCGTCATCGACTGGTCGAGTTCGATCACCTCGGCCACCTTGCTAGCGGAATTTTCCGCGCTCTTGGTCAGCTCTTCGACCTGGTCGTGGACCTGTGAGAGGGTGGGCAGATCGATCACCTCCCGCAGGACCTCTCTGACCTTCTGCTTGAGTTGGGTTTTATCCAGCTCCCGATTCTCGCCCAGCGCCTTCTGGATGCGTTCCAACAAATTCGGCGGATCGTAGGGGTAGATTATGTAATCGACGACTCCGGCACGGAGGCACTTCTTCACCACGGCCTGCTGCTTTTCATGGGAGATTATCATTACCTGGCACTGTTTGGGTACCAGCTGCCGCAGCAGCACCAGCTGAACAAACTTGATTCCGTCGAGCGGTCTATGAATCGTCGTATTCAGCAGAAGCAGGTCAAATTCCTGCTCCTTGATATAGCGAACGGCATCGACCACAGTGGTCGCCACCTTGGTGTCGTAGCCCGCTATGTTTTGCAGAATCAGACCGAGTGTCTGGGCTCGTGGAGAATTGTTTTCAATGACCAGAGCTTGTACTTGAGCCATGATGTGTACCGCCGACCTTTCATCTCCAGTTATTTGCCAAAAAACGTTATCCACTCTTCATCTTTTAACATAGCCCATTGGCACTATGTATCCTACTGAACAGCGAGGTTCAGTCCACATCGTCGCGTTTGGACGAATCGTCCAACTCGCGCTCCGTGGCTATCACCCCCAGTAGCTGGTGCACGCGCTCCTGCTGCTGGGATGCCAGATCTCGGGTTTCGTAAGGATCCGTGCCGAGGTGGAACAGTTCGGATTTTTCGGGATCCATTTTGTCGTCCGTGATCAACTTCCAGTCTCCGTCGCGGGCGCCGAAACAGTTGCCCCTGAAATTCCAAAACAGGGGTTTGCGGTCGATCCGGTCTATCCGTTCCTCGAGCAGCGGCCAGATGTCGAAACCGTCCCACTGGGGCTCGCTCTGCGGGATGTAGTCGTGGAGCTGACAGAGGGTGGGCATCCAGTCGGTGACGTGCATGGGCGTGGTGAGTTTGCGGGGGCGGAGGGCGCCGGGCCAGCTGACCACGGCCGGGGTGCGGATGCCGCCCTCGTACATCTGGGATTTCTGGCCGCGCAGAGGGAGGTTGCTGCCCAGACGGGGCATCTCCTCGTGGCGGCCGGGGTACTTGTCGGTATCGTGGAGGGCGTCGGACGGAATAGCGCCGTTGTCCGAGGCGAAGAGAACGATGGTGTCGTCCCGCTGGCAGAGTCGCTCCAGGCTTTCGATGAGTTGGCCGACCGCCCAGTCCATATGGCTGGCGTAGGCGGCGTAGGTCTTGAAGGAGCGATCTTTGGCCGGATCTTCGTCGTAGCGCTGGTCGGCGTAGCGGTCGATCCAGTGCTGGGGTGCTCTGATCGGGGTGTGGACTGCGGTGAAGGGGACGTAGCAGAACCAGGGGGAGGTGCGGCTTTCGATCCAGGAGACCGCTTCCTGGGCGATGAGGTCGGTGGTGTGACCGCGTTCTTCGACCAACTCGCCGTTGCGGTGCCAGGTGAAGCTGAAAGGGCCCTCTTTGTAGCGATGGCTGTACGGATCGATGCCGCCGGCCAGGCTGCCGTAGGAATGGTTGAAGCCGAACTGATTCGGGCTGTATTTCGGGTCGGAGCCCAGGTGCCATTTGCCGAAGAGACCGGTGTCGTAGCCGCAGTTGCGCAGGGCGCCGGCCAGGGTCTCGTAGCCGTCGGGCAGCACCGGGGGATTAGAGGGGACGGTGGCGTGGCGGCCGAAGCGGCCGGGATGGCGGCCGGTCATCAGGCAGGCGCGGGTCGGGGTGCACATGGGGCAGACGTAGTGCTGGTCGAGCTCAACGCCGGACTGGACCAGGCGGTCGATGTTGGGGGTGCGGATAGGGGAGCCGTGATAGCTGACGTCGTTCCAGCCGAGATCGTCGGCCAGGAAGATCAGGACATTCGGTTTCTCGGTGCGAGACATGGGATGCTCTCTGACTTTTGCGGGAATAGATAGCGGAAAGTGCTTGACGCAGCCTCTCCGTATAGCGACCAATATACGTCGTCGAAGAAGAGAGAGCGAATGACATATGCGAGGGAATAGAAGATGAAACTTTTGGATGCAATGAAGGTGCGAGGGTATTATTTCCGCCAGCATTTGGAGGAGGAAGGGTGGACGGCGCGAAAGTTGACGGTGGTGGATCTGGAAGAGGAGCAGCGGGAAGCGCTGGAGGAGAGCGGAATTGAGGGGCTCAGGCGGATTCTGGAGGAACAGGGGAAGTGGACGTTTCCGGCGCTCGATATAGAGGAAGTGTCGCCGATCGAACAGGAGGCGGTTCTGGTGCGAGATGGGGCGATTTGCGCCGCGGTGGTGGTGCCGACTGGAGATGCGGAGCTCGAACGGCTTGGGGGGGAGTTGGTGGAGCAAATCGAGGAGCGGTCCGGGGTCCGATTGCCGCTGTGCGGGGATGGAGAGGTAGAGCTGGCTTCGCTGGAGTCGCGACAGCTGATCGTCGTCGGCGGGGCGCATCAGAATCGGTTCGCCATGGAGTTGGCGCTGCGCTGTCAGACGGGGTTTGTGGACGCGGTTGTGCCGGGGGATGGCGGTTGGGTGGTTACCGGCCATGTGGGACTGGACGGTTCGGGGAATGATGTGATCCAGATTGCCGCTTCGCCGGAGCATCGGGAAACGGCGGTGGAGTATCTGCTGGAGGGACTGTCGGGAGATCGGGAGAGACTGGTTTTGCGCCGGCGTCACCGCATTGAGCAGGGGGAGGAGATGCGGAGGCATTTCCCCGATTGGGAGAGGTATGCGGGAGGGCTGCCCGGGCGGATTATTGGCCTGGAGGGGAAGAAGATCGAAGTACCTTCCGATCCGGCTGGCCTGGCCGACTTGCTGGCGGTGGGGTTGGATAGCGGTGGGCCGGATGTGAATCTGTACAATGTCGCTCCGATCGACATTGCCGCGCAGTGCGCCCGGTATTATCAACTCTCCGGGGAACCGAGAGCGCTGCAGCTGTTTCGCGAATTGCTATTTCGCCTGGCCGATTACTATCTGAAGACGCCTGAAGGGGCGAGCTATCCGGCCGATCTGGACTTTCGCCTGGGGACGGTGATCCTCTACTACGCGCGGCTGGAACACGAATCGGTGTTCAGCGTTGAAGATCGGTTGATCCTGAGCAATCTGCTGCTGGCCTGCACGCGCTCGATCTACGAATACATGGTGAAGATGTGGCCGATCGATCCGGATGCTCCCACCCGGCACAACCACGAGACGTTTCCAGCCCGCTCGCTAATGTACGCGGCGGAATACTTCAGCCGCTACGGGGTGCGCGACGTGGATGTGTGGCGGAGTTTGGTGGATGTGACCTTCAGCGGCGAACTGTGGAGCCGGCGCAAGCAGAAGGAGAACGCCAACGGGTACGAACTCATGGCGTTTGAGCACGGGGCGGCGTACAGCACCTTCGTAGGGAAGGGACTGAATATGTTCGAAGGGGACTGTCCGCAGGAAGTCGTGGGGCGGCAGATCGCCGTTACCGATAACTTCTTTCGTCCGGTCGACTACGGAGATGCCCACGTGAACATGGGGCCGGCTTCGGCGGATCTGGCGGATATCCTCGCCAGCAGTACGGAGGAGATGCGGGTGCGCTGGTACGCCCAGGAGAGTTTTTCCCGGAGACCGGAATACCTGGGCAATCCGATCCACGGGATACCGGGAATTCGCGGCGTCTACGAGGGGAGACCACCGCAGGGGGGCGGGTGGGAACTGGTGCGGCTCGAACCCCGTTTCAGGGAGGAATACGCGTCCGGTTTTCCGCAGACACTGGCCTTTGACAAACTCGCCTTCCGCACTGGTTGGAGAGAAGATGATCAGTATCTGCTGCTGGAGGGGGTGGGTAATCTGGGCATTTCTCACGCCCACAACGAGGTGAACGGCATCGTGCGGCTCAATCATCTGGGACGCCACTGGGTGGTTTCGAACGGGTACGGACGGCGGGCGGGGATGAGCAATGTGAACGAGTCGTTCAACACGCGGATTCGGGGCCCCGAAGACCACAACATGCTGGTACTGCAGAAGGATGGGGAGATCGTGCGGGATCTGCCGGTCTGCAATGCGCTCCTCCAGCAAGGGCAGCAGGGGGATCTCCTCTACGCTACCTGTGGATTGATGGGATACGGAGGGGCGAATTGGTTCAGGACGCTGATCGTCCTGGCGGATCGCTTTGTCCTGGTCGTCGATCGCGTCGAGATTGTCCAGCCCGGTCTGGAAAAGGGGCATGTCGAGTGGAACTGCCTGGGGGATGTCGGGGATTGTGCGGAGGGATTCCGGCTCGAGCAGAAGGGAGTTTGGATGGATGTGATCAGCGACTCCGGGTGGGAAGCCGAGAGAGGTTTGGCGGATCGGTCGGCCAGCTGGAAGAGCGTTTTGGATGGGGCTGGGTATCCCCACGCGAGCTTTCCCCTGAAGAAGCTGATCTTCCACATGCCCGCGGTCGAGGTTGGGCAGACGCACTGTCTGGCGACGCTGCTGGCGGCGACTCGTTCCGATAGGTCGGAATTTGCGCTAAGCCAGCCCGCTACCGGGAGAGCGATCATCACCGGGCCGCATGGACAGAGGGAAGGTACGGAAGTCGTGGATTGCGATCTGGAACTGCGTATTGCAGGCGAATCGCTCGAGGTCGGTTTCGCGGCGATTCCCGAATTGCCGAGAGAATTGAAGAACTGAACTCCGGTGCCATCATCTATTCCGAGAGGAGATCCGCCGTGATTCCCAAAAGCTGTGATACCATGGTCGCTTTAGGCGAAGCGGCTCGCCACGGACAGACGATTTTTGCCAAAAACAGCGACCGTCCGCCGGATGAATGTCAGCCTCTCGAACTGCATCCACGTCGGACTCATCCGGAAGGAACGGTTACCCACTGTCAGTTCGTCTCCTTGCCGGAGGTGGAAACTGCATATCGTCACGTGGGGTCGCGTCCCAGCTGGTGCTGGGGATACGAACACGGGTTCAATGAACATCAGGTGGTGATTGGCAACGAAGGGCTGGCGTCTAAATGGCCTGTGGCCAAAGAGCCGAAACTCATTGGCATGGAGATCTTGCGACTGGGGCTGGAACGCTCCCGAACCGCAGCCGAAGCTGTGGAGGTCATGACGGATCTGATAAGTGAGTACGGACAGGGGAAATTTGAGAACGACGTCGATGTCCGCACCTACGACAACGGATACATAGTAGCCGATCCTCGCGAGGCTTACGTCATTGAGACTGCCGGGCATCAGTGGGCGGTGAAGAAGGTCGAAGGTTCTATCGGAATAAGCAATGTCTATTCAGTGGAGACGGACTGGAATGAACTTTCGCCGGAAGCGGAGTCGCGCGCGGTCGAACAGGGCTGGTGGGAGGAGGAGGGGGGGTTCAATTTCGCCGATGCCTACACTGAAAACAGTCGCGCGGAAGGGAGTGGGGCCATGCGGCGCCTTCGTTCCTGTTCTGTGCTGAAGCAGCGGGAGGGGAAGCTGGATACTCGGGCGATGATGGCTCTTCTCAGCGACCATGGGGATGGAAAAATGCCCGAAGAGCCGTTTCAGACCGAGATCAACCCGGGCTCCGGGATCTGCGTTCATACCGGTGAGGATGGGAAGGGAGGGAACACGGCCGCCGGCCTGGTGGCGGATTTGTGCGTCGATGGGTCCCGATTGCCGGTCTACTGGTGCTGCTTTTACTCTCCTTGCCTGGGGCTTTTCCTGCCCATCTTTATCGAAGGGGAGTTGCCACCGGTGCTGGGCATTGGGGAGGCCGAACCCAGCGATGAGAGTCCCTGGTGGCTATTTCATCGTCTCAGCCGGGTGGCGCGTGCCCGGCCAGGTGGGGTGAATCGCGTGCGCGAGAGATGGGCAGATCTCCAGAGGCAGTTGTTCGACAGCGCGTATGCGATGGCCGGCGAAGGGCGTCGTGCGATCGACGAGGGAAATGTTGACGAGGCTTCGCGCCGTTTGACCGAGTATATGGAGGAAAATACCGCGGCTATGCTGGGGGAAGTGAAGGATATGTTGCGGGAATTCCAGAACCCTGCGGAATGACGTTCCTCTATGTGTATAAGCGAATGGCGGCGGCGATTTTACAGGAAAGTGAGGCTTCGATGCAGATGGAAAAGCGGAGGTATTGGATCATGCGGAATGTGCGGGAGATAACAGCCCTGATTTGCATGGGAATGATATCCATTCCTATCATCCCTTTGCACGCCGTTTCTGCGTCGTCAGATCCCGACGGAGTCGTCGCTTCGCACACTGCCAGCCCTCCTGTAATCGACGGGGATCTCGGAGACTTTTGCTGGGAGAATGCTTTCCTGGTCGAGGGTTTCACGTTACCGGAGTCGAGCGAGGCGCCGGCGGAGCCGATGGAATTCCGCATCTGTTTCGACAATTCGACCCTGTACTGTGCATTCATCTGCGTCGAGCCGCATCCGCAGAGGCTGAAGTTGCGCCATCGGGAGGACAGCGGAGATATCTGGCAGGACGATTGTATAGAGCTGTTTCTGCGCGGCGAGGGGGGGCGTCTCGAATACGATCAGTTTATCGTCAACGCCGCGGGAGCGAAGTGGAGTTTGCGGCATCGGGGTGGGCAGTCTCTGGACACGCCCCGCGACTGGAGGGCCGCTGTCCGGGTCGGAGGGACGGAATGGAGGGTGGAGATGGCATTGCCGCTGTCGGCTCTCGGTATCGACGCAGTGCGGCCAGGGCATCTGGTGGAGATGAAGGTCGGCCGCGAGGATCACACCGGGAAGGGAACGGCGCTTTCTGCGTGGCCTCCGGGAGGTTCCTACGGCGGGGGAGACGGGTACGGACGGCTCTATCTGGGGGATCCGAACTTGTTGAGCAATCCCGAGCTTGAGAAAAAATCCGATCAGAATTTCGAAGGTTGGGAGGTTGGCGAAGGGGATGAGGGGCTCTACCGATCGGTGGTAGAAGATGGAGAGCAACTGGTGCGGATTTTCACACCCGGTCGCTACAGCACGCTCTCCCAGTCGCTGGTCCTCGAACCGGAGACCAGCTATCTGCTTGCGGCGGAGATGCGGGGAGATGCTTCGGTTTACCTGCGGGCGCGCACTATGCCGGGGCCGAACGAGCAGTCGGTGCCCCATACAGCGTGGTTCGAGCCGGGATCGCAGTGGAGGAAGCTCCAGGTGCCGTTTGCCACGGGGCCGGATGGACAGGTTCTGGTGGCTATCGGCTCCACTGAGAGCTCGGGGAAAGGGACGATCGAACTGCGCGGTTTGCAACTGGTGCAGATGGGGCGTCTGGAGGTGGCCGGTTCGGCGATACCCGTACCGGCGGATGGGGAGCGGACGGTCGTCAGCGAACTGTTGATAGCCGATTCACGCGTGGTGCGCGGGTTTGTAGGCACGCCTTTCGACGGCACCCGGCGGAGTCGCGCCTGGAACGGCCGTCCCTGGGAGTATCCGATGCCCGGAGGGGGAGCGGGGGTGGGTTACGCTTACCGCAACAACGACGGACTGCACGTGCGTCTGGCCGATTCTCTGGGGTTCGATGCGATCCAGGTGCGTGGGGGGGTTCGGGCGGATTTGTATGAGGGTTCTGTGGACTACCGGAAACCGGGAGATGCCGAGAGGATCTACTCCTTTCAGGGGCGCGCTCTGACTTCGCGAGTCAACTTCGGCGAGCGGATCGAGGCGGATCGGGTGAGCTTTTTTGATGTAGCCGACGGGGTAATGGCCGATGTTTCTTTTTTTCGCATTGGCCGCGAGTTGCCGGAGGGAATAGTTTCTCGCGAGAGCCGGAGAGTTGGAGGAGAGATTGGCGCTGCGGAAGGGATTGGCGCGCGGTTTTCCGACGAGGAGCGGCGCACCTTTGCTCTGGATTCCGAGATGAGTGGGGGCGTGTTGCGACTCGAAGCCGGAGAGGTGGTGCACCTATTGTCGCCTTCCCTGGAGGAGGACACGCCGCTGGCAGCGGTCGAACTGGCGTTTTCTCTGGAGAATGCCGACCGGGCGGGGTTGACGGTGGCTGTCCAGGATCCGATCGACCCGCGTCTTGAACTCACGGGCGTGGATGTGGAGGTTGCGGGCGAGGGAACGACTCGACTGGTGCTGGATTTTCCGGATCAGGTGGTTCCCGAGGGAGGAAGAGTGTGGCTGACGTTGAAATCCGACCGGGCCCTGGAACTGAGCGGTCCCGATGGCGGTGCTGCGGAAGTGGTGCTCTACGGAACGACGCGAGAAATCGCTCAACGGCAGGCTCTGGCTTATCGGAAGTTCTTGCTCAAATCTCTCTTCGCCTGCGCCAGTGAGCCGAGACCGTGGAATCGGATCGGTCGCAGAACCGACCTGGAAGAGTGGTTCCGCAACGAGTCGATGGGAGACCAGGTCAAAGAGATCTTCGAAACAGTCGATCACTGTTTGTGGCTGGATCCGGAGGACGAGATCGCTCGTCAGTACGACACGTGGATGTGGCGGAATCGACGCGGTCTGCCGCCGTTCGAGCCGCGCCTGGAGCAGCCGGTTCCCGGTGCTCCGGAATGGGCTCTGTGGGTGCGGGAGGCGTGGCTCGCGGCGAGGAAGGTGCCGGCCTGGTGGCTGGATCACCGGCTGGTGCCGACCGGGGAACTGGGCGGTCTGGTGGGGGACGACTCGGATATGTATCAGAATTACGTGGATTTCGCCTTTTTGGAATCCGACGGGGTTGCAGCTCAGTTGAAGGATGCCGCCGCGCGTCTGGCGGAGCTGGCGGAACTGACGACGATGACCGACGGGATCAATCGGCGCACCATGGATCCTTTACACGCCTATGAGGAGGGGCTCAATCAGGAGGCGCTCATGGCGGTATGGGAGTACGGCGATCCTGTCTACTTAGAGCGCTGCATGGAAGCGGCTCGGGCGACGGTTGAACTCACTACGGTGACGCCTCGGGGACATCGGCACTTCCGGTCTCAGAGCCTGGGGGCGGCTACCCGGGATATGGCGATCACCGATACCGACGGCCACGCTCATCCCCTGATGTGGCATCCGACTTTCGAGGTGCTGTGGTACAACCGTAATCCGCTCGCCGAAGAGTTGCTGCGCCAGTGGGCGGATGGTTGGTTAGAGCACATGAAGCCAGGGGAATACGCCACTTCGGTGGAGGTGGCGACGGAAGAAGTAGTCAATACCTCCCATCGGCCTCTGTACGGAGGATATGGTGGACTGGGATCGGCCTTTGCTTTTCTCGCGTGGATCACGGAAGATGAGCGCTACGTTGCCCCGTTCTTTGAAACTTATGCCAGGGGGAATGCGGATACTTCGCCCGGCAATCTGGTGACCGAGTTTCTGCATCGGTACGGTGCGGAGAAATTTGGGGAGGGGTTGACAGATCTGTTGCCTTCAAGTGGAGCCGCCGCCGCTGCGGTTACCGGAGACAAACAGCCGCTCATCGAGGCGTTGAAGGAGGATGTGACCGAGATGCAGCGGTTTCCCGCGATGTATACCGATTCGGAGCCGTTTACCGACAGGGTTTTTCTCTACGCCATTGGGGATGCGGCCATCGCCTATACCGGGGGATACGCCAGCCGCAACAAGTTCAATCGAAGCCACGCGGTCAGCTGGTCCGGCTTCGGCACCGACTACGCCGCGCTGGTGCTGGCGGCGAGTCCGGATCGTTTCAAGGCGCTGGTCTATAACTTTCGGGATGAGCGGATGGAGGGAGAAGCGCGATTCTGGAGTCTGGCGCACGGGGAATACCGCGTGCAGATTGGGGTGGATATCGACGGGGATGATGTAGCCGATCGGCGGATTTCGGAAGAGGTAGTGGAGATAATTCGTGGGGTTCCGGTGAATCTGGAACTGGCTCCGCGAGAGGTAATGGTCATCGATTTGACACAGGTGGAGCGACTCGACGATCTGGCGAGACGGCCGGATCTGGCCCTTTCGTCGCTGGATATGCGGATCGAAGAGGGTCGGTTGTTCGGTGCTGCCCACAATCTCGGAGGGGGTTCGGCGAATTGCTATCTGGCCCTGGTGGATGGAGACGGTCAGGTGCGCGAGCGGGTACGGCTGGGAAAGCTCAAACCGCCGTTCGATCTGAGGCCGCAGCGAGTGAAGTTTGAAATCGATCTCCCGGATGGGTATGGTCCGGAGTGGTCATTGGCGGTGGATGTGGATGAAGAAGTGGAAGAGTTGTATGAGGGGAACAATCGTGTGGCGTTGGAGCGAGTTCTGAGGACGCGCTCCATGATCGACGAGGTGAGAGCGGGATTGACGACCGATTGATATAGATAGCGGTGAGAACAACATAAAGAACAGGACTGGATAATGAGAGAGATCAAAATCGGAGCGGCTCAGTTCGAGGCACGCGATGCGGACAAAGAATTCAACCTGGACTGCATTGAAGCGCTGACGCGGCAGGCTGTCGAAAAGGGAGCGGAGATCGTCTCGTTCCACGAGTGCTGTATTTCGGGGTATACCTTCTTGCAGGCGCTTTCTCGCGCCCGGATCGCGGAGCTGGCGGAACCGGTGCCGGATGGGCCTTCCACAAAGCGGTTGATCGAGGTTTCTAAGGAATACGGTGTGCCGGTGCTGGCGGGGTTGGTGGAGATCGACGGGGACGAACTCTACAATACCTACGTGTGCGTTACGCCGGACGGGTTTCTGGCGAAGCATCGGAAGCTCCACGCTTTTATCAGCAAGTTTATCTCCTCGGGGGACAGCTTCACCGTTTTCGATCTCTGCGACTGCCGGATGGGTATCCTCATCTGCTACGACAACAATCTGCCCGAAAATGTTCGCATGACCGCCATGATGGGGGCGGAGATCGTCTTTATGCCGCACGTCACTTGCGGGTTGCCCTCGGTGATGCCGGGGCGGGGGATTATAGACAGGAAGCTCTGGGAGAATCGGGATCGCGATCCGGTGAGTTTGCGCCAGGAGTTCCTGGGGCCCAAGGGACGGGGCTGGCTCATGCGCTGGCTGCCGACCCGGGCGTACGAGAACGGGGTGTACGCCGTTTACACCAATCCGATCGGCATCGACTACGATACGGTCAAGAACGGGAACGCAATGATCATCGATCCATTTGGCGAGATTCTGGTGGAGTCGGATGCGCTGGAGGAGGATGTGGTGGTGGGATTGCTGACGCCGGACAAGATTCCGATTTCATCCGGATATCGCTATCTACGAGCTCGTCGACCCGAACTGTATGGAAAGATGGTCGAGCCGCTGTCCGCGGAGATGGAGCAGGGGACGAATCCGGGTTGGGAACTGGCGGACCCGGAGGAGTAGAGTGTTGTAGCGAGTCAGGCGGATTTTGGAATAATCGGCAGCAAGATGTGGGAGGGACGCAGGCGATCGTGGAAGATGGTCTGGTGGGCGATGCGCACTTCGGCGTCCATTCCCTGCGGGTGGCCGGTATTGGGATTGCGGTCCCACAGGGGGAAATTGCTGCTGGTGATGTGCACGCGGATGCGATGGTCCTGGAGGAAGAGGTTGCTGGTAGGCAGGAGTTCAATGATGTATTCGTAGATCTCGCCTGGTTCCAGGAGTTCGGGAGGTTCCCAGACCGATTTGCGGAATCTGGCGCGGATGATTCCTTCGGTCAGATTGAAGGCGGTGCCGTCCGGGCATACGTCGATCAGCTTGGCGACGAAATCGGTATCGAGACAGTCGGTGGCGGCGTGGAGTTTGACGACGATCGGCCCGGTAACTTCGGTGTCGACCTCCATCGGTTCACTGGAGAAAATGAGGATGTCCTTCCGGGTTTCGTTGGGGCGCTGATCGACCGGGCCGGCGCGCACCAGTCCGGATTCGGTTTCCAAGCAGGAGTGGTTTCCCCCTAGCGCCGGGACCGGGTCGTTCGGGTCGTAGGTGTAGGTTGTGGGGGATTCATCGCTGGGAGGGAGGGGGTCGAGTCTACCGTGGCTGTGGAAGTAGTATGGGGTGAATTCGGTGCGGGCGAGAGGCCACTCCCATTCTCCCCGCCACTGATTAGCGCCCATGACGAAGATGTGGACGGGAGCTTCAGCGCCTATTCCGGCATTCGTTCCCCTGAATAGATAGTCGAGCCAATCGACCGCGAGTCCGACTTCGTCTTTTGCGGCGTCCGGACCGAAGTCGCGGTCCCCGGGAATTCGGTTCAGGTGGTCTCCGGGGTTGACGATCACTCTGATTTCGGAGGTGGCTCCCAGTTTTTTCAGACGGTTGAAATACCTGAAGGTCGCTCCGGTGTAGTAGTCGTACCAGCCGCACATCAGATAAGTGGGGATGCGGATGTGCTGATACCGATCTCGAATGCTGAATGATTGCCAGTATTCGTCGTAGGAAGAGTGGGTGATGTAGTCCTTCCAGAGTCGGTTGGGACGGCCGGCCACCGTCTCATCGAGGTCGATCAGGGGGAGATGGCGGTAGAAGTTTTCCCAACCATATTCCATCACTTTGTCCTTGGTGGCCTCGTCGTACGCGCGTCCTGTAGCGGTCATCGCCAGGTTGAGGGCGCCGCTGCGCCAGTAGCCGCAGTCCCAGATGTCCGGGTTCATGTTCTGGGGAATGATCGCCTTCAGATGCGGGTGCTGCTCCGGCGCGACCAGCCACTGGGTCGCAGCCCAGTAGGACTTTCCGTACATGGCGATATCGCCGTCGCACCAGGGCTGGGTGGAAGTCCAGGTGAGGGCGTCGTATCCATCCTGGGCGTCGTGGAGGAAGCGGCTGCCGTCGCTCCCTCCATCGTTGCGGGTCTGCTGGCCGACATAGATGTAGCCGGCGGCGGTGAAGCGTTCGTGGTCGCGGGCGAAGCCGGGACGATAGGCACGGGTGAGGATTACGGGGAAGCGACCCTCTCCCGGTTTCCATATCTCGGTGGGGAGGGTCACTCCGTCGCGCATCGGCACGGCGATTTTTTCGGGACCGATCATGTTTTTCGCATTCTCCGCTGTAGGATTTCCCCCTGTAGACAGCTCTCCGGCTTCTCTGCCGACTTCGAGAGGGGGCGGCGATTCCCGTGGCTCTATTTGGATGCTTGGGCGATCAGATCTCCCGCCTTGCGGACCATGCCGTTGACTATCAGATCGCACGCCTTCCGCCCCACTTCGATAGAGGCTTCTTTCCGGGGGTCTATGCCCATGACGCCGACCAGCGGATCCTCTTCGCGGCCGAGATAGACGCTCATATCGACGCAGTCGGGGCGCAGATACCACAGGTAGGAGGTCTCCCATTTGCCGGCGTGATCGCCGCCGACGTGCCGACTCTTGGGGGGATAGTGGAATTCGATCCCCGCGAAAGCCTGGGTGTCCACGAAGTTTTTGTTGAATTCTCGCACGGCGACTTCGGCCCAGCCGTGCAGGGGATAGTGGCCGCACAGCAGACAGACCGCTTTCATCTCCAGCGTGTTCATCTGCACCAGGGTGTGGTAGAGAAGCTGCTGGTAGAATTCGATCTGCTGTTCGGGGGTTTGGCCGAAGTAGGTCTCGGAGAACTTTTTCTTCTTGAACTTCATGTGCTTGCGGATCTGCCCATCCCCGTCGTGGTTCACTTCCATCAAGTGGGCAACGCGCGGCTCTCCATACCAGAGCGTGGGGAAGGCGAATCCTCCGGATCGGGTGGCGGCGAGTTCGCACAGCTTCTCCGCCTTCAGGGCGTCGTTGCCGACGGCCATGTGCTCGCTGTGCCATTCCAGGCCTCCCAGGCCGATGAAGGCGGCGGGGCATTTCTTGCGCCGGGCGACGATTTCGTGGGGCAGCATCTCTTCGTATCTGACCTTTTCCATTTTAGTCTCCTTCGCACAGATTCGGGGAACAATTCGATATCCGGAAATCCAGATGTTGAACTGCCATATAGCGGGCAGTCCAATGCGGCGGTTGGTTTCGGGATGCTCTCGATAACGGCTTTGGGTGCACGATCTGGTATCGGTGCTCCAGGCAATAGGGTAAGAAGTTTTCACCCCTGGGAGCAAGAGTAGGGTAGATTTCGGGAAGCATCCCTGGCGTCGCTGTTTCTCAGAGACATTGGGGGAATGGCAAGTTGACCTCGCCCTGTGCGGGAGTGTTAATTGTGGGAACGAAAATTAAAGAGGAGGGCATCATGAACGAACAGGTCGAAAAAGCGCGCGAGGTTGGACTTGCAGTTTTGCAGCCCAGCCAGAAGGATCTCGATCACGGTCTGGAGTTACACAGTAACTCGCTGGTTTTCGAGTCGTACGGATTTTCGCCGCGAGCAGCGGTCGACGGGGACGCCGTTGCCAGATTGGTGGAGGAGGGAGCTTCGAATGTCGAGATAGGTGAGACGCTCGAAGATATGTTTCTCACGCGCATGGTCGAGGATGCGGATCTCCGACAGGAATATCGGGATGCGTTCGACTACGCCGGGGTGGACTGCATCTTCCAGAATGCCGGGGAGGAGTGTCAGGACCCGGGCCAGCTGCTGAAGCGATTGGGGAACTTTACCTACCTCACCGATATGCTGGATGAATTCATGGCGCGGGTGATCAGACCGGACGATATCGTGCGGGCGAAAGAGGCGGGGAAACACTGTTTGTATATGTCGGGGAACGGAGTGCCGCTGGTGCAGCAGTGGAAGACGGTGGAGGAGGAATTGCGCTTCGTGCGCGTCTTCTTCCAACTCGGGATACGCATGATGCATCTGACCTACAATCGGCGGAATATGCTGGGGGATGGCTGCGAGGAAAAGAGTGATGTCGGGTTGAGCGACTTTGGGGCGGCGGCGGTGAGGGAGATGAATAAGTTCGGTGTGATCGTGGATGTGGCCCATTCGGGGCAGCAGACGGGGATCGACGCGGCCACGGTTTCGGAGAAGCCGGTCGTCGCCAGCCATTCCGGCGCGCACGCCCTCAGCGGGCATCCGCGTTGCAAGAAGGACGAGGTGATCCGGGCGATCGTCGACAAGGGAGGTACGGTCGGCGTCTGCTGCATCTCTGCCTTTTTGGGCGGGAGTGGAGATATCAACGCCTTTCTGGATCACATCGACTACATTGCCGATAAGTTCGGGACGGAATCGGTCACTATCGGCACGGATCGGGCGTATGTGCCGCCACGGGATGCGGAGGAGCGGCGGAAGATCCCTCGACGGGGGGCTTCGCGGATTCGCTTCGAGGGGTTCTGGCAGCCGGATGATCCGCTCAAGGATCCGAAGTGGCGGGACGAGCGGATGCAGCAGAGCCTGGCCTGGACGAACTGGCCGCTGCTCACGGTCGGTATGGTGCAGCGGGGGTACAGCGATGACGACATTCAGAAGATCCTCGGTGGAAATATCCTGAGGGTTGCCCGGGAAGTTTTTCCCGATATTCCATGAAATCGATGTGAGACAGTATCACATTTTTTTCTTTCAACCTATCAAAAAGATCTAATAGAGGTGAATCCATCATGTCCGGAAACGCTGCCAGCACTCTCCTATGCGCCGCTCGTCTGGTCGACGGGTTGAGCGATGTCGCCAAAGCAGACCACGCTGTTCTCATTGAAGGAGGGCGGATCAAAGCGGTAGGAGTCCGAGAGGAGATTCAGAAGGAGATGCCGCCCGGTACGGAGATCGTCGATCTGGGAGATGCCTGCATTACCCCTGGGATGATCGACAATCACACGCACGTGAGTTTGGCGGCAGATGGGCGCTCCTACGTGGAGTTTTTCGCGGATACCGATGAGATGATGGTGCTGGCCGGGGCGATGAACCTGCGGCGTCACCAGGCGGCCGGGGTCACCACGATCCGCGATAACGGGGCGCGCAACATGGTCGGATTTGCCATCAAGGAGGGACTGCGGCGCGGCTACATCACCGGGTCGCGATTGCTGGTCAGCGGCCGTTCGATTACCTGCACCGAAGGGCATTTCCACATGTGCAATGAGATCGCCGATGGGGAGGAGGAGATGCGTCGCTCGGTGCGCCGCCTGGCCCACCAGGGGGCGGATTTCATCAAGGTCATGGCTACCGGAGGGGGCACGGTGGGCACTGTTCCCCGGCGAGCCGCCTATTCGGTCGAGGAATTGCGCGCTGCCGTGCGCGAAGCCCGTCAATTCGATCTCCTTACGGCGGCCCACTGTCGGGCTACGGAGGGGATGCAGCACGCAGTGGAGGCGGGAATCGATCTGATTGAGCACGCGGAGTTTCTGGGGATGGATAACCAGATGCGCTTCGATCCCGAGCTGGCGGAGAAGATGGTCGAGTGCGGCACCTTCGCCAGTCCGACGCTGCAGGCGTGGGTGGGGTATCCGCGGATTGTCGCACTGGAGGCAAAAGCGGAGGCGGGTACGATCACGTTGGCGGAGGAGCAGACGCTGAAGCAGGCGAATGAGCGGGCAGAGACTCGTCTGGAGGTGGTGCGGCGGATGGTCGATTCCGGATTGAAAGAGCGGATTTTACCGGGCACGGACTGCGGCGTCGGCAATCTGGTATTCGGACATCTGGACTACGACCTGCAGCTGCTGGTGCGCGCTGGGTTTACGCCTGGGGAGGCGCTGTTGTCCGCCACCCGTATTTCGGCGGAGGCGGTCGGTATGGTGGATCAACTGGGGACTATAGAGCCGGGGAAGATCGCGGATCTGGCGGTATTTGCCGGAGATCCGACGAAGGATGTCAGGGCGTTGAGCGAGGTGGTGGCGGTGTTTCAGGGAGGGCAGAGGGTAAAATGAAGGCGAGGTGGCTGATATTCGGAGTCGTCGGGTTCTGCTTACTGATCGCCTTTCGCGTTGAGGGGGCAGAACTGAGCCTCGTTTGAGATGGGGAGCCGCCCGCCCGCATCGTGGTTGGAGAGGATGTGCCTCCGGCGGCCCGGTTTGCTGCGAAGGAGCTGCAGCGGTATGTCGAGAAGGCGACCGGGGTTGTTTTGCCAATTGTCGATCAGACGGTGATTGTAATACTACAGGCGTTATTATGACTGATTCTGAGCATCAGGAAGACTATAAAGACCTTTTAAAGACGTCGATTTTTCGCGAGGAGTCGTTCTTAAGGCTGACTCTGAGCGGGAAGATTCGTGGCAAGGATGCTCCCTGGATTAAAGCCGTTGTGCGTCCTATAGAGCTCAGGGGCAAGCTGAAGTATCAAATCACCTATTACGACCAGAAGCGGGGTGTGACCCAAAATTACGATGACAAAGATTTCCTTGAGAAGCTAGATGAACTGCTCACAACACCATTCAATCAAATTCACCTACAGGCAAGCACTGGCGACCTTCATATCCGAATCACGAAGAAAGGGAAGACCCTGTTAAAGAAAGCCAAACCCTCCCGACCTGAGCCGCGGCCAGAATTATCGCACAACCGACAGAAACGCTATCCTCTTTCTAGCTCCGCTCCCGATGAGTTCCTTCACGAAATCGGTATCATGGACCAGTCCGGCAGTGTAAAGCCATCAATGCAGGACAAGTTCCGCCAAATCAACGAATTCCTCAGATTGATGGATCAGGTCGTCACAAGCCAGGGTCTTCTTGGAGATATGATCAGTATTGTCGACTGCGGGTGCGGAAACGCCTATCTGACTTTTTCTGGCTATCACTATCTAAACCACATCCAAGGACGCGACGCTCAGGTTGTAGGAATAGACAGTCGGCCAGAGGCTATAGAGAAATGTATTAGGCTACGCGACTCCCTTGGATGGTCAGGGCTCGAGTTTTCGGTGTCGAGAATTGAGGAGTTCACTCCATCCACATCTCCCGATATGGTCTTGAGTCTACACGCGTGTAATACCGCTACTGATGAGGCCATCGCGCGAGGTGTGATTTGGCAGAGCCAGATCATTCTTGCAGCCCCCTGTTGCCAGCACGAATTGCGTCCCCAGATCGAAGCCACTCTGTTTGATCCTGTGCTTCGGCACGGCGTCCTGAAACAAAGGACGGCGGAGATCCTGACAGATGCCTGTCGTGCGGAGATCTTACACATTATGGGCTACCGCACTGATGTAGTGCAGTTTATCGATTCGAAGCACACTCCCAAGAATCTGATGATTCGTGCGAGGAAAGGTCTGAAACCAGGCAACAGACAGGCCGTGGACAGGTATATGGCACTTAGGGATTTCTGGCGAATCAAGCCAAGTATAGAAAGACTTTTGAACCATGAGTTAAGGCCATATTTCAATCCCAAAGGGAAATAGGAGATATGATCACATCAGAGGTTCCCAGACCGATTCAACCGTCGCGCGATCTGCGCACTATGCTAACTGACAGCTTATTGGCGCGCAGCCTGGCGTATCTGGAGGAGGCTGAGGAACGTCGCCAGACGGCCTTCCGCGAGCAGCGCTGGGAGGAATACGGCGTTGCGGTACGGAAGCATATTCGGGAGGCGTTCGGCCCGATGCCCTTTGGGCGGGAAGGGGGGGGTCTGAATGTGCGCCGAGTCAGCGCGTTCGAGGGGGTGCAGTGGCGGCTGGAGAATGTGCTCTTCGACTCCTTCCCAGGTTGGGAAGTGAACGCCTCCGTCTTTGTACCACAGGGAGACGGTCCGTTTCCGGCCGTGGTGATTCCGGTGGGGCACAGCGGCAAGCAGTTCGACAACTACCAGATTCCGGCGCGGGGGTTTGCTGCCCTGGGGTTTGTGGCGGTGCTGTTCGATCCGCCGGGGCAGGCCTCGGAGAAGAAGCCGGGGAACGACCATTTTAGCGAAGGGGTGCGAACTTTTTTGACGGGGCATTCGTCGAGTCGCTACTTCGTGCTGGACGCGCTGCGCTGCATCGACTATCTGGAGACGCGAGAGGATGTGGATCTGAGCTGCGGCGTGGGCATGACAGGAGTCAGTGGCGGGGGGCATACGACGCTGTTCGCGACGCTGTTCGACGACCGCATCACCTGCCAGGGGCCCAGCTGCTGTATCAATCGGATGGCGGACCATCCGGTGGGCGATCTCTATTCCCCCTGCCCGGAGAGCAAGTGGTCGGGGCGTTTGCCCGCCGGAGTGGATGAACTGGATGTGCTGCTGGCCGGAATTCCGACACCGGCGCTGTACATGGCCGGCCGGAAGGATGAGGTGTTCCAGATCGACTGGTCGCGGGGGTTGGCGGCCGAGGCGGCGGAGTGCTACAACATGGCCGGAGCGGCCGATCGCTTCCGCTTCTTCGAAGATGAATCGGGGCACGCGTACACCCTGGCTCAGGTGCGGGAGTTTGTCGCCTGGATGAACCGCTGGATGTTGGGGGAACCGGAGCGGCCGGTGCCGGAGCTGGATCCGGAGGATTTTCCCATGCTGCCCTACGAACAGCTGCAGTGCCATCCAGCACCGGAAGAGAATATCTTCACGCTCAACCGCGTTATCGCCCGGCAGCAGGCGGCAGCGCGACCTGAGAGGCGAGATTCCGGGCAACTGCGCGATGCCGTGGCTGCGGTGATCGGAGAGCCGGGGACCGTAGACGAATGGGAGGAATCGAATCGATTCCAGGTGTGGTCGCAGACCAGTCGTGAGCTGCTGGCCACGGTCGAGGGCCTGCACGTGCCGGCCACGCTGATGGAGCCGATGCCGGAGTACGCGAGAGAGGATAGGCCGTGGTTGCTGTTTATCGACGATGCCGGAAGACAGAAGGCGTTGGAGTCGTGGGGGCCGGCGGCGCAGCTGTCGCGCATGATACAGCGGGATGAGATACCGATTCATCCCTCCGTTTTTGTGCCCGATTTACCGGGGTGGGGAGATACGGAGCCGGCGCTCGTGCCGTATTCCATGACCGGTTGGGGGAGTATGGATCGGCTGACGGCGTATCTGTCCTGCACCATGGGGGATGGCGTGCTGAGGATTCGCACCCGGGTAGCTGCCAGCCTGATTCGACATCTGTTGGAGCATTGTGAGGTGGACCCGGCACGTCTGATAGTGGTGGGGCGCGGTCTGGGTGGATCGGTTGCGTTGATGGCGGCGGCGCTGTGTGAAGGGGAACTGGGCGGGGTGGTCACCTGGGATGGGCTCACCAGCTTCCAGTCGCTGGCCGAGGAAGAGGGATACACCTGGCCGGCGGGCGCTTTTTTGCCGGATGTGCTGGTTCATTTCGATCTGCCGGAGCTGATGCGGGGTCTGCCGTGCCCGGTGGCGGTGCTGAACCCGCTGGATGCCGCACGGGAGCCGGTGGATGAGGTGGGTCTGGAGGAGATGGTGGGACCGCTGCCCGATTCTGTGATTTTGGAACCCGGGTGCGATTCAGGAAGGGCTATCGGGGTTATCGGAGAGTTGCTGGAACGGGTTGCAGGTTGAGTTTCTCCGGAAGCATCTGGTCGGATTACAACGAATTGCCGAGAAACCACGGAGAATGGCGCGTGTGCGAAAAGAGTCGATTGTCGCTGTGGGTGGTCGCCTGTCTGGTCATCGGCGTCTGTGAGGGGATGGCAGATGTATCGGGAGTTGGGGATTCCGGAGAAAAGCAGAGGCGGACTCGGGAGGAGATCCTTTCTCTTATAGAAGAGGCGGGGACGACGAAGCCGGCGTGGTGGGATTCGGTGCCGTTGGAATACCCGGAGACGCTGGATCTGAGTTTTCCACACCCGCCGCCGACCAAGGAGTGGGAGGCGTACAAAAACATCGGTCAGTACATGTGGAGTATCATCAACGAGAATGCGAGCCGGTTCCGGCAGGGCACCAAGTTCATGCACTTTATCTTGAAGCTGAACAAGGACGATCCGGCGGTGGTGAGCAGGGCGAGGGGGCAGTTGGGGCACTGCTATCACGATTTGCTGCAGGACTGGGCGCGGGCGGCTTATTGGAAACGGAAGGCGGGGCAATCCGACCTGGCGCTGGCGAACAGCTACTGGCAACTCGGCAGCAAGGAGATGGCGGTAGAAATTCTCGAGCGGATGCGGTTCGACAACACGCGCTACGGGGGGATCATCAAACTGTGGTCGGACATGGGGGAACTGGAAAAGGCGCTGAAGTTGGCGAGCGTATCCGGTGACTTCCGGGACTGGGGGGCTGCGCCGCGAGCGGCCGGAGATGCCTGTCGGAAGCACGGTCGCTACGAAGAGGCGATCGGTTATTATGAAAAAGTCCTGGCAGTGAAATCGAAAGAGGAAAACAATCTCATCCTCAAGCACAATCAGGAGCACGCGCGTCTGGCTATCGATCATATTCGACTGTTCGAGACTTTCGATCTGGGCAAGGTGGGGGACGGGACTTTCAAGGCGGGTGTTCCGGCGTACAATGGGGAACTGGTCGTGAGCGTGACGGTTGAGAATCGCAGGATCGCGGCGATTGAGGTCCTGGAGCATCACGAGAAGCAGTACTATTCATCCCTGACCGACATGCCGGACAAGATCATTCGCGCTCAGGATTATCGAGATATCGACGCGACGACAGGAGCTACGGTCACTGCGGATGCGATCAAGACCGGGGTGGCCATAGCGCTGAGCCAGGGTGTCGAGGGGAAGTGAGATCGAGACGATTGTGAACCCATGCGTCTGAATCACTTTTTGACCTTTCCGAACGCAGCCCGTCGGGGTCGAAGAAAATCCCAGCGGGCTCTTCTCTATAGATGGGTTCGGAAGGTGCTACCCGACTTCCTGTTCTCCGATCCAACCAGCCAGAGGAAGACCGGTCCGATCCGCCGGATGTTGAAAAGATTGGGACCTGCCTGGCAATTCTCTCCGCTGCGACGACTCGTACAGACCACCTGCTTTCTCTTGTTCTGCTTCTTTTTCTTCAACATATGCTGGCCATATGGAGCTGCGCCGGATCCGAATGCTGGGGGTTGGCCCTCGCACTACGCAGATGATTTTGAGACCCGGGAGATTCTCGAAGCGGAGATCTTCCTGGCGCTGGACCCGTTACTCGGCATCTCCACCGCCGTCGCCGCACGGGAGTGGATCTGGTCGCTGGCGTGGGCGGGGGTGATTCTGGGGATCGGGATTCTGATTCCGCGCGGCTTCTGTGGATACGTCTGTCCCCTGGGCACATTGATCGATCTTTTCGACTGGGCGATAGGGAAACGGTTGAAGTGGTTCCGGGTTGCCGAAAGAGGGGGGTGGATTCATCTCAAGTATTACATCCTGGTCGGGACGCTGATAGCGGCGATGGGAGGCGTCCTGGTGTCGGGCTTCGTCGCGGCGATTCCGGTTATCACCCGCGGATTCGCGTTCATCCTGGCGCCGCTGCAACTCGGGCTTTTGAGGGGATGGTATCAGGTGCCGCCGATGAATGCCGGGCACATTCTCTCGATACTGCTCTTTGTGGGAGTGCTGGCGGCAGGGGTTATGAGGCCGCGGTTCTGGTGCCGGTATCTCTGTCCGACCGGGGCTGTCTTTTCCGTGGGCAATCTTTTTGGAAGGGTTAGCGAGCGGAAGGTAGAGGATGCCTGCATCGACTGCGGGAAATGCGTTGAGGTTTGCCCTTTCGACGCGATCAAGCCGGATTTCAGCACGCGGGCGGCGGACTGCACTCTGTGCCAGACATGTGGAGGCGTTTGTCCGACAAAGGCGATCAAATTCGTCGAACGGTGGAATGGGGTGGATCTGAAGGAAACCGAGGACACGGGGGAGATTCCTGTATCGCGCCGCGGTTTTCTGGGAGCGGGTGCAGCTGGTCTGGTCTCCATACTCGCGATCGAATCGGTCTCCGGGGCAGCAGAGAAAATATTACCGGTGCGGCCCCCGATGAGCGTGCCGGAGGATGAGTTCCTGGAAATGTGTATTCGCTGCGGGGCGTGTTTCAAGGTCTGCCCGAATTCGGTCCTGCAGCCGATGGGATTCGAGGGTGGGTTGGACTGTCTGTGGACGCCGCTGGTCGCGGCCGACTGGTCGGGCTGTGAGCCGAGTTGCAACAACTGCGGCCAGATCTGCCCGACCGGCGCCATTCGCGCGCTACCGTTGGAGGAGAAGAAGGTGGCCAGGATGGGATTGGCAGAAGTGAAGAATAACTGTCTGCCTTTGGCGGGAGCGGGGGCGTGCCAGCTCTGCGTGGACGAGTGCACACGGGCGGGTTACGATGCGATCGAGTTCGAGAGGGTGCATCTGGAGATCGACGAGCAGGGGTTGCCCGTAGAAGGGACCGGCTTTTCCGCTCCGACGGTGATTGCGGACAGGTGCGTCGGCTGTGGCCTCTGTCAGAGCGTCTGCCATCGGATCAACGTGAAGAACGAAAAGCTGCTGGAGGAGACGGCTATCGTCATCTACGCGGGGGACGGGAAGGAAGACCGGATCATGGAGGGGAGCTATGCGGATCTGCGACGCCAGGAGGAAAAGGAGCGCCGAGGGCGGATTGAGCGGCGATTGGAGGGGGTCGGGGACTTCTACTGAAGTCTATACAGCAACCTGCTATGGCGGAAGGATATCGGCCATTTTCTGGAGGACTTTGAGGATTGCCGAGTTGTCTTCTTCGCCAAAACCGGAGGCGACGCCGGAGCGGAGGAGCTGGGCGTGGAGAGTGCTCAAGGGGAGAGGGGTTTCGGTGCGGGCGCCCAGGTCGAGGATGAGATCGACGTCTTTGAGATGTTGCGCGAGCCGGGCCTGGGGGGTGAAGTCGCCGTGGATCATTTTGTCCCCTTTGACGTCCATCACGCGCGAATAGGCGGAACCCTCTTTCAGAACGTCGAGAAGGACAGAGAGATCGACGCCGGCTTTCCGACCGAGGACCAACCCTTCGGCCAGCACCAGGCGGTTGAGGCCGAGGACCAGGTTGAGAATGAGCTTGGCCTCCGCGCCTTTGCCATTGGGGCCGAGGTGGAAGATTTTGCGTGCGAAGGCGGAGAAGATGTCGCCGCAGTCGTTGAGAATGTCGGTATCTCCGCCGGCCGTGACGAGGACATCACCGTCGCGAATCTGCTGGCTGGAGCCCAGGATGGTAGCGTCGAGGAGGTAGATGTCCTCAGCGCGCAGACGGGAAGCGAGGGCGGTGGACATCTCAGGGTCGGCTGTGGTGGTGTCGATGAGGATGTCTTGCGGGCGAGCGCTCTCCAGGATGCCGTCCGGGCCTTCGACTACCAGGTCGACGATGTTAGAGTTGGGAAGGGAGAGAAGAGTGCGCCTGGCGCGTTTGGCGACTTCGCGAGGGGAACGGCAGGTGCGCAGACCCTTTTCCCGAAGTGCTTCGATTGCCGCAGTATCGATATCGTAGCCGCATACCTGGAATCCGGCCGTTCTGAACCTTTCAAAGAGAGCGGAGCCGACGAGTCCCAGGCCGATGAGTCCGATCGCGTTGTCTGCCACTGGTGTCAGGTTTCCTGCAACTGGTTGGTGGAGCTGTTGGCATTGTCGACTATGGGGGCGTCGGGATGCCCTTCGATGATGTTGTCGCTCATGGTCACGCGCGTTACGCCCGGAGCGAGGTAGAATGCGTGGCGCTGATGGCGCTGATCGCCGGTACGCGTCTCCCGGATGGTGTTGTTCTCGAAGGTCAGGTCGTGGGTTGTGCCGGAGACGTAGATGCCGTGGCCGAGAAGCTCCTGACGGGGTAGCTGTTTGAGCTTTTCCGGCACCCGTTCAAAGGGCCAACCGCTATCCTCGATGATGTTGTCGCGGACGATGGTGCGATGGGCGCCGTTCGCTTCGGTTTTGATCCTGAAGTGGATGCCGTGCTTGGCGTTTTCGCGGATGCGATTGCCGGCGATCAGGTTGTCGGTGTCTTTATGTCCGGTGCTGATGCCGTTGCGGTAGAGACGGCCTCCGTTGCGATAGACGTCGCAGTCGACCACTTCACTATTACTCACTCCCCAGCAGAGATAGACTCCGTCCGAGCCGTTGTCGTGCACGTTGCAGCCGGCGATGCGGGTATGCGGGCTGTGGCTGCCTGGATGGATGCCGTAGTGGGTGTTGTGGCTGGATTCGCATTTCTCGAAGGTTATGTGGCTGCCCTGGCCACAACCGAAGCCGTCGCCCAGGCAGTTCATAGAGGTTACGCGGGTGACGGTGGCGCGGTGGCAGCGGCGGAAATACAGGCCGCGGCTCCAGATCCCCTCCAATGGACCGATCTCATTCAGAGCGGAATCGAGGATGAGGCCGTCGACGCTGAAGTCTTCCTGTTCGAAGGCGTGGATCATGGGGTAGTAGGTGACCACCAGGCCGCCGCGCTCGGCCAGAATGTCGTGGATCAGATAGTCGTGGGTGTGGAGGACGCCGTCTTCGATGCGGGTGACGGTGAGGGGCATGCTGGAGAGAGGGAAGAAATTTTCGCTGTCGCGGAGGATTACGCCCATGCCCGGGGCAAATCCGGAGGGATCGGCAGGGGTTATCTCCTTTTGACCGATGTCGGCATCGACGGCCAGCTCGCTCCAGACTGCGGGGGCGCGTTTGAGGATGGTTTTTCCAGGTACGCCGTGGAGTGCCACGCCGGAGCGCATGCGGAGCGGGCCGGTGAGGATGTATTCACCTTCTCGGACGGAGACGGTGCCTCCGCCGCGCCAGGCGATGGCGTCGATGGCGATCTGGATGGCGCGACCGTCAGTGCCGGAGATATCGGCGGTACCGGGTCCGACGGTGATGGTATCCAGTGTCTTGGAAGGGTGAGATGCCTGAACTGGTCCGGACATGGGTGTTTCCTCGTGTGAATATACATCGGGAGAACGCGGATAGGGCGCTCTCCCGATGAGCAGATCTGGGGAATCGGTTCAGCCGCGAAGGTTTACAGGCGGGATAGCGTCCCTCAGCCGACCCTATTGGCTGCGAGGAATTCCAGCATATCCTTCATATCTTTTTCCTGCTTTTCGCGCAGGTCGTCCCGGGGACATTGGGCCATGTAGGTGGTCAGACCGCCGTCCACGGTGATCTCCTGGCCGGTGACGAAGCGAGCTTCGTCCGAAGCCAGGTAGGCGGCCAGGTAGGCGATGTCGATCGGCCGGCCCACCATCTCCAGGGGTTGGAAGTAGCGGTGAGTGATCTGGCTCTGATCGCCGAACCGCTGACGGAATTCCTCTGCCGCTTCCGGTGTTAAGCTCCTTGGGACGTAGCCCTCATCGCCACCCAGGTAGATGGCGCCGGGGCTGATGACGTTGACGCGGATGTAGTAGGGCGCCAGTTCCGCTGCCAGGGAGCGGGTGCCGCCGATGATTCCTCCCTTGGTGGTCGCGTATACGGTATTGTTGGGAGATCCTTCGACGCCGTGGACCGAGGAGATATTGATGATCGAGCCCTTGCCGCGCTCCCTCATCATGGGCACGGCGAGATGACAGCCGAGGTGCATGCCGCGGAGGTTGGTGTTCATCAGGCGGTCGTAATCCTCGTCCTTTACTTCGTCAACCGGAGCGCCCAGGCCGACGCCGGCGTTGTTGACCAGGATGTCCAGGCCGCCGAAGTGCTCTTTGGTGGCTGCGAACAGATTCTCCATCTGGTCCCGTTTGCCCACGTCGGTGGGGACTGCTATAACCTCGGCCCCGATTTCTTCGATCTCGCCCTTGACTCGCTCGAGTTTGTCGGCGGAACGGGCGGCGATGGACAGTTTTGCCCCCTGTTCGGCGAACAGTTTGGCGATGCCCTGCCCGATGCCCTGCCCACCTCCGGTGATGATGGCGACTTTGTCCTTGAGCTTCATGTGAGATTCACTCCTTGTAGTTGCGCGTTGTAATATCCGATGATCCTTTTTTTATCTAATTATGACCGTCGTCTAGCAATTGCCTCTTCGGTGGCGGTGCGGGCGATACGGGTGGCTTCCAGGCCGTCTTCCCCCGTGGGCAGTTCGTCCGAGCTACCCTTTTCCAGGGCGCGGGCGAAGGCGGCGTACATGTCGTCGAAATTTTTGGCTCCGGTGCATTCGAGCTGCTGCGTGCCGGTGCTGTTCCGCACCTCCAGCAGATTGTTTTCCATCTCGTGGCGAATCAGCCCTTCGGTGCCGATCAGATGGTAGGTGAGGTGGTAGATGGGATCGGCCGCCGTATGAGTGAAGGTATAGCTGATCTCGACCATGGTGTGGGCCCCGTTATCGTGATCCATATGCAGATAGATGTGGTCGGGTGCCTCGTAATCTTCCACCCAGGCGCCGGTGGCGGTCCATTTGGCCACTTCGCTGCCCAACCACCAGCGCGCCAGATCGATGTCGTGCACGCCGCAGTCGACCAGGGGACCGCCTTCCAGCATGCGTCCGGCTCGACGCGCCTGTATAATCGGCTGACCGTCCGGCCCGGTTTCGTACATCCCGTGGCAATTCCAGATGTAGATCAGACGCAGAGAGCGGACTTCGCCGATCGCTCCATCGCGCACCAGAGAGCGGATTTGTTTCGATACCGGATTGAAGCGGGCGACGAAGGCGGTAAACAGCATGATTCCGGCCCGGGCGGCCGTGTCGATCATCTCCTGGCTCTCTGCTTCAGTCATGGCCAGTGGCTTTTCGCAGAGCACGTGCTTACCGTGCTTCGCCGCGTCGATGACGTTTTGGAGATGGCAGGGAGCGGGGGAGGTGATGCTCACTGCGTCGATGCCGGAAGCGAAAAACTGGTCTACATCGGTGAAGGCGTTCGCTAAGCCAAACCGCTCCTGCTGGCGGCGCAGGTTGTCTTCGTCGGGGTCGTACAGACTGTATAGTTCCAGGTCGGGGCATTGGTCCAATGCCGGGAGGTGGCCGTATCCCGCCACGGTGCCGCAGCCCATCAAGCCGATGCGTTTCGCCATTTTGATTCCTTCAATTCGCAGTTTTCCGAACAGGTGAATGAGTGCAGATGGCGAGAAATTAAGCCGTCTCCGGGTTTGCGGCAAGTTGATCGGGGAAGATCGCGCAACTGGCGCCCCTTTTCCCCGCTGCGGCAGTCGTGCTGTATCGATAGTGCGTGACAGGAAAGGCGTTCCGCTTTTTATTTTTAAATGGTTTCACACGTAGAGGGTTCCGAACGAAACCCGAATCGGCCAACTGAGAGGAGAATGTCGCCATGATCGCACTCCAGCCCTTCGTACAGGACCACCCCGAGTCCGTCTTCGTCTGGCGCACTCGCATGGCTTCCATGGAGGAGTACACGCCAGAAAACCTGACCGAAATCGGCCGATGCGTGGCTGGCGACTTGCTGTGCTCGGTAGACGGCGACCCGCAGAACTTTGTGGTGAAGCCGAACATCTGCGGCGGACCCCGAGAAGGAGAAGATCCGTCCGCCTGGCGCCACCAGCCAGGGGAGTCGACCAATGTCGACGTGGTGCGCGGTTTCCTGGAGGAGATGACCGAACTGGGCGCCGGCCCGGAGCAGATCACGGTGACCGAGGGACGCAGCACCCTGGATTTGACGCATATCCTCCGGTACAGCGGCTACGAATACATGTGCCAGGAATTGGGGGTGCGTCTGTTCAACAACAGCCTCGGTTCGTACGGTCCCGATGACCTGAACTGGATCGATCTACCCCAGGGAGTGGTCTTCCGCGAGATCCCCATCGTCCGTCCGGTCAACGATCCGGGAGTGGATCTGATTAACATAGCCACGATGAAGGCACACGGTCTGGCCTTGACTACTCTATCCGTGAAAAATTTACAGGGGTTGGTGGCGTACGGATACAAGCATTTTTGCCATCACATGGAGATTCTGGAGAAGGGTGAAAACTGGTACACGCCCGAGGTGCTGTCCCATTTTCACAGCGATCTGCGGAGCGTGCTGGAGCCGGGCTGCCGGCGGCATCAGCAGGAGGATCCCGAATGGGATCTGAGAGACGAGCTGTACGCCAACCGCGCCTGCGACAATCTGTTGGCTCTCCGGCCGATGATCAACATCGTCGAAGGGGTGCTGGCCCGGGGAGGGACCGGGTATCGCCGGGGTGAGGATGTGCTGGCCAACACGCTGATCGCCGGCATAAATCCGGTGCACGTGGATGCCGTGGCCACCTATCTCATGGGCCAGGATCCCGATCGGCCCAACTATCTGCGTATAGCGGCCGAGCGCGGTTTCGGCAGCCGCGATCCGTTCGCCGTCGAGATCTTTCTGATGGGCGAGGATGGGCCCCGGGCCTGTGAAGATTTGCGCGAAATAGGGCGGTTGGAGGTCCCGGTGACGCGAAGTAGCGGTGGCTGACAGAGAGTGGACGCTAAGCTGAATGTCACTTCCTGAGTGTATAACGGATTGATTTACAAGAAATAAAAGCAAAGCCTCCTGATGCCGATAAGAGGGGTGTGTGCATGAAACCGTGGGAAGTCCAGTTTTTCCTTGTTTCCTCAAGCTGAATATGTTATTCATTAGTTCATCTCTTGAAAAAGGCAAACCGGCTGAAAGGCCGGGACGCAAAGGTACGGGTCCTCGTCAGACTGATCCGGGGTGAGGGATTGAACAGGGGCGCACTGATCGATCTGCACAGGATAGCCGCACTGCCGAGGATCTTGATAAGGCCGTGCGGTTTTTTTTAGAAGAGACGGGTTCTATCTTGTCTCAACGGGAGCGGTTCCTCATGCCGATGCTATTCCCATCCTTACCCGGTCTGTATCCAGCCGAAGCTCCCATCCAGCTGTTGGCCTACGATCTCCATCTGAATAGTGTGCAGGTCGAAGTGCAGACCGGCTGGAAAAAGTCGCGTTTGCAGCGCCGCCGGTTCTGGCAGGACGGAACCCCCAGTCGGGTTATGGGCATGGTCTACCGCAATCTGCTGCCCTTCCAGGGACTGGAGATGTCGTAAGCCGACAAGCTGTTGAGACGGACGGAGAAAGCGTTGGATCGGGGGCATCTGGTGGATGCCCGGTAGAATCAGGTAGAATCAACTGCTGGTGAGTTCGCATCTGTTTCATCCCAAGGAGATGTGCGGTGCGCCGGAGGGAGGGATCCCATCGATTTTCAGGTGCTGGATATGTAAGGGGGAGGGATTAATGGGAAGGTGTGGGGATTTGTTGAGGTGAAGTAAATCCAATAATAAACCTTGTTTCAATCCATATGAGATAATCTCAGGTTACGACTCAAAAGAAACGGAGATTAGAAATGAGATATTGCAGACTTCTACTGATTTTCGTTGCGGTTTCCTTTTTTGACATCATTATAGACAGAGCATTTGCGGAGACAGAAGTTAGCGGAACAGTAGCAGATACGATCTGGACAACTGCAGGCTCACCTTACATTGTCAAAGGAAATCTCATTATTCCTGAAAATGTGACATTGGGTTTGGAATCGGGTGTAGTAGTGAAGTTCAATAATACCCATTACATCCGAGTGAATGGAATTCTGGACATGCAGGGGACATCAGACAATCCAGTAGTGTTTACATCGTGGAAGGATGATAGTGCAGGGGGAGATACCAACAATGATGCTGATACGACGGTTCCCTCTCCTGGAGACTGGTATTACATCGATATACGCAACAGTGAGAATGTGTGGAAGCACTGTGAGTTTCGCTATGGTGGGTATAACAATGGAAGTATGTTGAGTATCACATCTTCATCTCCGACAATCGAGCAATGCACCTTCGCCAATGCTCGAGGTGCAGCCATCTATGTGAGTGATGGATCTCCCCAGATCAAAGACAATGTGATTCGAGAGAGTCATCGAGGTATAACGATATATGGCACTTCATCAGGTACTCCCGCCAGTCGGCCGGTTATATCAGGAAATACGATTACAGAGAATGGGTTACCTCTATCTTTGGAGGGATATGCTTTTCCTGTTTTCAGCAACAATACTTTGACGAACAATGCGATTCGCTCGATAGGCGTATCAGGATCGATGGATCCGAGTGCTACTCGTTCGGAGATATGGCCTAAACTTGATATTCCCTACATGGTGAATGGCAGTTTTACTGTTGGCTCGAAGATGACATTGGGTTTGGAATCGGGTGTAGTAGTGAAGTTCAATAATACCCATCACATCCGAGTGAATGGAATTCTGGACATGCAGGGGACATCAGACAATCCAGTAGTGTTTACATCGTGGAAGGATGATAGTGCAGGGGGAGATACCAACAATGATGCTGATACGACGGTTCCCTCTCCTGGAGACTGGTATTACATCGATATACGCAACAGTGAGAATGTGTGGAAGCACTGTGAGTTTCGCTATGGTGGGTATAACAATGGAAGTATGTTGAGTATCACATCTTCATCTCCGACAATCGAGCAATGCACCTTCGCCAATGCTCGAGGTGCAGCCATCTATGTGTCTGGAGAGAGTAATCCAAGAATCAATCTAAATAACTTCGATAATTGCGCCCAAGGCATGAATAACCAGGCAAGCCTTGAGATAGATGCAACGAATAACTGGTGGGATGCTTCTAGTGGCCCCACCCACAGTAGCAACTCCGAAGGGAAAGGACTTTCTATCACTGGGGAAGTGGATTTTCAACCCTGGTTGGACACTCCATATATGTTCGTGCCGGTTGGAATGAGTAGAGGGGATGTCAGTCAGAACGGCGTGGTACGTCCGTATGATGCAGCTCTGATCTTAAGGCACGTAGTGGGACAGATCAGGCTCAGCACCGGCCAATTAACAGCAGCTGATGTAAACGGTGATGGCCGGGTAAATGAAGCCGATGCAGCCCGAATTCTTCAATTTACCTCCGGATTGATTCCTTCGTTAAAACTTGCTTCTCCACCTGCAGTAACCTATGCGAACCATGTGCTGGTTGGCCTTCCTACTCTCAAGGAAGAAAGTAACATTGTTTTACCTGTTACTCTCAATTGTGAATTTCCAGTGACTTCTTTCTATTTCTGCTTGCGCTATGACTCAACGTCAGTTGAAATCCTTGATGTCTTGAGAACAACACTAACCGAAGACTATCTGATTACCTTCCACGCAGAGGGAGGAGAATTGAGAATCGCCGGGGCCACTACCCACCCACCCACCCGGCAGGGAGATGTTTTACAGATAATTGCCAAGATGGTGAATGGCGCGTTCCCTGAAAACGATGGTGCCATAGAACTCGTAGAAACGCGTATCAATGGGGTAGACTTTCTCCTGAATATCCCCACCGCCATCAAGACCCAGGAGAATCCGCAGAACTTTGAACTCGAACAGAACTATCCCAATCCCTTCAATGCAGAAACGCATATCCGATTCACTGTCCCAAAAGCAACCATGGCATCAGTTAGGATCTATAATATTTCAGGGCAGCTAGCTCGGGTATTCAGTCAAGAACTGACTAGCGCAGGTTACTTTGAGATTGCTTGGGATGGACGCGATCACCGTGGTCAGTCTATGGCCAGTGGCGTTTATATCTACCAACTCATTACTGATGAATCTCAACAGATAAGAAAAATGATACTGCTGAGATAAGTAAGGAAACATTCCGGCCTTTTGCCTGTGGTTTTTTCTTAGAAATCAGTAATGTCTTTTGGATAATCCTGGTGATAAGGAATGCTGCTATATGACACTTCTAAAATACCTCCATCAGATAGTTTTCATTCTTGCTCTTACTTTTTGCTTTGGGGCTTCCCAAGGTCTTGCTGATGCCCAAACCAGCGGGGATGCTCTATCCTCAATTCTGGTTTCCGATATAGCAGCAGCTCCCGGGCAGAGTTTCTTTCTACCGGTCTCATTACAAGGAGCCCGCAGTTTCTTCTCTCTTTATTTGGTTTTGTCTTATGATCCCAATGTCATTTCCATAGAAGAGGTTGTAAAAGGAAAACTTCTGGAAGATCACTTCCTTACCTACAAGATTAATAATGGACAGGTAGTCATCTCCATTGCCGGATCTACTCCCCTAAAGACAGACGGCCAACTTTTGTCATTAGGCATAAAAGTTTCGTCTTCTGTCAGTATCGGAACGCAGAGCTCAATTGGTATAGTTCAAGTAGAGGGCAACGAAAGCGGGAGAATCGATGGAGTCTCCGGTTCTTTGAGCATAATTGACCCTGATTCGGAAGGAACCGGAGCTATCGATGGATCAACGGCTCTTGCGCGAATTAATATGGATTTCACTTCATCGCCTCCGGGGGGCCTTGCCATAATTCCCATTCGGGGAAGCGATTTAACTGGTCTATACTCGGCGCTGTTCGCCATTTCTTACGATTCTGGTCTAATAAAGGTTAACCGCATTGTTTCTACAGCACTTACGGCCCAGCACTTGATCTCCTCCAAGATAGAACCCGGTTTGGTAACGATTTCATTGGCCGGAGCTCGCCCTCTGCGCGGGGGAGGGGTCCTGGCAGAGATCCATATTTCAGTTTCACCTGAAGCTCCATTAGGAGAGATCAGCAGGCTTCGCTTCGAATCGATCTTAGTCAATGAAGGGGGAATTCCGACGTCGGCTATACCCGGCCAGGTGATGATTGCGGATGTTCCCTCTATGGGTATCGACATTCCTTCTGTGGAGCTAAACCCTGGCAGTATTGTTGATGTTCCTATAAAGGTTTCACAGGCGCCGAATTTCCTATCGGGGTTGATTACTCTCCAATACGATCCACTTGTCTTGACACCTATTGATGTAAAGACAACAGACCTCAGTTCCAATCATCTTTTGGCGCACTCGTCCCATGGGGAATTTCTTACAATTTCTCTGGCTGGATCTTCTCCGATTACAGGTTCTGGGACTCTTGCTGTCGTTCGATTCAACGTTTTTGGTGAGGCTACTTCTGGCTCTATGCCTTTTTCCATCATTTCGGCTGCTTTTGATGAAGGTGTCATCCCGGTTGTTCTCGGTTCGGGGACTTCTCCTGTTGATAACGACGGAGACAACCCCATTCCTCCTACCCCTGAAGGGGTGATTTATCCTCTTTTTCCTGCAGAGGGAGAGTCGTTACGAATAATGCAAGGAGGGACAGCTGTTGGTTATGTAAGAATAACGGGTATTGATGGAAATCCCATTCCCGGAGCAAAGATAGAACTGGATGACATAGAAGAATTTTTCGAGAGCGATGAGCAGGGAATAGCGGCCATACGTATTCCCTGGAACCGGATAGGTAGTGGCCAGGTTGGTGAGAGCAAGGCATTCCGTATTCCCAATAGCGATATATCGATTCATGTTGAAGTAGAAAAAAGAGTCTATGGAACCGAGTGGATAAGCGATGGATATGGAAGACTGGGAATCTCTTTTGTGAACGTCGATATTGGCGCTGGCACTTCCATCCTTCTTGAGAATACTCAGGGAAAGGCGGGGACCTTTGATGCCATTGAGATAGGCCGACAGAGCATGAGTGGAGCGGGAGCCGAATTTAAGGCCAGTGCTTCCATAGGCATGGAACTGGGTAATGTTGCGGGACACCGTATTGGCGGCAAAGCCGGTGCAGAAGCAGGGGTAGAAGGTATGATAAGAGCTATCCGGGAAGACCGTTATCGATTCTCTTATCCCGAACGTACAACGCGTGAAGCCATGATCCAGTATGCCTTGCTGGGTGAGGGGCTTATTGGTCTCTTCAGCCCAGAATTGCTGAATCTCCTGAGTTTTGTAGAAGGGAGATTGGCTAGGGAAACAATCTTAGATCAGACGTACGTTTTCAGTTCTCGCGGAATGGATGTAATGATGGGCGCTTCTGCATCAGCACAAGCGTTAGGTGGAGTTTTTGGTAACAAGACAACCGTAGGATTACAAGTTGAGGCAGGCGTAGGAGGAGAGGGACACGGACGGATACTCTGGAGTGAGTACCCTCGCGAATCATTGAAGAGCCTTCTCATTGGAATTAGCGGGAAAGGAAAAGCATACGCAGGAGCGACAGCCGGTGTCGTAGTCAGCGGCATTGGGGCAGGAGCATTCGCCGGTGCACAAGCGGCAGGTGAACTGGGCGGAAGTGTTGAAGTATTGTTTGAGCAAGGCTTACGGCCTGCATGTATCGAACTTCAGGCAACAGGTCGCGGGGAATGGGGATATAATGTCGGCGCCGGTCTCGGTCAGATCACGAAGGATGATCCCAATACCTTGAAAGTGGGCATAAGTCGCGGGAAGGCGGTGGAGACAATTTCTGCTCTGCGTTTTGAGGGGGTTTCAGATGCATTGGAGGAATTAGTTCGATCTGACCCAATCGCCGTCCGCGTATTGGGGGATAATCCAGGCAATATTTCGGTGTCTGGTGATCTCTTGGAGAGGATGGAAGCCAATCTATTAAAGGGCCTTGAGAAGCTAACCGAAGCGGGACGCCAGTTGACCGTAACCTATGAGCAGGAAGTCGCGACCATTGAACATGAAAGCGGCGGGAACATCATCAATCTACACGGTGAGTTAACCTCAGCTTTGAGGGTCAAACTAGCCGCAGATAAGAAAGTAGAACATAGGAACGGCTTGATTGTAGAACGAGGAAGATGGATTGCAGGATGGCTGCGCCCAACCGAACTCTACCAGATCGACGAGTTTGTCGAATTTCCAGATCAAACAATGGCATCTGTGATTCAGGAAGTACATGATGATATGCGGGAAATTGTGGCAGAAGCTTTTACCATGGGTGTCATTCAGCTAGTGCAGGGAGCAACCAAAGTCATTGAATGGGGAGAATCCAAACTAGAAATTGCGGCGGATGCATTGGGTGGCGAAGTACAGGAGATCCAGATTGCTGTATGGAGCTGGTTTGGGCCATCAAATTCCAGCTCTCTTCTCTCGTTAGGTACAGGCGAACGGCGAGCCAGGGCCAAGATCGCCAAACTCGCCCAACAGGTTGCCCGACTCGATTACGGAATTGGTGGATTTTACCGCTTAGAACCTAGTGACGCTGTTCTTTCCCAGCCTGCCGTACTGACTATTTCTTACACTGATGAGGAAATCATTGGGATAGATGAGACATTCTTGGCAACTTACCGTTATGACGAAGAAACCGGGGAATGGGTGCTGGTCACCAGTTTGGTTGTACCGGATTCTAACATAGTAAGGGCTTCGATTTCGAAATTAGGAACCTACACATTGGCACCGAGAATTCCCGCTGGCGAGTTTGATATCCATCCAGATACGGGCTCTCTCCCCGCAGATGGTGCTTCTTCAGTTAGTGTCAAGACTGATACTATCTTCAACAACGATGGAACGCAAGTAGATGATGGTACTTTATTAACCTTATTTGCGTCCAGTGGAGCTATCATTAGTGAAGATTTGGATTCAGAGCGGGAAGGTGTGCAACTAACCGCTAAAAACGGCAGAGTTGAGTTTCTTTTCCAGGCTGGACTCATAGCGGCACCAGCCGAATTTATTATGCAGAGCGTTTCTGGTACGGCCATTGGAAGAGGGACACTTGAATTGACGGATGCAAAGCCACCTTCTACTCCGCATCCCCTTACAGCTCGGTGGGATGAGAACACAGTTCAGATTTCGTGGTACTCTATTGAAGATGTAGATATAGGCGGCTATGTGGTTTACTTCCGAGAAAACGAACCCGGTCCTCCTTGGGATGTTTCCGTCGATTCTTTGGGGACATCATCGCCAGTGACTGTTGGGACTGATACTACAGCCTCTTTGTCAGGCCTGAACCCTGAAAAAACGTATTTTTTCGCTATCTCTGCCGTAGACATTGCTGGTAACGAAAGCATGCTTTCAGATGGTTTTACGATCACGGAGTCCATTCTGACAGCCGACTGGGATGGGAACGGCACTGTGGATTTTGGTGATTTCTTTCTCTTTGTCGATCACTTTGGATCTACAAACCCAGATGACAGCATCTATGATTTGGATGCCAGCGGCATTGTCGACTTTGGCGATTTCTTCATTTTCGTGGATCAGTTTGGCTCATCGAGACCTAAATTACTGGCATTGGCAGAACAATATCTACACATTCCACTTCGTTTTGTCCTACATCCCAATTATCCTAATCCCTTCAATATGCAGACGACTCTTTCCTATCAGTTGCCCTATCAGCGCTCAGGGGAGGATTACCAGATAACTATTGATATTTTTGATCTTTTGGGGCGCCGTGTCCGTACTCTGTTCAAAGGGAGCCAGCCCCCGGGAGACTATTTAAGGATCTGGGATGGGCGAGATAGCAACAATCTCCCTCTTGCAAGTGGAATTTTTATCTTTCGTGTGAAGACAGATCAATGGATTGCGTCGCAAAAAGCGATCCTCTTGAAATGACAAAATTCTTGGAACCGACGGGTTCGTTTTGAGAATCATGCTGCCTTGTTCTGAGAGCTCGTTGTTCGAGGCGACGGTTTCAGCAATATCGCCCAGGGCACGCGGTCGGCGGGTCGCGGCAGCGATTCTCCTTCCTGGCGAAACTGGCGTTTCCAGCGGGAGATCATCCCCTTACCAATCCCCAACCGGCGTTCCACCTCGGTTGCGTGGATATCCCCTTCGGTGGCCAGACGAATAGCTTCCAGCTTGAATTCTCGATCGAATTTCTTGTTCATCAATTCTCCTCCTCTAGTCAGAATATATGGACTCTTCCTACTGTCCACGATACTGGGGGAGGATCATTCCCAGCAGACTCCATCGGGTCGAACCGCGAGTGGTCAAACGCAGGCCCAAATACTCTCGATGGATGCAGCAACCCAGAGCCTTATTGAAACAGAAAATGGTCGCGTAAACGGATCTTCAGGAAGTGACATTCAGCCTAACAGGGGTAGATGCGGATGTCCACGCTCACGACTTCGAGTGGCTCATTGTCGCTGGCGATCACCTTGATCTGGTTCCCCTGTTTTTCGTCCAGGATGTCGGCGGGAAATTGGTAGATAAGACATCGGATGCCTTCATCTACGGAATCCTGCGTTGCCGCCAGTTTCTCCGAATCGTTGATCGAGGCGGTGGGAGCGGCTTGCTCCATCGCGGAAGCGCCCTCCAGACCGATATGGAGTTCGGCCTGCCAGCCGACGGGGGTTGAGCCGGTAGGTAGATGGAAGGTCAGGTCTTGACCTGAAGCCGGCAGCGGAGCGGGATAGCGCTGATCCCCTTCCGGGCCGACGACGTCGCAGAAAGTGACGGCGTGGCGTCGCGCCTGTTTGCCGAGTTCGGCGGGGGATGCCAGGGTTTGCAGCGTCTGCTGAAAGTGATCGTGTCCCCAGCCGCTCGGGAAGTAATTGAATAGATAGACGGAGTCGGCGCCATCGTGGAGCACCTGGGCGGCGGCGCCGAACGCCTCCTCCGGGGTGACCTGGTGCTTGGGTGCGGACGGATGGCGGCCGATGAGGATTTCCAGTCCACCGGCCAGAGTGACGTCGCAGGAGTCGAGGAGCTGTCGCCATTCCCGGATGGGCATATCGTATTCCAGGGTGGACCAGCGGGGGGTTACGACGACGAGGTCGACGAGTTGCCGGCGGGCCCATTCCACTGTATCGATTCCCAATGACAGCGCCACATCCGGACGCGACGGTGTGCGGATTCCCAGCTGGATGGCGTGACCGCGCTGTCGGGCCTGGCGATCGACGCGTTGGCGGATCTCCTGCATCCATGATGTCAGGATCTGCCGTCCCTCAGTCTCCTCCCCCTTGCTGAAGAGGTAGGGTTCGCGCAAGAAGTCCAGTTCCAGGCCGTCGATGTCGTAGCGTTCCAGCGTCTCTTCGATCAACTGCCAGTAGTAGTCGCGGACTTCGGCGTGGGCAAAGTCGAAGGCATCGGCGAAGTAGCCGGTGTAGCCTTTCCGGTAGAGCTGGGGATTTTTGCGCCAGAATTGGCTGTGGATCGGGTGCCAGGTTTCTTCGTTGTTATGGACGTCGTTCATGCGCAGGGTAATCCACGGGGAGATGTCGTGGTGGCGACAGCGTTGGACGACGTGGGCGGGATAGTCGATTCCCTGCTGATGGAGGGCGAGCATGCTGGTGATCAGGCGGCGCCAGTTCGCCGTGAGAACGGCGCCGTTCCGGGCGTGGAGTTCGGCCAGGAAGGGCTGGTCGTCGGGGCCGTCCGGGTCGAAGTCGATCCAGAACGGTTGCCATACGTCGCTCTGGTAGTTGACAAGCTGGGCGTTGGTGTTGCAGAGGAAGGTGGTGACGCCTCCCCCGGCAATTCGGTCGATGTAATTGTCGAGGGTGGAACGAGCTTCTCCTTCAGCGATAACGTGGTTGTAAAAGAAATCGGTGCAGTCTTCGTTGTAATACAGGGAGTTCATCGCGTTTCTCCTGGCGGGGTGATTTGCCTTGGTGTTGGGTTTTCTTTTCGTTGTAATGCCGTCGGTGTATGAGAAGTAAAAGTTCATTTGGGTGGGAGCGTCAAGGCGAGGGCCGACTTTTCATAGATCCGACTGGCAGTAGAGGCGGAATTTTACGGAACAATTTGAACGGGGAGTAAAGGATGACAGGATCTGTTGTTCGCTTTGGGGCCTTTGCGGATTCTCATTTTTCCGGGAGGGTGTATGGAGATCGGCACTGCCCGGACTCTGCTGAAAAGCTGCAGACGTGCGTCGAAATCTTCGCTGGAGCGGAGCTCGATTTTGCGGTTTGTATGGGGGATCTCATAGACAGCTCCGAGGATATCGAAGAGGAGAAGGGGTTTGTGCGGAGGATGAGGGATATTTTTGCAGACTTTGAGGGAACCAGACACTGGGTATTGGGGAACCACGATGTCAGCGCATTGAGTAAGGAGGAATTTCTCGGACTGTGCGGAGCGGAACGACCGGCCTACTATTCGTTCGATGTAAAGGGGATCCACTTTGTCGTCCTGGACGGCAACTGCCACGCGGACGGCAGCGACTTTTGCGCGGGGGATTTCTCCTGGGATGATGCCTGGATTTCCGAGGTGCAGATTGAGTGGCTGAGCGGAGACCTGGAGGCGGTCGGCGACAGGCGAGTGGTCGTCCTTTGCCACGAGAATATCGACCATCGGCTGTGGCAGGAGTCGCTGGATCCGCACGTAGTGCGGAACGCCGGTCGGGTCCGCCGGGTGCTGGAGGAGGCGGGCAACGTGATCGCGGTGGTCCAGGCGCACTACCACCCGGGGATGGAAGTGGTGCAGAACGGCATTCCCTACGTCAGCCTGCGGGCAATGGTCGTGGGGGAGGGGTTGGAGAACAACGCCTGCGCCGTTATCGAGGTGCGAGAGGATGGGCAGCTGATCGTAGAGGGGCACGGTCAACAACAGAGCTATTCCACGGGAGGAGCTTGATGGCAGGGACGCTGGATCATCCGTACGAGAGCGGTCGGGGTACCTGGGTGCGGGGCAGTTTCCACGGCCACTGTTCCGAGAACAGCGGGTGCAGCTCGGTGCCGCTGGCCGAGAGCGTGCGTCGCTATCATCAGGTCGCAGATTTCGTGACGCTCACCGACCACAACGTGATCACCGATCTGGAGGAGGTGCGGGATCGGTATCCGGATCTGGTTTTCCTGGAGGGATTCGAAGATGGCGTTCAGGAGGATATGGTCTTTGCGGGGGAGAGCGTACCTCCCCTGTATGGATATCCATTGGGAGATGCGCTGAAGATCAGAGGAGATGATATTCTCACCTTTGCCTGCCATCCGCTGCCTCACGCATCGGGGGCGGAATACTGGACGTTTGTCAAACTGGTGGAGCTGGGGGCCTGGCCGGATGGGATCGAGATCTACAACGGGCATTACGGCACCGAAGCGGCACAGGCGGTCGGCCGCCAGCCGCTGGGCACGCCGCTATGGGACGAAGTGCTGAGTGCAGGGCACCGACTGTGGGGATATGCCAACGACGATTTCCACGATCCGGGCGATTTCGGCAACGCCTGGAATATGGTGCAGGTGGGAGAGGTGACGCCAAAGGGGATCATAGCGGCTGCACGGGCGGGACAGTGCTACGGCACGACGGGGCTGCTGCTGCGGGAGTTTGGAATTGAAGGGAAGCGCATTCACGTTGAACTGGAGAGCAAAGCACGCGGCCGATTCGTGGGCCCCGGAGGAAAACCGTTGGCGGGGGATGTCGGGACCCATTTCGACTATCGGGTCGACGGAGAGTCGTACGTGCGCTTTGAGGCGGAAGGGAAGGCGGGGCGAATTTTCCTTCAGCCCGCTTTTGGGGAAGAGTGAATGCGGTCGATGGGGAGCGTGAGAATTCGGGGAATTGGGGAGGCGAATCCACATACCTGACGAGGATTTGAAGGAGAGGGGAATGGCTGATTCCCGCGGTGCGGAAAGTGAGGGAAGGGTACCGACAGCGGAGGCGGCGCTGGAACGGCTCGGATTGCCGGCCGACAGGAGGATTGCAGACCTGACGCCTGAGGAGATGCAGGCGTTTCGTCTGCTGGTCGGCTGGGAGCAAGGGGGACCGGTGGTGGAGTATCCGACCGAGGCGGAGAGGGAGGCGCGGCAGCGGCGAGAGGATTGGAAAGGTGCCCGGGCGGGTCGGGGAGTGGAGCGGCCCTGTTTGATGATCCGGGAAGAGAATATCGAGATCTTCCGCGCCAATTTGAAGAGGGATGCGGCGACTGCGGATTGGTACGAGCGGTTTGTGCAACTGGCGGAAAAGGTTGCGGAACTGCCTCTCTCGCTCTTCGAGGAGATCATTCCCGCACTGGGGCCCTGGAACGTAGCCGGTTCCTTCTGTCCCAACTGCGTGGGGGACAAAAGCGACTATACCATCCACCATCCGTTCTGGCGCTGGAGTCCTTTGGAGCCGGAGCGGGTTCAGTGCCCGCACTGCGACATCGTCTACCCCCAACCCGATTTTCCCGAAGAAGGGCGACTGGAGCTGCCCCGTCTGGGATGGACCTACACATTCTATCTTTCCTCCCGGGAACTGGCGCATCCGGACTGGCGGGAGGGGTGGGATTCCAGCAGTTTCGGAGGAGGGCCGACGCACGTCTCCTTTTCGGGAGAGATCCGCCGCTGCGCTCTTTCCTGGGCGCTCGGTCAGGTGGAGCCGCTGGGGGTGGCATATGCGCTCTCCGGAGAGGAGAAATACGCGCGCATTGTGGAGACGATTCTCCTGCGCATGGCGGAGGTGTATTCGGCGTATCCGGTTTACAGCTACCGTCAGGAGTATTCCGATGCGGATCCGGCTTACGCGGTGGAACAGGTGGATGCGCTGCCGACCCCTTTCAAGAGGGCGGCATTTCACTACACCTACACTGGCGCCTGGAAAGATCAGAGGGAGCTGCACGGGAAGGGGGAGACGACGACGACGACGTCGGTCTATCCGAATGGGGAGTGGGGGACGAGCCGGCTAGGGCGGGAAAAGGCGTCTAACGGACAGCTCTTTTTGACCCTGTTCAAGGGGTACGATCTGATCAAGGGGGCGCTCGCTGCGGATGTGCGGACGCGGATCGAGAGAGATTTTCTGCTGGAGCTCTATCTGGACACCAGGGGGTTGTCGCAACGGGTCAACAACAAGACCGGTCCGGGTGCGGCCTCGCGGGTGGCGGTGGGGGTTTTCTACAACGATAGCGAAGAGTTGGAAGCGGGATTGTCGCAGTTTCGCGAGGTGATGGAGGGGCAGTTTTACGAGGACGGTTCGTGGAAGGAGACGCCGATCTACGGAGCCAAGTCGCTGTTCGAGGGGATGGCGGAGATCCCCGAGCTGCTGCGGGGGCACGTCGACTTGTATGCCGAGCCGCTCTATCGGAACGCTTTTGAGACCTACGCCCGGGTGAGCACACCTCTGGGCACGCAGCCTACTCTGGGAGACAGTCCGGCCGACTACTGCCTGCAGGCGTATCTGGGAGATCTGGCGCGCATTCGGCTGGGGGTGGAGATCCCTACTGGAGCAGATATCATCGAGGGATTCGATTTCTTGAAGCCGGGACGCATCTCCAACAACAGCGGGTACGCGCCGGGGTTGGAGTGCATTGCGCTGGATGAACGCGAAGGGCGGCATTTCTCGGATGGGTCGATTGGCTTCGGGACGGTCGGGCACGTCCATCGACGCGCGGGGCGACCGTCGGCTCTCGGTATGTTCACGGGAGCTCGACCTTCGGAACTGGCGATGTCGAGGTGCGCTCTCAATCATTTTTTCGCCGGGCGGGGGTTGGCCTGTTTGGGATGGGGGGAGGGGAAACGGGCGGTGCAGCTCTACGTCAACGGGGACGACGGACGTTCGGGACATCGGCACGCCGATCCGCTGAACGTGTCGCTATTCGCGGGAGGTCGGGAGATATTTCCGGATTTGGGATACATCGCCGATCACCCGGCCAACGGCTGGGTGCGATCTACGGCGGCGCACAACACGGTTGTGGTGGACGGCGATTCGGTAACGGCTACCGACCGAGGGGAGTTGCAGGGGTGGGATGTGGGGGAGGAGTGGCGATTTTGCGATTTGAAACTGCCGGTGGCGCTGCGGAGTTCGGGGCGAGGATTGCTGTATCGCCGCGCCGTGCTGTTGCTGCGGCTCCCCAGGGAAGGGCTCTTGATGGTCGATCTGTTCGATGTAGAGGGGGGAGGAGTGCACGACTATCTGGTGCGGGTCAACGATCCGGAGCGTCGGTTTTCGGCACCGGAGCTGATGTTCGAGGAGCGGGAAGAGGCGCTCTTTCAGGGAGTGGCTACGCCGCCGATAGATTTTCGCACCGCCGGTTCCAGGGAGGAGTCGTTTACCGTGAACTGGGGGGATGATTTTGCGGTAAAGGCGGAGGTCCTCACCCCCTGCAGCGAAGTCATCTGGTTCCAGTCTCCGGCCTGGCGGAATGCGCTGGAGGTGTTCGAAGATCCGGAGCGCAGCTGGGACAGTCTGGGACTGCGTCGGTGCGGGGGAAGCAGTCGCTTCGTTGTCGTCTACGAGGTGGCGGGACGAGGCGGGCAACTGGCGGCAGTGAATGTCGGAAGTCTGCAGCCCGAACTGGTCGTGGAACTGCAGACTTCCGACGGCATCTGGGAGGTGGAGATCGGAACCGGGCGCTGTCGGGTGCGAGGCGGCTGATCTCGTCTTGTTCTCCGGATGTCTGGATGTTCAAAGTGCAGATATTGCGGCAATACCTTCCGAGTGTTCCATAGATCCCAGGGGTCGGCGGATGTCCCGGAGCGACGCCCATGCTGGAGCCGGTATGTCCCAAGCCTTTGCGCACCCCCAAAGCAGGCCGCCTCAGGTGCCGACAAGGCACTCGGCGATTGTCTAGCACAGACGTATCCCCAGGCGACCTGTGGGCGCCGCGCAGGGGCGTCCGTCGATCCCGAGCGCGTTCAGTCCACCGCTGATTCGGAGATGACTCCCGATCAGCGGTATTTTTTCATCAGCGCAGGCCCCAGCTCCATTTCGTCGAGCACGCCGTAGTCGCGCCAGCCGAAGTCGAAGCGGATCTTGGGGATCTCGAATTCGTAGAACCAGCGGATGCTCATCGGCAACTGCTCTTCGCCCCAGCGGCAGAAGAACAGAGCGCAACGGCCCACGGACTGGGCGATAAGGCCGGCCGGGGTCAGCTGGTGGAAGCGGTCGAGATCTTCTTCGATTTCCAGGTATTCGACGAGCGCTTTGAAATAGGGAGCACCATCGCTGGCGTCGATGGATTCCAGGGTGACTTCTCCTTCGTCGTTCCAGGCGGGCAGGTCGCCGGGATCGGGGAGTTTTCCCTCCCGCTCGAGAATGAAAGGGGATGACCAGGCGTATTCTCCGTCGGCCTGTTCGACGCGGAGGTAGAGCCACTCACCGGGCAGTTCGTCGGGACTCAGACTGATTTTGGTGTCGAAATCCAGAACTCGAGGCTCCCAGGTGCGGAGGCGATGAGCGCCGCATATGAGGGCGATGCGGATGATGGGGGCACAGGCGTTGCAGGTAAGAGATAGTTGGAGATCTTCCTTCAGTTGAATGCGGCTGCCGGCGGGTTGGTCGTTGGCAGTGAATTCGAGGAAGATGCGGGGACCGCTGGTGGCGTAGGTGTGGCGGGATTCGATCCCTTCCCAAAGGGCATCGCGAGTCAGCTCGGGGGCGCAGATGGCGGTGAGGGGACCTGTGCCGTAGGCCGCGTCGCGCTGGTTCATGGGGTATTTCTGGCCGAAGCGGCCCCGGAAGGTCTCTACGGCGCGGGGGCCGCCCATCAGGCCCAGATGCAGGTCGGAAGCGCCACACACGGCAGGGCGATAACCGAGCTCCAGTCCCTTCTGCAGCAGCCACTCGGCGCAGCCGAAGCCGGAGGCGACTTCCAGAAAGCGCTCGTTTTCCGGTCGATACTTTTCCCATACAGGAGGGGCTCCGCCGATGTGGACTTCCAGGAGGGCGTCTTGCCGTTTTCCGTACTGTTCATCCAGATCGGCCATGGGAAGGCGCATGGAAGGAGGAGTCGGCTCGTCTCCTTTGAAGATCACCTGGCGATCTCCCTCTTGAGGATGGGCTTCGTAGGAGAGGAAGGGGACGTACTGGCCGGGCTGGTCGAGTTCCTTCCAGGCCTCCCGGTAGGGTTCCCAGGTCGCATCGCGCTGTTCCGGATCCATGGACATGGCACCCGGGCAGGAGAAATCCATCCGGCCGATGTCGCGGGCCTGGAGGTGGCGTGCGGTCGGGTCCAGTTTTTCCGAACGCAGGTGCATCAGATACATGGTGGAATCGCCCCAGCCGTGGGCGTGGACGTCGCCCCAGTAAACGCGGGTCGAAGGCCATTTTTGCGCCACGATCGGGTTGGAGGCGAAAGAGCCAGCCGAGCCGGTGACGAGGATACGCTGGACGCCCGGAACGGTCAGGCTGACCTGGGGGAAGATTTTCAGGCCGCGATCCTCCGGGGTGAAGGTATAGGAGTCGGGCAGTCCTTCGACCCCTTCGGGCAGAAAGAAGGTGACGGTGTCGGCGAAGTCCTCGATGATATTCCGGTTGCGGTCGAACACGCCCAGGTGGAGGGCAAAGGGCTCTTCGAGTTTGGCGACGGTGGGGCCGAGAAGGCGCAGCAGACGGGGTTCGGGGTGGGCCACCACGGAGAAGTCGTAGGGGTTGCCGCGGACCCCCTGGAAAGCACCGCTGCCGTCTGCATCGACGGCCAGCAGGAGACGGCCGTTGGTGGCGGCCCAGAAGACTTCGGAGCCGACGCTGCCCTGGCTCCGGTCGCCCAGCCGCAGGGTGCAGGTCTCTCCCTGTTTGAGGGAACCCTCGGCCACGTGGATGGTGGCCAGGTTGACGGAGTCGCGGCCGAGGCTCAGGTGGAGACTGGCCTGGCTGTCGGTTTCCAGGGTGCAGTAGTCCCGGCCCCGGGGATTGCGGGTCTGCAGCTCGAAGGCGAACTGGTAGCCGATGCGGATCAGACCGATGGCCGCGCCGGCGGCCAGATCCGGGCCGTTGTTGGTCAGGCGTAAAATCCAGGTGCCGCAGGTGCCGGAGATCAGGGGGGCGGCGGCCAGATCGACCACGTCGCCGGTGGCGGTTTCAAAGGTTATGGCCGCGTCGATTGCCAGCTGACCGGGGGTGAAGTTGGCGGGAAAGGCGGGGATGCGTTCGAACATAGGGCGTTCCTGTGGAAGAGGGATGAATGGAGTATCGTTTTTCGATGAATAGGCTACTTGCGTCGAATTTCACATCGAGTGTTAAGGAGTGGAATCTGAAGGACTGAAAACTAAGCCATTCTTCCGATATCGGCGAATCTGAGAGCGAACGGCGTCTCTTCCGGATTCTGTCGGACCAACCGCTGATTCCACTGACCGATGTTGAATCCGGCATCCTCCGGGTAGCCGTCTCCCCGGCTTTCCCGAAATGGACGACCCGCTTGGAGATCGGGGATTCCGTATTTGGCGCTAGCGCTGTTCACTTTGGGAAAGGGTGATGAGTTCGTCGATGATGATGTCGACGTCGGCACGCGTGGTGCGCAGGTTCATGAAGCAGGCGCGCAGGCAGAAGCGGCCTTTGACGCTGGCTCGGCCGAGAAACGCTTTGCCTCCGGAGACCAGGCGGGCGAGGAGGCGTTCGTTCTGAGTATCGTCGAGGTCGCTACAGCGGACGCAGACGGCGTTGAAGTTGACCGGGGCCATGAGCTCCAGCTCCGGTGCGGAGGAAATCCGTTCGCCCATGTAGGCGGCCAGGTCGAAGAGGTTGTCGATAGTGCGCTCGTATGCGCGACGGCCGTATGCGCGCAATGACCACCAGACTTTGAAAGCCTTGAAGCTGCGCGAGAGCTGGGGGCCGTATTCGGCGTAGTCGACGAAGTCCGGGTCCGACACCATCGAGAGGTAGGTGGGGACGAAGCTGTAGGTGGAGCGCATGTCCGCGGCGCGGCGGAAGAGGACGCATCCGGCTTCCAGAGAGGTGAATAGCATCTTGTGGGGGTCGAGGGAGAGAGAATCGGCGCGCCCTGCGGGCAGCAGGCGGTCGCGCTGGCGTTCGCTGAGGGCGGCCAGGGCGCCGAAAGCGCCGTCGACGTGGAACCAGAGATTTTCCCGGGTGCAGAGGTCCGCCAGTTCATCCAGTCGGTCGATGGCGCCGGTGGTCACGGTGCCGGCGGAGCCGACGACGCAGAACGGATTCAGACCGTTGGCGCGGTCCTGTCGAATTTCCTCTGCGAGGAGGTCGACGCGCATTCGGCAGTCGTCGTCGCAGGGGATGTGGCGCAGCTGATTCAGACCGAGACCGAGGATGGCGACTGCCTTGTCGACGCTGTTGTGCACCTCTGCGGAGGTGTAGAGGACGAGTGGGGAGGAATTTCCCTGCAGGCCGTCCGTTCGCGCTGAGTCACCCAGGTGCCGGTCGCGGGCGACGGCGAGGGCGGTCAGGTTGGCCATGGAGCCGCCGCTGGTGAGGATGCCGCCACTCCCCTCGGGGAAGGCGAAGAGTTCGAGGAACCAGGAGATGACCCGCTGCTCGATGGCGTTGGCGGCGGGGGAGAGGGTCCACAGATTGCAGTTCTGGTTGAGGGCGCTCGCCAGGGCCTCGGCAAAGGGGGATATGCCGTTGGCCGAAGGAAGGACGTAGGGGAGGAAGCGCGGGTGCGCCACCTGGATGGAATTGGGGACGACGACGTCGCTGAATTCGCGGAAGAGTTCCTCGACGGAGCGCCCTTCTTCGGGGAGGGGTTCGTCGAGGATGGCGCGAATAGCTCGGCGATCGACGTCCGGGAAGACGGGGCGATCTGAAAGATTGGCTTCGTAGGCGGCCAGGAAATCTCCCAGGAGCAGGCCTGTCCGACGATGTGCCTGGGGATCGCCTAAAAGATCTCTCGTCACCAGAATTGACTCCTTTTTCCAAATTTCTGCGGGACATTGGATATCTGTACAATCTTGAAGGGAACACAGTGATAAATATTAAGAAAAATGGGACGAAGCGGAAAAAAGTTAAAAATGCGGGCGTCTGCAGAGGTTGATGCCCATCCCACCATCTCTGTAGATTGTATCACCTGAAAAGAGATGCTGTGGAAGATTATCGGTTGTATTACAGAGAGATCCCGAAAGGAGAGACAGGCTATGTCGAATACAGGATTTGCTTCCCCCCCGTCGTTCGGTTCCGAAAATCTGCGGTTGCCCGATGAGTTGAGAGGGCCGTTGAAGAAGCACCTCGAAGAGTTGCTCGTCCACTACAGGGAGATGAAGTGGGCGGGAAGGGTGGGGTTCGGGAAAAACCCCGCACTGATCGTGATCGACCTGGCGGTGCTGTGGACCCGGCCGGGTAACCCGCCGATGGGCAGCAATATCGAGTCGATCGTCGAGGCGAACTGCCGCCTGTTGCCCGTGGCTCGGGAAGCGGGTATTCCGATATTCTTCACGACCTCGGATTACGATCCGGCCGATCCCCCTACACCGCACTGGAAGAAGTGTGTGGGCCAGATAGAGCCGGAGGAGGTCGAACTCCTCGAAATCGATCCCCGTTTGGAACGGCGGGAGAACGAGCGGATCATTCGCAAGAAATACGCCTCGTCCTTCAAGGCGACCAATCTCCTGGAGAATCTGGCGACTCTGGGGGTCGACACGCTGATCGTCACCGGCGTCAGCACCAGTCACTGCGTGTACGCGACGTGCCGGGACGCCGCCCACACCTTCAACGTCATCGTGCCGCGCGAGGCGGTCGGCGAGCGATGCGAGATCATGCACGAGGTGAACCTGCTGGATATCGATATCGATCTGGGGGACGTGATGCCGCTGGAGGAGGTGATCGCCCATCTGGAGGGATTGGCGCAGTGATCGGGGAAAAAGGAAATTGAACGTGGAACTCTGATATCGGCAGTCCTTCTTCTGAGAGATCTCCAAAAATCGACGGCCCTGGCGAAGAGGATAATTCGCCAGGGCCACTTAGTTTGAGAATGTCGGGAGATCGCTCAGGATCGGGAGTTCGAGGATTTTCGCCCAAGAGACTCTGGGATTCGGCAAGTTCCCATGCGGGCGGATTATTCCCTGGCTCGAAGCATGCTCTGGAAACCGCCGCCGTCGATCGCCTCGGTGAATCCCAATTTTAGGAGCGTTTTCCGGGCGATGCTGGAACGGTTGCCGGAGCGGCAGTAGACGACGATCGGACGGTTTTTGTCGTCACCCAGCTCGGCCACGCGCTTTTCGATCTGGTCGAAGGGGATGTTGCCGGCACCTTCCAGATGAGCCTGCTTGAATTCGGCCAGAGTGCGGACGTCGATGAGCAGGGCGCCCTCTCCGATTTTCTTCCAGGCGAGCTGCTGGACGGTCGGTCCGGTCTTCGCCGCAGGAGTTTGTTCGGGAGTGCCGGGGCCGGAACAGGCCAGCAGGATCAGAAGGAATATAAATGGGGTGCAGAGGTGTTTTGAGGTCCGCATTAACGCGCTCCATTCAGGTGGACTCTGACCTGTCGGACAATGTTTGATCAGGTTCGTGATGATTATACTATTTTGAATAGGTGTTCGTTCTGCACAAAATAAATACGGCACTCACGCAGTTTTGCGGAAGCCTTGGGTTTGCGCATGCATAGGATAGATTGGAGATTCACGCGATGAACCAGGGATTGGATAGCTTCAGCTACTACATGCACTGGCGTTACGCCGGACAGACGATCGATAGATTGCTCGACCGAGTGGGTGATATGGGCCTTGCGGCGCTGCAAATCAATATCAACGGACCCCGGCATCGCGCCTTAACAGGCACTACCTCCGAACACTTTCGCCGCGTTGGCGCACGGGCGAGAGATATGGGGATCGCTCTGGAGGTAGCTTCGGGCGGCACCGATCCATCCAAGTTGCTCCTGGTTCTGGAACTGGCCCGTCAACTCGGCGCCGAAGTCGTGCGGACGACCGTCGATGAGCCGGGAAGCGAACAGGTTATCGAGCGGGCGGCCACAGCGCTGCGCCAGGTCGCTCCCGAATACGAAGAATCGGGAATAGATCTCGCTATCGAAAATCACGAGGATCTTACGGCTGCAGAGGTAGTCGACCTGATCCAGCGGATTGATTCCCCGGCGGTTGGAGCGGTCTACGATAGCGGCAATTCAATTCCCTTCTACCAGGATCCCCTCGAGGAAGCCCGGCTTCTCAAACCGTACGTCAGAACCACCCACATAAAGGACCACATTTTGGTCGGGGATGGGGACGTCGTGTGGTCGGTCGGCACGCCGTTTGGTCTGGGACGGATTCCGCTGGCGGAGATCGTCGAAGTGCTGCGGACGGCACCGCATCTCACTCGACTCATGACTCAGGTCTGCTACGGCTATGCCGTGAGGATGCCGTCGCTGCCGGCAGAAATACCATCGATGGCGCTATATGAACCGATTGCCCGACCTGCCGATACGCGCGTCATATGGACCCCGTCCGCAGGCGGTAATCACGGCTATCTGCAGCCCGACGATGAGCACCTGGATGCTGCGGCACGCCACGTAGAGACGAGCGTGGCCTATATGAGGGACCTACTTTCTTGATTTACACTGTAATCGCTACTACTCGACCAAACGGACAGTGTCAGCTCCGCTCTTGACCTTTAGGTGGCATTTTACTATCCCATCGGGAGATTATCGGGAATATGCGTGCCAGTGCGAACGGCAATGCAACCCGACCACGCCCCTGGACAAGATCCTGTTGGTGGATGGCTTTTACTCGCCGCAGATGTTCCTGTAACGCCGATACGCTTGAGCCGGGAAGCATGGTGATCCGATCCTTCATTCCCTTTCCATCGCGGATCGTGATCTCACCCCTCATTTCTCGATTGATGGGCTGATCCGTATGCGTTAATTTGGACACGAGATGTGAATATTTCTCTACATAAAGGGAATATGGCCAATTGTACAATTTCTTATTTTTTAATATGTGGACCATGGAGCATGTGCGGGAGGCAGGAATTGCCCGAAGTGCATTTCTGAAGGGGGCGCTCACCCTCGCGGGGCTGGTTCTTGCGGCGGCCCTCTTGATGAGCAGTGTTTCAGCCGAAGTGATCGATCCCGGACCCCTGCCCATCGTTGCCTATTGCGCTCCTCCGCATGGGTACACGACGACGGATACCTATCGGGACATGGTCGAGGCGGGCTTCACGCACAGTGTCGTAGCTGCGCCGGCTTTCCCCGACTATGAGGCCATCGACAGGGTCCTGTCCGTGGCAGACGAAGTTGGGATGAAAGTGTTCATCAATCTCCCGAGCATCGAGACGGAGCCCGAGGCCGTCGCCGACCGCTATCAGGATCATCCTGCACTGGCCGGGTATTTCGTACGCGATGAACCCTCGGCGCGAGATTTCCCTGCACTCAAGAGCACCGTGGAGCGCCTCCAGTCAGTCGATGCCACCCACCCATGCTACATCAACCTGTTCCCCAACTACGCGAGCCAGAAACAACTGGGCACCACGACCTACAGGGAGCATGTAGACCGTTTTGTGGCGGAAGTGCCGGTGCCGCTGCTGTCGTTTGACCACTACCCGGTCCAAGACTACCAGGTGCGTGCGGGGTGGTACGAAAACCTGGAGATCATTTCCCAGAAGGCAAGGGACAAGCATATCCCCTTCTGGGCATTCGCGCTGGTGTCGACGCATTGGTCGTACTATCCGGCGACGTTGGCTCAGCTGCGTCTGCAGATGTACAGCAACCTGGCGTACGGGGCGCAGGGATTGCAGTACTTCCCCTACTGGGCCCCCAATGCCGCCCATACGCACACTTGTGTTGACCCAGAGGGCAATCGGGGTGGCATGTATGACCGCGTGAAGCAGTTGAATATAGAGCTGCATCACCTGTCGGGCGTATTTCACGGAGCCCAGGTCCTCAGTGTTGGTCATACCCTCGGGAACCCGTCCGATGTGTTGCCCTCCATGACCAGCCCCCATGTTCCCACGTCGCCAGTCATGAGGATCGAAACGAAGGGCAGGACCGGGGCGATCGTCTCTCGCCTGGTGAACCAGAGTAGGTACTACGTCGTGATCGTGAATCGCGACTACGCCCATGTCCTGATGTGCAGCGTCGATCTCGATGGAACCGAAGCAGTAGGGCGCGTCCTGAAGGATGGATCCATCGAGCCAGTCACAGATCGCATCACCGAGAGAGAGATCGACCCGGGTGATATCCTGATTCTGTCCTGGATCGATGGTGAGAGCTCAGCGCGAGACGTCAGCGTCTCACAGCGCCCTGGTGAGTGAACCAAGGCGCGGCCACCTGGCGCACGCGTCGCCCTCATCGATCAAGACCTCGAAATTGGCCCACGATGGCGGGGAGGCGTCGATGACACTGTCCAGCAGGCGATAGGACCAGACCGACGCCGACGAGGTAGGCGCGCACGGAGCGCGGCTGGGTGAGTGCCGCAACGATCTTCATTTGGCCGGCACAGGTGGGGCAGACGGTGACGTCGTATTGAAACACCCGAGCCAGAAGTTTGGCCCAGTCGAGGCGATGGCGGCGGGGAGCGTGGGCCGTCTGCCGTAACACCACGAGATTTCTCGGTCACTCGCTTTCGCGATGTTACAGACAAGGAGATCCTGATGGCGGAAGATTGGTTTGAAGACGATTACAGGCGTATCGAGACGATCTTTCAGATTAGTGATAGGGATGCATCCTTTCTTACTCGATTTGACGCCGCCGAGTATATAGTATCAGTTCCTCGCCATAAGCGAAGGTTTTTTCGCATGCCCAAAGTGTAATGGCTGATACTAGCGACATCGTCCTATAGACGACCGCAGATTTAAAAAAAATAATGGCCACGACGCCCAGAGGGTGCGTGGTCTTTATTTTTGCGAATTTGGAAAGTATTATTATGTCGAATGAGATGCAACCGACGATCACCTACGGCCGTCGTCCAACGCTGGGCGAAGTTCGGGCGTACTACTGCCGCGACCCATTCCTCGACCTGCTGCTCCAGGTCTGCCAGACTCGCCGGGTTGTCATGGCCGTACCCCCAGGCCCCGGGAGTTGGAAGCCGGACTGGGACAATGACCGGATCAGGGGCGCGAGCAGGGCCGACCTGCGGGCATTCATCCTGTCCCGGATAAATCGAGACCTGCCAGGCCTCGATGATTCGGATCGGCCACCGTTCTATCCCTCTTTCCACTTCACCGTCGAATACTGGCGTCCGGGCGAGGTCGACACCAGTCCCAGCCTCGGCAGCGACGCGGTAGCGGAGACGGACCTGCCCACATGGCGCGAGTCGTTTGAGGACTTAATGGCGGGGATCCACGCCCTGCGACAAGCCAACGTCGCCCATCGCCTCAAATTCAGCGGCCATCGCAGCCTGCACCTGCTTGTACCTTCCGGCGGCAATAGTCTGCCCGTTAGCCAGGTCGCCGACCACGGGGTTGATCTCAGCATGCTTCGACTCCCCTACAGCCTGAACGAGGACACAGGCCTCGTCAGTTTACCGCTGAGCTGGGAGCGCTTGCACACGTTTCGGCCCTGGCAGGCGAACCTGCATCTAGTAACCATCCGGGGCGACTGGCTCCGCGCCGTCAACCAAGCGGAACGCGAGCGGACCCACCGCTTTGTGGACAACCTCGAGGAGAGAAGGATTGCGGAGGTTCGCGGCCGTTTCGAGCCTGCGGACGACCTGGACGACCTGCGGGCATGGGTCACGCAGCACATCGACCCCAACCCTCGGGAGGCAGGCGCGCCCGCGGCCCCGTCTCCGCTCGCAACGGCCTGGCGATGGGTGTGCGGCGTCTTGCCGGTGACCGCCGAGCAGATGCGTACGGCGCTTGGTCACAAAGATCCAGACGTGCGCTGGCTGACCGCGGAAGCCTATCTGCTGCACGGCACCTGTCTGCCGGAAGACCTGGTCGTCAAGTTGATGGCCGACGACGATTTGTACGTCCGTTCAACGGCCTTGGACATCATCGCTCGCTTCGCCGACCCGCTGACCGACTGGCTCCTCGACCGGCTGACGACCGACAGCCTGGACGGATGGACGGCTACCGCCACCGTCCTCGCTCACAATGCGTGGCAGCGCGGCGCGACCTCGGCCGTGCTCATCAGACGGCTCGACGACTCACCCATGACCTCGGCAGAAGTGACTGCGCTGGGGCGACTGGCGTGCGTAATCGGCGTAGCATACAGGTTCGACGGCAATTCGGATATGCTGGACTGGCCAGCCGCCTGGTCGCTGGTCCACAAGGCGGACGAAGCGGGGCACAACAGCCCGGAGTGGACGCTTCGTCGACGTGCTCTGGCCCTGATCGCCGAGATGGCCAACCCTCGACGTCATCGCTCCCAGGTGAGCCTCGCCGAGGAATTGGCTGCCCTTGGCCCGGCGGTGACCGACTTGCTTCTACTCGAGTCGGTGGCGCTTGACCCCCACCTGAGTCGAGCCTTGCTCATCGCCCTCAGCCTGGGTGCCGATAAGCGGGCCATCGACACGTTCGTCCGGTCCCTGGCCGACCGCCACCGACACCGCGCCAAATGGGCGAGTCGGGCCCTCTTGCAGTTGGGCGAACATGCTCTACCCGCCTTGCTCGAGGCGACACGAGACAGCCATCCACGGAGGCGGCGGTACGCCATCCGCTGCCTCAGACACCTGGCCGATCCACGTTTCCGCGAGGCCATTCGGGACGGGTTGAAGAGCGACGATGATACCGTTTGCCATCAGGCCGTGATCGCCATCCGGCCTATTGTCCGGGTTGAGGATGTCGCGCTGCTGAAGCAGGTGGTCCGAAATCGGCGTTGGTACACGCGCCGTGAGGGGGTCGTGACACTGGCTGCGCTCGGGGCACGTGGTCGGGACGCCATTACGGAGCTGGCGCAGAGGGACGGCGAGCCGACCTCGGCGGGGTGGCTTTGGCGCCACGGGGACAATCGCGCGTTAGCGATCGTGCTGGCTGGGCTGGGCGGCGGGCCAGACGTCCGTCGAGCCGCCGCGTGGCAGTTGGGGGACGGGCCGCTGACTGACCGGCTGGCCGATCAGGCCATCGACTGCGTGCTTGCCATGGATTTGGATGACGAGGATCGGGAGCCACCCGACTGGACCAGCCTTCCGCTGGACCTGTTCGTGCGCTTCCGCCATCGCCCGCGGGCCTTTGCTCTCTTCGACAAGCTCTGCGGCAGCGAGAATGGATGGGATCACCATCTGGCAGCCAAGACCCTGGGCCGGTGGACGGGGCCGAATCAGGGCCGCGCTGTCGCGCTGCTGGTATCGATGCTGCACGACCACCAGCGTCGTGACGCGCGCAATGCCCTGGTGGTGCTCGGCCCCGACTGCCTTCCTGCCGTGCAGGCAGCGAGAGACGACGCGCCCGATCCGGCGTCGCGACAGCGTCTTGAGGCGGCGGTCAACGACCTCGAAGTCTGCCGTCAGGCAGAAACCGGCGGCGGAATCACACCGGCCTTCCTCGCGGCCGCATCCCGGACCACGGCGGGGGCGCGTGACAGGGTGGCTGTGGCATTCAGGGAGCGGGATAGGGCCGCAGTCCTGTCTACACTGGCCTCGGCGCTGGCGCACGACCACGAACCCGTACGGCAGGGCGGCCGGGACCTGCTTGGTCGCATGGGCGAGGTGGGACGACGCACCATTGCCCGCGCTCGGGACCATGCCCCGCAGGGGGTTGCGCAGCAGGAAATGGATCGGTTCCTGGCGAAACTGGCCAAAGAGGGTGCGCGGCTTGACGAGACTGTGTCCCGGCCGTAGCATACATATCCGGCCGCAGGGGGCGGGTCCTGCGGGGACTACCATCGCTGGTGCGTCCGCTCGACCCTCCTCTGCGGCCTCTCTATACCGGGCCTAGCACAGCAACCGAGGAGCTCCCAAACCTGCTCCATACGAGACCTTTGGCATATATATAATCCAGGACGAATTTCCCGTAGAAAATCAAACTTGACCAGTGTAGGGCGTTCTCCCTACATTACGTATACAACCGAATAGCCGTCCAAGCAGCTTTGACGATTTCAAGGGTGCGGACAGGGCGATATTAACCTGTGAGATGTAGTTATCTCACTATAATGTCGATCTATCCGCATCCTTTTTTTGTGTTAGGTCGACGGAAAGGTGCATGGATATGTCACTAAATCTGCAATCCACAGGGCTTGTTATTGAACTGCAACAAGGGCTTGACCTTTCATCAGTCGGTGCCAAATCGGCTAATCTCGGCAAGGCCATAGAACACGGATTCCGCGTCCCTCCAGGTTTCGCAATAACCCGGCAGGCGTTCCATCTATTCCTTGAGCAATCCGACCTCTTGGGCTCTCTACAGAGGCTTCTCAAGCACCCCGTAGATCGACCCCACACCGAACGCACCAAGGCTTACCACGCATTCTGTCAAAAGCTACTCGCAACACCCATTCCACAACCTCTAATAGACGCGGTTGCACCTTTTGCCGATGCACTGTTTGCTGAGGCGCTCTGCGGATTGGCTGTGCGCTCATCCAGCATATACGAAGATTCAGCTACGGCGAGCTTCGCGGGGGTATACGAGAGTTTCCTCGGTATCCATTCGCTCGAAGCACTGTGGACATCGATTCAAAAGTGCTGGTGTAGCGCATGGGCACCTTCGGCTTTGGATTACGCGCATAAAATGGACATCGAGCCAGAGCCGGACGGCATGGCCGTGCTAGTGCAACCGCTTCTTGCCGCTGACAGCGCCGGTGTGTTGTTCACGGCTGATCCGCGCACGGGCAATCCGTGGCGTTTTGTACTCGAATCGACGTTCGGGCTCGCCCAGGAGTTGGTCGGTACCAGCGGTGTGTTTGCATCGGATCGCTTCGTCTTTGAGTGGGACAATGGTCACATCGTCGAACGACATATTGCCGAAAAACCGATGATGTGGAGAGCGGGGGATATCGGTATTGAGAGCGTGCCGCTGCCAGCAGAACAAAAGACAGCACCCTCTTTGCTGGACGAAACGGCGGTGCGTATTGCGCGCTTGGCGCTGGAGATCGACCGCGCCTTTGCCTGTCGCGTCGATATAGAGTGGGTTGTGACGGAAGATGAGATATTCGTCGTACAGGTACGACCGATCACGGCATTGCCCGAATTCTTCCCGCACTATCTGCCTCGACACGCCAGAGACAAGACCTGGCGCTTGGCCGAACACTGGCACTTTCCCTATCGGCAGATTGAGGGCAAGATTATGCCACCGCTCTATCGCGACCTGTTAATCGCAGAGAAAACCGCGCGCTACCAACGCGTTGGACCGATCGAACTCTCCCCGTACTGCCATGCAGGTGCTGAGATGGACTTCAACGGGCATCGCTACACGATCGATGGAGGCGGTTGGTGGCTAAATGAATCGGCCGAACGACAGGAGGCATATCTCACCGAGTACGAAGCCAAACTGCGGCACGACTATCTCGATGGATTCCAGCGCAGATTTCCCGCCATGGCAGAAAAAGCGATCGAGTTGGCGCAGGAGGTACAAACCGTCGAGGCGCGAATCGACGCCATACTGTGGGCGCGTGATGAGATGTTCGATGTATTCGCCCTCGGGGGTGGGCCGTCGCAGATTATTTCTGTTGTATGCAATGGTCTATTGAGAGATTTCTTGGCGAACTACCTGCCCGATTGCACAATGGAAGACCTGTTACAGGGGCATCACCCCGACCTAGATCCTTATTTTCCGCAGGTACAAGTCGCTCACGCGGAAAGGCTTGCCCAATTCGTCGGTGCCGACCGCCGGGCTTTTGACGAGATGAATATGCCGCAATTGATCGACTATTTAACCCAAAAACACATGGATTCGCCTTTCATACAGGCATTTGAGGACTATTGCAGCAGCTTGGGCTTGGTGCCACCGAGCCGCTTTGTCGATACAGATGGGACAGAATGGCAACCATACTACGGGATGCTGCAAATGGTGCGAGGTGCGCTCAAGGGCCAGGGCCACAATACCCAGACAATACAAGAACAGGTTACTCGTCGCCGTGAAGAGTGCGTGAGCGCGGCGCGACAGATCCTCGCGAAAGAGACTCCAGAGCTACTACAGCGCTTCGAACAGTTGCTCGATTGGGCTTATTTTTGGGGACCGGCCCTCAATAACCGGGGTTGGACTGGCATAACCCTCCATCGACTGGGAGATTTAGTGACGGCCATGTGTCGAGGCCTGCAAGAGGATGGCTTGGTCGATAGAAGTGAAGATATAGGCTATTTCACGGCAGAAGACTTGGCTCATATTGCTCAAACGCAAGATATAGAGGAGGGCCGAAGGATCTGGCAGCGGCGGCGGCAGGAATACGAACGCAACGACCGCCTCACACCACCGACCTATCTGGGCAAGGAGCCGGATAAACCCATCCCTCAAATGATGCCGTCCAAAGAAAAGGAAGTTACAAAGTCGACGATCGAATCCGCTGCACTCATCCAAGGAACCGGAGCCGTGCCGGGCCAAAACGACGGTAGGGCGCGCAAGATTGAGTCGCTCGACGAATCCGACACTGTCGGCGCCGAACATGTCCTGCTTTTCGCCCAACCGATGCAATTCATGGCTGGCCATACCCCGATACTTTTTTCGCTTACGCTACGGGTGCGCGGCATGGTGTGTATAACCAGTTCTTTCGGACTAATGTACCATCTGGCTCAGATCGCGCGCGAATGTGGCGTGCCTATCGTTCTGATATCGCCAGAAGACATGGCTCGCATTCCCGAGGGAGCCGAATTGGAACTGGATGGTTTGCAGGGCACTGTGACTATACGGTCGCGACCAGAAAGATGGTAGTGGAAAATACATTGTTGTTGCAGCAAGCAAAGCCCGGGGTAGCGATCGCGAAGGGCACCCGCGCCTCCTCATTCGGCGTCATTCAATAAATTTATCCATCAGCATTTGCCTGCCTTTTTCGTAATGTTCGCTATTGGTCGCAATTGCTCCGCAGCCAGTCCACCAGACAGATGGCTTGGAATGTTCAATCCTGCAAATCTCGAGCGTCCCGGAAATGTGTGTGAATATCCGCTCGAAGAGATCCCGGGCCTTTAAAGTCGCTCCATAAGTCAGCCCCAGTTTTTGCAGGACACGCAGATCCCTCATCTGGTTGGGCAACCCGCCTGATCCCTTGTTGTTGACGCATCCATTGAGCGTGGGAGCGCGACAGGGGCACGGGGCGCACATCATCCAATCCGCATAGGGCGCCAACGCGATGAGTCTGTCGGGCTCTTTCAAGATAAGCTGGAGTAATTCGGGCAGATTGTCTTCCGGGAACGGCGGTCTTGTTCCACTTCCGTACTGGCATACAGCGCACAAGAGAATATGTGGCCGGACGTAGATCGCCTCGGTTTTGTACATCGCCGCCAGGGATATCTCCTTCTCCTCCTTCATATCGCGTTCGGCTCTGGGAGGAATGATGGCGTCTATCCCTTTTTCGCGACCCCTTGCGAAATGGTCGGTGTCGGCCTCTGGACATCCCCGCCAGGCAGCGGATGTTTCCGAACCATAACGGCATATGCCGGACAGATCCTCAATTGTCTCCAACAGGCGGTTGAAGATGATCCTCGCCGGCAAAGTGGCTCCCGGAAACAGGTTGAGTTTGCAGAGGATTTCCAGATCTCGTTTGATGTTGAACTCCGCTCCTTCCGGCGTGTCCCCATCGGTGCCGATGTCTTGATACGCAAACACGTCGCCGGTATTGCATTGCAGTGTGAGCGGCATGTCGGGGTGCGTCCTGACCGCTGCCAATATCTCCCCGATTCGCTCATCGATGCCTTCGGGCACATCCTCTCCGATAGCACAGACGGCACACAGGAGTTGGTAGGGTCTCACGATCATTCCCTGGAATTCCGACATGCGGTCCTCCATTTCGCGCTCTGCTCGCGTTCTCGGCGCCGAGGTGCGACGATTTACCGGGTGCTCTTCAGATTCTCGTCATATATGGCCAGGATGTTATCCAGGGGAATATCCTCGATAAAGTCCTGGCTTCCGGATAGGATATATCCGCCGCTTTCTCTCGTGAGATCGAGATACGATCTGACCTCAGCCCTGACGTCGGCTGTCGATCCGAAAGGGAGGGTCCGCTGTGTATCTACCCCACCGTGGAAACAGATATCGCCACCGAAGTCCCTGACCAGGCCGGCCAGGTCCATTCCGGACGCCGCCACCTGGACGGGGTCGAGGATATTGACGCCATCCTCTATGAAAAGGGGAATGATATCCCGGACGGCGCCGCAGGAGTGCTTCATGACCTTGCAGCCGTAATCGTGAGAGACGTCGAAATAGCGTTTCAGCGGTTTGCGGAAGAATTCACTCCACATCCGGGGCGAGACGAATAATCCCCGTTGAGTGCCAAAGTCGTTGCCGAAGTAGGTGATATCGATCATGCCGTCCGCGGCTTTGAGGAAGCGGCGGGTAGCTTCGACTTCGTAGTCGACCACGTGCTGGATGATGGCGTGGACGACTTCCGGTTTGGTGTGCATCCACATCAGAAAATCTTCCTGACCGATCAACCATCCGACTTCGTGAAAGAAGGGGCTCCAGGGGGCGCCGAATGTGGCGTACTCTCCGTGATACTTCCGGCACTGCTCCCGCACATTGGAGAAGTCGAGTGCGTCCGGGTCGGGCCATACGTGCTGGTGAACATCCTCGACGGTCGAGTCCTCGGTAAAGGGCAAAATCTGATTGGGCTGGCCGTCTCCCGGGTCTTTCTCTCGCTGCTTCGCTCCCCACATAGTGCGCATGTATCCATCCGCGTCGGGTCCCGTGGCAGGCTGCCCGTAGTTAAAGCTTATGCGGCGCATATCCACGCCCAGAGCCACGAACAGTTCCTCGATATCTGCAACGCCCGTCTTGCGAATGAGCCCATCCGTCACTGGCTGGTGGGCGCTATAGTTGGCTGGCGCCCGGTCTGTAGGTCTGTTCGCAATGGCCTGGAATACTCGTTCTCGCGGTGTCATCATATCATCCTTTGTGTCCAACATCACGCTTCCGTCGCGGCATTTTCGCCGTCAGCTGGGCGCGATTATTACAGCCAGGGGTCTCCCGTCTTTTCCAGCCACTGATTCATTTCTGTTCGGAGATCGGCAATGAGATCGGGATTTTTGGCGGCGATATCGGCTAATTGGTAAGGATCGCATTCGTTGTGGTGCAGGATATACCGTTCTTCTTCGCCTTCGCGGATGGCCACGAATGTGTGGTGGTGGGTGCGCAGGCCGCGTTTTCCGCCTGCCGGGTTCTCCGGATGTACGTCCAGATAGAGCGCGGAGGTGGGACGCGTGGTCTCTTCTCCGAGAAAGGCGCCGGAGAGATCCGTTCCCTCCAGATCTCCGGGTGTCTGGTCTCCACAGCCCATCAGGCTCAGCAGAGTGGGCATGACGTCGGGGACGCTCAGGAGCAGGTCGTCCATGCCCGGTTGAATTCTATCCGGCCAGCGGATCAGGAAGGGGATCAGCAGGGACTCGTCGTACCAGAAGCTCTTGTGCATCAGGCCCTGGCTGCCCATCATCTCGCCGTGATCGGCGGAGAAGATGACGATGGTATCGTCCTCCAGATCTTCTTCCTGCAGGGATTGCAGGATTCTGCCGAACTGGTCGTCGATGCCGGTGATCGCGGCGAAATAGTTGCGGACGTGTTTGTCGGCTACGGCGCCCTGGCCTTCCAAACGGACGTTCGGGCGATTCAGCAGGTCTGCGGAGGTAGCGTCGGCGTACGGTTCCAGGTATTCGGGCGGCACCTGTTCGAAGGGGGTGTGAGGGGGATTGTGGGCGACGAAGAGGGCGAACGGTTTGTCGGCGTCGCGGTGGCGGCCGTCCCGATTGCGGATGAAATCGACGGCCACATCGGTCTCGTGGCGCACCGACCAGTCGTCTACATCGATGCGCTCTTCCAGACGGGCGTCTCCCTCCCAGTAGTGGGGGTGGAGGTGGTTGTCGCAGCAACCGTAGGAATGCCAGAAGTCGATTCCGTGGCGACGCGGACCGGGAGCGGTGTAGGTATCCCAGATCTTGCCGTCCCCCCGCGGTCCTTCAGTGTATTCGCTGTGGGCATCGGTGGGCGGATCGAGGTGGAACTTGCCGATGTAGCCCTGGCTGTAGTCGGCGTCGTGGAGGATGTCGGTGAGGCAGCGGTCGGTATCCCGCAGGTAGCAGTCATACTGGACGGTGTCCGAATTGCAGTTGGTCAGCACGCCGTTGGCGTGGGGATACTTGCCGGTGAAGAGCATCGCCCGGTAGGGGCTGCAGACCGGGCGGTTGCTGACGGCATGGGTGAGAACGCGGCTCCGAGCGGCGAAGCGGTCGAAGTTGGGTGTGACCACTGGATCCTGAGACATGCATCCCAGGGACTGCTGACGGAACTGGTCGGGGAAGACGAAGACGAGGTTGGGGCGTCCGTTGGCCATGATTTCTCCGAGGGAGAACGGGATGTATGATTTTCAGATAATCATTCTGATTGGCGGGAATTCCGGGTCTCCGTCAATCGGAATGACTGGCAAAAATCCCGGATCTCCGCAGGACACTGGAAAATCAGCCTCCCAGTTCGATGCAGCGTTTCCGGTAGTGGAGATAGTTTTCGTAGGGAACCTCGGCCGGCACGCCGTGATCGCTGGTGGGAATGAAGCCGCCGCGCTCCCGCATGGCGGGGAGGATGCGCTCCACCTCGAGATCGATATCCTCCTTGCTCAAGGCCAGGATGCGCTTGTCGATGCCGCCGAACATGACCAGCTCGGGATATTCGCGGGCGGTGCGCACTACGTCACAGCCGGCGGCGACTTCGAATGGGCTCATCACATCCATCCCGATCTCCTGGTAGACCGGGATCAATGGATCGGCAAAGCCGTCGGTATCGATCTGAATGAAGAGATGGCGCTGTTTATCGATTTGGCGCGATCTCAGGTTGGCGATGAGCTGCTGGTAGTAGGGGTAGAGGAATTCGCGCATCATATCGGGGGAGATGAGCGAGCCGTTGTTGTAGCAGATATCCTCGGCCAGGAAGAGCTCGTCTATGGTGACGTGCTCCTGGTGGCCGGCGATGACCGGATCGGCCAGCTCGAGCCAGGTTTGCATGCAGGTGTGGATCAGCTCCGGCTCGTCGTGGAACTTGTAGAGCAGGTCCTCCGGGCCGATCAGGCTGCGGAGATACATATAGCCGCCGACGAGGTTCTGGGTGATAATCATGCCCTGGCCGGCGGCGGCCCTGGCCGCTGCCATGCGCTCTGACAGGTTGGCGTAGCGCTCTTCGGATGTGGGGTTCATGCGCCAGCGAACGTCTTCTTCCCAGGTTTTCATATTTTTGACCGGATGGTCGATGTACTCGGGCATGAAGCCGTTGCGTCGCCCCTTGAAGACGAGCAGGTGGCGACCGGCGAAATCCTGGATTACTTCGTGATCGCCCCGGTCCTCGATCAGTTTGTCTTCAAAGGAGGGGGAAAAGGCGGCCTCGCACCAGCCGAGCTGGCTCAGACTGTGGTTGGCTCCGGCGTCGTAGTCGAATAACTGGGCAAAGGGCACGCCCTGGGGCATCCCCTGCTCCTTCCATTCGTCCAGGCAGTAGTAGCCGAATTCCCTTTTGAACAGGGGGGCGCCGGGCACCATCTCGTAGGTGTCGCGGAGCTTGCGGACGTGTTCGGGCATGCGTTCGCGAGGGACCGGGGCGTGGACGCCGTCTGCTGTGGTTCCGGTTGTCGTCTCTGGAGTCATCGTCGAGCTCTCCTCACATCGGTTGGTAGATATTTCATCTGCGAAACAGGTGGAGCGGTAGCTTCTATTTTCCGTAGAACCAGTCCAGAGGGATGCGGCGAATGCAAAGGTCCTGGAGAATACCCCCCCCGCGACCTCCGCAGCAGTAGGCCAGCAGCACTGCATCGCCGTCGAAGTGGATGGCGGTGTAGCAGAAGCCGCGCTGCGGATCGTCTTCGATCAGGCGGGTGTGGCGCCAGGTTTTTCCCTCGTTACTGCTGATGGCGGCGGCCAGGGGAGTGCGCAACTGGGTCGCTTTCGGTGAACGGTGACTGGCGTCGTTCCAGACGGCGAGAAGGTCGCCTGTGCTCGGGATTTGTTTGATGGAGAGGGGGGAGCAGGGGGAACGGAAGCGAGAGGGCTCGGGCGAGGTCCAGGTGTCGCCGCCGTTGCGGGAGGTGAACTGCCACTGGCGACCGGCCTGGGTGCGGCACCAGGCGTAGATCCGACCGCGGGAGAGTTCGACGACGCCGGGCTCCTGGAGACCGGAACTGGCGCGCACCGGTAGGCTCCACCAGTCCTGTGACTCTTTCCAGGTTGTGCCGCCGTCGTCCGAGAGGAAGAACATGGCGATGCCCCGTCCGTCGAACGCCTCCCATTGCATCTCGTCCGTCTCCAGGCGGGCTCGATGATATGCGGCCGGGACGATGATGCGTCCGTTTCTCAGCTGTATAATGCGGTCGTTGTTGACCACGAAGTAGCCGGGGGCGGGAATGCAGAGGACCGGGTCGCTCCAGCTCTTGCCCTCGTCTTCGGAGGTGCGCATGCGCAGTCGGCAGTCGCGGAAGCTGTTTTTGCGGGCGTAGAACAGGGCGATGCGGCCGTCCCGAAGGCGGAGGAAGGAGACGCTCATGACGTTGCACGTTCCTTCGTTGGGGACGATGATGCGGTCCCGGGAGGTCCAGGTGCGGCCGCCGTCGCTGGAGTAACGGGCGGCGATGCTGGCGGTGCCGTGGTCGGAGCCGCTCTTGCCGGAGTAGCGGCTGTACGCGAACAGGATGCGGCCGTCGGTCAGGGTGACGAAGGCACCTTCGGAGTTGCGGGGATTGTTGCGCTTGTGGTTCAGCTCGAGGGCTATTTTTCCATTCATAAGATCATCTTCCGCGCTTGGAGGGCGGTGAGAGGAAGCGGCGCTCGACGATGGCAGGGTCGAGCACGGTGCTTCCGGGAGCTGCGGTGATTTCGGCCTGTAAAGAATAGGTCCCGACGGCCGGGACTGTCCAGTCGATGGGGATCAGAACTCGATTGGTCAGGCGACTGTAGCCGGCAGGTACGGAATCTACGCGGCGGGTGCCGATCTCCTCGCCGTCGATAAGGAAGCGGACGGAGATCGGGCCGCTGTCGATGGCGCCGATGTTGCTGACGGCGGCCACCAGTTCGGTGCGGTTTTCGGTGCGGCGGACCCACAGACTGTTTTGTTGCAGGGTGACGACCGGTTTTACGAAATAATCGAAGCAGAGGCCGTGGGCGAGATGCTCGATCTTCTCGTCGGTGGCGCTGCCGTTGAAAAAGGCGATGCCGCGCATTTCGGGGCAGATGCGGCGGATGGCGCGCACTACCTGTTCGAATTCTCCCCTGTCGGGCAACGCGGTATTTTTCTGGCCGGTGACGTCGAGGGCGAGGAGGGTGCGGGCGCGCGCTCCGTAGCTACGGGTGAACAGGTCGGCGCCGCGGATGGAAATGAGGCGATTTTCCAGGTCTGCGTAGATGTTCTCCGTGCCCAGTTCGTTGGGCACCCAGTGCATGAGATAGGTTTCGATGAGGAGCAGATCGAGCGCCTGTTTGTAGAGGCCAACCGCTTCGTCGCGCACACCGCCGGAGTGCCAGCCGGCGATGTAGAATTCCTCTGGAAACTGCTCGCGGGCGTCGATCAGCCCCTGGACCCAGACGTGGGTGTGGCGCTCTCTGGCGGTCTGCGGGTAGCCGCCGTATTCGTCGATGCCGTAGCCGTCGAAGGGGAAATCTTCGGGGATCTGGTGGTAGGCGATGGAGCGTTCTCGGGTTTCCTCCAGACTTTCGGTGAGTACGGGGTATACACCGCGCCATTTGAGCGCCTTGATGCCGCGTGCCTGCAGCCGCTGGCGATCTGCGTCGCGGCTGGAGGCGATTACCGTGGCCCAGCGCATCCAGGGTTTATAGCTGTACCAGGCGAAGTCAAGGCCGCGCTCGGGGGAGATTACGGGAAGGTCGAGGGCCAGTTTTGGAGTGTCGGGAGCGGAGATTGAGAGGCGGTAGAATCCGTTGTGGGGCGGCGTCCAGGCGACCGAGGCAGTGGCAGCGACTGTATCGACGGTGACCTGGAGGTCGCTGGTGAATACGGAGTGATTCTCTGAATCGGCGATCTCCAGGCGAAGGTCGGACGTTGTCGAAGGAGCGCCGCGGAAGTGGATGAGCATTTCTTCTCCGGCGATCGGCAGAGGGGGATCGGTGAACAGCTCTGCGGCCTGGAGAGGAGTGGTGAGGAAGAGAATCACCAGGAGGGCGAAGAGTGGCATCAGTGGAATCCTTTGTCGAGATCAGCGTGCCGGGGAGTCGGGTGTCTCCGGTAGGATCTATTGAAAGTGGAATTGCGGAAGCGCAGTGGAGGGCACACGGCTATCGGAGTTCGGTTAAGAGACGGAGAACTGCGCCCGGTGCTGTCGTCCGTACTGCACTGCTTCATCCAGGAAAGCGTCGATGTTTTCGAACGGAGTGCCCGAGACTATGCCGTTGCCGGCGGCGATGCACATCCCTCCTTCCGGGCGATCGAAGGTTTCGATCATGAAGCGCATTTCGGCGCGCACTTCGTCGGGACTGGCCTCTTGAAGCACGTGCTGGACATCGAAACCGGAGAGGAAGGTGAGGCGATCTCCGAATTCGGCGGCCACTGCTTTTTCGTCCATGGTGTGCTTCTGGACGGGGTGGAATACGGTGACGCCGGCTTCGATGAGATCGGGGAGCAGAGGAGCGTTGTCACCGCAGCTGTGCAGCCAGAAATGCATGCCGCTCTCTTCGGCGGCGTCGCCGACCCGCTTGTAATAAGGGAAGATCAGGTCGTGGAAGATGGCGGGACCCATCATCGGGCCGGTCTGGTGGCCCAGGTCGTCGCTGGTCCAGAAGCCGTCGGGGTGGAAGACTTCACCGGCTCTGCGGATGTAGGCGCAGTACACGTCGCACATGGCGTCGTGCAGGCGGTGGATCTGCTCCGGGGAGATGTGGTAGTCGCAGAGCAGGTTCTCCATGCCGCGCAGGCCCCAGGGGCGCTCGAAGAAGAAACCCCACCAGCCGTAGATGAGATAGCGGTCGTTGGCGCGCGATTTCTCGGCGGATTCCAGGAGTTGTTCGAACTGGGGATCGGCGTCTGGAGAAGGGAGCTTGTCGATGAACTCGTCGAGCTGGGCCCAGTCGTCGATTACGCTGCGGGAGTCGTGGGCGCCGGCCCGGTTCCAGTCCCAGGAGAGGTTCATGCGGTTGGGATCGATCGGATTGCCGACGAAGACCCAGTCCACGTCTTCCGGGTAGCGGTCGAAGTGCTGTAGTCTGTCGCCGTACTGTTCTCCCAGTCCTTCCCCCCACCATTTGGCGCGGACCAGGGGGATGCGCGAGGGGTAGTTGCGCTCGACTGCCTTGATGACTTCGGCGCGGGGCAGGAGTTCCGGAGTTTCGTTTGGCTGGCTCATGATCTTCCTCTGTATGGGTTCAGGATGCGGCTATGCAAGTCCAGGAATAGGCTGACGCTTTTAGAGCACCCGCTGGTGCTGGGGACGCTGTGAAATGATCAAATTATCTCTGGATTAGGACTTGGTTGGTGGAATTGATCGTAGAGCGGACCTCCGGGCGCGGACAAGGGACCGCAGTTGCAGACGTAGTCGTCCGGCGTCATCTCCATGATGGAGCCGAGGGACTTCCAGGTGTCGGCAGTCCCGTGGCAGACGGAGATGGGGGTGCCAGGAGAGATCCGTCTGGAGGTTTCGATGCAGAAGCGGTATACCTCTTCGTGGGTTTGCTGAGTGAAGGGGCCCCAGGTGACATCGCGGAGTTCGTCGGCCGCGGATTCGGCGGCTGCCAGGGCGTCGGAATCGAGCAGGCCGGGAGGAAACATGGCGGTCAGATCGGAGAATTCCATCCAGCCGAGGAGTTCCAGGGTGACGACGTCGGGGCGAACCTGGTCGTAGAGGCGCTCGAACAGTGACTCATACTCGTTTTGCCAGTTGCTGATGGGGACGACCGGACTGAGGCGGGCGCGGACCAGATAGCCGGCTTCCCGCGCTCGACGCATCGCCTGGATTCGCTCCTCAAGAGAAGGGGTGCGCTTGTCGATCAGACGGCTGGCGGTGTCGCAGGTGAGGGACCAGCTGATGATGGTGTGGCCTCGATGATCGAGGTTGTGGAGGAAATCGGTCTGGTCGCTCTTGGTGAAGAGCATCAGATAGCGATCCGGCTCATCTGCGAAGCGGCGCACCAGAGGCGGGATGGCGTCCAGCTCTGGTTCGAAAGGGGGCAGGTCGGTCGTATTGCTGTATTTGTAGAGCCGCGAGTTGGGGTGGCGGGCGAAGACTTCGTCCAGACCGTCGACGAACTGTTCGACGTCGAGGGAGAAGTGGATTCTGCGGCCGAAACCGCAGTACGCACAGCGGTACACGCAGCCGGCGACGATGTTGAGCTGCGGACCGGGCTGGCAGACACCGCCGTGCTGTACGGCTTCGTCGCGCCAGTTGTAGTGCCAGCCGCGCCTCTTTTCGTCGAAAGTGGTGAAGGCCAGTATTGCATCGTCGCCGAAGTCGTCCTTGCCGTGACGGCGGGAGGCGATGGAGTTTATCTCTTTGCGCGCCTGTTCGTCGTATTCGCGGATGTCGTCGCAGTGGATGTGCGGGAGGATGCGTTCCAAGCGATGCTGACAGTTGGGGCGCTTGGCGACTTCGGGGTCGATGTAGACGGTGCGGGCAGTGATTGGGAGCATGCGGGTGGATCCTTTCGGTCACTCCGGGTCGAGTTGGTCGATGATGGTGAGAAGTTGATCTACAGGAGGGCGGTCGACCGGATCGTAGCTGGGATAGGCGAAGCGCAGCGTGCGTTCGGAGTCGATGATGAAGTCGCCGCCCAGCTGGTTCAGATCCTCCTGTTCCCCTTCCCACTCGGGTCTGCGGCCCCAGTTGCGGGCGTAGTACCAGATCGTCCGCAGGCTCCAGGTGCGCCAGAAGGATGCTTCCAGACCGTAGCTGCGGTATACCTTCCGGTCGGTATCGACCAGAAGGGTAAAAGGCGCTCCGGTCTCCTCCAGCCAGGCCCGCGCAAAGGGAGGGGCACCGAAGGAGATGATCATCGTTCGCACCTTCCGCTGCTCCAACTCTTCCTGTCTATGGCACAACTGTGCCACGTGCTCGCGGCAGGGCAGTCACCCGAGGTGGCGCAGGAAGATCATGAGCAGCGCGCGCTGGTCCTCGAGAAAGCTGTCCAGGGTGTATTCCCGGTCGTCCGGATCGCGCAGGATAAAATCAGGAGCTGTAGCGCCAATTTTTGGCATATTGGGCTCTCTATATGACTGGCTATATGGAAGGAGCATCCGTACAAACTCTACCAAATATCCGGGTTCGCTTCAAGGGTGGCGTGAACTGGGAGGGGCTGGTGCGATGAGTTGAGCGCTACGTCAGGTAAGGAGGGCGACGCCATTGGTGCAGCGGTCGGTTGTCGTCAATGGATATTCCACCGTTCCCGATCTTCGATGACAGTGGTATAGGCGATGTCATTGAGGGGCTGATAGCTTTCCAATCCGTCTCGATTGGGGAATTCGACTGCGGGAATAGGTTCCTGGAAGAGGGTGACGTAGAAGACGCAGGCGGTCAAGTAGGCGCCGAAGGTCGACTGATGACTGTTATCGGTGAAAAACAGATCGTTCTCGTACCCGGCGAGGATCGTCTGGTGCCAGGCGAGACCGACGGGGGCGACGGAGATTGCCAGGGAATCGGCGAAGTCGGCTGCTACCTGGATGAGGGCTTCTTGCATTTGGGTGTAGGTGAGGGTTTCACCTTCCAGCCAGAGCAGGCCATCTTTGAAGGCCCAGGGCATCATATAGATGATCCTCGCTTCAGGGGAGCGTTCTCTGATCACCGAGGTAAATTCTGCGAGATGGGGGAAGACGCGCGGGTGCCATTCCTCTTTGGCCAGATAGAGGCCGGTTCCCTGTAGGATTACGCAATCCCATTCCTTCGATCTTATTGCCGAGAGCGTTTTTTGATCTTCAACGTGTCTTTCCAGGCGATAGCCGCTGAGAATGCGTCGCTGGGTGGATATGGCCTTTCCCCCTCTGGCGGCGAAGTCGACCAGGGTCGCGACTACGTCGGTTTCACCGTAGGCGAGAAAACTGCTGCCGATGAAAAGGATGTCGAACATATTTTCGGGAGGGGCATGGAGAGCAGTCATCGGGGTAGAGGAATCCGAACAGGAAATCAGAGAGGTCAGAAGGAAGAGGAAAGAGAAAGAGAGTCCGTTTAAGGGGAATCTCCTTCCTCTCCTGCTGGCAAATATTGAGTCCATTTTAGACGCTCGTCGATTGCTTCACTTCAGGTGCTTGTCGGCAAAGTCCATGTACCGTTCCCAGTCGTAGGCGGTGACGTCGTGGCCACCACGGCGGACGTGGTAGCCGATGCGGCTGGTGATCGGCTGTTCTACAGCGGGCATCTGTGCGACGGTCATGCCGTCGGTGCCGAGAAGGCGGTAGACCGGGTCGGCGTGTTTGGCGGAGAGGAACTCGCCGCGGGGGTCGGCCCAGCGGTCTTCTTCGGCGCTGGCGACGTAGACCGGGCGGGGGGCGATCAGGCCGATCAGCATGTGCTGGTCCAGGGGGAGATCTTCCTCTTTGCCGTTGTACTGCTTGAAGTTGCCGCAGAACCAGTGGGGGAAGGCGTTGTTGATGATCTCCACGGTTTCGCCGAAGCGGCGGCGGGAAAGGGCGGCACCGCCGCAGCCGGAGTCATTGGAGATGGCCAGGGCGAAGCGCTCGTCCTGGGCGCCGGCCCACAGGGAGGTTTTTCCCAGGCGGGAGTGGCCCATGACGGCGACGCGGTTGTGGTCGATGTCGGCGTCGGTCTCGAAGTAATCGAGGGCGCGGCTCAGGCCCCAGGCCCAGGCGCCGATGGTGCCCCATTCGTCGTCGGCCGGACGAGTCTGGCCCTCTTTGTAGAACAGAGGATGGACGCCGTTTTGGAAGCCGTCGTCGAAGTCGGGATCCAGATCGCCGCAGTAGATGGTGGCCAGGGCATAGCCGCGCTCCAGAATGCGCTCGATTGCCCAGCGAGAGGCGCTGGAGCCGCGCGATGCGTCGGTGGCGCGGCTGTCGACGATGCCGTGCTTTTCGTCGTTGCGCATCCACTGGGTCGAGATGGCGATGGCGGGGTCGGAATGGACGGTGTGATTGCCGTAGAAGCTCAGGCCGACGAAGGTGGGGAACGGACCTGAATTTTCGGAGGGCTGGTAGATGAGGATGTCCATCTTCGGGCCGGTTTTGTCGCCGGCGAAGTAGACGGACACCTCTTTGCGCACCGCTTTGCCATCGAGGGCGTCTCTGGCGATGGAGGTGAGCTCGCAGGTCATGTTTTCCGGTCGCCCCGGGGATTTTCCGTACATCTGCTGCTCGAAGAGTTGCAGGATCTCGGGGCGGCGTTTCTCCGTCCAGGTCTGCGCGTCGGTGACCGGTGTGCCGTCGGTGCAGATAAGAGCATCGGGGAGTTCGTACTGGGGGACTTTGTCTTCGTCGTAGTTGGCTTCGCGGGATGCCATTGTGGACTCCTTTCGACGGGCGTCTTCCAGATAAAGCGGAAGTTCTCGGAAAATGGGGACCGGGATTCGCCGAGAATCCCGGTCCTTCTGCGTCTACTTGTATTCGGGCAGCCAGTTGCCGTGGGCTTCGATCAGGTCGTCGCACAGGCTGCGGATCTCGTCGATGGTCAGCTCCGCGGAGGTGTGCGGGTCGAGGAAGGCGGCGTGGTAGATGGCATCCTTGCGTCCCTCCAGGGCGGCTTCGAGAGTGAGCAGTTGGGTGTTGATGTTGGTGCGGTTGATGGCGGCGCACTGCTCTGGCAGGTCGCCGACGTAGGTGCCCTGCACGCCGTTGCGGTCGACCAGGCAGGCGATTTCGACGACCGCTTTGCTGGGCAGGTTGGTGACCAGGCCGTTGTTGAGCACGTTGCCGCCGACTGTCAGGGGGATGTCGGTCTCGATCGCCTCCATGATTTGCGAGCCGTACTCGCCGGTGCGCGAGTGGGTCAGATTGGCGTCGTTGACCAGCTGGTCGCGCATCTTCTCCCAACCGGCGATCTGGTTGACGCAGCGGCGCGGGTACTCGTCGAGGGGGATGTTGTACTGGTCGATCAACTCGGGGTGACTGCTCTTGATCCAGTACGGCATGTACTCGGCGCTGTGTTCGGAGGATTCGGTCAGGTAGTGGCCGAACTGCATCATGATTTCCAGACGGACCAGGTCGCGGTGCTCGGCCTTTTCCTTGCGGCGCTCCCGCTTGAGGATGGCGGCAGCGCGCTTCTTGATGAGCGGGTAGAGATCCTTGCCATCGTGGCTGATTTCGAGCAGCCAGCCCTGGTGGTTGATGCCGGCGATATGCCACTGCAGGCGCGGGTAATCGGCCGGATTGAGGCCGACCTGGTGCAGCAGGCCGCGGGCGCAGCCCTGCACCGAGTGACACAGACCCACACTCTTGATGCTGCTGCCGCGGAGCAGGGAGCCGGTGAGGGTACACATCGGGTTGGCGTAGTTGAGGAACCAGGCGTCGGGAGAAACTTCTTCCAGGTCGTGGGCAAAGTCGAGGATGATGGGAATGGTGCGCAGGGAGCGGAAGAGACCGCCGATTCCCAGCGTGTCGGCGATGGTCTGGCGCAGGCCGTATTTCTTTGGGACCTCGAAGTCGATGATGGTGCACGGGTCGTAGCCGCCGACCTGGATGGCATTGACCACGTAGTTGGCATTGCGCAGGGCGGTCTTGCGGGCGCGCACGCCCAGGTGGGCGGTAATTTTGGCTCGACCCTGGTTCATATTTTTGTTCAGGTTTTCGAGCATCATCTTGGATTCGCGCAGACGAGGGCCGTCGATGTCGTACAGGGCGAAGTGGGAGTCGCAAAGGACGTCGGAGCACATGCTGTCCCCGATGATGTTTTTGGCGAAGACAGTGCTTCCGGCTCCCATGAAGGTGATCTTGGGCATTTTTTTTCTCCTCGTATAGTAGTTGTTATTGAGTCGGTTTGTGGTTTATACGTCTTGCTCTGACGAGAGCGTCACAGTATCTCTCCGGGCAGTTCTCCCGTATGCTCGTCCTGGTCGATGACGACGCGACCGTTGACTATGACGAATGGTATGCCGGAAGCATACTGGTGCGGATCGGTGAAGGTGGCCCGGTCGGTAACGGCTTCGGAGTCGAAGAGGACCAGGTCGGCGCAGGCGGACGGGCGAACGATCCCGCGGCCGGTCAGGCCGAAGCGCTCGGCCGGGAGGGAGGTCATCTTTCTGGTGGCTTCCGGCAGCGAGATGACCTTTTCGTCGCGCACGTATTTGCCGAGAACGCGGGCAAAGGTGCCGTAGCTGCGCGGATGGGTGTTGCGCCGTCCCAATACCCCCTCGGGTGAGAGAGAGGAGGCGTCGCTGCCCACCGCGACGAACGGCAGACGCATCAGTTTTTTCACTACCTCCTCGGATTGGCTGAACCAGACACAGGAGACCTGAGACTCGGCCAGCACCATCAGGTCGAGGGCGGTGTCGAATGGGTCCTTGGCGTCGATTTCGGCTACTTCGGCTACGGTTTTCCCCTGGACTTCCGGGCGGGCGGAGCAGCCGGCGATCAGGATGCCGGACCAGTCGCGCACGCCGCTGCGGTTGTCCCAGTCAGCGCGGTTTTCTGCGAAGTCGGCGCGCAGGCGGGCGCGCGTTTCCGGTTCGTTCAGGCGGGCGGCGATCTCCTTGCCGCCCCCTGCCTGTGCCCAATACGGGAGGATGGAGGGCAGCCAGGTGGAGCTGGCGTTGTAGGGATACTGGTCACAGCCGAGGAGCACGCCGCTGTCGCGCGCCTCTTCAAGTGTGTCGATCAGGGCATCGGCGTCATCCCAGTTGCGGTAGCCGGATGCCTTAAGGTGGGCTATTTCGACCTGGATTTCCGCCTTTTCGCCGATTTCGGCGGCCTCGCGGACGGAGTCGAGCAGGCCGTCGCTCTCACTGCGTATGTGACTGGAGTAGAAGCCGCCGCGACGGGCGGCGACCCGGGCGAGGCGGATCACTTCTTCGGTGTCGGCGTAGAAGCCGGGAGGGTAATAGAGGCCGGTGGACAGGCCGCGGGCTCCCTGGTCCATCGCCTCGGCGACCACCTGCTCCATCTGTTGCTGCTGTTCGGGTGTGGGTTTGGCGTCGTCGTAGCCCATCACGGAGCCGCGCACGGTGTTGTGGCCGACCTGGGGGACGACGTTGACGGCGGTGCCCCTCAGGCGATCCAGATATTCGCCGAAGCTCTGCCAGGTCAACTCCAACTCCAGAAGGGAGACGCTGGCGCGCGCCTCCTCCACGGCCCGTCCGCTCAACGGTGCGGGGGAACTGCCGCAGTTGCCGATCACTTCGGTCGTGACTCCCTGGCGGATCTTGCTCTGGGCTTTGGGATCGGCTAAAAGAGGGAGATCCGAATGGGTGTGGGCGTCGATGAAGCCGGGTGCCAGATGGAGATCGGCAGCGTCGATGGTGCGGGCGGCTTCCCCATCGATCTGTGGGGCCACGGCGTCGATGCGGCCGTCGGCTACGGCGACGTCGGCCTTGAAGGGAGGGCTGCCGGTGCCGTCGACTACGGTGGCGTTCTGGATGAGGACGTCGAGCATGTCAGTCTCCTGTGCTTGCGCTGCGGCGGAATTTCTCTCTGACTTCCATCAGCAGGGTGCTGGTGCGGTTTTTCCTATAGTTCGTAGAGTTTTTTGCGGTGGAAGATGGAGTAGTAGCGGACGTCTCCGGGAGCGTGGGAGATCAGTCCGGAGATGACGATGGATAGCACGAGCGCTGGGGTGGCCCAATCCTGATAGAAGTGGAGACAGGAGAGGAGGGCGAGTTTGATCAGGACGGCGACGCCGCGGATCTGGATGATCCAGATGCCGTTGGTCCAGACTTCGATGAGGAAGATGCCGAAACCGGAGATGACAGTCAGAATCAGATAGGGAATCCAGGCTTCGCGGGGAGATCCGTAGAGGAAGCCTCCGCCCACGCCGGCGGTGCCGATCAAGTGGAGGGTGCGCATACAAATACGGACCCAGCGCTTGCCGGGGAAGGTGCGGTTTTTGACGGGGAAGAAGAGGCGAAATAGGTCCATGCGCTAGAAAGTTACCAGATTGACATAAAAGAGGGATATCGGGCAGCCGCCTTCTGGGTATTGGCGATTGAGCGAGATATACTATAGAATAGAAAAAGGAATTCGGCGAATGTTATCAACCCGGATTGGGGAGAAATCGGATGAGTGAGAAGAAATTGCGCAGCGCCAGCTGGTTCGAGCCGGTAGATCACACCGGATTCGTGGCCCGGGGTTGGCTGAAGAATCAAGGGCACCCCCAGCAGATGTTCGACGGCCGGCCGGTGATCGGTATCTGCAACACCTGGTCGGATCTGAATCCCTGCAACGCGCATCTGCGGATCATCGCCGAGGTGGTCAAGCGCGGGGTGTACGAGGCGGGGGGATTTCCGCTGGAGTTTCCGGTGCTGTCGCTGGGGGAGACGATGATGAAGCCGACGACCATGCTCTACCGGAACCTGGCGAGCATGGATGTGGAGGAGTCGATCCGGGCGAATCCGCTGGACGGAGTGGTGCTGCTGACCGGGTGCGACAAGACCACGCCGGCCTGTCTGATGGGTGCCTGTAGTGCGGACCTGCCGACGATCGTGGTGTCGGGTGGACCGATGCTCAACGGCCAGTATCGAGGGCGGGAGATCGGCTCGGGGACGGATGTGTACAGGTTCACGACCGAGCTGCGTGCTGGGACGATGACGCAGACCGAATATCTGGAGGCGGAGGGGTCGATTTCGCGCAGTGACGGGCACTGTATGACCATGGGCACGGCATCGACCATGGCCTGCATGGTGGAGGGGATGGGATTGACGCTGCCGAGTGGGGCGGCGATTCCGGCTCCGGACTCGCGGCGGAAGAATCTGGCGCATCTGGCGGGGAACCGGATCGTGGAGATGGTCCGGGAGGATATGCGGCTGTCGAAGATTTTGACGCGTGAGGTATTCGAGAATGCGATTAAGGTGAACGCGGCGGTGGGTGGGTCGACCAACTTCGTGGTCCACCTGCTGGCGATCGCCGGACGGGCGGGGATTCAGCTGGAGCTGGAGGATTTCGATCGATTGGGGAGCGGTATGCCGCTGCTGGTCAACCTGATGCCGTCGGGGGAGTATCTGATGGAGGACTTCTTCTACGCGGGAGGGTTGCCCGCAGTGATTCAAGAGTTGAAGGAAGAGCTGCATATGGACGTGGCGACGGTCACGGGGAAGAGCTTAGGGGAGAATAACGAAGGGGCGGAGTGCTACAATCGGAAGGTGATCGCCAGCATAGAGGAACCGTTCAAAGAGGCGGCGGGTATCGCGATCCTGCGGGGGAATTTGTGTCCGAGTGGGGCGGTGATCAAGCCGTCGGCGGCGTCACCAGAGCTGATGAAGCATCGGGGAAGGGCGGTGGTATTCGAGGATATCGAGGACTACCGGGGGCGGGTCGACGATCCGGATCTGGACGTGGACGAGAGCTGTGTGCTGGTGCTCAAGGGGATCGGCCCGAAGGGGTTCCCCGGCATGCCCGAGGCGGGGAAGCTCGGGCTGCCGAAGAAGATGCTGGACAAGGGGGTGCGGGATATGGTGTGCATCTCTGACGGGCGCATGAGCGGCACGGCGTACGGGACGATCGTACTGCATGTAGCTCCCGAATCGGCGGTCGGCGGTCCCCTCGCGCTGGTGCAGGAGGGGGATATGGTGGAGCTGGATGTGGAGGCGCGCCGGTTGCATCTGGACGTCGAGGAAGATGAATTGAAGAGACGGCGGGAG